>Ga0209045_1001078_pt1 | contig 26919 bp, 16 predicted proteins | sample SaaInlLV_10m_DNA_4_FD_184664 | JGI IMG/M metagenome (GOLD analysis project Ga0209045, IMG submission 184664) | Marine microbial communities from expanding oxygen minimum zones in the Saanich Inlet - Saanich Inlet SI072_LV_200m_DNA (SPAdes) (version 2) | ecosystem: Environmental > Aquatic >...
AACAAATTGTATTCGATACTCCCTCTATCTTCCCTTCTGAATTCTATAAATCTTTGAAGGAATTAAATCCATTATTCGAATAACTATATACATAAATGGAGTATCCAATATTGCTACCAATACTTTAGCCAGCCAACCTCCTAAAATAATCATAGGAAGCTGTGCAGTTGGAAAAATACCATAAAAAGCTAACAAAGTAAACATAGTAGTGTCTATTGCTTGACTAACTATTGTTGATGCATTATTTCGCAGCCACATATGTTTTCCTTTGGTAATTTTTTTCCAAAAATGAAAAGCCCAAACATCATGTGATTGACTTACAAAATAAGTTACCACACTCGCTATTGCTATTCTTGGCGTTAATCCCAATACAGAATCAAACATTGTTCCCAACTCTTTAGCAAATGGCGCCGCATCCCACGATATTACTATGAATATTGACACAATAAATAATACATTTGCAAATACTCCACACCATACAGCTCGTTTTGCTTCTTTCTTTCCCCATTTTTCAGATATAATATCTGTTATCAAGAAAGTAACTGAAAACGCAATAATTCCTCCTGCAACTGTAAATGGACCAAATTGAACGATTTTTGCAGCCAATACATTAGCAATAACTGCCATTGCAGCCATTGTTCCTATCAGAAACTCAACTCCAAACTTCTTACCAAGTATTCCTGCTATCGAAGTTAGAACTAGAGTTGCTAATATCCAAATTATCACTAAAATAATACTTGTCATGACTACTGGTGCGTTACCACAAAATTTAAATATGAGTCCTCCCTGATGGGAATACTATGGACAAATACAAAGAAAAATTAAGATTCCTTGGACTTACAAACAACGAGGTTGATGTTTACATAACATTATTGAAAAATCCAAAATCAACCGGCGCATTAATCAAAAGATCGACAAGCATCTCAAATTCAAGAGTATATTCTTCGCTAGATACATTAATTGGAAAAGGTCTAGTCACATATGAACGAATTTCAACAGGAAGATTGTTTAGCGCAGTAAATCCCGAGATGTTAAATCAATTAGTCAACGATCGAAAACAAGAAATAAACAAATTAGTTCCTGAACTTCAATCATTACAAAATTTCAAAGAAATTTCTACTAAAACAGAAGTTTATGAAGGATTAAATGGATTCAATACAGCATTAAATAAATTTTTAGAATGCAAAGATAAAAGTAAAATAGATATTTTAGCATTTTCAAACATCGCATACAAAGGTAACAAATTAATCAATCTTCTAAAACGAATAAATCACAAATTAATTCTTAAAAAAATGAAGATTAGAGTATTAGCAGATCACGACAGTCCAATAAGAAATATGCCTCATTATCAAAAAAATACTTCTGTAAAATACATGCCGAAAGGATATGTTAGTCCATCAGCAATAGACATTTGTGAAGATAAAATTTGCATATTTATATGGGGAGATAAACCTTATGCATTTTTTATTCAAAACCAAGAAGTTGCAGACGGGTTTAAAAGTTATTTCAATTTTCTTTGGAGCATTGCAAAAAAATAACAAACAAACAAAAAATAAACAACAACAAACAAAAAAATAAAAAAATAAAAAAATAAAAAAATAAAAGAAATGTAAGCCTCGAGCGAGATTTGAACTCGCGACCTCGCGCTTTCTGTTAGTAACAATAAATAAAATCCATCATCACAATACCAAGCGCGCGCTATACGACTAAGCCACCGAGGCAGGTTTACCACTTTGACTAAATTTTCAAATCCTATTTAAATATGTTGCTTTTTAGACAAAACAAATTGTAACTACTTAAAAATACTTAAAAATAGAAATCTTTAAATATGTGCTCGAATTATTCTTATAAGATATTAAAAACGAGTAATATCTCAATACTTAATAATTTTACTGGGGGGTAAAATGACAGACGAATCTAACAAAACAAATCCATCTCTAGAAAATATCCTATTTGTAGGAGGACCATTTAGCGATGTTTCTCAAAAAATCAAAGATCATTTTAATTGGTTCGAGAATACATACCAAAATGAAAAAGCAACAGTTCTTTATTTTTCAAAGGCAGCCGAACTTATAACAGGAATCCAAGATTTAACAGAAAATCAAAAAATAGCAGGAATTATTTCTGAAATAAATTATGATGCTCCAAGCATATTAGCAACTTATGATTTAGGCGACGAGGTAGATTATGGCACTGACGATCATGAAGGTGTAATGCTGTTTGTAAAATTAAAAGAATTAGATGCATTTAAATTATTAATTTCTGAATATGCAGAACCTAACGACTTAAATGAAGATATAAACAAAGGCGTGGATTCAAAGCAAAAACAAGTTTCAATAATCAACTCCGACGAGATAAATACAATAGAAAAATTATTTAATACATACCACTGCATTCAATCAAAAGTACAAGAAGAGCAGCAAGTAGAATCTGAACCTATTAAAGAAATCACAATATTGGAAGGAGAACCTATTGAAGAAAGTACAACAGGAAAACAAGTTGAACCCGAAGAACCCTCCAAATTAAAAATTGAGCCTGAAGAAATTAAAATTGCTCAAGATCCAATTATAGAAGTTCCAAAAGAAGAGTTAGGCGAAATTTCAAAACCTTATGAACAAATGAATGCTGAAGAAGTAGATTCTATTGGAAAAGCATTGATTGCAGATCCCAATTTTGGAGTGCCTGGCGAAGAAAAAGTAATATGTTTAGGACCTCAACAAATCACAGTCGACGAACCAGTTGCAGAAGAATCTGCACAAATTGAATCTATTGAGCAAAAACCAATAGTTCAAAAAGTAGAAACAAATAAACCAATTTTAGAAGAAAAACCCACAAAAGAATTAAACGAAAATATCGAAGAAATAAAATTAACTGAAAATAATGAAGATAAAAAAAATGATCTAGAGGATCAACAAGTCGGAGGAGTTAAAATGGAAAATGGTGATGATTCAAAAAGTTTTATAGACAATCACAAAAGCAAACTTATTGGAGGAGTAGTTGCAGCAGCATTTGCAGGACTTATTGGAGGAGGAGTATTATGGTACGATAATACTGTCAAAGACAATAAAGAAGACCATTTACAAAAAATTGAAAGTATTCTTACACAAAGTGTTAATGCAAACCAAATATCAGAAACTCAATCAGGATTTATTAAATCAAAATTCGATGATGTTGCTAGATCTGATGCTGGAAGTATCAAAAAACTAAATGCAAAGCGTGAACAAGTTAAAGAATCTATTAAAGAATATACTCAGTTAAACGCAACATTCAAAACACTTGCAAACGAAGCAGACGTGGTAGCAAGCCCAGATGAATTAAACAAAATTCAATTAGGTTCAGTTAATACTTATTTGGAAACTAGAAGATTTTGTAATCCATTAAAAATAACAAACGGCGCTTGTACTGAAAGTCTAGACGACATCGCAACACTTAATGTTAAAGAAATAAATAAAAAGAATACTGATTTATCAAATCAAATTACAAATGCAATGAAAAAAATGAACCCTAAAGAAATTGCTTCTGCAAAGCCCATGTTAGAAGGACTAACTGCGACATTGCAAGAAGTTAATTCATCTTATGCAGCATTTGAATATATGTTAGAAGAAGGAAAAACTGCTGAAGAAATGAGTGCAAATATTATTACAGCATACAAAACAGTATTCGAATTAGCTGTTGACGCAGATAAACTTCTTGGTGAAGAAGAAACTAATTTATCTCAAAATTATGATAAATTAACTAAAGATCACAAAAAACTAGGCGAAGATTATAGAACAATTCAGACAGAATTAGATGATATTAGAAAAGCTCAAGCAGACGACAATAACAACAGCTGGAAACAAATGTATAATTTAGAGCAACAAAGAGCAAATGGACTTGCAACTGAAAAAGCAACTCTACAAGCAAACTATGATACACTTAAAGCTGAAAAAAAATCATTAGAAACTCAAGCTAAAAAATGTACGCGCAAAAGAACAAGAAAAACTAAGAAAAAAGAAACAGAACCAGTAGTTGAAAAAATTTATGTTCCACAGCGAAGTAATTTTTAATTAATCAATACTATATATTAATTTTTTTAATTTCTTTTTTAATCAATTTATATCATTGCTTACAACAATAAAATCCACCCAAAAAAAGAGTTACCACAATACAATACTAAAATTTCAGAAATATTTATATATGAGTACGGTTTAGTGGTAATTTGTAAGTTAGGGGTGGCTTAAAAAGCCAATATTAATTCAAACAACACAAAAAAGAGCTGATTAAACTTATTTAACGATATACTAAGCTATTTGGCGGCTAAATACTGAAAAATGGAAAATCAGCACAAATTAACTAAAACTATAGATACGAAAGTAGAGAATTCTAAATTTAATTTCTTGAAAAAAGCAAGTAAAAAATTAGCTACTGCTGCAACAATTATTAGTGCACCTTTAATTCTTTTGAGTGCAAGTAATGCTCTTGCAGAGGATAAACCAGAAAAAAATCCAGAACCAAATTATGCACAAATGGTGGCTGAAATGTCTCAAACGCCTGAATGTAAATCAGTTACAGATGACAAAGGAATAAGTGGTAAAGAACTAATTACTGCAACCGATTTACTTAGAACTAATTCAGATATTCAACCATTCAATAGTCAACTTCTTTGCGCAATTGCAAAAGATGAACCATTACAAATAGGAATTAAAAAAGGAGAATCAATTAATCAAGCTGTTGATGATCTTTTAGCAAATCATTCATACTTCAAATCAGTTGACGAAACTAAAAAACCCGAAGTTAAAAACACTTTATTCCAAGGATTAAATAAAAAAGGATATAGAGTATTTGATAAACCAATTATTCAACACGCGAAAATAACTATTTCTGATAACACTTTAGTTGATATGTATAGAAAAAGTTTAGGACTTTCAACTCTTGTCGAAAAAAGATCCAAAGATGAACATAAAAAAACTATCGAATTAGAACTTCTTAGATCAAGTAAAGAAACTGAACAGTTAATGAGAGACCACAAAACTCCTGAATTTATTGCGAAATATTTTACAACTAAAATAGAAACTCTTCATGAAAAAGGTTTTGGCGGAACTAAAAAACCTATTGAAGAACAACTAATATCAACAGAAAAACAAAATTTAATGAGAACATTAAATATGTATCGTCCAGTACATAAAGAATATCAAAAAAAGAAACCCAGAGGACACGTGCGTTTAGGAGGTGCATATGCTAAACTTCTTGGTGAAGATTCTAATTCATACAATTTAGGCGTTAACTTAAGAATTGCTAATGATTATTTTAACCTTACAGGACTTGGTTTTTTCCAACAACCATTCCTAACCTCACTTGAAATCGATAAAAATCAAGGCGGAGGAATTATTGATTTTACTGTTCCTAATAAACATAGAGCATTGCTCATGGTTTCAACAAAAAACAGCAGTATGCACAATAGTTACTTAACTTCTGATAATGATCAACAAACAGATAGTTTGGATAGTTCTGAATTTTATCTTCTTACAGGAGGACATACAACTCTTGGAAAATTTAGACTAGGTCTTTTGTATGGTCTTGCAAATACAAGTGCTAAAAACGATTCGTCAGTAACTTTAGATAGAACAGATACATTAAATGATCGTGCACAAGACGAAGGTGGCGTTGTTGCACAAACAAATATTACAACAAAAACAAATGGAACTGTCGATGCACTTTCTGATATTTTATCTCAAGCACATTTGCTAGAATTAATGTTAGGATATTCAAATAAGGGATTTGTTATAGGTCCTTATGGTGATATTTTTATTACAAATTCTAGCAGTGCAGTAAAAACTACAACTAATTTAGAATCAGTAACCACAGGTACTGCTAAGCTCACAATCGACGAAGAAGTTGTTGATCAACAAGAAATTGGAGATACTGCAATAACAAATGAAACTCAATCTTCAAAAGAAAATAAAGATGAACTTAATTGGGGTGTAGGACTTAGACTGCGAATCCCTTATGCTAAAGGTACAGGATTATTTAGTGCTAAATTAGGATATGATTCTGCTAGTGAAGGTGTTCCACTTACTGGTTTTCTTCTTTGGACTCAAAACTTCGGCGGAATAGAACCTCTTGTTCAAGTAGGGAAAATAGGAGATAACTATTTAGGACGATTAATGATTTTTACAGATAAAGATAACAAACAGCTTGACAGAATTACTAATATTTATGAAACAAATGCATTTTTTGAAACTGTTGCTTTAGATCCTCGTTTAAGAGATTTTTATTTCAAAGATTCATTCAACTTGTTAACGCACAATCTTAAAGGAATGTTTGGAGGTGGAAGTCTAAAAGTTAATGCAGTTCCAAGTAACAGAGAAGATTTAACAGGCGGAGATTCGACTAAACGAGAAGTATTATTCGATGCTAATATTGGTTACAATGATCCTAGATATGCAGGTGGTTTTTTAGATTATAATCATGATAATAAACAAATAAGAGCTGTACTAAATATTAATGCTATTCCTCATGTAAATTTACAAATATTAGGTGGTTCAGGAGAAGTGGAGCCTAAACAAGAAAGAGATGTACATATAGGTGCAAACGCTACTTATGAATTTTAGTTCAAATGTTTAAATAATTAGATGATTAAATAATTAAATAATTTTTTTCAATAAATTAATCATTAAAATACTGGTCGAAAAAATGCTTAAAAAAAATAAGAAAATGAATAAATCCGAAAAAAACAAAAAAAGTCTACTAAATAAATTAGTTACACAATTTATTATTTTAATATTTATTATGGGAATGGTTCCGCTAAATGCAGCAGCACTTCCTGATTTAAAACCTACTTGTAGTTTAATGGCCAGTTCTAATGAAGTTGAAACAGTATTAGTTCTTACAGCTACATCAACAGATTTTTTTGAAAATGCAGGAATTAAATCAATTAAAATTTATGAAGATGGAAATATACTAAGTACTAAAAGTTGTTATGGATACACATCTTGTGTTTATACTAAAACAGTAATTTATAGTTCTCCAGGAACTCACGAATATTATGCAATTGCAAAAGATAATTCAGGTAAAACAACTCAATCTCAAACTAAGGAAGTTACATTTTTAGGAACTAATAATGCTCCTGATATTTACGAACATTCTCCAGACCAATCAACAATAGAATTTGAAGAATCCGAGTCTTATGAATTCACAATTCTTGCTAGTGATGCTGATTGGGATTTATTAACATATGAATGGTTTGAAGATTCTACTAAAATTTTTGGTGCTACTCAAAAAACATACACTCTTCAAAAAAATGTCGAGGGTATTGAAGAAAATTTTAATTTAATTGTTAAAGTAAGTGATGGCGAAGGAGGCTTTGCCAGCAAAGCATGGGACATTACTATATTAGATACTGTTCCAGAAATTGATTTTAATTCTTATGATACTATAATTACAGAGGGAGAAAGTGCATCTTTCCAAGTTATTGCTAGTGCTTATGATGGACTTGCAGATTATTCATGGAATTTTGGAGATGGCGAAGTTATGGATGCTACTGCTCAAAATAATGTTGCGCACACTTATGAAGAAAGCGGAGTTTTTACAGTTACTGCTACTGCTAGAGATACAGAAGGTGATGAATCTTCTGCCAGCATCCAAGTTACGGTAAGTGATGTTGATCCGAATATTATTGAATTAACATGCGATACTCCAATCACAGAAGGTGAAGAAACAACTTGTACAATTACTGCAGAAAATGGAAATGAATTTGATAAAGTTGATTATTTTGAATGGGATTTTAACGATGGTTCAGATCCTATTCAAACACAAGCTATGTCTAGATCTTATCCTTTTGTAAGTTCTGCAACTCACGAGTATGACCAAAATGGAGGTTATACAATTACTGTTACTGTTTTTGATGAAGATAGTTCTATTGATCAAACTGCATTTATTGTTGTAGAAGATACTGAACCTATTGCAGATTTTGAATTCGAACCTGTTAATCCTTTTGAACACCAAGATGTTCAATTTACCGATCTTTCAACACCTGGTCACGACGAGATTGTTGAGTGGACTTGGATTTTTGATGATGGCACATCTTCTCAGGATCAAAATCCTATAAAATCATTTGATGATGGTACGCATCTAATCACTTTAACTGTTACTGATAGTGATAATTCAGCAGATACTATTCAAAAAAATATTGATGTTCAAATTAATGCGCCCAGTGTAATTTCTTTTACTGCACAACCAACACAAGGTGTTGAAGCTTTAGATGTTGATTTTGTTTGTGAGTTTGAAGGATTAGATAGTCCTTTCGATTATGAAATTGATTTTGGCGACGCAACTCCTTTAGAAACTGGACAAACTGACGAAGGAATTGCTCAAGCAAGCCATACTTATCTTGCAGATGATATTTATACTGCTACTTGTACTGTTTACGATTCAGACGCAGATAGTGATTCTGCTACAATAGATATTACTGTTACAAATAATCCTCCTGAAGTTTCTTTCACTGCAGATGTAAGTTCAGGTCCTGAAGAATTAAATGTAGAATTTGAATGTGAAATCACATTTGGAAATAGTCCTTTTGATTATGAAATTGATTTTGACGACGCAACTCCTATTGAATCTGGTCAAACTGAAAATAGTTTTTTAACTTCTCACTCTTACTTAAATGGAAATTATAATCCTACTTGTACAATAACTGATGCTGATGGAGATATTATTAGTGATAGTACTTCGGTTTTAGTTGCAGATAGTATTCCTGAAAATGTAGATTTTACATATGAACCTATTGAAGATATTGAAGAGCAAACTCTTGTTCAATTTTCTGGTACTGCTGATGCTTTTGATGAACCTTTAACATGGAGTTGGGATTTTGATGAAGATGGAATTGAAGATAGCGACGAGCAAAACCCTTCATTCTTTTTTGAGTCTGATGGAATTTATATGGTTACTATGACTGTTACAGATAGTGATGGTAGCGAAGTTAGTGTTTCAAAAGATATTGATATTCTTAATAATGCTCCTGAAGTTACAATTACTGTAGAACCAATTAAAGGTACTGAACCGTTAGATATTGACGTCCAATGTGATATTTCTGGAGGAAATGCACCTTATGATTATGAATTAGAATTTGGTAATGCAGATGGTATTTCTGGTCAAACAGATCAACTACAATTTTTTGGAGTTTATACTTACAATGAAAATGGCGATTATGTTGTTACTTGTACTGTAACTGATGTTGATGGAGATATTATTGAAGCTTCTGAAATGATTCAAGTTATTGATAGTGTTCCTGAAAATGTAGATTTTACTTTTACAGATAATAATGATGATTTAATTTATGAAACTGAAGAAGTTTTCTTTAGTTCAACTTTTGATGTTTATGATGTTCCGGTTACCTTACAATGGGATTTTGGTGATGAAACTGTTTTAGAAGATGCTAATGTAGATGAAACACACACTTATGCTACAGATGGACTTTATACAATTACTCTAACTGTTACAGATAGCGACGGTAGCGAAGTAAGTGTTTCAAAAGATGTTGAAGTTCTTAATAATGCTCCAACATCAACAATCATTAGTGATATTGACTCTGGAACAGAACCTTTAGAAGTTAATTTTGAATGTCAAGCTTCAGATGGAAATTCTCCATACACTTATGAGATTTTTTATGGTGATGAAAACAATGCAGAAGAATCTGAAATTATTGAGACTGATGAACTTGTAGCACAATTTACTCACAATTATGTTCAAGATAGCGAAGAGATGGAAAATGAAGAACAAGCATATACTTCCTATTGTAAAATTACTGATGTTGATGGCGACGAATCTGAATCAGAGTTATTATTAATTACTGTTGAAGATGTTGATCCTACTGCAAGTTTCACTTTTGATCCTGCAGATCCTGGAGAAGGAATTGAAGTTCAGTTTACAGATCTTTCAAATTCATACGATGGTATTGTTAATTGGCATTGGGAATTCGGAGATTCAAGTAGCAACAATGAACAAAATCCAATTCATGTTTTTGATTCTCAAGAAACTTACACAGTTAGTTTAATTGTTACTGAAGAAGATGGTGACTTTGCAGAATTTAGTCAAGAGATTTCAATTAGTGACGTTGTTCCTACTGCAGTTCTTGATGTAAATCCTGAAAATGGCGAAGAACCTTTAACAGTTGATGTAGAGTGTGGCAGTGTTGGAGGAAATGGACCTCTAGATTATACTCTTACTCTAAAAACTGGATTTGAATTTAATCCTGATAATTTTGATTTAATTAATTCAGATGAACCTATCATTACAAGTTATGAACTTGAAGAAGAAATTTATCTTTTTACTTGCATAGTTATTGATAACGACGGCGATGAAGATATAGTTAGTATGCAACTCGAAGTTACTGACGCATCACCAAACGCAGATTTTACATGGGAACCTGAAAACCCTAATGTTTATGAAGATGTTTTATTTACTGCAACTGCAGATGGATATGAATCTCCTTTTGAATATAGTTGGGATTGGGATAATGATGGTTTAGAAGATGCAACAACTTCAAGTGCAACTGCTATATTTCATTCAGGTGGAACACACACAATCAATTTATTAGTAACTGATGCTGATGGAACTCCTGAATTTATCACTCACGACATTGAAGTTATTCCAGATCTTACTGCACCAGTTATTTCAAATCTTCAAGTTATTGATTTGACTAATCAAAGTGCAGTTCTTACTTGGGAAACTGACGATCCTAGTAACAGCATGGCAAGTTATGTTGATAATGGAGAAAACAAACATGTAACTGATAATAATCATGTTGTTTCTCATTCACTAGAAATTACTGAATTAACTTCTGAAACTTTTTATTCAGTTGATGTTATTTCTTGTAATGGTGACGGATTATGTAGTGATTCTGAAAATATTGATTTTACAACTTTAGAAGTTATGCCTTTAATAACTTATTTTGAAAGTAATACTCTTGAAGGTAGCGAACCATTTGCGTTTGATTATGAATGTGGTGTTGCTAATTCAGTTCCAGGCCCTTATACTTACACAATAAACTTTGATGATGGTTCATCAGAAATTGAGGATAGTGATTTGAAAGAAATTGATTTAGTTCATGAATATATTCTTGAACAAAATGAAGAAGATCAAAAACTATTTGTTCCAACTTGTACTGTTGAAACTCAGGCTGCACAACCAGTAACAAAAGAATTAGAAGTTACGGTTTTAGATTCAGTTCCTGAAAACTTAGCATTTGCTTGGAATCAACATTCAGTAAATCTTGTTGATACTTATGTTTATACTGATTTTGATGTTGCATTCGAAACAACATTTGATGCTTACGATACACCAGTTACTGTCGAGTGGGATTTTGATAGTGATGGTGTTGTTGATGAGTTTGGAGAAAACGCAGTTCATATGTTTACTGAACCTGATGTATATATTGTGACTGTTACAATCACAGATAATAACTTAGATACTATCACCACAAATAAAGCTATTGCAGTTGTTGAAAAAGTTGATAGTCCACCTATTGTTCAATCTGTTGAAGTTTTTCCAAAGATTGTTGATCTTTCTGAATATGTAGATGTTTTATTCCTTACAGAAGTTAATAGTTATTATCCATTAAACAAATTTGGTTTTGAAATTACTTATCCTGATATGACATTAGATGTTAGTCAAGCAAATCCATTTAGTCTTAAACAATGTGTATTTACAGTTCCTGAAGCAGAAAATGGAGTTGGTGAACAATTTACCTTGCCAACTAAAGATACTATAACTGATTCAACTATTGTAAATGTAAATGGTATTGACTATACTATTGATATGAAATATGTTTTTGATGATGCTTGTGTTTTTGAAGTTAATGGTCAAGCAGCAGAAATTAAAGAAGGATTGACTGACTCTATTATTGATGAGTTTTCAATCACTGTTGATGAAGTTAAAAACGAATTTATCCAATATGGAAATATTGAAGTTTATGATCTTGTTGAATTAGAAATTAATTATGGAACTTCAGTTGAAAAGCTTTGGTTACCTCATAGTGTTTATGAAAATGATGCTTCAACTTTTGAAATTGAATTTACTGGTTGTGATGAACAAGAGATTTGTAGTTTTAACGGATATGTTAATGATGATGCAAACACTTACAACACACAAATTGCATTAGGCGATTCTGAAACTATTGATGGAGTTACAATTACTGTTGTTGACAGAGTAGTTCCAAAAATAAATCAAGCATTCACAATTTATCAACCAACGCAAATTGGCCAAATTAATGTTAAGTCTCTTGCAAAAAATATTTTTGAAGAAGAAGATTCGAAATCTACAATCATGATTGCTTACGGATTAGAAAGTCAAGGTGAAGATATGGTTGTTAATTTAACAACAATGCAACCTATAGGTACTGAACCTCACACTGCAGAATTTAATTGTAGTGTTGAAAATGGAATTGGTCCTTACGATTACTTAATTGATTATAATGATGGTTCTAATACTGAACTAGTTGAGAACTCTGACGAGTTATTCAATATTTTTACACACGAGTATGTTCAACAAGGAGATTACACTGCTTCATGTTTAGTTACTGATTCAGAGGGTGCAAATGCAGGTAATGTATTTGATGTTAGTGTTTCTGATTCAACAGGATTTGATGTTGGATTTACCTGGGATCCTGCATTCCCTAAAGAAACTGTTCAATCTCAGTTTTTTGGAACAACTGATGCTTATGATATTCCTGTAACTTGGAGTTGGGATTTTGATAATGACAACGCAGAGGACAGCAATGAACAAAACCCAATTTACACTTTTGATAGTGTTAATACTTATCCAGTTACATTAATTGTTACTGATAGTGATGGTTCACAAAATAGTTTAACACAAGATGTTGTAGTTATAGAAAATATTCCTCAATGTTCTGATGGTGTTGATAATGATGGTGATTGTTTAATTGATATGGATGATCCTGGTTGTAGTAGTCCCGACGATGATGATGAATCTGATGAACCTATTAATGCTACTGACTTAAGATATTATCCTGATATGTTTAACAATAATGGAGACTTTAATGGTTTAATTGTTGTTGGAGAAACTGCGCCTGTAGAAGATAGTATTTCAATGACTAAGATAGGATCATCTTTAGAAGTTTATGGATTAAATAACGCATTACCTGGCGTGTTAGATGGCGAAGTTGTAGATAGTCAAGCTCAAAATTTGATTGTTGTTGGTAGTGCTTGCAATAATAGTATTGCAGCAGAACTTTTAGGAGTTGCATTCCCAAGTTGTGGTGCAGATACTGGACTTCCTGAAAATACAGGAGTTATTAGACTTTTAGAAAATGGTGCAAGTACTGCGCTTTTAGTTACTGGTTGGACTGAAACTGAAACTAGTGCAGCAGCAGATGTTCTTGCTCAATTTACAGATTATCAAGATACTTGCACATTTATTGGATCTGAATACTTAATCGACCTTGCAGCTCAAACTCAATGTTCCGACGGTGCAGATAATGATGGGGATGGATTAATTGACTTCCCTAATGATCCTGGTTGTGAAAATGCAGCTGATGACGACGAGAACGATCCAGCTTCTGGAGCTCTTGATTTTACAATCCAAGCAGATCCTACAAGTGGAAATATTCCGCTTTTAGTTCAGTTTACTAGTACAATAATTAATGGTACCCAACCTTATACTTACGCGTGGGATTTTAATGACGATAATGTTACTGATTCGACAAGTTCAAGTGGTGTTTATATTTACAATACTGTTGGAGATCACACCGCATCATTAACAATTACTGATGGTGCTGGAGATACTTTAACTAGAAGTACTGTGATTAGTACAACTCAAACAACTCGAGATATTGCAGTTACAAATTTAGGTTATTCGACAGAACTTATTACAACATATCTCGACGATAATGTTGAAGTGACTGCTACAATTACAAATCAAGGTAATGTTGACGAAACTGGTATAGAAATAGGACTTTATATTAATAATGAATTAGCAAACTCGACCACTCTCGACCTAATATCTGGAGCTAGTGATTCTGTTGCATTAACATTTACTGCATCCACTCTTAACAATAATGATGTTAAACTAAAAGTTACTCCTCTTGCTGGTGAAACTAATCTTGCTAATCAAGAATTGTCTAAAAATATGTTTGTTTGGAGTGTTGAATCAATTATCAGCCCAAATACTATAGAATTATTCCTAGACACAGCTAACGCAAATGTTGGAGATTCATTTAATGCTTATCTTCCACTACAAAATGATTATAATATTTATGCGTTTGATGATTTGAAAGTTAATCTTGTTTTCGACGAGAATTCATTCACAGTTCCAATTCCTGAGCAATTAATTGATTTTGCAAATGGAGCAATGGAAATTGTACAGTGGGTTATTACTGCAGATCAAGCAGGCAATTATCACATCGATGCAGCTATTGGAAACAATGAAATTACTTCAGATGAAATCGCTGGTAAAGACGTTCAGGTAAATTAAAATGATGTTTAAAATGTTATCAAAAATAATGTCAAGAAGTTTGATCTATTTAGTAATCTTATTAGCTATGGGGTCAATGGTTTTTGCAGCAGAATGTGTTGGAACTCTTAGTGCTCCGACTAAATTGGTTTTCCCGGGAGAAGAATTCACAGTTAGTTTTTTTAATGCAGAACCTACTAGTACTGGACTTGATGTTAATTTAAATCTTCCTGTGGGTCTTACAACTGTAAGTACAAATCCTCAAGCAGGCAATCCTTTTAATGTTCATAAATGGACAATTACTGCAGCATCTGCTCAAATTTATGATGCTAGTGTTACAGTCGATGGTCTTTGTGAAAAGAATTTTAGTGTTAATGTTGTTGACACTGTTGATAATCCTAATTTAGATATTACTGTCGACGCTATTCCTGATATTATGTTAGGAGATTCGGCTCCTGTTACAGTTACAATTGAAAACTTAGGAACGGGAATTGCAACAGATGTTTCTGGTTTACTTTCCACAGCAGGTAATGCAAATCTTGAAGCCAACACAATTAGTCATACTCAAATTGAAGTTGCTCCTGCTACAGTTTCAACAGATCATATTTTAACACCAACTTATTGTACTGGAAATTCATTTACAGATACTCTAACTGTTAATTTAAATAATTTTAAAAATGCTAATGGAAAATTTATGACTCCTGTTTCTCAAACTGCTCAATTTAATGTATTGTGCACAGATCTTGCATTCAACACACTAGTAACTCCTAGCGTAACATCACTTACTCAAGGAGATGGTTTTACAATATCATTCACACTAAAAAATATTGGAACAATTAATGCTACAAATATTATAATCTCACTTTATGTGGAAAATAGCACGTCACCGTTTACAACTGTTAGTTTAGAAGATTTAGCTACAGGAGAATCTACTCAGTATTCAAAAGATGTTTCGAGTTCAAGCATTCCTACAGGAACTAATGAAATTAAAACCATAATCACATCAACAAGTGAAGGTAGTTCAACTAATAATGAAGCACCATCATTCACAATGACAGTTTCTGCTCCCGCCGCAACACCTCAAAAACAAAATAATGGTGGTGGAGGTAATGGCGGAGGTTTTTCAAGCAGTATTTTATTAACTCTTACTGAAGATAATCCTAGTGTTTCACTTAATGTTAAAAAGTATCACACTATCAAATACAAACCAGAAGGAAGCGAAGATTGGATTTATTTTAATATTAAGAAAATTTATGATAATTATGTAGAACTTGAAGCTAAGATTCCAGGACCTGACGAAACTGTTAAAATTAACAAGGGAGATTCTGCTACATTTGATGTAAATGAAGATAGTAAAGACGACATTAGAACAACAGTTGATTCAGTCAGTACAAGTAGTGCAATTATTGAATTTAGTTTATTATCTGCTAAACCTAAAACAAAACCTAATATTTTACCAATGTTCCCTAAAAAAACTGAGCAAAAAGTTAACGAGGAAACACAACCAACAGAACCTAAGCCTGAAGTAAAAGAATCATTTAGTGAAGGTGTTTTGAAATTTATTGAAACATTTACATTACGATCAAAAGCTCCAATTTATAGTGGAATGAGTTTATCACTTTTAATTATTCTTGTTGGATTAGGTATTTATTTTGTATCGACTAGAAAACCAGAGTATTAAATTCAGAGCAAAACAAACTAAATTTTTTATTTTTTTCTAAAATTAAATTTTGATACTATTCGCAGAATTAAGATATAATCAACATAATAGCTCTCTTTCTACCAAAACATTTATAAAAAATAAGTTATAAAATACTATTATAAGAGGCATATTAAATTACAATATAACTCACTATAATAAAAGCTCCTAACAACTGGGCTTGTAGTCTAGCGGCTATGACATCGCCTCGACATATACAGCTATGCTTAATACTCAAAAAATAGCAGAGCTGTTTTTGATGTGGCGGGAATCTCCGGTTCGAGTCCGGACAGGCCCATTAGATAAATCAATTTCATCGACGCAGTCGATTAAATTGGTTTTCTAATGCCTAATAATCTCGATGAGTTTACGAGTCGAGATTATTTTTGCATGCGAAAAACTTGTTTTTTCGCATATTTACAAATTATTTTCACCGACAAAGTCGGTTAAATTGATTTTCATATGCTTGATAATGCAGACGTTCTCGAACGTAGTGAGAGGTTGTCACATTATCTTCGTATACGAAAAATTTTAATTTTTCGTACAGAAAACATAACTAAAAAAAAATTATTTTTCACAATCACAAAAAAAAGAGGTAAACAAATGGAACTTCCACAGTATAAAGTAAAACCTAATACTATTAGAATGGTAATTCCATGGATATTCAAATTATTAGCTTTATGCGCTTTATTCTATGTCGGTATTTTTATTAATGTAAAACTTCTTCTCAAATCAACAATACCTACATTGGTAAATGTTTTCATAGTTATATTTCTTTTAGTCCTTGTTATTGTTCAAATTGTTTTATATCATTTAAAATTTGGAAAATTCAAGTATGTTTTTTTTACAAATCGTATTGATTATGAGTCAAACAAACCTGAAACTTTTTTATTTACAGATTACAAAGAATCGCATCTTAAACAAAACAGTTTAGATCAAATGTTTGGAACAGGAACTATTGTGATAAACAATACGTTTAATCTTGGTCCTATCAGTAATGCAAAACAAGTGTTTAATTATTTACAGCAATTAATTAAATATTTTGAAAATGCTCATGCGCAATATGCAAAATTTGCGCCGTTTCACGACAATAAGTCGACACAAATAACAGCTAATGAAACAAAAACAGATATTACAGAATCTAATAGTCATACAACAACTCAACCAAAACAAGAACAAAGCATGCATTTAGAACAACCTCGAGATAAACCTCAAACAATTAGCATGCCTAACAAAGAATGGCCTGGTAACACTCCTGCCCCAAATAGGTGATTTTCTTGAAATTAAAAGTTAAAGATATGGATATTTCAACAGGTAAAACATTGGTCGCTATTCTTCACAAAGTTGATGCAAAAAAATTAGATTTACATGTTTCTGATCGTATTCGCATAACTAAAGGTTTGAAAAGTACGATTGCAGTTCTCGACATTGCTAACTCAAAAAAAACAGTACCTTTAGGAAGTATTGGTTTATTCGAAGAAGTTTTGAAACGAATTAAAGCAAAAGATTCTAGTAATGTCAAGATTTTTTTAGAGGAAAAACCAAAGTCTCTTTATTTTATTCGTCAAAAATTAAAAGGAAGAAAATTAAAAAAAGAAGAAATTGAATCTATCATTAAAGATTTAGTTAATAACAATTTAAGTCAAGTCGAACTTACTTATTTTATATCTGGATGTTTTGTTCATGGTTTAGATCTTAATGAAACTGTCAATCTTACCAAATCAATAATTAATTCAGGGGACGTTCTTAAATGGAATAAAAAAATTGTGTTGGATAAACATTGTATAGGCGGTATTCCTGGAAATCGTACAACACCTATTGTTGTGTCTATTCTTATGGCTGCAGGTTATACTGTCCCTAAAACTTCTTCAAGATCAATCACATCTCCTGCAGGTACTGCAGATACCATGGAAGTGTTAACTAAAGTTGATTTGAATGCTAAACAAATAAAAAAAGTTGTAACTCGAATTGGTGGTTGCATGACTTGGGGTGGAGGAGTAAATCTTGCTCCTGCAGATGATGCAATTATTAAAGTTGAACGTCCGTTATCTATTGATTCAGAAGGCAATCTTCTCTCGTCAATTCTTGCAAAAAAAGGTAGTGTCGGCGCAACTCATGTTTTAATTGATATTCCTATTGGAAAAACAGCTAAAGTTAAGACAAGAGAACATGCTTTGCATTTAAAACGCGAATTTGAAAAAATTGGAAATAAAATAGGTATGAAAATTTTAGTTTTAATTACTAATGGTTCAAAACCTATTGGTCAAGGAATCGGTCCTAGTCTTGAAGCTATAGATTTATTATACGTTTTGAAAAATGATAGTCGTGCGCCTTTAGATTTAAAGAAAAAATCAATAGAGCTTGCAAGTGAAATGCTTTATTTTGTTAGAGCTTATAATAGCAAAACTAAAAACAAGTCTAAAAAATATTTTTTAGATCAAGCAAAAAAATTGTTAGAAAGTGGTGCTGCATGGAATAAAATGCGCAAAGTAATTATTGCACAAGGTAAAAAAATTGACAATCCTGACAAAATAAATCTAGCTAAATTTCATTTTGATTACAAAGCAAAAAAATCAGGAAAAATAATTTCAGTGGACAATAAAACTATTTCTAAAATTGCACGTATTGCAGGTGCTCCTGAAGATAATGCTGCAGGAATTTTCATGTACAAAAATACAGGCAATAAAATAAAAAAAGGAGATACAATATTTAGAATTTATGCTGAGAACAAAACCAAACTAAAATATGCTAAAGAATTTTTAATTATGCTCGACGGTATAAAAATTAAATAAGAAAAAAAAAGAAACAGTACTGCCTCGGCATACAGTTGAATACAAAGTATTCAATTATTTCAAAGCAACGCTTTGATGATTTCAGCAACAAGCCAAAGCGAGTTGCTGAGTTATTGCGTAAGAACTGCCGATTCATGCAGGCAGTTCGTCGAAAAGTCATACGCCATAGGCGATGATAATTTGCCGCAGTACTGAAAAACAAAAAAACAGTACTGCCTTGGCATACAATTGATTTTAAAAAAAAAAGAAACAAAATTACAATTTTAAATCTGACAAATCATCAGAGTCATTACTGCTTGAATCACTACTACTTCCAAAATCTGAAGAACTCGAAGAATTAGAATTCTCTTCTTCGTCTTTTGGACTTTCAGGTAATGTTTTTCGGAGTATCAATGTTATTAATTCTATTATACCATACATCAATATCAAATCAATTATTACCCATATACTAAAATGCAATCCTCCATAAACCCAAATTATTGCCATAAACGCTAAAAAATATATTGGCGTAGGATATGCAAGCATGTAAGTAATTCTCGGAGAGAATTTATGCGAAAATGAAATGTAGGTAATAAATCCTGCATATGCTAACACAAATAATACTATTAAAAATTTTGACCAAGTAAAGTTTGCAAAACTATTTGAAAACATATACCTCATTAAATCTACATTTATCCAAAATAAACTTATTCCATTTCCTAGTGCTGTATTCCAACCTAATTCTTCTTTTTTGTGAGTGTCAAAATAAATTATTAGAATTACCCAGATAATTATGATGGGTGCAAGTACCCACATTGCACTTGCGTCTTTGAATGGAGCTTTTAGAATTTCTAAAAAAGCAGATCCCATTTCGTGATAAAAAGCCATAATAAAATATAAAAGTAAAATATAGTTATTAAAGTTTCAGGATTACTTTAAAATAGTAAATGGAGAAACAAGTAATACAGCACCACGCATAAATAATACAAATACAACATTACTGCCTTGGCATATAGTCGAATTAGTTTACTAATTCAATTCTGTCGAGCGTAGCTTGATTAAATTAGCGACGAGTGTAACGAGGAGATAATGTATTGCAGAAAATGCTCCGATTCATGCAGGAGCATTTTTGTTAGATCATACTTCATAGAAGATGATAAATTGCCGCAGTAATGCAAAAAAAGAAATAAAAAAAACTACTAGAATTAAAATAAATAACACAACTCGCTAACGCTCGTCACAAAAATCGAGCTAAGCTCGAAAATCATTGAACTCATAAACTCATTCATCACTCGGTCTTCTCATATTTACAATTACTCATTATCTCTTCAAGGTTTTTCCCTCGCCAACCAAAATACTTAATTAAAGATCCATAACCTACCGAAGTAACTGCATCTAAATCAGTTGGCAATTCAAAAATAACCAAATCATCTTCATGTCCACGCATCGCACCCACCAAGATAACAGAATTATTTCGCATAGCATAACCTTCTTTATACAGTTCCACATATTCCTCACTCAAACTAACAACATATTTTGTTTCATCAGGTTTCATTTCAAAATCATAATTGCTCATAAAATTAATAAAATATTTACTAAATTTAAATCTATCGACTAAACATACAAAAACTTCCAATCAACACTAAAAAATATCTAATTCTGATAACAACTTCCAATCTCCACTGGACAACTACTCAAATCGCTAAAAAGCAAAAATAATCAAAATAGAGAGTCCCAGAACTGCAATTTATTAACCCACTGGACACTAGACATGGTCGCATGAGATATTTAAAGAAGTTAGATCATACACTATAATAGATCAATTATCTAGGAGGTGATTATAATGCCAAAAGTCTCACGCGATATTCCCATATCAGAACTTACGTTAAGAAGATATGAAAAACCATACAAATTAGAAAAACGAGAACTTGTAAAAAAAGTTTGTCTTAGTTGCGGACTGCTTCAACCAGGAGATTCTCGAGATATTGTAGTTGACGTACTTTATGTTCTTTTAGCTGCAAAACGAAATACTGATGAACTTTCATCTGAAAAAATTCGTGATTTAGTAATAGATCTTAGAAAAACTCATGAACTTCCAATGTCAGGTATTGCATCTTCAAATATTAGACGACAAATTAAGCGCCTTAGAGATATTTTTCTTGTTGAAAAAATTAAAAACAATTACAGAATTACAGAATTTGATCAAATGTCAACTATTTTCAATGAAAAAATAGAACAATATCTTCTTCAATCAGTTGTAGACCGAGTTAAAGATTATTATAGAAAGATTGATGAAGTATTTTGAATAAAAAATAGAATAACAATTAATTCATTTCTCAAATATTTTCTTTTTATCTTCTTCTGTTAAATTTTTATACGTGCCAACTTCAAGATCGCCTAGTTTCAATCCGCCAATTTGAATTCTCTCAAGTCTCAAAACATCAAATCCTAGTGCGCCCATCATTCGTCGTACAATTCTATTTTTTCCTTCGTGAATTGTGAGCTCTATTCGATTGGGCTCATGAGAAACTACTTTTGCTTTACTCGTTTGTCCATCTTCAAGTTCAACACCTCGCTCCAAGTGAACAATATGCGTTCTAGATACAGGCTTGTCAACTTTTACCATATATGTTTTTTGAATTTCATAGCGAGGATGCATTATATTATTTGCAAAGTCTCCATCATTTGTAAAAATAAGAAGTCCAGTAGTGTTATAATCAAGCCTGCCAACAGGAAATACTCTTTCATCAACATCAATATATTCCATCACTGTTTTATAACGATCATCAAACACTGCAGTCACACAACCATGCGGTTTATTAAATATCAAGTAAACTTTTTTTTCAGCATAAACAAGTTCGTCGTCAACACAAATCTCGTCTTTCTCTGTTGCCTGATCTCCTATAGAAATTACTTCACCATTAACTTTAACGCGTCCATCTTTAATAAGATCTTCAGCTCTTCTACGACTACAATAGCCATAGTTACTTAGTAGTTTTTGTACACGATGCATAATATGTAAAGAAATAAGAAAATATTATAAAACTATCTGCTAATTAAATCTATTCTACAACATACAACCCCTTCTCTTCCAAATATTCAAACCCTTTCTGCCTAAACATTTTAAGATCATAAAGCACATGAGCATCACTATTTACATAAACTCTATCTGCCAACTCAAACATTTTATCCAACTTCACAAGATTTGTTTTTCCAATGACTAAATTTCCACAATTAAACTCAAGTCCAACTCCACAATCATTTGCTGCTTTTACAATTGGTTCAATCTCAACATACTCATCAAAATAATTTGCACAAGGATGTCCTAACAAAGTTATTTTATCTCCAAATCGAGAAATCGCATTTAGATATCCTCGGGTGATAAGTTCAGGATTTCCAGAATAAGAAGTTCTATGAGCAGATAAAACTACATGTTCAAATTCTCTTCCTTGTATATTCATACATACATCGCCTTGTTCATTTAATAAATCTGCTTCAACACCAAAACTAACATCAACATCATTCCATACATTTTTCCATCTTCCCATTATCGACGGACTTGTTTTTTTATGATAACCTTTTTGTTCCATATATACCTGACTATGGTCTGTTATTACAATCTTAGAAAGTCCAATCTCTCCTGCAAATCTAACTATTTCATCAATAGTATTTGCACCATCAGAAAATGTAAATGTATGCATGTGATAATCTTCTGACCCTGGATTAACTATGTTTATTTTACCAACTTCCATTTTTTGTACCTCCAACTCACCTCAATAAGAGTCAAAACAAATAATATATTTAGTTTTGTTGTATATACTTAAGCAACATTAAAAATAGAATATTCTAAATATAACAAAATGTATAAAAAAATTAAAACATAGAAATTAAATTATAAAAAAAACAATAAAAAAAAGAAAAAAAAAACTTTTGCTTGTCATAAAAATATACAAAGAATCATGAATCCTTAAGTTTATTCTTTTACAACGTTTTCTGCTTTTTTCCCACGTTCATTTTCTGTAGGGTCAAAGCTTACCTGGTCACCCTCATTTAGATTCATGCCTTCAGGAAGATCTGTAAAGTGTACAAAATAATCTTTGCCATCTTCGCCTTCAATAAAACCAAATCCTTTTTGGGTATCAAACCATTTAACTGTTCCTTCCATTTTTTCCTCATACAATGCAATACTCAGTGCATTGATTTTACTTATTTTTAATTCAGTACATCAAAAAACCAATAAAGTGCCATTAGAGCGCTTTAGACGTACCTACAAACTAGAATTGAAGCTCTCCTTTTAAATCTTTGCCCAATAAAGTATATAAATTAACCAAAAACCACCAAATATCACCAAAAACCACAAAAAAAACGAAAGGTTTATATATTACTTGCGAGTGACTACTTAGTAATTGACAAAATTAATTGGAAGGCGGAAACAGAGGGTCTGAAAAACACAAAAATATCACACTTATTCTGTTTCACTATATATAACCCTCAGATGTTAAATAAACTGCATTTGAACACAATTTAATTGCAAAATTGCAATATACTACGGTTATTACAGTAATTCCAAGGAGAAATATAAAAATGACTTTTGAAAAGTTAAATGTAAACAAAGAGATAGTAAAGGCTCTTACAGAATTAGAAATTATCGAGCCTACACAAATTCAGGAACTAACAATTCCTTTAATACAACAAGGACAGGACGTTATCGGAATGTCTAAAACAGGATCAGGAAAAACAGCAAGTTTTGGAGTTCCGCTTTTAGAAAAAGTAATTCCTAATCAAGGAGTTCAGGTTTTAATTATAGCACCAACAAGAGAACTTGCAGTTCAAATATCAAATGAACTAAAAAAGTTTGGAAAATATATGAAAATAAAAGTTGCAACAATTTTTGGTGGAGTGGCAATAGGTCCACAAATGGAAGCACTTACAAAAAGTGAAATTGTTGTTGGAACACCAGGAAGATTATTAGATCATCTTCAAAGAACAACTTTAGATTTATCAAAAACTAAACATGTTGTTTTAGATGAAGCTGATAAAATGGTTGATATGGGATTTATTGAAGATATTAATTTAATTCTTAGTAACACTCCAAAAAATAAACAAATGATTTTATTTGGAGCTACAATTTCTAATGAAATTGAAAGAATAAAACAACAACATATGAACGATCCTAAAACTGCTAAAGCAGAATCAAGGGTTCAAGACGATTTACTTGAACAGTATTATTATAATATTGAATCAAGAGAAAAATTTTCATTATTAGTTCATCTTCTAAAAAAAGAAAATATTCAAAGAGCAATTATTTTTTGTTCTGCGAGAACTACAGTTGATATTGTTGCTAGAAACTTAAAAAATGCAGGAATTAATGCAGAAAGTATTCACGGTAAAATAACACAAAACAAAAGATTAGAAGCAATTGAACAATTCAACAAAGGTCAACAAAAGATTCTTGTTGCTTCAGCAGTTGCAGCACGTGGACTCGATATTAAAGATGTAACTCATGTTTTTAATTATGACTTACCTCAAGATCCTCAAGAGTATATCCACAGAATCGGACGAACTGCGAGAGCTGGAGAATCAGGAAAAGCAATCACCTTATTATGCGATCGAGACTTTGAATCATTCAATGCAATATTAGGAAAATATAGTGTTAATGTTCAACTTCTTCCAAAAGAAGATTTCAAAAAAGTAAGATTTGAAGTTGGAAGACGAAATGATAGATCTGGACCGGGAAGGTTTGGCCATTCAGGAAATCGAAGCGGAGGATTCTCTTCAGCAGGAAGTAGACCACGATCAGCTCATGGTGGACATGGTCGAAGTTTCAAACATAGAAGTGATAGTGCAAGTTCACACAATCAACACGCAGATCATAATTCAAGATCTAAAAACTGGCGTGATGAAGTATCTGATAAAGATAATAATCAGTTCGGATTTCACAGAAAAGATTTTTAGAACAAGCAAAATCAGATTATTTAATTTTTTATTATTATTTTTTATTTCTAATTTATTTTGCGAATAGATAAATTATCTTAATGAAATTTATCTTTGAGAACTTTAATATTACAAAGTTCTCATTACCACCACATTTATGTGGTGAATGAGCTTAAATTTGAAACGTCAGAATTCAAAGAATTCTGATCGTGATCAAGAACTTTGTTCTTGACATGCAGAAAATCGAGCGTTTAAGATACTGCGCACTTTAGTGCGCAGAGTAGCTCGATTTTTTTCATTTTTATTAATTTATTAGTTCTTACAAGTTATACAATTTAATTAAAAAAATATTTAAACTAAGTCTCACTAAACCCTGAAATGAGCCTAGATAATATTACAAAGATAAAGCTAGTATACTTCTTTAGATCTTTTTTCTTTTTCTCACCAATCATCACACTATTTTATTTTTCTAGAGGGCTTGATACATTTCAAGTAGTTTCGCTTGAAGCATTTCTAATACTTACAGTTCTTCTCACAGAAGTTCCTACTGGAATTCTCGCAGACAAAATAGGTCGAAAATATTCATTAATTTTGCTTGTCGGATTATTTTTTATAGGTAATATTATGACTATTTATTCCCACACCTATATCTTATTCATAATAATTCAAATAATATTCGGAATTGCAATTTCATTTGGTTCAGGTGCAATAGAAGCTCTTGTTTATGATACTTTAAAACAAGAAAAAAAAGCAAATCTTATGAGTAAAGAATGGGGCAGTATCCAAGCACATGCTTTATTTGCAACAGTTATTGCAGTGGTTATAGGTGGATTTATTGCAAGATCCCATGATCCAAAAACGTTCATAATTACAATTTGGCTCCACCTAATTTTTAGCGGTATTGCGTTAGTTTTAGCATTATTTGTTAAAGAAACAAAGCATTACAAACAAATTAAAAGAGAAACTCCCTTAATTTTATTTAAAAATTCTGCAAAAGGTATTTTAGAAAATAAATCATTAAGAAAAATAGTTTATTTAACAGTTTTCTCGTCAGGATTTGCACACATATTAATGTTTTTATTCCAACCTTATTTTATTGATGCAAAAGTCAACAACACATTATTTGGTGTTGCGATGGGTGTTGGAATTTTAATAAGTGCTATTTTAACAAAACAAGCACATGCGATTGAAAAAAAGCTAGGAATGAAATCAACTCTATTAATTTTCACAATATTACCTGGAGTTTTATATATTTCAATGGCTTTTTTAATTGGACCTATTATTTCTTTTGCACTATTTATTTTGCTCAAAGGAATTATGGATGTTAGACAACCTCTTTTATCACAATATCAAAACAACCATATTTCTAGTCATAATCGTGCAACTGCACTATCAATAATATCTATGATTACTTCGCTTTATTTAGTTATTATGAGATTTGCAATGGGTAAACTTGCCAATTACAATATAACAACAACATTTATTGTCATGGGTTCAATAATAATTATAGGATCTTTAATTTTTCAAATAAATTCAGCTCATTCATGTTGTAAAAAATGAAAACTAAAAACCAACAACCAAATAAAAAAATCACTTCCAAAATTGCAAACAATATTTGGAAACTTAAAATTTATTACATATTTAATAGCTTAGCATTTTTTCTGCCAATTATCGTCTTATTTTGGCAAGATAATGGTTTGAATATGACTCAAATCATGTTACTTCAATCCATTTATGCAATCACTATAGTTATTATTGAAGTTCCTACAGGTTACTTTGCAGATATTTATGGCAGAAATAAAACATTAACTATCGCAGCTGTTTTTACATTTATAGGTATGTTAATATATTCTATAGGATTTAACTTTTTTCATTTTCTAATTGCAGAAATAATATGGGGAATTGGATGTTCTTTATTATCCGGAACTGATTCAGCATTGTTATACGATACATTAAAAGATTTAAAAAAAGAATCTCAATACAAAAAAATTATGGGTAACGCTATGTTTTATCGTATGCTGAGCATGGGGTTTGCAAATGTTGTTGGAGGCTTTATTGGCGCAATTAATT
>Ga0209045_1001082_pt1 | contig 26858 bp, 15 predicted proteins | sample SaaInlLV_10m_DNA_4_FD_184664 | JGI IMG/M metagenome (GOLD analysis project Ga0209045, IMG submission 184664) | Marine microbial communities from expanding oxygen minimum zones in the Saanich Inlet - Saanich Inlet SI072_LV_200m_DNA (SPAdes) (version 2) | ecosystem: Environmental > Aquatic >...
CGCCTTCCACCTTGGGGGGGGCGATTCAGTGTGGGAGGCGGCCTCCGGACGGCGACTGACCGGTGCTCAGAACGGGGTCGTTACACACGAGCTGTCCGGACTACAAGGCAGCTGTGTCGGGGCCGGGCGGCTCAGCGGACGACTTCGTAGTAGTAGGTCTGATAGCGTCCATTGATGGCGAACGTGCCGTCTGCCGAGAGCTTGACTTGCTTACCGGTTGGGACGCCGTAGACGTCCAGAGCGTTGACGGCCGTAGGCTTGGGGCCCCGGAAGAGGATCTTGGCTTGGACGGGTTCCATCAACAGCGGCGGTCCCCCGACCGTCTTGAGGTGGGTCCAATCGGCGTTGTACTCGGATCCCGTCTGTTTGTCCCGTGCCATTGCGGTGATCAAGATGTGCTTGGAGTCGGCCAGGTCGGCGTTGTCCAGAGGGGTGAAGATGAGGGACACAAAGGGGGTCTTGACGGTCAGACGGACATCGGGGAGCCTGGGGGACTTGCCGCCCACGAAGCCGATGACGGCTTGCGTCTTCGGGGTCCGGACTTCGACGAAGCGGTCGCCGTAGTGCCAGCGTAGCTGTTTTGTGTTCGAGGTCAAGACCTCCTTCTTCTTGTCCCAGTAAGAGGAGACATCTGCTGTTCGGGAGTCTCCTTTGGTGAAGGCCAAAGCGACTCGCCCAATCGCCAGGTACTCAGGCGGGGTAGTCACATTGCTGCCGAGGGCCTTCTCGTCGTGAGAGCCGTGGGCGATCGACTGGCCGAGGACGTCTCGTCCGGCATACAGTTCCCTATCGCCTACGTTCCGGATGGCAACGGGGGCACCCTCTTTGACATGGCCGTTGTGCACGGCAAACGCGAGCGCGGGAAACTGCCCCATGTAGTGCGGCGTGTGAGAGGTGTACTTGCTGAGCCCCGGCCACCCGTCGCCAAGGCGGTGGCCGGAACAGGCGAAGTGGTAGCTGGCGTCCCAGCCCTGCAGACCCAGTCCGTAGAAGGCATACAGGGGGGCGGCTTCGGCCTTGCAGGGAGCTGGCGGCATCATACTCCATTCACTCACACCGAAGGGCTGATCTGCCGTCTGGAAGAGCCCCAGGTTCAGCAGGCCGCGTCCAGGTTGGTTCAAGTGTGTCTCGTTGTTGACCTTCCCTTCGATGATTGAGTGTCTGCCCTCGCCTCCGGCGAAGTAGTTGTGTCGGTCGACCATATCTGCCGCACTGTCGCAGTAGAGGTTGGCCAGGCTGGACGAACCAACGCCTTGCCAGGCTGTTGTGACGGTCACGGCTCTGAATCCGAGGCGTCGCAGCTCCTTTTGTCGACGAGCGTAGTACCCGCGCTGGATCTTGGTCAGGAACTCGATGTAGTCTCCGCAGCGACGAACGTGTCCCTTGAACTCGTACTGCGGTCCGTCCGTGCCCCAGTGGAAGGGGGCCATCAGCCCAAGTTCTCCTTCCTCCCACTTGTCGTTGCCGTCCCAGCGGCTGTTCCAGGCTTTGGCCACGGCGTTCTTCGAGCCATACTTCTTGCTGACGAACGTGAAGAACCCTCTGCGCAACATGCGGGAGTAAATGGGAAAATCCTTCCCGCGCAACCCGTTCAGGGTGTGGAAGAAGGCGTTGCTTTCGTTCTGGAATTCGACGACTGCCAGCGCGGGATCATCCTTGTACACCAAGCCTGTGTGAGGGTTCCTGTGCTCCAGAAGGACCTTGAAGTAACGCAGCATGATGTCCTGGAGGTCGCGGTCAAGGTTGACCAAGTCATTGACCACGATCGCCTGTTTGTTGCCATCCCGATGCTTGTCGAACGCGTCGAGTTCAGCGAAGCGCTTGGCATCGAGGCCATCGCTTTTACGGAGGATTGCTCCGTGGTGAGGATAGATGACTGACCAGGTTGAGTAGATGCCGTGCTTCTTGAGAGTGGCGAACCAACGGTCGTAACGGTCGAGTCTGTCGGGATCGAGGGTACCATCGCTACGCAGGAGACCCACGCTTGCCACCACGGTGTGCTGGCGGACGAGGTTGATGCCGTGTTTGCGGTACCAACGGGCGGCCAGTTCCATCGCCTCCGGTGTTTCCAGGCCTCCGGGGCCTCCGTTGACGGCCCAGAACTTGACCGGCTTGTCGGAATTGGCGAAACGGAGATGCCTGCCATCGGCCCGCAGGAAACCGTGTTTCCCTGCCGGAGCTTCCACGAGATGGCTCACATCAACCACGGACTTGTCGGAAAATGGGTCCACATCGCCGATGACAGGGAACCAGTCGCCCGGGCCGATGGCTGCTTCGTCAACGATCGAGGGCTTGGTTGCTCCGCTCGGGACGAACGGGATGCGAACAAAGGTGAAACAGTCGATGGCCCCGTGGTTGAGCAGCTTGCTGTCGAGGCGGAACCGTATGGTGTGCGGGCCTTGGCTCAGCTGGACCTTGCCGACCTTGCTCCAGGCGATGTAGCGCATATCGGGCTTGTTGTCGGCCGCGATGTTCATCCGGCCGCGTTGCTCCTTGCCAAGATCGATTGGTTGCCATTGCTTTTCGTCCAGTTGGAAGGAGATGCGCGAACGGAGCGGGTTGGCGCGGATCCAGAAGGTGAATGTGTCGCTCTCGACGACGTTGAACACGTACTCCACAACGCCGCTCTTCTCCTTGTGGTAGTTTGAGATCCAGTCGTTGCCGGAAAGGACGTCCTTTTTGACCTGATCATACCACCACGGGTGTCGGGTCACGGTGCTGTGTGCCGCCTCTTCGCCTTCGATCCAGATGGCGTCGGCCGGGCTGGCTGCCGTGATCTTCCGGGTTGCGCCGGCCCGTTGCCCGGGCTTGACCGCGCCAGAAGGCACGAAGCCGTCGTTGGTGAGGCACAAACAGTCGATCGCCCCGTGGTTCTCAGTGCCGCTGTGGAAGCGGAACTCGAGCTGGTGTTTCCCGGCCGGCAGCGTGAGCTTGCCGACCCGGACCCAGGCGATGAAGCGCAAGTCCGGCTTGTTGTCGGCCGCGATGTTCATTCGACCGCGGACCGCGTTGGGCCCGAAGCCCACTGCCTGCCACCCCTTCCCGTTTACACGGTATGACAGCGCGGACTTGACCGGGTTGGCGCGGACCCACAGGACGTAGTCACCGGTATCACTGACCGTGACTTCGTATCCTGCTGTTCCCTCCTTCTTCTTGCTGAAGTGGGATAGCCACTGGCCGTTGGAGAGGACCTCCGCTTTGACCTTGTCGTACCACCAGGGGTGAGGGGTGTTTCCTTTGGACGAGGCGTCCTCACCTTCGATCCAGATGGATGCGCAGCGGCCTGAGAGCGGTATTCCGAGAACGGACAACATGATCAGGAGGACGATCCCACGAAGAAGCGTCGAAGCAGGATGGTATTTCGGGGGTGCCATAGGTTCGTTCCTTTCGCGTCGGTTCGACGGCGATCTGCGAGCGTGAGCCCAGGTTGGATACGCCCGTCTACTATAAAGGGCCGCTGTGTAGGCGGGATGTCAATGCCGAGGCGCGATTCCCGGAGCGGTTTCCCTGTCCGTCCGAGCCGCGCACGACGTAAGCGGTCTTGTCCTGTCCGTCCGAGCCGCGCACATCGTAAGCGGTCTTGTCCCCTCCCGTTGGTCAGGGTTCTGCCGGAACCGAGCCGCGCACATTGTAAGCGGTCTTGTCCCCTCCCGTTGATCAGGGCTCTGTTCAGCGGGGCTTCCTGTGGTAATGGGGCATGTGGTGACATGGTGTGCTATTCTTTGGGCGACTGGTGACTGACCACTCATTCCGGAGGACCACGTATGGGCAGGCTGAGACTGACCGTTTCCGAGTATTCAGGTGTCGGGGGAGGGCGTTCGGTGTGTGGGGGCGTTCCGTTGCCGGAAGGTGGCGCTCCGGATGGAACGGACTTCGCGTTGCTGGACGAGGGCGGTCAGCCGCTTCCAGTGCAGACTCAGATTCTCGGACGCTGGAAGGATGGCAGCGCCAGATGGGTACTTCTCGATTTCATGTCGGCTCCGGAGCCTGGTACGACTGCGGCGTTTTCGCTGCAGTACGGTGCCGGGCTTGCAGACCAGACAGATATGGCCGTGCCGTGTGTCCCCGTTGCGACCACGCCGCCAACCGGAATTGATGTCGAGGCCGTTGGGCATGTCGAGCTTCTCGCTGTCTCTGAAACGGGTGATGTCCTGCCCTGTGTGTTCGCATCCTGTACAGCGGAGACAAGCGGGCCTGTGAGGAGTACATGTCTCTGTACCGGGACGGTGGCAAAGGCTGATGGGACGCATTTGCTGAGTGTCAGGTTGCGCATTTCGCATTACCCCGGGACCGGAGCGGTGCGGTTGGAACCGCTGATCATCGTGGACAGTGCGGCAGGTGTCATGCAGCGCTTGCGCGAACTCCGGGTGGATATCACCTATCCGGCCGTGGAACGGGCAGTGATTGGCGGCACGGCCTGGGAAGGAGGACTTGCGGAACCGGTACGATTGCTTCAGGTGGATGATGAGATGTGGCGAGTGGAAGGCAGTTCGGCTGACGAGGAGGGGGGGCGAGCGCCCGGATGGATGGAATTGCATGGGCCGGAAGGAGTGACGGCAGTGGCCGTGCGTGATTTCCGAGAGCAGTGGCCCAAGAGTCTGGGGGTGCGTGAAGGAGCCGTGTCGATTGGTCTTCTCCCCGCTTTTGCGCCCGGCGAATTCGATCACATGGAGCCGTGGTTCAAGTACCAATACCTGTTTGAGGAGGACTGCTACCGATTCCGCACCGGACAGGCACGACGCTGGGAGATCTGGGTGCAACCGGGGATCGCGGGAGCAGACCTGTGCAAGTCTGTGAACGCTCCTCTGGTACCGGCCCCGGACCCTGCTGCAGCGATCGCCACCGGGGTATGGGGCGCCATTGCTCCGGCCGGAGTCGCCGCAATGTCCGACTACGACCCGTGGGTCGAGCGGCTTTTCGAGAGCTACTGTGGCTCAATTGCAGGGGACCGGGATTACGGGGCGATGAACTGGGGAGATTGGTTCGGTGAACGGCGGATCAACTGGGGCAACCATGAGTATGACACCACGCGTCAACTGTTGATTCAGTTCGCCCGTACCGGTGATCCCCGGTATTTCCGGGTTGCGGACGCGGCCGCCCGTCACTCGTCAGAAGTGGATGTTGTGCACGCGGTCAACCAGGACCTGGCGGCGTACTTCACCAGCAACTGGTGTGTGGAGGGGTACCCTCCTCGTCCCGGCATGGTGCACGAGCACTGCGTTGGTCACGTCGGTGCATTCTACCCCATTGACACCGTGCGGAAACTCCTGGTGGAGCATGGAATTGGTCACAATGACCACCCCTACTTGTGCCTGGATCCCTTCAATCTGGGGCATGTCTGGACGCAGGGGCTGGCCCGGCACTATTTCCTTACCGGTGATCCGTTTGTCCGGGAGACGGTGGAGCAGATTGGCGGGAATCTGGCCCAACTGGTCGAGGATGGCGTCTATGCCTTCGGGATTGAGGATCCACATTTTGGGCGGGCTGCGGGATGGCCGCTGCTGGCCATGGCCGGGGCGTACGAGTTGGAGTTCGACGAACGTTACCTGAACGCTATGCGGGAATTGGTCGACCGGGCCCTGGGGCGCCAGGATCCCTGCTGCGGCGGGTGGCTCTACCAGCTGTATCCGGGACACTGCCTGTGCACTACTCGGCAGCACGTCGGCATGGCAGGGTTCATCACGTCTGTGCTCGTCAATGGTCTGAGCGAGTACGGTCACCTGACGGGCGACGAGCGTATTCCGGATGCGGTTGAGCGAGCGATTACCTACCTCATCGACGATACATGGGTGGAGCAGCGGAGCGGCTTCCGTTACACGTCCTGCCCCGCCAGTTCGTTCCATGGACAGGCTGGGGTGACGGTCATGGCACTGGTGAATGCGGTTCGGCTGGCAAACAACCCCGAACACCTTCGCGTGCTGGCAGAGGCGTGGGATGCGAAGTTCGCCAAGCTTCGGGACGGTCTTGACGGTGGTCCGGGACAGGGCAAGGCGTTCACGTCGACGCTGTATGGCTGTGCCGAAGCGGTTGGGTTGCTGAGTGCGTGGGACGCTACCCCTGGAAGTTAGGCAGGAAGGCGCCTAGATCCTTCAGGCGTTTCTGGAGGTCCGGGACACTCAAGGCATGGGCGTTCGTCCCGCTGCCGGCCACCATCGCTGCCGCCACGCCGGCGGCCTGGCCCGTGATGTAACACCCCGGCATGACGCGAATCGAGGCCTGCATGCTTCGGTCCGTACTGACGCAACGGCCCGCGACCAGGACATTGCTGAGCGCCTTTGGGGTCAATACCCGATACGGGATTCCGTAGCTCTCGCCTTTGCCCAGGCGCATGGTCGTGAACTCTTTGTGGAACGCTTCGTAGCTTTCCTTGTCCGGCTTGGCGATGTGGATGTCGATGGGGTAGGAGTACCGGCCAATTTCGTCGTCGAACACGGAGAGATCCCTGAAGTCATCGACGTTGAGGATGTAGTCGCCGATGATTCGACGCGTTTCACGCACCCCGAGCAGAGAACCCGTACTGAGGAGTTCCATTCCCTCGAAGCCTTTGAGGTATTCCTTGTAATAGCGCTCGTACTCCAACAGGGATTTCCGACCCCACACATACGCTTTGGTCAGAGATTCTTCGTCTGTGCCATCGACATCGAAGGTATGGCCGATGTTGCCTCCTCCGACCTCCTGGCTGATGCGCCACATCCCCGGGAGGTGTCTGTCTTCGAAGGTGAAAACGCCGTCCTGAAATGCGTCTTCGATGCGTTTGTTGCCGTGTCCGAGCCCGCTTGAGCGCACGGTCTCCCAGTCAACGTTTCCCCAGATGCTGCACAGCGTTCCAGGCATCATGTTGCCGGCGTCATCGCCCTTGTCGTAGGCAGCGCCGGCAAAGACAGCCAGGTCCCCGTCACCGGTGCCGTCGACGAACGCTCTGGCCGTGATGGCAAAGAGCCCGGACTTGCCGGCACAGATGGCCTCGGACACGTGCCCATCTCTGTTGATGACATCCACGAGTTGGGTGTGAAATGTGAAGGGCACACCGGCGGCCGTGAGCAACTCGTCGGAGATCCGTTTCAGGACTTCTGCTCGGATCGCCCGTCCGCCCGCCGGGTAGACACCTTCGTGTTCCTCCAGGGCATCGAGGATCTCCCGGCCTATCCCACCAGCCAGAAAGTCGACGCCGTCGCTGAACTGACAGAAGCCGGGCACGAGCCCCGCTGTTCCCATTCCTCCCAGGCAACTGTGTGCCTCAATCAGACGCACAGAACAGCCTTGACGGGCAGCGGCGATGGCAGCGGCAGTCCCAGCCGGCCCCCCGCCAACGACCAGAACGTCGACGTCATAACGAACAGGCAGATTGCGTTGGTAGGAAAGGGCTCTATCTGTGCTCATGGAAGTTCCTTGTGTGTCACGTGCAGAGACGCGTCATGTGGGCTGTTGTTTGCTGTTTCGGCAATATAGTCGGGTGGCGTGGTCGCTACTACACACCAGCTGCCTTCACATCGTGCTGTCTCTCGTGGACAGATCATGCCAGCGTACGTTCTCAGGAGAAACCAGGAGGATGCCGGATCATGCAGGACACGCACAAATGGGAAGAGATGTTCCCCGAGGAGCTGAACGCGGAGGTGAAACGTGTCCCCATCGTGTATTGGTCTTGTGGCGCCATGGAGGAACATGGGCTGCACATGGCATTGGGGAATGACTGGATCCAGATGTATGAGGTGTGTCTGCGCGCGGCCGAGGTCACCGGTGGTGTCGTCTTCCCGACAGTGCCTTTCGCCCCGGCCGGCTTTCCCGGGTATTCACGAGAAGAGCTGCGAAGCGGCGAGCGGGAGCTCTATCCCCCCAGCCTTTGGGTTAGCCGCGAGCTCTGCGAGAATCTCTACACGGAGCTGATGGAGTCCCTGGCGGACATGGGGTTCAAGGTATGCATCGCCCTTGGGGGGCATGCACCGGCTGACGCGTTGCTCCGCGAGATTGAGGCGGAAAAAGGCGGACGCATTGGGGACATGCTTTTCTACGGTGGAGGCACTGTTGACTTGTTGCGGGGCGAAATCGCGCAGATGGCCAAGGAGGATCCCACGCTCGGCGGCCACGGGGGCATGTGGGAGAGCTCTCTCGTGATGGCTGTCAACCCTGAATGGGCGGATCTCAGCCGCGTGGAAGGCGTGATGGATGCCCCGTTTCCCTCCCAACTTCAGAAGATGCGCCCGGAAAACCTGGCTCGGACTCAAGACGCGAACCCCGAGTTTGGCGAGAAGCTGATTGCCCTGGCTGTTGACCAGGCCGTGTCGCGCGCCCAGGCTCTGTTGGCCCAGACACAGTGACTGAAGGCTTGGAGGCGAAACCATGACACTGGTTACCGTGCTGTCAGCGCTCCTCTTCGTTCTTGCACACTCTCTCCCCGCAGTTGCAGCTGACCGGTCGTTGGTGGGGGTCTGGCACTTGGATGAACCCGATGGGGCCATGGCCCTGGATGCTTCCGGCAAGGGGAACCATGGTCGCATCACCGGCGGCGCCGAACGCGTTGCGGGGAGGTTTGGGACCGGCCTCCGGCTCAACGGTAGCGATGGCTGCGTCGAGATGGCGGGTCTGGGCAGATTGCCGGTTGGATCAGTCGAGGCGTGGGTCCGGCTTGAGACTGAACCCACCGGCCAAGGCAGCGTTGTCAGCTTCTGTGCCGGGAACAAGGGGAGAGGCGATTTCGCCCTGCTTGGCTTCCCGTCACATCTCAAGGGCAGCGCCCGCAACGCATTCGCGTTCAGCATCTACCGAGACGAATGGCATGCCGCAACGTCTGACATCGTGCCGGCAGTTGGGACGTGGTATCACTTGGCTGCGACTTGGGATGGGAGCGGCATGCGGTGCTACGTGAACGGGGCCCTGCGGGGCGAGAACACGGCATGCACGGGAGGGATCGCTCCACATGCCGCAATCCTCATCGGTGCAGGTTCATGGAGCACGTACGCGCCATGCACCGTAGACGAGGTGCGCGTTCACCGACGCGTTCTGACGGAACCCGAGATGGAGGCCCATGCCAGCCGGGCCGACTATGTCGCTGTTCCGCCGCAACCTGCCGGGCGGACGGTTGGAATCCCAGAGGATGCTGTGCTGAACGTTGCGGACTTCTATTCGGCTGGATCGCCCACCTCAGGCATTCAGGATGCCATCGACGCTCTTCCCATTCGCGGCGGCGTGGTTGTTCTCCCGCCAGGGGAGTACCTGCTGACGCAGTCAGTCTTTCCCACCAACAACGTGACGCTCCGCGGCTCCGGGGGCAGCTCGGTTCTCCGGAAATGTCCTGAGATACAAACAGCGATGGCCGAAGCCACACCCAAGGGAAGCACGACACTGAAGGTCACAGATCCAGCCGGCTTCGAGGTCGGGATGCAGATCTGCATCACAAGCAAAGGGTTGGGCGGGTGGTATTGCAGCCAACCCGTCATCACACGGGTGGAAGGCAGCATCTTGAGCTTGAGCGAACCGCTCGAGAAAGGCTACGATCCGGCTTCGTCGATCGTCATCAACTACTTCCCTGCCATCTGGATCGAGACAAGGCGGCAGGTCACTATCGAGGCGATCACCATTGACGGTGACATCGCGCTGAACCCGGGTCCATTCTCCGATTTTGTCTGTGCTGCCATCCATTGCTTCCGCTCGACAGGTGTGCGCATCCGCGACTGCACGATTCGCGACTGGCCTTGTGACGGGATCGGTGTGCAGTCCGGAACCAGGGCCTTCGTGACCAGTTGCGAGGCGTCCGGATGCAGAGGCCATGGAGTCCACCCCGGCACGTCCCTTCACCACGCCACGTTCTCCGACATCATCTCCCACCACAACGCCTGGAACGGACTCTACTTCTGCATGAATGTGCGCTACATCAATGTCACGAACGGGGTCTTCTATGAGAACGGGCGTCACGGGATTGGCGGGATCGGCGGCGGCAAGATGCCCGGACGTGACCAGTACAACGTGGTCGCAAACAACACCTGCGAATCCAACGCGATGTGCGGAATTCAAGTCATCCAGGGCAACCACAACATTGTGACCAACAACGTCTGCCGAAACAACTCCCAAGCCCAGCCGGGCGTGTTGCCCGGGATCCTGATCCAGTCATCGGAGGACATCGTCGTCACCGGCAACCTGTGCACGGATGAACGCGAGCCGTTGGAGAAGAGACAGGTCCACGGCATTGCCGAGACCGGAACCAGCAATCATAACATCATCACCGGCAACAACTGCCGTGGGAACGCCAAAAGCGGAGTGGTGACTGTGGGGAAGAATACGGTGACAGCCAACAACGTGGAGTGACCGGATCGCGAGCTTTGGGGGCGTCCCTCTCAGTCGACTAGTGCTGCCGGCTCTTACTCTTGATCCGGCTCCTGATCTCGCTCCTGATCCCCTTTGCTCGCCTCCGGATGGCCCGGGTTATCGACGAAGACGCGTATGCGATCGATGCCGGTGATGGTGCCGTTGCGGCCGTTGGGGTAGACGAGAATCAGGTTGATCTTCTCTTTGCGGGTGAAGGGGATCTTCTCCACGAGCTTCCGGCGCCCTTCGCCCAGATCTGCGTCAAAACGGTATGTCCCGGCGTCCAGGTCAGCCTCGATGAAAAGGCGTCCCCATTTTCCCTGAGGTAACGACGCTTCGACGGCATGCATACGTCGGTTTGCTTCGCGGTACTCAAGCATGCCATCGGCCCGGAAGCCGACGCAGATTGTGGAGTCCTTCCAGCGGTTGGCTTCGGGGAGCAGACAGATGCTTGCGGCGCTGTCCGCATCTTCGCGCAGGACATCGATCTCGGCGCGGATGCGCCCTTTGGAGATCCGGTAGTCTGATCGGCGCCCTTCGACCATACACCTACCGCGGATGGCGCGGGCATAGCGTCCTGCGGCCTTACCATCGTCGTCCTTGCGCTCCACGGTGGCGATCTCGGGGAAGGTCTTGCTGAGGGTGATCCAGCCGCCGCTCTCGTGGCGCAGGTTCCCCGCCAGTGTGCCTTGCTGTTTGCGGAATGCCTCGCCATCAAATCCCTGGTAGATGTAGGGCATCATGATCGGTTCGACGGGGGCCTTCGGCACCGGCGGAGCGGCCTTGCGGAAGCGCGGGTGTGCTCGGTACCCCTTCATGGCCTCCGCGGGGTCAGTCTTCAGAAACTTGTAGGCGCTAAGCTCAACATGGAGCACATCCCAGGCTCGTTCGGCCAGCTGTGAGTCCTCTGTTTGGGCCAGGCATTCCCGGAGCACTCCTTGTCCCCTTGTCCCCATGCGGGCCAGGGCTTCTCCGACGCAGCGCCAGCCCCAGTCCGCGTCGTTGAGTTGGCTGCTTTCTCCGTATTTGCGGAACTGCTTGCTGAGTTCGCGGTAGAGCTGCAGGGCTTCGGGGCCAACCCAGCGCGTGCTGGTCTGCAGGAACCCACTGAGCTTGAGTGCGGCCATGTTGCGGACTGCTCCTGAGGAGTCTGTCAACAGGCCGAAGAGCGCGTTGCGGGCTTCCGGGGAGTTTGGGTAACGGGCCAGGACTTCAGTCGTGCGCCAACGCACCCCGATCGACTGATCACTGGCGAGCTCAACCAAGGCCGGTAGTGTGGTCGGGCGCAAGGGCCCGGCCCGGCAGGCAGTGACAGCCGCAGTGCGGACGATCTCCTCCGGATGCTCCAAGCCGCGCACGATGTCGTTCGAGCGGTCCACCGGGAGTGTCTGCAGGCACCAGGGAACGGCGATGTTCTTGAGCATGTAGTTGCCCTTGGTGGCAAGCATGGAGTAGATCTTGTCAATGGACTCGGTTGTACCGATTTTGACCAGGGCGCGTACGGCGTATGTGCGGACGGGGTTCTCCGGATCTGAGAGGGCTGCTTCGGCTGCTGCCAGAGCATCGGCATTGTCAGCTCCGTGCACCCCGAGGACCTCCAGCGCCATGCGGCGCACGTAGACACGCAGGTCCCGTGTGGCACGACAGACCGCAGCCACATCGAACGGCGTTTCGCCGTCTTTCATCTGGCGCAGGACGGCCAGGCGCGCGGCCAGATCGCCATCGGTCAACGCTTCGGCAGGCTGTCTCTCCAGGTAGCCCCACTGCATGTGGTCGTACCCGCTCGGGATGAGCCGATCTACGTTGCACGTCCGGAAGTGTTGGTACGCAGCCGGGTATTGGTCGGAGTGCATCATCATGAGCTGTACAGGGAGCCCTTTGGTGCCGGCGATAACGTTGTTGACGGTTTCATGCTGTGGGCCGTTGTAGTTGACCCAGAGCAGATCCACCCAACCCTCTCGCGCATACTGCTGCCAATCGACAATCAGCCGACCGGTAACCCGCGTGTCCTGCAAACCCCATTTCTGCGGATACCACGGGGTTACGGAGTCGAGCATGAGCCCGAGCTTGATGCCTTTGGCGTGGAGGGCCTGCCCGAGTTCCCGGACCAGGGCAGAGAGGTATCGGCCGCGCAGGTGGGCCATGGCGTCCCGATCGTAGGTGGTGTCGTTGGCGAACACATTTATGCCGGTGAGCTCTTTGTAGTCGGCTACCACGGCCGGATTGAACCCGAATTCGTCGTCAAATCGGGCATGAAACTCCTCTGCATAGGTGTGGAACAGGAGGCCATCGTAGCCGGCGCGTTCGGCGATGCCGGTGAACATCTCGACCAGGGCGTGCCGTGCCTCCGGGGTAGCCAGGCAGATGGGGCCGGCCATGCGCCGAATGCCGAAACGGTCGATCGGGATCCACTCCGGGTGCTCAACCCGCAGTTTTGACTCGATGATCATCGGGCCATAGCCTTTGCCGGTTCCCACATGAGCGGCTCCGCCGTGATCCAGAAGGGCAGCTACACCCCATACCTTCATTCCGCGCTTGTGGGCAGCCTCCACCGCGTAGTCGATCGTGCCCACATCGTGGAACAGATGGTCCATCCACTCGATCCATTCGCCGTGTGCCCGGGACTCGGGACGCCGAACCGAGTGGTTCAGCATTTGGTCGATCTGTGCTCCCCGCCAGAAGAGGATCTTGGCCTTGTAGACGCGGTCGATCAGTTCGACCAGATCGTCGATGGCCGCCTTGGAATCGACGGGAGGGCTGGTGTAGAGCAGCTCGTTGTCGCCGTTACTGACGTAAACACCGACTGTTTCGCCCTCCTGGGCGGGGCGCGGGCGCCATTCGGCCCGGGCCTGGAGGCAGACTCCCGTCAGAGCAAGCGTGGCTGCCGCTGCAACGCAGACCTGTGGTCGGAACCAGTTCATCGTCTTCTCCTGCCTTCTCATTCCCGTTCGCGGACCCGGTGTCGCAGAGCAAGTATACAGGCGACGCAGGGTGGGGAAAAGCCGCCGTTCTCACTGGCATGGGATTCATGAATGGGCAGACGGCGGCCGGGACCGTCCGTGCCACTGGAGAGAGCTTGCTTCGAGTGGCTCGGGACCTCCGGAACCGAGATACGTCGCGGCCGGGGACCGTCCGTGTCAACGGGGGGAGATTGCGAACGCTCTGTTGGCGCTGCAAAGTGTGATGGCGCCGTCGGTGTGCGACTGATCTTGCGGAGTTCGCGGGAGGCATGACGGAGGGGCGCCGATGACCTGAAGCCGGAGGGATTGCGATGTCTTGCTGGGGCCGAATTGCGATGATCGCAGCCTTGCTGTCGAGTTTCTGTGTGGCTCAGGACGCGGCGAAACCCGCTCTCATACCGGAGTGGTGGGGACGCCAGACAGTGTGCACGATCCCTCGTGCCTACCCGTCAGCGCCGCGAATCGATGGGAACATTGGCTACAAGGAATGGTATCACGCGTCGGCTGTGGACGGTTTCATTGACGTAGATACGGGGAGCCTTGCCCGCTTTCCTGTACGCACGTTTGTGTGCTGGGACGATGATTTTGTCTACGTGGCTGTCAGGGTGGTTCGCCCCCCGCTTCATCCGACGCCTCGCGCAACGTTTCAGGCGGGGCGCCATGAGCACATTTGGTGGAAAGATGACAACATTGAGTTGGTCATCCGGCCGGGTCGCCGGGAGCAGGGGATCAAGCACTTCTATGCGCTGGCAGCCAACTCTGTGGGCGCCTGGAGTTTGATGCGTGGGACCTTGACGGGTTCGGGGGGAGACACCTCCTATGCGGGCGAGTGGACGGTCTCCGCTACCCGGCAGGGGCGCGAGCACTGGTGCGTTGAGATAGCCATCCCGATCTCGAGCTTGAGTGAGTGCGAACGTCCGGGCCCTGGAGCCGTCTGGTTCATGGATGTGATGAATCAGCAGGTGACTCCGGCTAAACGGATGGTGGACCTGGGGCTGGTCTGGAATCTTGGGATGCATGGGTACCGGTGTCCCGTGACGCCGAAGTTTGTGTTTGTGGAGAACGGCCCCATTTCCCGGCCGCACGGGGTGGGGCGACTCTCGATCACTGAAAGACAGAAGAAGGCCGGCGAGGCCACCATCGGTTCCCGCATGGTTTTCTACAACACCGGCCCCAAGCCGCTCGTACTGGCCGCTCACGTGCAGCTCTTCCGGGCGGCCCCCAAACGTCCGGCTGGTGCTCTCGATCTCTTCAAGGCGTGGGACATCGTCCGACAGATTCGCGACACCGGCAAGCCATGGCTTGATCCAAGCCAGGAGATTCAGGCTTTCCGCAGCGAGGCGGACATTCTCCGTGAACTGAACGAGCGCTTTGAGTGCGTTGCCGAGCGGGCTGGGCGCATCACGGTCACGCCGGGAGGCGAGACTGCTGGAAACGCTTACTACCCCATTGAGGTCCCGATAGAGAACGGTGAGTACATTGTTGCCTGGCGCTACTCCGACGTCGAGACCGGTGAGGTGCTCAGCAGGCAGGTTGTACCTTTCGCCGTCCTTCCCCAGCTGCAGGTGAGTCTTCGCCCCTACTTCCTCACGCATCACAAGATCCGGGCTGCTGCGTCGCTCAGCAATCTTGCGGTTGAGACCGGTGACACGATTCAGTTCACGCTGGCGCAAGGGAAAACCGTTCTGGATACGCAGGTTTCGACTGTCGAGCCAGGCGCTGAGGAGGCCCACGTCTACCTTGAGTGTAAAGAGCTCCGTGAGGCGAAGGAGGCCGTGGTGACCGCTCGTCTGCTCAGGGGCGATGGTGCGAAGGGCGTCAGCAATTCCGCGACCATCACCCGTCCCCCGACCCCGGCTTGGTTCGGCAACACCATCGGCCGGTCGCAGGTTGTGCCTCCGCCTTTCGAGCCGGTTCGGCCCGATGGAGAACTGGCTGCGACGGTGTGGCAGCGCCGCATCGAGCTTGGGGCAAACGGCCTCCCCGAGAGCATCGTGTCTCGTGGGACTGAGATTTTGGCAAGGCCTGTCGCGTTTGACACGGGTGGGGCAGAGGTATCGATGGTGTGCTCCCGCGGCAAACTCACCGACCGTGACGCTGCGTTTTCTGCCGAAGGAACAGTCGGCGGAGTTCCCGCTCGGTTGGACACGACGCTGCACTATGACGGCACCGCCCGTTTCGATTTGCGGCTCGTTCCCGGGGCGGCTCCCGCAATCCTCAACCGACTCGTCCTCGAGATTCCCCTCAGGTCAGAATGGGCGAGTTTGGCTACACATCACGCCACTTGGACTGATCCCCGACGCTATCAGCGCACCGGGTTCTCCGGCAGCGTTGAGGAGTGGTTCGCCAAGTACCCCGATGGTGCCATCCCGTTCTCCTATGCTGTGTTCCTGGGGACTGAGGATCGGGGTGTGCAGTGGTTCTGCGAGAGTGACCGGGGATGGTCCGACGCCGATGGCGAACGGGTCGTCAGTATCTCTCGCGAGGGGAAGATGACTGTGCTTCGCGTGGCGATTATCGACACGCCGGTGACCCTCACTGAGCCTTGGACACTGACCTTTGGACTCACCGTCACGCCGGTGAAAGACACGGCGGCATGTCGTCGGGTGGTCATGGCCTCGGAGGGCAGGCTGTATGACAAGTACGGACTGGCCACCAAGGAGACCCTTGCCTTCCACGATGCCTACAAGGCTGCCGGGATCGATTCGTTCAGTATCTATATGACGGACGACAACCATTTCGGGTGCCCACGCATGCTCAATCCAAAGCAGGAAGCAAAGGTTCGGGCCTATGTGGATTCGTGCCGCGAACGGGGATTGCGTGTGACTCCATACACGGGCTGGGGAGTGAACGCGAACATCCCGCACTTCGCCACCTTTGGGCAGGAAATGCTGGCTGAGCCGGTGAAGAACATCGGCTGGGGGTGCTTTCTGCATGTGCACAACCAGGTACTGCAGGATTGGTGGCTGACGGGCGCAAAGTACACCATTGACACCTGTGGCCTCTACGGCGTCTACGGGGATGGCTTCTCAATGTCTCGTCTTCTGCAGAACGAGCTGGAAGGGTTTGCCTGGATCGACTCAAACGGGCGGCCGCGAGGCAGTTACTCGATCTGGGCTATCCGCGAGTTCATCGAGCGGCTTTACGTGTTCTGCCATGTCGAGGCATCCGATCCGGCTCGAGTGCGCAACCACTACAACGAGGAGATTTACTGCATTGGCGGCTTTACCGATGAACGTGTGACGGGGGAGGGGCAATACCACGCGGGAGAGACGGTGCTTGGCGTATGCAGCCCTGAAGCGTTTCGGGCCAATTTCATGACCCACCTCAATGGCGTGCACACGGTCGGGTTGTGGTGGAATTACCACAAACTTCCGGTCACCCGTAACGAAATGCACGCGATGTTCCTGCTGCACGATGTGCCGATGGTGGTGGGCGGAGGGATCGTGCGCTACTACGGGAACCGGGTGGGCTACGGGCGGAAGGCGCGACCGTGGGTGCGCCTGCATCGCATCCGGACAGCCTTTGACGGGGCCCACTTCACCGGTTACTGGCAGAAGCCCGGCATCGTCTGCGATCCTCCCGGGCCACTCGCGAGTACGTGGGTCGATCAAGACAGAGGACGAGCGCTTGTGGTTGTGTCGAACCTGCCGGATGTTCCGTGGTCAGGCCGGGTGGCGTTCGATCGTGCCAAGCTTGGTATTCCTGTCGACGTCGAAGCGCGGGACGCGATGTTAGATGAGTCCTTGGAGTTGACGGGCAATGGTCTTCGGATCCAGATCAAACCGCAACGCTACCGCCTGATTGTCTTCGGAGATCGCATCCCCCTGCCGGAGAACGTGCGGGTCGAGAACGAGGATGAGGAGTAGATGGGGACAGAGGATACACCGAGAACCCCGACGCGAACACCGATGGGAATCGCAGTTCTTGGCACTTCTGAGAAAACGCGTCCGGTCCTGCGAACGAGTCGCGTCGGAGAATAACGTTATGAACCAGTTGAGACATTGCATAGCAGTAGGGACTCCGGCCACGGGGTTGTGTGTTCTGACCGTCATGTATCTCGTCATTCCTATTGCATCCGGTGGAGGGCTTGAAGGTGTCGGATTCTGTCTTTCGACTATCCAGATACTCACAGTACCGATGACCGTCTGGCTCCCCCTCGCGTTCATGTCTTACGGCTTCGGCCTCTCCCTTTTCAGAATCTACGTGAAAGGCAATCACCGGCTCACGATGCTCATTGTATCTGAGGTGGTGATGTGTGTCCCACTGTGCATCACAGCACTGCTCTTCAGTGCTGGGGAGTACCATGGACCTTAGGGGGAAGCCCTTGTAACGAGCGCGTCGTACGGCCGCCGTGACCGGTGCCGCACACTCTCGTGTTCTGTCAGAAGGTGCTCGGCTTGTAATGACCACTATGAATGACTACAATGATGTCACTATAGATGGAGGTCTGTCACGATGAAGACGATGGCGATTACGGACTTCAAAGCCCACGCGTTGCAGGTGCTTGCTGAGGTCGCGGCACGGAAGGAAAGGGTCCTCGTCACGAAACACGGCAAACCGCTTGCAGAAGTCGTTCCATACACCGAGACGAAGCCGACCCCGGGCCGACTTGCCGAGGCCCTCGTGTTCCAGGAGGACATTGTCTCCCCTCTTGGGGAAGAGATGTGGGACGCGTGCAGATGAAGTACCTCCTCGACACGCATGCCTGGATCTGGTGGCACATGGATCCGGAGAAACTGTCGCACAAAGCGCGTGCCGCCATCGAGGACACGGAAAGCTATTCAGAGATCCTGCTGTCCGCCATCTCCCCCTGGGAGTTCTGCAAGCTATTGGAGAAGCAACGTATAGGGATCTCCTGTGATCCGGAAGAATGGCTGTCGGAGGCTTTGCAGATGCCGAAACTCCGGCTTGTGCCCTTGACGCCGGCGATTGCCTACCGATCCACCATCCTACCGCAGCCATTCCACACCGATCCGGCCGACCAGATTATCGCTGCGACCGCAAGAGAGGAGAACGCGACGATCATATCGAAGGACGGGCTGATGCGGAACTACCGGCATGTCCGAACCGTCTGGTGAGAAGCCGTCCGTAAGGACAACCCGCCTGACCGAGAACCCGATCCACGACTTCCCGTCAGGCTGCCAGGATCAACTGCAGGCGAGGGTCCTTGCTTCTTACTGCCTGAAGCGGTCCGCTGCACATGCCTGGACACCTTTCATGGCCCGGAGGAAGTTCCCGCCGATGATCTTACGGATGTTGTCGTCGCTGTAGCCCAGGGTGACGAGACCGGCGGTGAACAACGGCCAGTTGATCCAGGAGAGACTGCCTTCACTGCCTTCGCGGTTCGGGTCTCCTTTGAGATCCTCCGGCCCCCAAAGGGCCCACCAGTTGCGGCGTGCCTTTGGGCCGGCCTCCCGCTCCACGCCTGCCGGCGGCGGGATGGAGAACGTGCTGTCCGAACCGATCATCACATGGTCCGGGCCGACGAGTTCCACAGCGTAGTCGATGTGTTCCAGAAGGGTCCGGATCGAGACGTGGCTGGGATCCCCCAACAGTCCGGGCAGGATGTAGATGCCTATGACGCCACCGCTGTCAGCGATGGCCTTGAGTTCCTCGTCCGACTTGCAGCGGGGGTGCTGGAAGACGCCCTCGCAGCCGGTGTGGCTGGCAAAGACGGGTGCCCGAGACGCCCGGATCGCATCGAGAGTGGTCTGCTTGCCGGAATGGGGGGTGTCGACGATCACCCCGCGATCATTCAGTCTGGCCACGATTTCGTGGCCGAAATCGCTCAGTCCGGCGTCCGTTGGTTCGGTGCAGCCGTCGCCGACCCAGTTCCGCCGGTTGTAGGTCAGGTGCATCATGCGGATGCCGAGATAGTAGTAGGTGTCCAGCCAGCGAAGCAGGTCGTACCCGTCCTCGAACGGGCCCATGCAGGGCGGGTTATTGGCGCTCCACACAAAGCAGCGTTCGCCTCGGGCGTGCATTCGTTCCACGGCTTCGGCAGACGCAGCCTTGCCGATGATTCCTTCCATTGAGTCGCACAGGTAGGTGAATCGAGCGACGTTGCGGAGTCCGCGCCGCATGGTTGGGCCGAGGCCGACGGTTGACACCAGGCAGTCGACCCCTGCCGTCTCGAGCACGTCGGCGAATGCCTGGCGCGTGTCTGGGTCACAGACCGGACCGACTCGGGCGGCATCTTCCGACGCTTCCAGGACCTCGTCACTGCGCCCACCTTCCCGGATCACCTCGTTGATATGCTCAATTCCCCCACGACTCGGCGCTGAGGGCGAGAAGGCGAAGAGGTCGCAGACGAACGAATCGCGATGCAGTTCGAGGCCGTGCTCCAGCTGGGCCGGCGTGGCACCGAGGGCGGCTTTGGCCCGCTGGCGACAGGTGCTGATGAGGTCGTGCATGGTGGGCTTTCCCGTCTGTGGCTGGTTGGAGTCGCGCGTTGGGCATCCGCCGATGTTCGCGGGGGCTTACTCGCTCTTGCGGACGGAGATCTCGCCAAGCCAGAACAGGTTGGGACGATCTTCACGGCCGCAATTCGGGGGTTGGAGCACACGGATCCGGCCAATCGTCACAGGAGCAAAGCGGATCGTGCTTGAGACCTGTTCGCCCTGTTTGCGCTCAGCGGTGCCGAGGGTTGTCCACTCCCCGTTCTTGTGGATCTGTGCTAACACGCGTTTGGCCGGTTTCCTGTAGGCCCAGTAGAGGGCGATGCCATCGACCTGCTGTGGCTTAGGGAAGGCAATCTCGACCCAGTGCTCGGCTCCGGTTTCGGCAGAGGCCCAGGTGGTAGTTGGGGAGCCGGATCCGGCACAGCTCTGGGAATCACCATCGATGAGTGTCTCCGGCTCATACCCCGAATAGCAGCTGTCGACAGTGACCTTGGCGCCAAGTGATGCCTGGGCAATGTCGTTCGTGTCGAGGTAGTTGAAGCGGATGCGGAGGGATGCGGTGTTTGCAAATGGGGCTCGGTCGGCCACACTGAGGTTGATCACGTGAGGGCCGTAGTCGGTATCGCCCGGCCGCAGACGGCAGGAGAGCTTCTCTTTGGCGTTGTCCAGAGCGAATCCCTCGGCTGGCAGGGGTGAGCCATCCATGGTCGCTTGAAGTGAACCCGGGGCGATGGGATTGTGCTCATCCTCAAAGGACATGGTGATCGTGCCCGGGACAGTTCCCACCGTGCCGAGATCAATGGTGCCGCCGGCAGGCAGTTTCTTGCCGTCGATGCTGATGCTGCGCACCACGGGGGGGGTGCGGTCAGCGCAGTTCATCCACTCAGGCGGGTCCACCAGCAGGATGGTCTTCCCGGCTTTGATCCGGGTCACATCTACACGGATGGCCTTCCCGCCGTCCGTAGCCTTCATTGAAGCCTCTGTCCAGGTCCCTTCGCTGTTCAGGAACAGCACTTTTCGGGCGTTCTCCAGGGGTTTGCACCGGATCGTGACCGAGGTCGTCGTCTGAATGTCATACATGAGGCATGGGGATGCAGACCCGGCCGCTGCCGCGGCACCGGCGATCAGTACGGAACAGGCAAGGGTACGAACGAAGGTCATGATCGGGTTCCTTTCGGGAAACTGTCCCACGGCACCAGTTGTGTCTGTGCACCGTACCGGGAAGGACAGGGCGCGTCAAGAGCGCTATGGTGTCTGCCGACACGATTCGTTCAATCACATCCGCTTCGGGAAGCGCTGGAAGCAGGGCGCACTCCCATCGGGATCTGTCAGCCAGAGGAATCGACGAGATGATCTATCGGGAACTTGGCCATACCGGACTGCGTGTGTCAATCATCGGCTTCGGCGGCATGCGCTTTTTCGAGAAGGATGACGCGACCGCAGACGCGACCGTACAACGCTGCTTGGAGCGCGGAATCAATTTCTTTGAGACGGGAAGCTACGGTGCCGGCAAGAGTGAGGTGATGCTGGGGCGGGCGCTGTGGAAAGCATGCAAGCGCGAGGACGTGATCCTGGCGGACAAGGCGACGGCATGTAATCTCCCGACCGAGGACCAGGTGCGGGCCGATCTGGAGGCGGCGCTGGAACGCTATCAGACCGACTATTTCGATGTGTTCAGTTTCTGGGGAACGAACACGCCGGAGATGCACGATCACATCCTCAGGAACGGTCCACTGAAGGCTGTGCTCAAGGCCAAGGAGGAGGGACTTGTGCGCGCCGTCGGCCTGACGACTCACGCTCGTCCGGAATGGATCCGTGATTTCGCCGATGTGTACCCGTGGGACATGATTGTGCTCAAGGAACACATGCTCTATACCCGCCAGCAGGAGACCATCGCTCACCTGGGAGAGAAGGGCGTTGGCGTGGTCGCCATGACTCCGCTCGCGGGAGGCGTCATCTGCTCGCCTGGCCAGGACCTGCAGACAGAGCTGGATGCGGCAGGGATGAGTGCGGCGCAGTTGGGCCTGCGTTACCTGGTTGCCAACCCGCATGTGACCTCGGTGATCAGCGGCATGACCACGCCTGAAGAGGTCGATGAGAACGTGCTGGCCGGTGAGACAGGACTCCCGCTCGATGATACAGAAGCAGGGCTGGTGGAACTGATTCGTCGGAAGACGACTGCCCTGTCAGAGACGTTCTGTACCAGTTGCGGATACTGCCAGCCATGCCCTGAAGAGGTCAATATTCCGGGGATCTTCCGGCTTTGGAACCTGATGCGCGGCTACGGCAATGCTGCCTACAGCAAGCTGGAATACCAGAAGCTCTGCGAACAACGCCACTGGGCCGATTTTCCGGGGTGTTCAGCCGAACACTGTATTCAGTGCGGCAAGTGTGAAAAGCGATGCCCGGAAGGCCTGCCGATCATGGAAGACCTCAAGACAGCACACGCAGCGCTCACGGGATGAAGCGATAGCTGAGCCGCTTCTCGCCGGGGCGTTGCCCCAAGCCCCACCGGGGGACCAGCGGCTCCCCCGGACCCCCAGGTAAGGGGGTCGCGTATGACAGGTGACAGAGCCCACCTGCCGTTCGCGACCCCGTTGGCCTCCGCTCGCGCGCTGAGCGACGTTGCAGTCGAGGGCAGAAGGCTTCCCGTTCGCCATGGTGCAATATGCTGTCGAACAGTGAGTTCTGTGCCGTAAGGTGACGTGTATGCCCACCGAGGGGATCCGCCTTCATCAGACTACGGCGGGACACGCCAGCGGTTCCCCCTCGCCCTGAAAGACCAGGGCTTTGCAGTCCTGCCGAGACGGCAGGTCGCTCAGAGACTCGCTCTGCGTTCCCCCAAGTGATAGGGACCGCGTACGACAGGTGACAGGGCAACCGACAGCGGCTGGACTGTGGTTGGCAGATTGACTGGTACGTCTGGGGCGACTACGGGATGAAGCGATAGCTGAGCTGCTTCTCACCCGTGCAGATGTAGTAGATGATCCCTGCGAGCATGCAGAAGAAAGCCCCGGCAACTTCGCCGGCGATGATTCCCACCATCAGTGGTTTGAGCTTCCGCACCAGGGAACTCCCGCCGAAACGAACGACGGTTTTCTTGATTGCCCAGCCCAGCAGGAAAGAGTGGGAGATGACCACCATTGGCCAGGTTGCCCACAGCAGGAAGAGCATGGGGTGAAGCGGCCACCAGGGGAGGCGCAGGCGCAGGATACTGAACACGATGACGGCCACGAAGCCGAATCCTGCAGCCCACAGGAAGTTCTTCTTTGGCTGAGTGTAGGAGAGTCTCTTGTACCATGGCAACTCCTCGGCGTTTTCGAAGAGTCCCGTTGCCTTAAGCTGCATGACCTCCGGCTCCACGTTGCGGAATGGCATCGTCGGGATGCGCTTGTAGGACCACGTGTAGCCGATGGGGGTCCCGACGTCGTAGGACGCGCCTAGAACCACAACCACGGCCAGTAGTACACCGGCGATATACATGCCGAGGGAGATGCCGGTGACCTTGGGCAGCGACAGCTCGGCCTTTTCGCAAAGCTTCAATCCATTGCAGAGGTAGGGCATGAGGGCCTCCCCCTGATTGATGCAGAGCACCATGCAGACTAGGGCGGAGATGACAATTGCCTCTGGTTTCATGGCGCAGCACCCAAACAGGCCGAGGAGGGCACCGTAGGGCTGCCAGCGCGGGTGAATCCAGAAGAGCCCCGTCTCTGCGCTGATCCGGGAGACGATCAGGAAGCTCATGAGCATCAGGAGGATTGTCCCGACCGAGAAGGGCAGCTCCAGTCCCAGACCCATCGTCAGACCGATGAGCAGCAACGTCGAGATGATGCAGATTCGGCAGGCCCAGATACTGGCTTCCTCCGGCAGCTTCCTGCGCCACACAACCAAGGCGCGGACGACCGTCTCCCGGTAATACTGACGGCCGGTGTAGAGCAGCATCAGAGTCAGAGCGACGTAGCTGCCTGCCCGTTGCCAGCCGGCCCACCCGCCTTTGCCGTACTGCGTGCCGAGGGTGACGCCCATGGTCACCATGGGGATGGCCATGAGGACCCAGAGGGGTTGGGTCAGTCCGAGCGTTAATGAGATCTCGGAACTGAGGAAGAACGCGAAGGCGATCACGATCGGGAAGACTCTCAGGATGAGGAGATTCCCTCCGAATGGCGCCTTGTAGATTGACGGCCAAATGACCCCGAACGGGCGGAAGTTGAACGTCGTGTTGATCGGGATCATATACTCCGGGAACCAAACGTGGGCAGCGTTGTTCAGACGGATAAGGAAGATGGCTCCGAACCCGGTCCAGAAGAGGCGATTGCAGAGGACATCGGGCAGCTTCCGGCCTTCATCGCGCTGCATTAACAACGCTGTGAAATCCGCGATGGGGTAACTGAGACACTCGTGCTTCGACCACTGTCGATGGACAACCAGCGCGAGGCTGGCGGAGGCAATGCCGGTGAGAAACACCAAGGGCAACCATGTGGTGAGTGGAGGGAGCCAACTGCTCCAGGGAACCTGGGCGAGCGGCTTGGTGAATCGTTCTGTGAACGTGCGTTTGCCGGTCGACTCCCGGCCTCCGGTGATGAAGGCCGTCACGACGGCATCATGGTCGGTATTGTCAACCAGGGCTTGTTTGGGGGCGTAGTCGAGGAGCTTGTGTGCTTGCCAGCCGGGGTTGACCCGGTCCCAGTGAAAGGGCATCACGAGGATCTGGGTGAAGGTCGACATCAGTCCCCCGACAGGAATGCTGCAAGCCCCCATCATCAGGACCACGACCAGCGTCATTTCGGCGGGGCGGAGGAGCCAGCTTCTGCGGATACGGAAGAGGATGGGGTTGAGGACGATCATCGTGATGAACATCAGCCCAACCACGATGATGGGGAGCAAGTGCCCGCTCGTGAAGCTCTCGAAACCGAACACCTGATCGTTGATGTAGCCGAATCCGGCGATGAACATCGCCCCGATAAACCCAATGAGCAGCGCCCGACGTGTCATCAACCCTCTCCTCGATCAGGAGGGAGAAAATGGCGGTTGAGGCGGGTGTCATTGATGAGGAGACGCATCAGGACGACTTCCAGTTCGATCATCTTCCGGCGGTCGTAGCGGACCCATTCTTTGAGCCAGGCCAGGCGGATGGCCACGGTCAACTCCAGGAAGAGCGACCAGCTGTGCTCAGTCCCGAAGTGCTGGCGTCGGAGTGTACCGACGAACTCCTTGAATGCGCCTCCGGTGAGACCTTCCGGGTTCTCCATGGCAAAGCAACCGGCCATGAGAGCGACGTCGTAGAGTTCGGGTTTGGGGCCGCAGAACTCCCAGTCGATGAGACGGAGGATGTCATCCTCTCCCCAGACGACATTCATCGGGTGGAAGTCCCCGTGACAGTATCCGGTGGTCAGATCGGCCTCGTAGGGCACATAGCGTTCCTTCACAAAGGTGAGGATGTCTTCGATCTCGGCAACGAACTCCGGTCGGTGGGGACGCAGACGCTCGATAAACTCGTGCGCGAACGCCCAGACCGAGAAGACGGGCTCGGATGTCTCGGGTTGCACGCGCCCCAGTGCTCGTCTCAAGGAAAGGAGCGCGTCGGCGGCAACCCGCCCGCGCCAGCGGTCGTAGATGTAGGAGGGGCGGGGGAGTTCAACGCCGGGCGTGTACCGTCGCAGTTGCCAGAAGTCACCGTCCACACAGGCGTGCCACTGCCCGTCCGACGTCGGCAGGTAGGGATCGACGCGTCTCAGGCCGTTTTCACTCAGTGAGGCCAGCAGAGCGGCGATCTCCACCTTGCGTTTCCGGTTCTTGGGGGCCACTTGCTCAAACAGGTAGAGGTCGTTGTCCTTTCCTGCCTTGACCACACAGCGCCCGAGGACTCGGGTCGGGCTTCCGTGGATCTCGATCTCAGGGCAGTGCGTGACGTTGTTGAGTTCCCAGTGTGAAGCAAGCCGGGCATGGTCGAGGTGTGAGGCATCTGACTCTGATTCGCTCATTCTTGTTCCGTCGGGTTTCACACTATGCGTATTTTTCGGCGATGCGGATGGCGAGTTTGGCCCAGTCGCGCAGACGTTCGGGGTTGTGTTTGACCGTCTCGATTTCGCGCAGGACGACCTGGTAGTGGTGTCCCCGCAGGTTCTTCAGGCCACGCTCGAGGTGCGCCTCGTGGTCGGACAGGTCGTCATGCAATGTCACCTGTGCGGCTGATTGGCGCCACATGATGCAGAAGTCGTTGCCGACGGCCTCGATGACCTTGTCAAGATCGGTCCAGAATGAGGAAACGAAAACCCGGAGGTTAGGGATGGACAGAACCTGATGGATTTTGGTCGTCAGGTTCTCGCAGCACCCATACCAGGAGTGGCCGAAGGGGGACAGGACGACCTTCTGGTAGTTGAGCAGGAATTCCTCAAACATGGCCGGGCCCACTTGATCAAATTCCTGACTGTTGGCCCCGGTCCACATCTGGTGCAGGGCGACGTTGCCGTCTTCGGTTGCGCCGTTGACCGGGTCTGAGCAGAACATCGGTTCATGGTGATTGGAGGTGAGGACACCCGCTTCCTCTGCCCGGCGGATGCCGCGCAAGGCGCCCTCAGTGAGCTTTGCCATGAGTCGGTGGCAGACGTCGGGGCGGAAGGCGAGGTCCTCCATCATGGGGGCCATACCGCGGAGATGCTCCCAGTAGACCTGCAGCAGTCCGTAGGTAGGTGGGACGCCTTCGACGCGGACCGGCATGGCATCACCCAGGATCTCGGCGGCCTGTTCTGCGCGCCGTGCTGTTCCCACCGCATCGTACTCGAAGTCGGGGACCGTCACCTTCTCGTAGTCTGCCGGATCTTTGATTGGGTGATCATAGAGGAATCCGCCCCAGTCGGTCGTGCCGATCGATTTTCTGCCGGGAACACCCCACATGTTTCCGGTCGTGCAACGGAAGCCGGCTCGAATAGGCCACCAGGGGGGCCAGATGTGATCGATTCCCAAGGTGAGGTAGAACAGGTCTTTGCGCAGCGCTGTCTCCATGGCCCGGCAGGTCGGGTGAATGCACTGGATGTCGTCATCGGAGAGGATCTCACGCCAGGCCAGCGCGATCCGGCACCAGACGGGGGCCCGGTCGGGGCGCCGCAGTTCATTCACATCGCGCCAGCGTTGGCGTCGCGTCTCGCACTCATCTGAGGTGGCGTATTCCATCGCCTGGGAGGCGAGCTCGCGAACC
>Ga0209045_1001086_pt1 | contig 26793 bp, 16 predicted proteins | sample SaaInlLV_10m_DNA_4_FD_184664 | JGI IMG/M metagenome (GOLD analysis project Ga0209045, IMG submission 184664) | Marine microbial communities from expanding oxygen minimum zones in the Saanich Inlet - Saanich Inlet SI072_LV_200m_DNA (SPAdes) (version 2) | ecosystem: Environmental > Aquatic >...
GCAGGGTCAGTCCGGCGAGCAGGGTCAGTCCGGCGAGCAGGGTCAGTCCGGCGAGCAGGGTCAGTCCGGCGAGCAGGGCCAGTCCGGCGAGCAGGGCCAACCAGGTCAGTCAGGTCAGTCGAGCAGTGGCACGGGGAGAGGGGAGACACCCGGTGGTGAGCATACGCCATCCGGGGCGAGTGCAGGTGGTGTCGGGAACGTAGGAGCTCTGGATGCCTTTGCAGGAGCATCAGGCGACATGAATGGGCCGAGCGAGGGAGCAGCTCCGGAGCTCTCCCCCGGGACAGACGATGAACGGAGCTCGCTGGATGTCGATGTCACGACGGGACGGAAGCGCCTGGGGAGTCAGAACGAGTCGCTGGATATTGTCCCACCGGATCAGGAGCCTGACGATTCTACGGCCAGACCGGGGGCGGGTGAGGGACCGGCGAAGGGGGAAGACCAGGAAGGTGATGAAGCACCGCATAGCAAGGCTGAGTCCGGCGATGTTGATACCGACTGGGCCCGAGGCATCAGTCGTGGAACTCGTCGAGACGCCCAACGACTGACCCCTTCCGAGTGGGACCAACTCATACGGCAACACTCCGAAGCACGAGGACGACTGACTCCAACTGAACGCCGGGCCGTGGATGAATACTACCGCCGATTGCGGGATCTGCGTTAACGTCTGCACATGCCAATGGTGACATGCCAGGAGAGGAAAGGGACATCCATGCTCAATATCGTTCTGATCATCACGGACACGTTTCGCTACGACAATATCGGTGATCGCTGCCCGGCCATGCCCGTCAGAACACCGGCCCTCGACCGATTCGCCGCCGAACAGGCAACCGAGATACACGGTTTCTTCACCGGTAGCTTCCCCACGATTCCTCACCGAACGGACATTGCGACGGGCCGATTGGGTTGGCCCAATTACGGGTGGCAGGCGATCGACCAAAGCAGCCCGAACCATGTGGGCAGCATTCTCCGGCAGAAAGGGTATGTCACGCAACTCATCTGTGATTGTCCCCACCTGTTCAATTCCCGGTTCCAGCATGGTTTTGATGCGGCCTTTCAGAATCGTGGCCAGGAAGGTGACAAGCCGCTACTGCACTTGAATGACCCCATTGCCGAGACCACTCCCCCTGAGAAGACACGCAGCCAGCCCATGTACCGTGGGCGGACGCTGGCTGATACGCATCGCTGGACCAATCGGTATTTCACGACTGAAGGGGAGACATTTTGCGCCAAGACGGGAAACACGGTGGTCCGATGGCTCGAAGAGAACTCCGAGGCGGGGCCGTTCTTTCTCTGGGTGGATTTCTTTGATCCGCACGAACCGTGGGATGCGCCTGAGTATCTGGTACGGCGCTATGACCCTGATTACGTTGGGCCGCCAATGCTGCATCCCAACTATGGTCGGTCCACCGACTACACGGATGGCGAACTTCGGAATCTGCGCGCTCACTATGCTGCCGAGGCAGAATTGGTCGATCGGTATGTGGGACGAGTACTTCAGAAAATCGACGATCTTCGGCTCTGGGAGAACACCGTTGTGGTCGTCACTAGTGATCACGGCATGTCACTCGGTGAGCACAGCCGGACGGGGAAGACAAACATCAGTAGCGGCGACGACCGCTACTGGCCCATCTATCCCGAAATCGGTCATGTGCCGTTTCTCATAGCGGCCCCGCAGGTGGCTAAAGGGGGGACGTCCGCCCTGCTTGCTCAGCCCATGGATATCCTGCCGACCTTGGCAGATTTGGCCGGAACCAGCCTTGATCCCCCCCAGGACTTCCATGGCCTTTCCTTCGCCGGTCCTCTGTGCAATGGCGGAGAGCACCGCGAGGTGGTTGTTTCGGGAAGTTGTCTGCATCCACAGGCGAGCCGCGGTGTACGTCGCAAGGCCACGACGCCCTTTGCGGTCACCAAGCGTTGGGGATATACCCCGGTCGGGGCAGAGGGGGGCGCTGAACTTTTCGACCTGAGCGTGGATCCGCTGGCTGCCCGGAATGTCGCGGCCGACAATCCCAGGGCCTGCGCAGAGCTTCAGGCGGCTTTCCTGGCTCACCTGCGGGAACACGACGCCCCCACAGATGTCCTCGAACTGTGGCTGCAGGCTCCCTTGAAGGGCGCCGATGGTGTGTCATCGATTGACTATGAGTAGGATTCAGAGCTTGTCGAGCCGGCCAACGGGAGCTCTACTTCCCCGGTGCCTGCCCCCTTGGAGTAAGCGATATGTCCCCACGTGTAACACCCTTCCAGGCACGAGTGTATGACGCTTTGAGTCGAGTCCCGAAAGGACGCGTCGTTACCTACAAAATCCTCGGGGACGCCATTGGCTGCGAGTGCTACCAGGCGATTGGCCAGGCTCTCCGCAAGAACCCCTTTGCGCCGATTGTGCCCTGCCACCGCGTCATCGCTTCAGATCTCTCCATCGGGGGGTTCGGGGGAGAGACGTCAGGGGAACGTATTGCCAGCAAACTCTCCCTGTTGGCGGAAGAAGGCGTGCCTTTCGAGAATGGGCGTCTGGCCGACAGCGACCAGCTGTTCCACGAGCTTGCGGAACGCGGCGTTTCGGCAGGGCCTCAACAATGAACGACAGCGAGGTCTCATCTACATGTTGCTAACGACCACGAGCCATGCCAGAGCCGGGTTGCTCGGGAACCCTTCCGACGGCTACTTCGGGAAGACGATCGCGTTCGCGTTCGGGGACTTCGCGGTGACCGTCACGATGTACGAGAGTCCGGAACTCCAACTCGTGCCAGGGGTTGTCGATGACTCCATTTTCGCAGATGTGGATGCTCTCATCAGCGAAGTGAACCGCTTCGGGTACTATGGCGGAATTCGCCTGCTCAAAGCCACCATCCGTGTTTTTGTGGAGTACTGCCAGGAACATGGAATAGCCCTCCCTCCCCGCAATTTCACAGCTCGCTATACATCCAGCATTCCCCGACTGGTCGGCTTGGGGGGGTCCAGCGCTATTTGCACCGCGATGTTCCGCAGTCTGATGGCGTTCTACGAGGTGGATATTCCACTGGAGATGATTCCGACTCTATGCTGGCAGGCCGAGCGTCGGGAGCTCGGTATCCATTGTGGTTTGCAGGACCGCGTCATCCAGATGTACGGGGGGACCGTCTTCATGGACTTTGAGGAGAAGGCATTCACGACCGAAGGGCATGGGCGGTACGTGCCGGTCGACGTCTCGGCGCTTCCTTCCATCTATCTGGCCTACGATCCGGAACGTGCGGAGTTCTCAGGTAAGTACCACAGCCGCCTGCACGTCCTTTTTGAGGAAAACAGAGCCGATATCGTGAGCGCGATGGCAGAGTTCGCGGACCTCGCACAGCAGGGCTTCGACCTGCTTAGGGCAGGGAAGACCGAGGGCATTCCCGAGCTGATCAACGCGAACTTTGACCTTCGGAATCGGGTCTTCAGTGTTCGTGAAGAGAATGCCCACATGGTCTTCCAGGCACGAAAATCAGGTGCTTCTGCGAAGTTTGCGGGTAGCGGCGGAGCGATTGTCGGAACCTACGAGGACGAGGAGATGTACAGCCAGCTTGTCAGCGATCTTGACCAGATTGGCTGCAGCGTCATTCGTCCCCGCATCTCACCGGCGATAGTCGTTCCCGCAGCCGCATCATAGTGAGTGGGCCCCATATGGACCTGTTTGATCACGTTCGAGAAACCATGATTGCGAATGAGCAGCCCTTGGCTGCCCGGATGCGTCCCCGGACCCTTACTGAGTTCATCGGGCAGGATCACATTCTGGCCCCGGGGCGGCTGCTGCGCAGGGCCATTCAGGCTGATCAACTCACGTCACTCATCTTCTACGGGCCGCCCGGCACCGGCAAGACGACGCTGGCCAGTGTCATCGCCAACACCACGAAAAGTCACTTTTCGGTCCTCAATGCCGTGCTCAGCGGGGTCAAGGACGTACGGTTTGTGACGGAGGAGGCCCAGCGGCGCCGTGGAGAGTTCGGCCAGCGCACAACTCTGTTCGTGGACGAGGTGCATCGCTGGAACAAGGCCCAACAGGATGCATTGCTGCCCTGGGTTGAGAACGGGACTGTCGTGTTGATCGGGGCGACTACCGAAAATCCCTACTTCACGGTCAATCCTGCGCTCGTGAGCCGCAGTCGGATTTTCCAGCTCAAACCGTTGAGTACGACTCACCTGATCGCGGTTGTCCGGCAAGCGCTGGCTGACGCGGAACGGGGATATGGTGCGCGCAAAGTTGAGGTGGAGGACGCTGCCCTGGACCACTTGGCGGACGTTGCCAACGGGGATGCCCGTGCCCTCCTGAATGCGCTTGAACTTGCCGTGGAAACGACCTCGCCGCGCGAGTCGGATGGCGTGATTGCCATCGATATGCATGTGGCTGAGGAGTCCATTCAGCGCCGAGCCGTTCTTTACGACAAGGAGGGAGACTACCACTTCGATACAGTCAGCGCATTCATCAAGTCGTTGCGTGGTTCCGATCCCGACGCGGCCGTCTACTGGCTTGCCAAGATGGTCTACGCCGGTGAGGACCCGAGATTCCTGTTCAGGCGCATGCTCATTTTCTGTGGTGAGGACATTGGCCTGGCAGATCCCAATGCGTTGGTGGTCACGACGGCGGCAGCAGAGGCCTTCGAACGAGTGGGAATGCCGGAGGGACGCTACCACTTGGGGATGGCAGCTCTCTATCTGGCGACAGCACCCAAATCCAATTCCGTTTTTGCCTTTTTCGACGCCCTGAGCGCGGTCGAGAAGGAGGCCGAGAGTGATGTGCCCAATCACCTTCGCGATGCGAGCCGCGACAAAGAGGGGTTCGGACACGGGGTCGGTTACCTCTACCCTCATGCCTACCGCGACCACTGGGTAGCCCAGCAGTACTTGCCGGACAGCCTTCAGGGGAAGGTGTTCTACGAGCCTGGTGACATCGGTTACGAGGAGTCGATTTCTGAGCAGGTCCGACGGCGAAGGGAAGCCCAGCTGGCAGCGGCCATCGATCCCGATGTGGCAGGAGCTCCACCTGAGATCTTGACCTTTTCGCCGGCTGATCCCGGACTGGATCGGTGGCTGGCTCGGACTGTCAGCGGGGCAGGCCAGCGATTGGGGGGAATTCGAGACCAGCTGTTTGGTGCCTGTGCATGCCCGCGACATGCGTGCGTTCTCGTTCTGAACGGGGACTCCGGGCTTCTGGTATGGGAGGCCGTTCGCAGCGTTCCGGAAGGAGGCGTTTGGGTGGTTGTCTCCGACGAACGAGCAGCACGAGGACTGGAAGAGCAAACCGCACATTTTCCACATCTGCGGAAACCGCATGTGGTGGTCACTTCGACGATAGGTGCTCCGACGGCCCTGGAGCGAGCCGGTCACGGTGACGTGCGTTTCGATCTCGTTGTGGGGCGTAATGTGCTGCTGCATGAACAGGATCGAGAGGCGACCTTTGCGACGATCCGGCGGCTCCTTGCTGAGGAGGGCGGCCTCCGCCTGGCGGAGTCCATTCCGCGTTACACCCAGCGGTTGTATGCCCTGATTGACCGAGCTGAGGACGCTGAATTGGCAGCCAAGTTCGTGGCGTCTGAGGAGGCGATCTATCAACGCGTTGATGATCATATGACCAATTGGGCCGAGGAGGAACTCCGGGGATGGGCCGAAACGGCGGGATTCACGGATGTCACCATCGAGACAGACGTGTGTCCACTTCAACAGCCGATCACCGAGCAAGGGATCTCCCGCTGGTTCTCAGAACGCCCGGCGGAGGAACGCCCAAGCTATGCCCAGCATTTGCAGAGCGGCATGAGTGCAGAGGAAGTCGAGTGTGTCCGCCAACAGTTCACTGCCCAGTTGCTCGGAAAAGTCGTGGAATGGCAGTCCACCGTCGCATTCATGACCGCCAGAGCGACGTGCTTCGAACACCGATGTGCTGCAGAAGGCGACGGCATCGGTGCGTCCTGATCCTCTTCCCCACGCGAAAGAAGTCTGCCCACAACAACCGGAGACCTGGCATGGTAGGCAACCGTCTTCTGCTTGCAGTAGCGTTGTGTGTGAGCACTCACGTTCTGGGCGCACCGCTGCCCGTGCCTCTGGTGACCATTGGTCGCACGGCCATTCCCCCACGCGTTGACGGATTGTTGGATGACGCCTGTTGGGACAGTCCGTTCAGTACGTTTCTGGCGTTGGACGCGAGTGAGCTCGCGTCACCTCAGACCACCATCTATATGACGTATGATGCCACGAGCTTGTACGTGGCTGTGCGTTGTGATGAACCGGAGATCGGCCAGCTGCGAGCGGACGTCGAGGACCGCGATGGGGCGCTTTGGCGAGATGACTGCGTGGAGCTCTTCCTGGACTGTGACCGCGACGGCAAGACCTATTACCACCTGATCGCCAACGCGAAAGGAACGCTCTACGACAGTGTGACTCCTGGTGATGCGAACTGGAACGGAGCCATCACGGTCGCTGCGGCTGTGGAGGAAACGGCCTGGAAGGTCGAGTTTGCCATCCCCTTCGCGGAGCTTGGGAAGGTCCCGGCTGTCGGAGAAGTCTGGGGGGTGAATGTGGGGCGGGAGCGATATGCAGGCGGGAAAGGACAACTCAGCGCCTGGTCGGGGACCTACGGCAAGTTCCATGAGCCAACCCGCTTCGGGCACATCCGCTTCGGTCCCAAACCGGTTGTTTTTTGGCTCGGTGTTCCTGAAACGGTTGCGTTTGGGCCAAACGTGATTGTCGTCGACGGGCCCCGGGGCATGGCAACACCACGGGTGGCTGTGCTGGGCAACTGGCCTGAGGACGTTGAGCGCTCCTGGGAGACTCCCCCGCCCACGATCGAGCGGCGGGAAACGAGAGGCTGGCAAGCAGCGTTTCGCATTGTTGATGGCAGTGAACAGGGACTTCTGCTGGGTTCGCAAGAGGGTGGCGTTCCGACGTTTCGTCAGGCTGTTCCCCTTGTCATCCAGCCGACGCCCCGGGTGGCGACCCTGGCGCGGCAACTCCTGGCGATCGAGCAGCGACTGGGTGAACGAGACTCCGCTTTCGGGAGCGATGTGCGGACCGTTCTTACTGAGGGACGCAGGCTGCTGGCGGGGTTCCTGGAGGCCAATGCCCGCCGGGAGACACCGCTCCCAGCTGCGGAATGGAGCAGAATGGCGGGGCAGCACGCCCGGATTGTCGCCCGAATTGCGGGGCTCTCCTACGCCGTATGGACCAAGCCGTGCCTTGAGGACATTGGGCGACGTGAGTTGCCTCCGAGGATTGACGACGGTGGGGAGATCAGCCTGCTTGCCTGTGGGAATGAGATCGAGTCCGGAACGATCGCGGTCACCAACCTCTCGGATGTCACGCTCGAAGGGCGGATGAAAGTGGCCGATCTCTCCCTGGGCAACTCTGTTGAACTCGGATTCGCTGAGCAACCCGATCTGCTCGAGAACGGTGCACTGAATGTGGATCAGGAGGGCAATGGTGTTCCGGACGGATGGCGTCAAAACGCATGTCGAGACGTTGCCGTCTCGCTTGACGCATCAGCGACGGGGGAGACCGCGTTTGTGCTGCGCGGCGGGACGAGTGCCCGGGCGGGGGCCAACTTCCGGCAGACGGTCCGCCTAACAGCAGGCCGAACGTACACACTGCAGGCGGACCTCTCCTCCGAGGACTTGCTGCCGGAAACTGGATTTGTCCACGTGATAAACAAAGGATGGACGTGGTCGAAGACGCTGAAGCCGAGGAACCGGACGAGTGGCCGCATGCGTTACGCACTTTCGTTTCGGGCGCCAAAAGCCGATTTCTTCCAGGTCGTACTGCGGTTGCACAATCCACGTGGCGGGACCATTCGTTACCACGCACTGCGGCTGGTGGAAGGGGGGATCGAAGCGCCTGTGTTTTCCGCTTCCGCCATCGCGTTGCACGATGTCGTTTTCCAGAAGCTCCGCATGGGCAGGGAAGTTGCAGATGCGTTGCCCCGGATGAACGATGCCCGGACACTGGCTGTTCCCCCCGGAGAAACTCGGCAGGTCTGGGTCAGTGTGGATACCGACGCCCTGCCGCCGGGGGACTACTCCGGGGGCTTGACGTTCACCCCGTTTGACCGCCTGCTCCCGGCGAAATCGATGCCGCTTGCCCTGCGTGTATTGCCCGTCCGCCTGCCGGACAGGATGCCCATCGCGACGTTCAACTGGGACTATGCGCGGGATGAGAGCTACGTGCGGGATCTCGCTGAGCATGGTACGAACAGCTTCCTGCTGAACACACACTGTCTCATGGAGTTCACAGGTGAGGGAGCACAGCGCGCTCCAGTGGACTGGCGGAAATACGACAAACTGTTGCAGGTGAAGGTCCGCTACGCCCGGGCGCAGGGGGGGCTGGTGCTGTTCTCCTACGGCCTGATTCGCGATTTCCACAGACGGATGTCATCAACACATGGATGGGCATTCATGAGTGAACCGTGGAAGAAGGCGTTCCGGAGCTGGGTACTCGAGTTTGAGCGTCATCTGCGGGACGACATCGGTCTGGCCTATGACGAGTACGCCGTGCAGCTGTGGGATGAGGCGACAAACAAGGATGCCGACCGCACTGTTCAGGGGGGGTACTTTGTCCGTGAGATAGCGCCCAGGATCCGGACGTGCATGGATGGGGCCCAGTCCGTGGCTGAAGTGCAGGCAATGGATCCGGTCATCGATCTGTGGATTCCGCATCAGACCACGCTGTACCGCAGCAAGGAAAGAGAAGCTCTGCGAGACCTCTACCGCAATTTGATGGCCAAGGGAGAGCCGGTTTGGACGTACACCTGCAGCACGAACATGAAGGCGATGCATCCCCTGGACTACTACCGGCTCAAGGAGTGGCGCGTATGGGAACTTGGGCTCCAGGGATCGTGCTACTGGGCCTACAACAGCTGGCGTGGAGATCCCTGGGATGACTTTGATGGCGAGATCGCCGACTGCGGTGCCGTGTATGACGGGCCGAACGGGCCGATCACGACGCGTCGATGGGAGGCAACCCGGGATGGGCGTGAGGATTACAAGTGCCTTCACCTGACTCGGGCAGCCCAGGGAAGTGCAAAGAGGGAGGCCGAGATTGACACGATCGTCAGGAAGGTGCTTGCCTCGCCATTGGACAGCACCGCTTTCGCCGTTGAGCGCAAGGAGCTGTTGACGGAACTGGTGGGCCTCGTCAAGCTCGGGGCAGCCACGCTCGCCGATCCGGTGACGTTTACTGTTGAGGGCGAGCATCTTGGGGCACGGTGGTCCTTCAGCCGACCGGCGACCGCGTTCGTTTACTATCGTCTCCCGGGCAGCGCGGAGTGGGACGTGATCGAGACGCCGCAGAGCACAACCCAGACGGCTCTGCTCCCGAAGCCTGAGATTGGTCGCTATTTTGAGTGGTATATGTTGTGGTGGACAGAAGGTGGAGCGATGGGGTGTTGCCTGCGCGGATTGCAGCCCGACGGCTGGGCGCGCCTCCCGGAGTGAGAATGGCGTGGTACCCGGATGGGGTGTCAGATCTCATCCGAAGCGTTGTCAGTTGACGAAACAGAGATGGCATGGAGAGAGTCGCGATGGAACGGATTGGCGTAGGCATTATCGGCATGGGCGTCGGGCGCAGACAGGCCCCAGGGTTCCTGGCGGACGATCGCGTCAGCCACGTGGTCCTGTGTGACAACGATCCGGAGCGGCTGAAGGCGACGGCCGATGAGCTGGAGATCAGCGACACCACCGCAGATTGGCGTGACCTGATGGCCAGAGATGATCTTGGCTTGATCAGCGTTGCCAGTCCCGACCACCTGCACTGCGAGATGAGTGTTGCGGCGCTGGATATGGGCAAGCACGTGCTGTGTGAGAAGCCGATGGCGATGGATCTGGTGGAAGCCCGGCAAATGATCGCCGCGGTTGAGCGGTCCGGCAAGAAACTCATGGTGAACAACATCCTCCGTTTCTTTGAGCGGTTTCAGTACGTCAAACAGCTGGTTGAATCCGGGGAACTCGGCGAGATCTACGCTGCGGAGGGAGACTATATTCACAACACGCTGCACCTCATCCGAAACGGCTGGCGCGGGCCCCATCGGCACAGTGTGGCTACCGGAGGAGGCGTCCATCTGATCGACCTGCTGCGCTGGATTGTCGGGGAGGTGGATGAGGCGTTCTGCTACGCCACCCGTGGGATACTCAGCAAGGAGGAGGCAAAGAGTCCTGACTGCATGGTTGCGGTATTGCGGTTCAAGAATGGCGCTGTGGCCAAGTCCATGACCAACATGGCGGCGCAACGGCCGGCGATTCACAACCTGATTCTGTATGGCACCAAAGGCGTTTTCATCAATCGCAAGCCTGATGGAATCCTCTACCGCGGTGAGTCTTCGGAAGCTGAACTTGTCACGGCCAAATACGCGCCTGCAGACACGGGCAAGGGGTTGAAAGGAGCTGCGGTCGGCCATCTACTCGACAGCATCGAGCATGACAACCAACCGTTGGTTGACGTGTATGAGGGGGCTCGCTCGATTGCCGTGTGCGATGCCATGTATCGGAGCAGCGTCAGCGGTCAGCCGGTACCGGTGGAGGAACCGTAGAGAGAGAGCACGCAGCGTTTCCCCATTGCCAGGGAGTCGGCTTGCCGTAGGCCCTCTGGTGGTTCATAGTCTCTGCCTTGCTCCGGCAGGCCAAACCGTGCCTCCTGCATCGGCTGGAGAGCCTGTCTACGAACTCCTATGGTGAAGAAGTGAACAACAGCGTAGAGCCCACAGTAAGCACTCCTTCCGGGGCCGCTCAGACGGCCGCGCGGACGGTTGCTCTGGTTGCCGCGGCGTTTTCTCTGGTTGTCGCCCTACTTCTGGGGGTCAATGCCATTCAGAGCCGGCGTGCCAATCCCTTGCGTTCGGCTGGGATGGAGCAGCTTCTTGCCGAGCTCAAGGTCAGCCCGGACAGTGTTGCCTTACGGGATGAGGTCCGAGCGTTTGACCTGCTGGCGCGCCAGGCTTTCTTCAGCAGTCAGCGATTCGCCCGGCGTGGGGCCTATGTTCTGCTTGGGAGCGTTCTGTTGTTGTTGGTCGCGTTGCACGTTGGTGTCGGAGGGGACGCTCAGGTTGCGGCTCCGGGGCAGCGCAAGGACACCGGAGACGCACAGCGCCAGGCACGACTGATGATTGGTGGGGTTGGTGGGATTCTGGTCATTGCTGCGTTTTTTCTGGCCTATGGGAACGTTCCGGCGAAGCAGCCGATCACTGAATCGGGGAAGCAGGCTGCGGGGCCCAGGGCCGCTCCGCGTTTTCCGAGCCGAGCGGAGGTGCTGCAGAACTGGCCTTGCTTTCGTGGACCAGATGGTCTTGGCATTGCTCATTGCAGCAAAGCGCCCATTGCCTGGAACGGTGCGAGCGGGAAGGGGATCGCGTGGTCGCTGCCGCTTGAGCACTCCGGCTTCGGTGCACCGGTGATATGGGGCTCGCATCTGTTCTTGTCGGTTGCCGACGACAACATGCTGGGAGTCATGTGTATCGATACGGGAGGCGGGAAGGTCCTGTGGAAGAAGGCCGTCGTGCGCGTTGCCGGTGCTCCTGAAGAGTGGCCGGAAGTGACCGATGACACCGGGTATGCAGCCCCGAGTATGGCCACTGACGGACAGCGCGCGTTCGCGATCTACGCGACCGGTGACATCGTTTGCTTCAGTGTGACCGGGGAACAGCTCTGGACGCGACACCTTGGGACACCGGAGAACCACTACGGCCACTCATCGTCGCTCATTCTGTACCGAGACCGTCTGATTGTGCAGTACGATGAGTTCAAGAAGCCGCGTCTCCTCGCTCTGGATAGCCACACTGGTGTGACGATATGGGAGACGGTCCGGCCGGTCGAGATTTCCTGGGCTTCCCCGGCTCTTATTCACGGCGACGGTGACGCTCAGATTGTGCTCAACGCCAGCCCGGTCGTTGCTGCTTACTCTGCGATGACAGGCGCATCTCTCTGGTCGGTCGAGTGTATGGGCGGGGAGGTGGCACCGTCCATTGCCTTTGCTGACGGGATCGTGTTTGCGGCAAATGAATATGCCACCTGCGCCGCAGTTGATGTCAAAACGAAGGCGATTAAGTGGCAGAACGACGAGATCAATCTTCCGGATGTCGCCAGCCCGGTGGCCGCACGCGGCTTCGTGTTTCTGGCGAGCAGCAGTGGCGTCATCACCTGCATGGAAGGCGCAACCGGGACGCTCGTCTGGAAGCACGAGTTTGCTGAAGGCTTCTACTCATCGCCGATCGTTGTTGCCGATCGGGTCTATGTCACGGACATGGTGGGAGTCACGCACATTTTCCGTGCCGGTCCAGCCTATGAGACGTTGGGAACGTGTGAGCTTGGTGAAGCGGTGGTCAGCACCCCCGGCGTTGTGAACGGTCGGATCTACCTCCGTGGCGTTGAAACGCTGTTCTGCATCGGCGAGTAGCCTCACTTGATTCCCGGACTCTGACTCCGCGAGCCCAGGCCATGGTTCAAAATGTCTGAACATATCGACATAACCCCAGTGGATGCCATCGTTGCCGAGATTGGCCGCGACCCTCAATTCGTGATCCCGATCCTGCAGGCCATCCAGGCTCATTATCGCTACCTCCCGCAAGCAGCCTTGCGGCGTGTGTGCGAGATAAGCGAGATCACCCCGTCTGCGGTCACCGGCGTGTCGACGTTCTACTCCCAGTTCCGCCACCAGCCTGTTGGTGACCACATGGTGCATGTGTGTGTCGGCACCGCCTGCCATGTCAAAGGGGCGGAACGCGTACACGATGCGATTCGCCGGGAATTGGGACTCGAAGAGGGGCAGGATACGGACTCAGCGGGACGTTTCACGGTCCAGAAGGTGGCTTGCCTTGGGTGTTGCACCCTGGCCCCCGTCGTACAGATCGACGACGTCACCTACGGTCATGTTAGCCCGGATTGCGTGGACCGGATCCTGCTTGACTTTCTGAGCCGCGAAAAGGACGACAATCGCAAGCGTCGCACGGACGGTGAGCGGGCTGCGGCGGTGGACCTGGGTGAGATTCGCATCGGTCTCGGATCATGTTGCGTCGCCAGCGGAAGCGGCGACGTGCGGGACGCTCTTGAGGATGCGGTCGCGGAGATCGCGCCCGATGTGCAGGTCAAGCGGGTGGGCTGTGTCGGGATGTGCCACCGGACCCCCTTGCTCGAGGTGGTGAAGGCAGGCGAAGATCCCGCACTTTATGCCCGGATCGGGGCCGAAGATGTGCGTGATATCGTTCTCAACCACTTCCAGCCCGACAGCCTGTTGGGGCGACTGAAGGTCGGGGCGGGGCGTTGGCTTGAGACTCTCTACACCGACGAGACTTGGGAACCTGTGACTCGTTACGCCATCGATGTTCGCGATCCACCGGTCGCGGCGTTTCTTGGTCGACAACGCCACCTTGCCACTGAATGCTGCGGCGTCCTCGATCCCACTGACTTGGACGAGTACCGGGAGAGCAACGGGTATGCGGCCCTCGCACGTGGTCTGACCGAGCTTACGCCTGAGCAGGTGATTGGAGAGGTCTTGAAGAGTGGCCTGCGGGGACGAGGAGGGGCAGGGTTCCCCACGGGCCGTAAGTGGACCTTCGTGCGCGAAGCGAAGGGCACCCCCAAGTACATCGTCTGTAACGGTGATGAGGGTGATCCGGGGGCGTTTATGGACCGCATGCTGCTGGAGTCTTACCCGTATCGCGTTCTTGAAGGGATGGCGTTGGCCGCATATGCCGTGGGCGCCAATGAGGGCGTTCTCTACATCCGGGCCGAATATCCACTAGCCGTGCGTCGTGTCCAGGAAGCCCTGCTGCGCTGTGAAGAGGAGGGGCTGCTGGGCGACGACATCCTTGGAACAGGCTTCTCGCTTCATCTGCGCATAATGGAGGGGGCGGGCGCTTTTGTTTGCGGCGAGGAAACAGCACTCCTTGCGTCTATCGAAGGGAAGCGGGGCATGCCGCGCCTGCGCCCTCCGTTCCCCGCCGAGAAGGGGCTGTGGGGGCAACCCACACTGGTCAACAACTGTGAGACCTATGCGTTGGTGCCCTGGGTCTTGCGTGAAGGTGGAGAATCGTTCGCCGCCATGGGCACGGAACGCAGTACGGGGACCAAGGTGTTCTCGTTGGCCGGCAAGATCGCCCGCGGCGGCCTCATTGAGGTGCCGATGGGCATCACGCTTCGCGAAATAGTCGAGGATGTCGGTGGAGGCATTGCCGAGGGGCGTCAGCTCAAAGCGGTTCAGGTGGGAGGGCCCTCGGGCGGCTGTGTCCCGGAGGCATTGGCGGACACACCGGTGGACTACGAGGCATTGATCAGCGTGGGGGCGATGATGGGGTCGGGTGGCCTGGTCGTCCTGGACGAGACTGACTGCATTGTTGACATCGCTCGCTATTTCCTGACGTTCACCCAGGAGCAATCATGCGGCAAGTGCACGTTCTGCCGCATTGGGACACGACGCATGCTGGACATTCTGGAGCGCCTTTGCGAGGGAGGCGGGAAGCCTGCGGATCTGGTCGCGCTTGAGGATCTCGCAGTGACGATTAAGAGAGGCAGCCTCTGTGGGCTCGGCAAGACGGCCCCGAACCCGGTTCTGTCTACGCTCAAGTACTTCCGGGAGGAGTATGATGCCCATGTTGAGGGGCGTTGCCCGGCCGGGAGCTGCAGTGCGCTCATTCGCTATGGCATTACGGATGCCTGCATAGGTTGTACCCGGTGTGCCCAACAGTGCCCGACCGATGCCATCGCTTTCACCCCTTACGAACGACATCGTGTCAATGACGAGGCCTGTGTTCGTTGTGGGGCGTGCAAAACAGTCTGCCCACAGAACGCGGTGATTATCACCAGTGGCGGAAAGCGCGTGGAATGGGACCAAGAGCCCGCGGACGCGAAGGGGAACGCCCATGCCTGATCTGGTGATAGACGGCCGCCCCACCACAGTGCCTGACGGATCGACCATCCTTGATGCCGCTCGGTCTCTGGGAATCGAGATCCCGACGCTCTGTTACAGCAAGGGCATCGCGGCGGGGACATCCTGTTATGTGTGTGCTGTCAGGGTCGACGATGGGGAGAACCTGGTGCCTTCCTGCGCGACACAGGTCCGCGACGGCATGACGGTGGACGCAACTGGCGACGCGGTTGTTGAGGCTCGGAGGATGGCGTTGGAGCTTCTCCTGAGCGATCACATTGGGGATTGTGTTGGGCCTTGTGAGACGATCTGCCCGGCCCACATGGATATTCCGCGCATGGTAAGAGAGATCGCGGATGGAGACATGACTGCCGCCATCCGGACGGTCAAAGCGCACATCCCGTTGCCGGCCGTGTTGGGGCGGATCTGTCCGGCTCCGTGCGAGAAGGGGTGTCGACGCGGCACTCACGACGAGGCCGTCTCGATCATGCTTCTCAAGCGCGCTGTGGCGGATGCAGATCTGGCCATGGAGCAGCCATTCCAGCCAGCCTGTCTGTCTGAGAGCGGGAAACGTGTGGCCATCATCGGCAGTGGCCCCGCCGGTCTCTCTGCGGCCTATTATCTCAGCCAGCGGGGCCATGCCTGTACCATCTACGATGAGCACGACAAGCCGGGCGGGAAGCTCCTGGACGGTGTTTCGCGGGAGTTGTTGCCGTTGCCTGTGCTTGAGGCTGAGATTGCCGTCATATCTTCTCTGGGGGTTGAGTTCAGGCTTGGTGAACGCGTGGAGGCAACAGCCTTCGCGGGGCTCCGGCAGGAATTCGATGCCGTTCTGATTGCTGCCGGAGAGCTTCCTGATGATATCCGAAGCGCGTGGGACGTCACGTGCTCCGCCAAGGGAATCAACGTGGACAGCCAGTCTGCAGAGACGTCGCTGGCCGGCGTCTTCGCTGCCGGTGACGTTGTGCGTTCCGTCCGCCGGGCCGTGAATGCAGTAGCTGCCGGACGCGGCGCAGCTCTGGCGATTTGCCGGAGTCTGGGCACGGATGTTCAGGCAGAATTGTCGTTCAACTCCACCATTGGCAAGCTGAAGCCGGGTGAGGCCGAGGAGTTTATGCCGGAAGCGGCCCCACATGGACGCGTCGAGGCCGTGGCTGACGGGGATGGCTTAACCGGTCCCGACGCTCAGCGGGAGTCACGCCGCTGTCTCCATTGTGACTGCCGGGCTGCCGACGATTGCGGACTGCGCATCTATGCTGAGAAACTCGGCGCCAAGCAACGGCGTTTCCGTCCCACCGAACGGTCGTTGTTTCGCCAGATCAGGCAGCATGCCAGCGTGGTCTACGAACCGGGAAAGTGCATAAAGTGCGGGTTGTGTACACGGATCACGGAGACCCGCGGTGAGGAGCTCGGTCTGTCATTCGTGGGTCGGGGTTTTGATGTACACGTTGGTGTTCCATTCAGCGATGCGCTGTCGGCCGCACTGACCAAAACGGCTGAGGAGTGCGTCTCCACATGCCCAACGGGAGCGTTGGCGGCTCTTGGGGGGCAGAATCAATGCTAATGACTTCATCGAGATGGGGTCGCGGCGTGGCAGACCCTCCCACGTTGGTTGCATCTGAACTCAATGTGGGAGGCGGTGCCATCCGGCGACCTCTTTCTGGATGCATTTTCTGCCGCCTATCGTAGCGGCATTCTATCTAAGAGTCGCCGAACTGGCTGTTCGGGAGGCCCTGCTACGGTGGTCCGAACTGGCGGAGAGTGCGGGCGCAGGTTGAGACAAGGGACTCCCGGTTGCCAATAGAAGGAAGAGGCCATGGAGTGGTACTACACGGAAGATGGTGAGAGACGTGGCCCGTTTGGTGACGAGGACTTCGCCTCTCTGGTTGAATCCGGGACCATCGCCGCCACCACGCTGGTGTGGCGGGAGGGGATGGCGGATTGGGTGCCCCTGGCGGACGTGACGCCTGGACCGCCTTCGCCTCCGGCTGCCGGCCAAGTCCGCTGCATGGAGTGTCAGCAACTCCAGGCTGACGACAACGTGATTACGCTTGAGGGGCAGACGGTGTGCAGTGCCTGCAAGCCGATCGTCCTCCAGCGATTGCGTGAGGGTGTCTTTTCGTCGAATCAGATCGCCCGAACCGGCAAACAGCTGGTGGTCGCCAAGGGAGCGCAGCTTCCTGACCGCTGCCTCAAATGCAGTGCACCCGCAACCCATTCATTCCGCAAACTGCTGAGATGGCATCCCTCCTGGGTGTACATCCTGGTGATCGTCAACCTGCTGGTCTTCGCCATTGTGGCCATGTGCATTCAGAAGAAGGCCGACTTCACTTTCAAACTTTGCGACAAGCACTGGGGAATTCGCCGGCGGGACCGGACGATTGCGGGCTTGGCGCTGGTGTTTGGCGTGGGGCTTTTTATTGGTGGTCTCGTCGCGATCGAGAATGCCCGCTGGGTATTCCTGGTGGGGCTCGCAGTGCTGCTGTTCAGTGGCGTTTACGGCATTGCCAGAGGAGGAACGGTCGCGCCTTCGAAGATTACGGAAACCCACGCGTTCATCAAAGGGGCAGGGGACGAGTATCTTGCAGAATTGCCTACGTGGGAAGGCTGAGCGGAGGGGAAACGATGGAGGGGACTGGTTCTCCTGCGAGGTCCCGACACGTGACCTGCCGGTCTACTTCCGCCCCTTGCGCGGCTCGGGGATGCCCCAGAGGAAGACGACCGACGTGAGAAGGCAGAATGCGGCGACGCCGGCAGCGGGGAGCAATGAATCGCAGGTTTCCCGCAGGACCGTGCTGGCCGCCGCCGCCGCCAACATGCTGGGGAAGGAAATGGTCATCATCAGGGACATGACGGTTGGTCGGCGATCTTCGGGGCAGAGTTCGACACTCAGCGTCGCTCCACCGACGCGATCCGCGTAGTTGCCGAAGCCCAATAGGAAGAAAACGGCCAGGAACCCCCAACTGGTCTGACTCAAGGCTGCCAGCGGAGCGACCGCAGCGAGGATCACCCGAGCCACTACCAGGACACCTTTGCCTCCAAAACGGTCGCCCAGGTAGCCTGCCGCGATGTTCCCGACAATGCCCCCGATCATCTGGACTGTGACCAGCTGGCCGAGATAGGCATCACTGTTCCCCGTTGTTTCGAGGGCGTGAATGGCAAGGAACGGGGTGACGACGAACAGCCCCGAACGCAATACACGCCCCATAAGGAAGCGGCGCAGCGGCGGATTTCCGGCAACCAGAGCCGGCAGACTCTTGATGTTATCGCTGAATCCCCGCCCATTCGTCGTGAGATGCGTAGGCCGAGGCATCTCACGGATCATCGAGAAGACGGCAAAAGACAGCATCAGGAAAGCAAAGCAGATGAGGTGGAGATAGCCGTAACCGATGGCCCCCGGGGACTCGGCCAATACCCACTTGACGATCACCCCCGCGGCTACGCCGATGACGGCGGTTACCAGATAGCGGACGGCCCAGCAGGACGCGCGGCGTTCCTCCGGGATGATCCGGGTCACCATCTCCATCCAGGCTCCCATACTGACGCCGAATGCCAGGCCGGATACCAGCGGGGCCAGGGCGGCAACACTCAGGACCAGCCCGGGATGCGTGTCTGCGCAGGTCAACAGGAAGATCCCTGCAATCCCGGCCGGGAGGCGCTGCAGGAAGCCGGTGACCATGCACAGCGGCTTGACGTGAGTCATCCCCTCGATCCAGTGGGCGGTCAACAGAGGCGGCCAGATGCAGCCCAGCATCATCATCATGGGCATGAGGGAGATCAGCCAGGTCGGTCCGCCAAGTGACTTGATCATGGCCGGCAGAATAGAGTCCGCGGACAGCAGCGCCATGCCTCCAATGTAGATCCCGCCCTCAAAGCCGTTCGCGAGGTAATTGCGCCAGAAGAATCGACGCATCTCGACATCGATGGCAGCTTGTTCAGAATGGGGATGGGAAGAACTCAAGAACGAAGACCTCTCTGAGTTGGGCGAGAAGCAGAAGCCGGAAATCAGAAGCCAGGAGGAAAACGCATTCCCGCACTCCGGGAGAAACGCATAACATAGCCCGGTTCTCGTCCTCCTACCTGATCTCTCGACCTTGCTCTCGTGATTGTCCGGGATTCTCCGCTCACGGGAAGTATGTTACCTATTTCCGAAATGGGGTGTGGTCAGACCATGGATAGACGACGATTCATTGGGCTTGGGGTTACCGCGAGCGTTGCTCCGACGGGAGTGGTGGCGGTTGAGAAGGCTGGTGACTCCGGGAAGGGAAAGGGCGCAAAAGCGGTTTTCGAGCCGAGCCATGAGATCCCGGTTGTAGGTGAGGCACAGGTCGCGGTTGTCGGTGGCGGAATCGCCGGGGTCGCGGCGGCCTTGGCGGCTCGTAGGCTCGGAGCCGACGTCTGGCTGATCGAACGCGAGAGTCTGCCGGGGGGCCTCGCGACTCTGGGCAATGTGGTCATCTATCTTCCCCTGTGCGACGGCTACGGAAACCAGGTGAGCGGGGGGCTCTGCGAAGAGCTTGTGCGTCTGTCCAACACGGCCGCCATTCCGGAACGCTGGCGCACGAAAGGTGAGACTGCCGGGGACAACTCGAGTCGGTTCCGCGTGACCTTCAATCCTTGGGATTTCGCCCTCAACATGGAGGAGATTCTTGTTCGCGAGGGTGTCCACATCCTCTATTGCACGTCGTTCTGCGATGTCCTGAGCAACGGTGATCGAGTTGAGCACCTGATCATCGAGAACAAGGGGGGACGCCAGGCCATTCGCGTGGGAGCCGTGGTTGACGCGAGCGGGGATGCTGATGTGTGTGCACGAGCCGGAGCCCCGACGGTAGCGTTGGACACGAATGTCAGGGCAGGTTGGTTCTTCGTCTGGGACGGCAAGCGGAATCGCCCCATAATGCTGTCGAAGCCCTTCTCCTCGAGCGGAGCCCGAATGAAGAACGATTCGGCGGCGTTCACCGGCATTGACGGTGAAGCGGTGACGCAGCAACTGTTGGGCACGCGCCAGATGCAGCGGGAGAAGCTGCGGCAACTGCGCGAGAAGAACGCCCGGGTTGAGCCAATCAATCTGAACACGGTCCCGGATTTTCGGATGACCCGTCGCCTGCGTGGGGTGGTCACTCTCCGGGAGAAAGATGTTGGTCAATGGCCGGAGGATACCGTCGGTATGTTCGCGAACTGGCGGACACGAGGCCCGGTGTATCCTGTGCCCTTCCGCTCACTGTACACGCGTGATGTGGCCAATTTGATCACGGCCGGTCGTTGCATGTCCAGTGAAGGGACGGCCTGGGATCAGGCTCGGGCGATACCGGCGTGTGCGGTTACCGGTGAGGCGGCCGGAGTTGCGGCAGCCATGCTCACCAAGGGAGGAATTGCGCAATTTGCGTCGCTTCCTGTCAGCCAACTGCAGTCAGCTCTGACGCGCCGGGGAGCGATTCTGGATCAAACGTTGATGGTTCAGGTGAATCGACGCCAGTCAAAGAAAGACAAGACAGCTGTGCCCGGAGCTCATTAGTCTGCTATGTTTGTTTGTAGCGGAGTGGACTGCGCCTGGATATCCTCCAACACACGAGAACCAGGGGACACTTGAATGACCGATCCTGCCCCATCCGTGGGACTCGACGACGACGCTGAGCTGGCTGCGAGTGTCTCTGCCTCTCGTGGTGGAGTGTGGCTGAGGCGCTACGGCTGGATGGCTGTTCCTTCCCTGATCCTTCTTCTGGGCTCCGCGCAGTTTGTGCGTTTTCTCGTTCCCAACACAGATGACAACCAGGTCATCCACAGCTGTCAGCCACTCAAGGCGCTGCGCTTTTTCCACTCCAAAGGGCAGGATGTTCACAAGTGGGGGCCTCTGCCCAATGTGCTCCACGCCCCGGCATTTGGTGGCCTTCTCGCCTATTGGAAGCTTACGGGGGATCTGGGACGACCTTCCGGGGACTACCCCTACGGCCTGAAGCGCCCCCACGAGCAGCTTGGGGCAATGATCGTGGCCGGTCGGCTTGTCATTTTGGTCCTGGGCATGGTGTCGATGGCTTGGTTGACCTGGGCGTTGGGGCGCGCCTCAAAAGTCCCCCTGCTTGCGGTGTTCGCGATGCTCGCGATGGCCGCAACGGAACCGCAGCTGGTTGTCCGTATGGCCAGCACATGTGTCGACGGCCCCATGATGGTTTTCCTCGGGCTGGCCACGGGGTTCTACGTTCTCATTATCTATGAAGGTCTGACTCGACTACGCGGCGTCCTGCTCTCGATTTCCGCCGTGTGCGCCATCTCGTGTAAGGAACTCGCTGTTCCACTCTTCATCTTGACGTACATCGGGATCGCTGTACGTGGGTGGCGGCAAACGCGGGGTGCGAGGGCAGAGCGCCGGACGTTCCTGACGAACTATGCGGTAACCGTTGGTGCAGGCATCGGCAGCTATCTGTTGATCAACGTCATCTACTGCCCCGGTTCCTGGCTCCAGCGCATGGATCTGGTCTTCCTCGGGACACTGAAGGACCCCTCGATCTGGGCAGATCCCCGCCAGACGACTCTGAGTTACCTTGCGGCCACCGGGATCGCTGTTGTCGGGACGCTGGGGTTCGGCGGAACGCTGCTGCTTGTGCTTGCCGCCGTGCTGTCCATCTGGCTGCGGCCTCGGCACGCCCTCATGGCCTGGCTGCCTTTCATCAGTCACGTCGCGATCGTCTGGCGGTCGGCCGGGTACATGCCGGAGTACTTCATGTTGCCGCTAACCTATCTGGGAGCTCTGGTTCTGGTGGTGGTGTTCGGTGAGTCAGTTCCTTTGTTGCGCCAACGCTTCTCCTCTTCGTTGGGCCTGAAGGTGCTGGCCGGGGTGGGATTGGCTGCCCTTGTCGTTGATGCTGTCGGTGGCTGGGGGATGGCCACTGCGACGCGGCATGCGAGCTACAACTACATGGCGGAGCGGTATGTGGTTGAGCATGTCCCCAGGGAGACATCCGTGGGCATTGCGGACTTCGCGCACCGCAACCCGGGTGCATCGCGTCTCGCCTATCTGGGCTACGAAGCGGATGATCGCTCCGCGGGTGAATGGGCCGCACAGCGCACGAGTCTCCCGCAGGTTGTGATCGCGGACCAGGAGTGGCTTGACTGGACCCGTGACATGAAGCTGAGGCCGGCCCGAGCGGCCGCGACAACGACGGAATGGAGCGGCTTCTACGACTACAGCCAGTTCCCCGGCTTTGAGGCGATGGGGTACAGGAAGGCCCTGACAATTGGGCCGGAGCTGCCTGGCTGGATACAGCTCCAGCTTTGGCCCCTCGGATGCACCATCCCTGTGCGCACGATGGTCGTCTACGAGAGATAGACTATTCCTTCGGAGGGGAAGGGAGAAATCCACGGATGGTTTTGGCGACCTGTTTGGCCTGCATCTCCCTTCCTTCCTTGTGATAGTGATAGGTGTCGCTCCAAAGCGCCCGGTCCTGGGGGTCCATCAGGGCGAACAGGTCATTGATCGGGACACCTTCATCCTTCATCACTCGCTCGGCAATCGCGTTCAGTTCCTTCGCCTTGGCGGTCATGTCGGGCTTCTTGAGAGGAGTGGATGTGGCAAACACGAGCTTGGCTCCTTTGCCCTTTGTCTTCAGTGTCTTCATCACGTCACGCAGGGCGCTCTCCCATTCCTTGCGGTCTGTCCCCAGGCTGTGGAGGCCGTTGTTGAAGTGGATGACTGCGTAATCATACTCATCCAGAACATGGGTAAGTTCCTTGATGTAGGAGCGGTCCGTGACGCATTTTGAGGTGGCATAGAACGAGGTGTAGGCGACGTCTTTGAGCTTGCCCTTGACGAAGCTCTGGTAGCCGTTGCAGATGGAATCGCCAACGAGGAGAATGCGAGGGAGTTTTGTCTGATTGGCGTTGAACCAGTAGATGATGCTCCATTCGGTTGACTCCCGTTTCCGTTCGGCGGCAGCGTTCAGCCCCATCGTCAGTGTCCCGGTAACCAACAACATCGCGACTCCTGTTCTCATCGGCGGATTCCTTGCGTTTGCGGCCAAGTACTGCGGTGCGGTGTGGGGACAGCTGCTGTCCTCACGTGTGAGACTCACTATCGTGCCTCGGCATCCGGTGGGCAACCGCGGAGAGTTCGAGCTGCCCTGGCACGCTGTCCGCGCTGAACCTCGCAGGTGTTCAGCCGGGACAGCGTACTCGGTTGAAGGCGAGGCTTGATGCCCTCGGGAGTCGGGCTATCTTCCAAGCTCAGGAGCCAGCCCTTTTCGGCGGTCCCTTTTCGTACTCGTCGACGTCCCTTTGGGGCGTTTCTCTTTGCTCCCACCGCGAGGTGAGCAGGTGCGTCGTTCAGTTGGTTCACGAGTCAGCTGTCGACGGTTTCTTATCGGTTAGCCTGCGACGTTTGCCGGCGGTTTCATGGAGGGGAGTCAGTGAGTTCCGTTTCTGAAGCAGCCCCACCGCGGAAGAACGCGTTCGGGACGTTTGGCGGGGTGTTCTGCCCGTCGATCCTGACGATTTTCGGGCTGATCATGTTCATGCGGGCCAACCACGTGATCGGCAACGCGGGTGTTCCGAGGAGCCTTTTCATCCTGTGCGTCTCTTCGGGGATCACGTTTCTTACCGGGCTCAGTATCTCGGGGATTTCCAGCAATACGCCGGTGCGTGGCGGAGGAGCCTACTTCCTGATATCTCGCGTTCTTGGGCCAGGATTCGGGACGGCCATCGGGGTTGCCTTGTTCGTGGCTCAGGCCCTTTCTGTTCCGTTCTATATCCTCGGCTTTACCGAGGCCTTTACGGCGAGCTTTCCTGCCTTTCAGCCCTTCTTTCTTGCCATCGCCCTGGGCGTTCTCGCTGTCCTTTTCGCTCTGACTTGGGTTGGGGCCGGCTGGGTCATCAAACTGCAGTACGTGATTTTGGGCCTTCTGGTGGGAGCCATTGCGGTCTTCCTCGCGGGGGCCTGGCAGTCCTTTGATCTTGACGTCTTCCGGGGGAATCTGGAACCGCACTATCAGGAGGGAGAGAGTCTCTGGACGATATTCGCCGTGTACTTCCCTGCGGTGACCGGCATCATGGCGGGGGTTAACATGTCGGGTGACCTGAAAGATCCGGCCCGCTCGATTCCCGTTGGGACCTTGGCTGCGGTGGTTCTGGGGTTCCTGGTCTACGGCATCCAGATTGTGCTCTGCGGGGGGCTGGCGACGCATGAGCAGTTGGTGGCTGAGCCCTACAGGCTGTTGGTCAGCAATGCTGTTCTGGGGCTGGGATGGCTGGTTGCGGCCGGCGTTTTTTGTGCCACCATCTCCAGTGCCATTGGCAGCAACCTCGGGGCCCCTCGCGTCCTGCAGGCTGTCGGGCGTGATCGGACTCTGGCGGTTCTGCGTCCGTTTGCGCGTGGAACGACGAAAGGCGACGAACCTCACCGCGCGCTGATCATCACGTTTGTGATTGGCCTGGTGACACTCCTTGCGGCCGGACGGGGGGATGGCGGCAAGGGACTCAACCTGGTGGCCGCCGTGGTGACGATGGTGTTCCTCTACACGTACGGAATGACGAACCTGGCGGCGTTCGTTGAGTCACTCGGCGCGAACCCGTCCTTCCGCCCACGTTTCCGTTTCTTTCACTGGAGCACGGCATTGGTTGGCGGGATTGCCTGTGTACTCGTCGCTTTCATGATTAACGCCGTGGCGGCATTTGTGGCTCTGCTGCTCATCGCGGGGCTCTTCTGCACGGTCCGGAATCGCGAGATGAGCAACGCCTATGGCGACGCTCGTCGTGGGTTCGTCTACTCGCGGGTGAGCGACAACCTTATCAAACTGGCCGCTATGCCGCCGCATCCCAAGAACTGGCGGCCCACAATGCTGGTATTCTCCGGCAATCCTCACCAACGGATGTCGCTTGTTCAGTACGCACGATGGTTGGGGCAACAGAGCGGAATCGTCTCTCTCGTGCACCTTCTTGAAGGGGAACTGGACATCATCGCGGATGACCTGGTGGGAGAGCGGGAACGTCTGACTCAGTTCATCAGCGACCACGAACTCAACGTGTTCCCTGAGGTGATTGCGGTAAATGACTTCGACCGGGATCTGTCGATTTTCCTGCAGGCCTACTCGATCGGGCCGATCAAGCCCAACGTTGTTCTCCTCGGGTGGCCCCAGGATCCGGAGCGAATGGGGCCTTGCGTACGCCACATTGAGACGATCCAGAACCTCGGCATGAGCGTGTTGGTGCACGTCGACCATGGCATGCTTCCGGGGCCGGGACGGAAGCGGATCGACTGCTGGTGGCGCGGGGAGCGAAATGGGTCTCTCATGGTCATACTCGCTCACCTGTTGATGCTGAACCATGACTGGGAACGGACACGTCTGCGTCTGCTCAGATTGGTGCAGACCGAAGAGCAAAGCGAGGCTGCACGTAGCGGCTTGTCTGATATCCTGGGCGGGGCGCGTATTGAGGCTGAGGTCGACGTGGTTGTCTCCAAGAAGCCGTTCGCAGACGTTTTGAAGGAGCGTTCTTCCGACGCGACTCTGATCATGCTCGGACTCGGTGGCGTTCAGGGCGCCGGCAAGGAGTTTTTTCACCGTTTCCAGGATGCACTGGACGGGATGCCTTCAGCCCTTTTTGTTTACTCAAGCGGCGAGGCCGATTTGCACGCGTGATGTGGATGTCCCTGGTGTTCCCTGCGTGGAAACGCCAAAGTAGTTGATGTCCGCCGAGATTAGAGCTACGTTTAGGTTCAAGCTGCGGTTGCTCACAGGCATTGGGAAGGGCATTATGGCGAAGAAGGTCATGTTCGTGGAACCGGATGCCGTCAAGCGCGATGGGTTCTCAAAGGTCTTTGACGAGGGAACGCGCTACCAGTTGGCCATGTCTGTGGGGAAGGGCGACCAGGTGGTTCAGGCCATAGAGCGGAGCAAACCTGACGTCCTGATTTTGTCATTGGACACGCCCTACACAGCCCAGGATGGCAAGGGCGGTGTGCTTGGGCTTCTGATTGAGATCCTGGACCTGTCACATCCTCCACGTGTCATCGCCTACTGCAATGACACCACTCGTGAGCTCTGGCCCAAAGCCAAGCGTCTTGGGGCTCTGGCACTCATTTCTGACACGTTCTCCCGGGCTGAGGTGATGGAGACCATCCGCAAGATCGAGGAGACGGGGCGGGGAATGGATGCACTGCGGCGGCATCGCCTGCGGCTTCGGGCACATATGGTGGGGTGGTATAAGAAACCGGGGGATGGATTCTTCAAGAAGATGGACCCTGCCACGATCGTGGATATCAGCGGCAGTGGCGTCGGGATCAGCACGGTCGAGAATATCCCTGTCGGGACCAACCTCAAGCTCAACCTCACTCTCCCCCCTCAGAAGAAGCCGATCAAGACGAATGCCGATGTCGTCTGGACCGAGCCCGTCAAGCGGCAGTACCGCATTGGTCTGCGCTTCTCGAAGATGAATGACGTGGACAGGGAACGTCTCGAGATATACATCGCGAGCCGTGTGGACGACGAATAGGCGAGCCCACTTCGACAACCGTTGCGCACAGTCACCGCGACCAGATGTCTATCCTCCCTGATGACCGGACCGTAGTCCCCGGCCTCCGCCAAGCCATCAGACGTCTGCTGACGGCTTCACTCAACCCGATCCTGAATTCGCACCAGGGTCCATGGCGGCCGTGTCATGCCCGTTTGAGGAGTCACTCGCAGGCGAGAGTTTGGCAGCAAGCCCAGAGAGGAAAGAGACCGATGGCATCCTACCGGATCGAGGGTTCCACAATCTACATCGATACCGATTGCCTGGGGGCGGAGGTCCGGACTGATGGCTATGTGAGTGGGGTTGGCGCCGGCACGCTGCTAGCGGTAGTTTACTGTGGATGCAGGAAGAGGGATCTGCAACCTTCTCTCATTCAAGTGGAAAGATCTACGCGTCGTTGTATTGCCCTCTTGTGGCATCGAAGCACGCGTAGGTGTAGCGTGCAGC
>Ga0209045_1001087_pt1 | contig 26741 bp, 32 predicted proteins | sample SaaInlLV_10m_DNA_4_FD_184664 | JGI IMG/M metagenome (GOLD analysis project Ga0209045, IMG submission 184664) | Marine microbial communities from expanding oxygen minimum zones in the Saanich Inlet - Saanich Inlet SI072_LV_200m_DNA (SPAdes) (version 2) | ecosystem: Environmental > Aquatic >...
TCATCATCGCAATGAACAAAGGTTGGGTAAATCACAAGTCTGGTTATCCCGGCCTTAACCAATCCAGTTACAATCCTGAATCTATAAAACGAATTCTCCGCTTTAATATCAACAGCACAACCCTTTGGATGACTTGATGTTTTTGAACCACCAGCTTCCCGATTGTGATCAGTGCATCTGATAGCAGAATTGATGACAAAAGGCACTTCTGCTGTATTTCTGGCTCTGTCTAATTTATAAAGGAAATCCTCATCCATATCATCGATACTAAGGCCACAACCACACTTGCAGTTAAATTCATGATCTTTGAAATGAATCATGATTCAACCACATTAAATTTTTCGCTATATGCAACAACCCTAACATTGCGGATTGGGTTTGGTTTGTAAAGTCCTTCCCACATCAAAACATATTCACCACACTCAGCAGATCTAGGAATTTTAATTTTTACTTTCATCTTTCTCTTGCCCACTGGAACATTTCCAACAATAGGAGAATATGTAATTATAAAATCATTTACCAGTTGCTTTGTAATTTGTGCTGGCAAAGGCATCTTCTTGTTGATATCCATCTCATATACAAGATACTCACCTTTTTTAACTTCTTTATCCTGGTTGTGAATTTTCAATGGGCCATTTATAACAATAGGCGTGTAAGGCCACACCAACCAGTATGATACAATACTCCATGTCAAAACAAAAATAAATATTCCAATCTTTCTAAGTAAAATATGGTTTTTGTGATCATTCCTTCTTCGTTTCATGGTATAATCACCTCCCCACCTGGATTTGAATGTTTATGTTTAAATAGGGCTTTTGTATCCTCTTTAACTCCAGAATGTCTTTCAATACATGTGCGTTCAGATATTTTACTGTCCATTTTTAGTTGAATCTTGTCCATATCTTTATCAATATTAGCTTTCCAACTCTTCACAAAAAAGAAAGATATTACAAACAGGAAAGATACAATTCCCCACAGAATTTGATTTATTCCAATTCCTTCCATATTCACCTCTTTTTAAACAAACAAAATCCAATTATCATATCCACTCAAACCAAATACAAATTATCAATACTTTCCTAACATTTTTACAACAACTATTTCTCTTACACAATATCAATTCTCTTGGCCCGAAAGTCTTTAAAATTATGTTCCTTGCTAACTTTAAATTCCTGTAAATCCTCTTTTAAATTCCCATCTTTTTCAGCAAGAACAGCAATTTCAGCTTCATTTTCAGGAGTAACTTCTGTGTAGTCATAATCATAAACAGTCCTGGTTCCGTGTTCATCAGTTTTCTGAAACTCGACAATATTAAAGTTAAACCATATTTTACCATGCGACTTTGTGAAACTTGTCGGATGGTGATTTGAATTTGCTTTCATTTTTGTTCTCCTTATGTAAAAGTATAATACTTATCTATTTTTTTAATTTCAGTATAGAATGGTAAGTTGTCTTTATATTTTTCAAGTTGTTCAATTAAAACACCCGATCCAGTAAAAACGATGTAGGTAACATCTTCTATTTTGAATTGAATGGTAGCATATAATGAATCCTGTTTTTGCTTGCTTTTTTTAATTTTAAAATCCACCACAAGAATAGCTTGATTTAAAATAGTATCAATCCGTTTCTTATCCCCATCAAAAGGCTTTACCTCTTCTGCAAAATCTGAAAATTTTGGATAATTAACCATGAATGATCCCCAGTAGATTATGTAGTTTATTTTTCATGCAAACAGCTTTAACAATATCTTTTATTTTCTTATCAATATATTTACCTTGTAACCTGTGGCAATTAGCATATTTCATCCATCCCCAATAACTCATGACACCACTTAATATATTGATTGGCGTTAGGCTTTTATAATTCTCTTTGATTTGCTTCATTCTTTTTTTGAATCGGATGGCTGTGGTTTTCCTTAGCAGAGTATAATCATGAAAAAATCTGTACCCAAGAAAATCAATTCCTCTTATATCAACAGGAAATACTTGCCAGTTTTCTTTTAAAGTGAGATTCAATTCCAATTTTAAATATTCTGATATTTCTTTCCTTAAATTTGATAAATTATCTTTATTCCCATCTAAAATCACAATATCATCACAGTACCTGAAATAGTATTTACAATGCCTTTGTTCTTTTGCCCAGTGATCTAAGCCAGACAAATAAAGATTCCCAAAATACTGACTTAAATAGTTTCCTATTGGGACACCATCAGCAGAATCAATAATTTCATCAAGAAGCCACAACAATTCTTTGTCTTTTATTTTATTTCTAACGATCTGTTTTAGAATATCATGATCAATGGAAGGATAAAACTTTTTAACATCCATTTTTAAACAGTATTGGGTGTTCTCTTTATCATTTAATGCCTTTTTAATTCTTTTTACTCCTTTATGAATGCCCCTATTTTTGAGTGAAGAATAAGTATCTGCTATTAATGTTTTCATCCAAATAGGCTCTAAAACATTCATTATACAGTGATGGATAATCCTATCCGGAAAATAAGGAAGTTTGAATATTTCTCGTTTCTTGCCCTTATCAATTTTAATAAACATTTTATACTCTGAGTTTTTAAAGGTTTTATTCTTTAACATTAAATGTATCTCTTTAAAATACTTGTCTGGATCAGCACTAACCATTTTTACTTCTGAGTAGTGCGCTTTCCCTTTCTTCGCATTTTTATGTGCTAATTTAATATTTTCCATGTTATATATCTTTGAATATAAAGTATTGTATCTTTTCATAATCTGCTTATTTGCCTCAGAATCTTCGGTTTCCCTACCAATACTTGTGAGGCGGTTTTTATGTTTTGCCAAGAGGCAAGGTTTTCATATTCTTTAAAAATCATATAAGCTGAGCTGACCCCTGATATTAATGTTATCATTCGACGAAGTGTTATTTGCATTCCAATAAGTGACTCCTGCATTCGTGCCATTATTCGCATTCTTGCCGAGTATAACCACCTGCCAACTAAAATATGAAAACCATTTTCGTTTTGCATTTTACGCCTTATTCGTTTTTCGTCCCGTTCGTTTTATCATATTACGCCCCATGCGTCCTACGTTTTAGAAGCAGAGCCGACCCCCGATCGTAACGGCATCAATCGACGAAGCGTTAGTCGCAGCCCAAGAAGCGACCCCTGCAAGCGCGCCAGTAGCCGCATCCACGCCGAGCATAACCACCCGCCAACCAGCGCCTTGCCAATAATAATCTGTTAAATAAGTTGACGAAGATCCCCCCACAGCAGATGGCAAAAATCCCCTTGCTTGCTGTTCTAAACTAACTGGATATCCGTTTGCATTTGCAAGTGTAATTCCCAAAGCTGTGTAATTCGTTGCTGTGTCGTCTGCAAAATTAGTATCCGTATTTGAAACATAAGGCACATTTGCATTTATATTAATACCGTCAACCCATTTCCAAATATTCCCAAAGAAATTTTCAATGCCACGGTACGTCATGTAGGCATTATTAGTATTTCCGCCAACTGAATTTGTACCGTTACCATCACCATTTGATTTACCAGTAACACCAATATAAGAATCTTTTACCCAAGTCCCACCCGATAAAGCTGTTCTGCCTTCACCAATCATTGACTGGCTATCCCAGTCAGCATATTCAACCAAGTATAAAAGTTGAATAGCAGAAACCAAATCAAAGTCCTGCTGTCTCCAGCCAGTTCCACGATTTGCTGCAATCGCTCGAAATTCTGCTCTGGTTTCATCCATCATGGGAGCCTTGCCAGACACAGAACTGAGTTTATCATTCGCTAAATCAATTGCACCACCTGCCCAATTATTAGCCGCCGCTGTACCACAATCAATATATGCAGTTGTACCATTATCCCAGCCAATTCCTTCATAAGCTCCTATGTAACGATAATCAACCGTTTCACCATTTTTAATAAAAGCAGGGTGAACTGAATATCCATCTATTTCAGTAGTTGATACTTCCCAGGTATGGGTAGTGCCTGCATAACCATACTTGTACCAGAATTTAGGTATCTGAACCATAACCTGACCATCAGTACCGTCAAGATTGGATGCCGTTGTCCCATCTTCTTTAAGAGTTGAATCACTTGCATCAAGATAATATTGTACGACTCCTGAATCATTAATAACACATCGTTTCATATTAGCTTGAATAGGTAATAAAGCATCAGACAGTGTTGTACTTACTGCTTCGCCAAGTGTATCTTCTGTTCTTGCATAAGTATCTGCTGACTCGTCCCATGAAACGCCGTAAGTGGAACTGGAACTGGAAGCTCTAAGCCTTGCAAGAACCGCTTTATGCATTAATTGAATACTCATTATGCCTCCGCTGTCCAACCATTAGTAGTGATAAGCCAATCATCGGCTGTGTAGTATTGAAAGACTGCTATATCTCCAGCGGTTGACAAGTTCGTAATGTTCTTGCCTTCAGCGTTTGTTGTTCCATCCATAAGATAACCATCGTTAGCATTTGTATCTACAACTACTTCGATTGCACCAAGTGTTATGATTGTGAAATTCATTCCGGCTACCATTAATGGGAGCTGACAAGTACCAGTTACGTTACATATAAACGTTCCACCGTAAAGATTAGCTCCGGTAAAGTTTGCTGCGAAGTTTGCTGCTGAGTCTGTTACTGGAGTCAGCGATTTTGAACTACCTATGGTGTGTGTATAAAGAACTTTATCTGTTCCGATAGTCAAGGCAGTAGCACCCGTCACATCACCTGTATGAGTATAATTAGATATTTCCACCCACCATGTACCACCATCTCCAACCGGATCATGGCCTGTATTGCTTCCTTGGGCTGCCCTATAAGTTGCAGAATCAGATCCCCAAACTACATCACCGTCATCATATGTAGTTCCGATCAGCCATTCGGTTGCTCCTGATGCTGCAATTGCTGCTGCCTGTGCTGTCTCTGCAGCGGCCGCGTCGGCTTCAACACTAGTTGCAACCGTGTTCATTTCACCGGCAACCGCGTTGATATCGGTTATGGCGCCGGGTAGATCTTCAAAAAAATCGTCACTTTGCGTATTAAAATTATCCGGGTCATCCCGATCCGGGGTCCCTGAAATCGTCCTTACCGTTGTTGTAATTTGATCAGCCATTATGTCAGCCCCTTTATTTCGAGTTTACAAATTGATTTTACCGGCCCCTTTAACGTCATATTAAAATCATGATACCACCCCAGGATATTTAAAGCCTGGTAACTGACCCCGGCATTATTGCCCCAGAAAATTGTGGGCACCGCGTCCACACTTTCCAGCGTTTTCTGGATCCGATCATAATCGGCCGTGTCAATTATGACGTCAATATCCATATATTTGCTTGTGTTCCCGGGTGCAAGATAGGTATATCCGAAATCCTCATTTGTCTGTTTTTTAGCAAAGGAAGTGATCCCGGTCCGGGCCTCCCATTCAGTTTCGCCAATATTTGTGACCCGTCCCACCAGGGCATACCCAAGAGCCGGATAATATCCGTCTGTTGTATTGTGCTTGATAGTGATTTTTATAGTCTGAATGTTTCGGATCCCAAATTCCACTGTAATATCATGACTATAGACAAAATCTTCAAAAAAATAGGACCATAGATCCCCGTAAACTGCCGCATTAGGCAGGGACACTTCGCCTGTTGTGGACAAAAGGACGTCACTTGAATCATACCTGTCCACCTGGTAAGTCTGGCCGACCATGCCAAAAAGACCCACAGCCGTGCATCGGTCCGCTTTTAACACCATGACGATTTCCCCGGGGTCGGAGGCTTCATTCCCGTCTGCCAGGGTCTGGGTCCCGATAAAAGAATCCCCCCATTTCCAGGCATTTTCAGCCCCGGTATCCAGCCAATAGGTCCCGTCATCGTCGGGCGGATAATGATTTGTTCCCCCGGTCTGACAGGTGTATTCTTTAACAGGGGCCACCATGGCCTGGCAGGTCCAGACGGCTGTCCCGTCGGTCACAGTTTTCCCTGCAATTGTCGGCCAGGTGGGCGCGGATCCGCCAGACGTCCCGGCAGTGCTGCAGACATAAATAAACCCGTTATGTGTGGCCGGGATCACCCGGTCCGCCAGGATATAGGCCGTGGTTGTGGCATGGGCTGCAGGTAAATTGCCGTCCTGGTAACTGACCTTTACGGTCTGGGTGGACGTGTATGTTGTGGCTTTATTGTATTCATTCAGGGTGGACGCCACAATATTGGTACTGACAAGCATTTTATTTGAAATGGTTTCAGGCCGAATTATTTTCATTATGTCACCACTAAGTCCTCATTTGAATTTCTGACAGGGATCCCGTCCTGGTGAAATTTCTGGATCTTGATCCGCATCAAAGTAACGTCCTTTCTAAGACTTTCATTATCTTTTCTTAGCGCTTTGACTTCATTTAAAAGCGGCACCATGGCCTTGCCCATCAGATCGCCGGTATCATTATTTGAATATACATTTGCAGGGGATTTAAAATTGATCAGTTCCGGGCCTTTTTCACCCACAATGGAAAGCCCCAGGGCCGTGCCGCCTTTTTCATATCCGTAAACTTTTAATTGATTAACGTCATGGCTCATGCTTGCGGCATCCGTCCCGATTGAGCTTGCCCAGGCGTCTTTTGCTGAAAATGATAAAGTGTCCCAGTTTGCTATTGCCGCTGAAATTTCAGACGTTGACGCCCCGGCAATACCATATTCAGCCAAAATACTGGCCTTTGATTTACCGGACACTGCCGGGGACCCAGGCGCAAGCTGCCAGGGTTCCCATTGTGACGGATCAGTAACCGACGCCGGGCCGGTTTGTCCTGTCACAGGATTAGTGACAATATTGCTGGCAACCGCAGAACCTGCACCACTTGACAGCCCTAAACCTTTTACAATATCAAGCAGGGCCTGATTTAATGCCAGACCCGCTGTCACCGTAATATTTTTAAACGCATCCCCCAGGGCTGTGGGCAGATTGATCAAAGTTGAATTTAAGGTCCCAAATACTGACCCCTCATTAAACAGATCATTAAAGCCTGAGAAGGCAGTTGTAAAAGTTGTATCTTTTAAAAGTGCATCAATTGCCGTTTTGGTTAAATCAATATTTGTATTGATTGTGGTCAATTGTTTTAATTGATCTTTAGGGTCCCCAAGATCCAAAAGCTTGACCTGGGTGGATGAAAAATCTTCAACTTTTTTAAGGGTGCTTAACACTTCGGACTCTATGGCCTGGTACTCAAAAAATGAAGTCGTTGACGCTTTTTTATATTCCAGGACCTGGCCGGATAATTTTGCCAGGTCCTGGGCGCCCTCTTTTGCTATTTCAGGATCCAGATCCATGGCCAGAACTGCAGCCGCCTTAAATGCTTTCATGGTCTGGCTGTATTGCTGGCCTGGACTCAATACAGAACTGGATCCGATAATGCCCTGTCTTGCATCCTGCATGGTCTTTTCAATGTCTTCAAAGGCGCCTGCCGTATCTTTTACAATATCACTCAAAGTCATCAGATCATTTGCAGCATCCTGGACCGATACCCCGTAATTTTGGGACGCGGTTACAAACTCGGTTGCTGAAAGACCCAGGACACTTTTTACAAATGCGGCCTGGTCTTTGGCAGATCCCAGGTTGACCCCGTATTTGCTGCCGATATTCATTGTGGACCATTCATTTTCCATGCCATAAATATTGGCCTTTGCGCTGCCGATTGTTGACAGATGGCCCTTGTAAATGTTCAGCCCTTCAACTGCCATAAGGGTATTTACTATAGTTCCTATGCCATCTTTTAAAGCCTTTGCGCTGGCTGTAAATTCTGCATTGCCTGCAGCGGCCACCGCATCATAAAGACCATTAAAATATTTGATGGCTTTTTCGCCCTGGGCAGCTATGCCCTGCAGTTTTGTCTGATCAGAAGAAAAGACAAAACCCTTGACTGAATCCGCCATGGCCTGGACGGTTCCCACTGCATCGGCACTTGAATTTTTTATGGTTTCCCAGAACGTTTTTTCCTGGGCCTTTTTGGCTGTGGAAAGTTCATCCGCCGTGGCATTATTTTCTTTTAATGCCGTGGTCAAAGTTTCAAAACCGATGACCAGATTTTTGATGGCCAGGGCTGCAGGATCCAGGTCAAAACTTTCTGCAATGGCGTCCAGATCTGCAATGGCCCCGGATACAAAAGCAATCTGGCCAAAAGCATCAGCTGCAGTCAGATTAAAATCAGTCATGCGGTCATTAAATTTGTCCATGAAATCGTCTGTTTTCTTTACTGTATCTGCAAAGAACAAAAACCCGTCCCAGGACGTGGATCCCTCGGGCATTATGGCGTCAAAAAACGCGACATTGAAAACATCAGCCATGGCAGAAACCTGGTGTTTTATGTTTTCATAAACCGGCTCTGTGTATAAATAAGGATCCGCCCCGGTTCCTTTTGCCTGTGAACTAAAGCCTGCACTGTCATAATATTCTCTTGACCCGATCTTATGCCCTGTTTTGTCCAGGACTGATCCGGCCGTGACATATTGGCTGCCGGTTATTGTTTTGATACTTTTTTCAATTGCCCCGGATCCGGGCAAAGCGGACAATAATAGACTGCCCAAAAGTTCAGAAAAAACAGCATCTGAAAGACCTGCAAAAGCCTGCTCGAAATTCATGTCATCCGTCACCCGAAAAGATACCCCCAGGTGCTGATACTCTTGTAAAATATCATTGATATCCGTTGAGATTGCCCCGTCAATATTTGCAAAAACAGTATCGAAATAATCAAAAAGGGTTTTTCTGATTTCGGGCTCATTATCAAAATCGGCAGCAAATACTCGGTAATCATAGAGGTTTGATTTGAAGTCATCATACATGTTTTCCATGGCAATTTCATAGGGATTTATCTCTAGATCAAAGCTGCCTGTGCCGAATTTCCAGTCCTCTTTTGCCATTCCGGATATTCCGAATTGCGGTTTTTCTGAGAACATCCGGCCTAAAACTTTTGTTGCTATCATCCCGGCTGCTGCAATGACACCAACAGATCCCGCGCCTGACAACATACTGGACCAGGACGTTGTCCCTGTTCCCACCCCGGCCATTTGTGCGGCCTGGGCAGATGGTATGCCATAGGCAGAATATCCGACCCCGGCCCCGGTCTGGCTCATTGTGGCCCAGGGGATCCCGGTAATGTTGCCCAGACCCTTGGAAAGGCCGGACAGAGAAAAGTTTCCCAAAAGCCCGCCGCCACCGGTCAGACCCAGTTTACTGCCCAGGGTCCCCAGGATCCCGCTGCCGGATCCGGCGCCGGACCCGCTACCACCCACAAGGACATCCATGACAATTTTTGTGCTGGCCTGGGCCAGAATCTGGGAAAAGGTTTTTTTGAACGAATCCAGCATATGGTCCATAAGGTCATCCCATGAACTGATCTGCCCATCCAGGATACTGTCCCAGAAATCAGCTGCAATGTCATGGACTTCATTATACATATGTTCATAGGCTGCCGTCTGTTCATCCAGGGCGGCCTGGGCGTTTTCTTTTTGTTCAGAAAGTGCCGCGTTGTGCTGATCCACCCAGTCCTGGTAATAGGTTTCTGGATCCTGTTTTGTGGTTTCCCGGTCCGCTACATACCAACCATGCAAGTCTTTTTTAGATTTTTGGGCCGCTTTATCCTGGGCGATTTCAAAAGCCTTGATATCTTTTGTGGCATCCTGCAGTGCGTCACCCGACCCCATCACATAATCAGATAAAAACTGAAATGATTTACCGGCCACAATATTAGATTTAACCAGGTTGTCTGTGGATTTGCCGGTTGTTTTTAAACTTTCATTCTGGTCATCCAGGGCGCCTTTATAGTCATTTACATTTATAATCTGTTTTGCAAGCCCATGACTAAGGGCCTTTAACTGGTCCAGGTGTTCGGTTTCAGTGGATGACAAGGGCAATTTTTCAAGTCTTTTGATCTCATTTATCAAGGTAGAATATTTATCTTTGAGCGTTTCCACTTCCTTGATCTGGTTGCCGGTCATTTCCTTTAAATCTTTGTAAACCTTATACCAGGCGCCTGCACCCATACCGATTACAGCGCCTCGCCAGCCTTTGCCCACTTTAAACCCGATGGCGGCCCCTGCCATCAATTCCCAGTATTCTTTGATCAGTTTAAATTCTGTAGATCCGGTAAAGTCTTTTATCTCTTTTCCCATATCCCTGATATGGGCCGGGATATCCTGGGTCAAAAAGGTATCATTTGCCGCCACCCAGTCCGCCATGGATCCCACCAGTTTTGTGATTTCAGGCGCGGTCTTGACCACTGCCCCCATCAATCTGGTTTTGACTGCATATTCCAAATTTGTGAACTGGTCCACAGCTTTTTCAGATTGCCGCAGCCATTTTTCATCTATGGCCAGGCCCAGGTCAGAAAATTCTTTGCGCATCCCTGCAAGCGCCCCGGATCCGCCCTTGACCAAATTGGTCATTTTAATACCTGCAGTCCTGGAAAAAGCAGCTGCTGAAAGGGCTGTCTTATCAGACTGATTTTCAATTTTGCCCAGGGTATTTAAAAAGATCGCCAGGGCCTCGTCCGTGGACCCGGCCGCGACCAGTTGATTTTTTAAAACTTCATTGTTTTTAGATAAAAGGGTATTCAGCGCACCGGTCCCGATCCTTAATTCACCCAGTCTTTTTGAAAAAGCGCCCAGGCCCTTATCAAGTTCGTTTGTGGCCACCCCGGACCGTTCAGCCATGAACCGGTATTCCTGCAGGGACCTTGTGGTCACTCCGATTGTGTCTGCAGTTTTGGCAATTGAGTCCGCAGCTTCAAGATTTTTTTTAATAAAAAGCCCGATACCGGCCGCACCAACAGCCCCGGCCATGACACCATTGAAAGACATCACAGAACTGGTCATACTTTTGATCCGGCTTGTGACCTTATTAAAGGCCTTGCCTGTAATGTCTTTTGCTGTCAGAACTATTTCAAGACGGTTGTCCATTATTTATATCCTTACCGGCCAGGCAGTTCCAGGCCTCTCAGTTTTAATTTGAAATTACGCTTAATATTCCCATGAACCCGATTTTTATTTGCAGCCCAGAACGGGTCAATAATAGGTCTTGCAGGGGTTGAAAATTTTCGAGTTGATTTTTTTAAAAAAAATGGATTAGATCCACCTGTAATTGTGCCCAAAATTCCGCCCCTTCTTATTATGTCTTCTCGCAGGGATGATGATATTGAACTCGTGAAACCTGTTGAATGTTTTTTTGCAAGGCGCGCCCAGGTGCCCTGCTTTGAATTCATGACCCTGCCGGGCGGGGCAACAAATCCCACAGACATGGAAAAAGGTTTATATGAATTAACCCTGTATCTTATGCCCATGGCCATTCTTGCAAGCGGCTTTCTGTTCGGACTTTGTCTTACTGTGGATCCGCCCCCGGTCTTGATCACCCTTTCTTTTCTCCTGGCAATAAAGGATAGTGAAGAAAGGCTTTTCCCACCAGGGGCGCCGGATCTGATATTTTGCTGTAATAATTTTTTTAAACGAAAAGCTTCCACCTTGATGGCAGTATTCATGGCTTTGTCAGATTCTTGGCGGGCGCGTTTCAAATAGGCTGCCACCCTTTTTGCCCCTTTGATCGCCACTCCTGTGTTACTTGCCGACATTTTCCAGCAATTCCCTTTCTAAAGCTTTTATTTTCTGTTCCAGGCCCCGGGACCGGTAAAGTCCCTGGTCCCCTATGGCCTGCCGCATTTCTTTATAATCAAGCCCGATGACCCCTGCCGGTCCCGCCCGCAATTGGGTTTTGATTTCCTGGAAAATATTCCAGGCGTCAAAGTTTACCCGTTGCAGGGCAGGCGGCTGATCCCAGGGGCAGGTTGCGCATTTTTCCTTATCACCACCACAGATTTTGCAGTATTCTATTCTTTTTCGGTCAACGTGCCATCTGTAGTGGTTTCTAAGTTTTTTTCCTCTGCCGGGTCCCCGTATGTTTCCTTTAAAAGTTCAGACCAAAGATCTTTGGCCTGTTTGTTGTCGCACTCGTCCAGGAAAGTCTGATCCTTTTCGGTCAGGACCATATCCAGGGATTTATCAACAGCGTCCTGGGCGGTTTCCATATTGGGGATACATCCCAGATAAGAAAAACCATAGTCTTTTAATTCTCGGATTTCCCGTCTTTTCAAGGACCGCAATTTGATTTTGCGTTCCTTGCCTGTGTCACTTCTTGTAATTGTGATTTCTCTCATATTTTTTATTAATTACCTTTTCAAATTTAAATTAAATTTTAAGCGTGTGCTTCACCATTGGTCAAAATTGCTTTAAAGCTTGTGGCGTCCGCATTGTCCTCGTAAAAGCCATGGAAAGGCAGGGATATGGCAATGCCCTGGGGGCCTTCAATTGCTGGCGATGTTCTGGCGTAGTGCAATTCAGGAAAAGTCAGGCTTAATGCAGAACTGGCCCCATTTGCAAAAGTCAGGATAATGGCAGACTCAGTGCTGGCTATGGCCTTGTCTAAAAGGGAAGTATCTTCAAACAAGGTGTTTATATTGCCGCCCACGGTCATGATACCGTCGGGCAGGGATCCTAGGACACCGGATCCACCGATAACAAACTGGCTTGTGTCCAGACCAAAATTGATATTACAGTCAACAAGTTTAGCATTTGAAAGGGTGCTGCCCCCTTCGGTCATTGTTAAATGACTATTTTTAAGCCTGGAAAAGCTCGGGGTGGTAGGTGCCGCATCAAAAGAAGATGCCGCAATGGTTTCCAGTGCGCCCACAACATCCAGGGTGGCCAAAAGTTCGCCGTCATCGCCTGCAGCAATAGACACACTGGATACCTTGCACCCGGTATATTGAAAATATTTGCTTGTGCCCAATTCCGTGAACTGGTGTTCCAGGGTAAAGCTTGACCTTGTGGTCCCGGCTTTGTAAGTGTGGGTATATGGATCAGATCCCGCTGTAACAGGGCTGCCGAACATCACCTGCAGCCAATACCAGAAAGCAATCGAATCTATGGGGACCACGATCTGACCTGCCACATTGACATTGCCGTCAAAAGGTTCTGCCGGGTTGACGTTACCCCTTATTGTTGCCGGGGTCTTTTTGTCCCGGGTTCCCTTTACCGATGAACTATTTACTTTTAATAAAAATCCTGCTGTGGCAATGGTTTTAAAAGCACTTTCAATTCCGATCAAAACCGTTGCCAGTGCGCCTGTTTGCTGAGTCATTTTTATTCACTCCTGTTTAAAATTGTTTTCTTATTTTTATTATTGTTCTTATTCATAGGGATCCGCCCCGATCAGTTTTTCCTGGGTGATCGTAATTTCCATATTGGCGGACACAAAAGGAAATTGTTCTATAGTGTTGTATTCTGTGACAATTGATTCAATATGCAGATCATCTGCAAGGGTGTTTTTTATGACCGTCACCACATACCCGCGCAATATTTCAGCATTGCGGCCGCCTGTAAATCTGACCACCCCGCCTGCACTTTCCGGTTTTGCTGAATCAAACACCGCGCAGGAAACCCCGATAATATGGGATTTTGCAGAACTGACCAGGCCGCCCTGTTTAAGGACCGGGAAAAAAATCACCAGGGGACAATCGGCTGCCTTTGGGTCATTCCTAAAATCGCAATTTTCCAACACCAGGGCATCCCGGGTATAGGCTGCAGTTGCCCAGGCTGTGATTGTGGCATCATTGGCCACAGCTTCGGTCAGACCGCTGATAATTGTATTTATTGACGCCATGCTGTAAACCTTTCGTCATTGGATATGGCCAGCAAATAGCACTGGCTGTTTTGATCCAGGATAAAATCCTTATCTTTTACCGATGACCGGACAAACCAGACCGTCCCGTCAATGGTAAAGGTATGCCGATAATCAGGCGCCGGGACCTGGGTCTTTTTGACCAGGATGGCGGCCTGTTCACCTGGATATTGTTTTTCCAGGCTGTAATCCACAAGACATAAGACACTTGCCGGGGCGGACGGGGTGGCCTGGTTGTCATATGATACCGTGTCCCCCAGTTCGTCCAGCATTTCATCTATTTCAATGGAAATCATTTTTTAGCTTTACCCGATTTTGTGGCCGGTTTTTTGGCCGGTTTTTTGCCTGGATCTTTGTCCTGGTCCTGGTCTGATTTTGTGGCCGGTTTTTCAGGTTCATCTGCACAAGGGACGGCCTTGCCAGCAATAAAAAGCTGGCGGGCAGTCCCATGGTCCACCTGGATCACCTTGCCGGGTCTGACATCGCCCATACCATGAACGATGGTTCCATTAGTTATTTTTACTTTTACTTTTTTCATAAATATTAATCCTGTGTAACTGGCAGGGTTTGATCCCCGGACCTGAGTGCAATAATGGCCCCGTCCGCGCTTGCCGTCAGGACCACGGGATCCACAAGCTGGTCATGTTTTAAATTACTTTCAAAATCTCTTAACATATTTTTTACCTCGTTTTTTTTACCTGTGTTTTTTTAACCTGGTGCCCCGGGTGATAAAGCCCGGGACATCCGTATCAATTTAAAAAATTTGGCTTATGCGGTCAGGGCATCCAGCATGGCCGAAAAACTGGCCGCGTGTCTGACACCTACATCAGCATAAGTGTTTGCAGTGATCCGGGTCAGGTTTGTTGTGGCAAGAGTGTAAGGATCAATAACCATGTCAAGGCCGCCCCAGAAAGCACAAAGCAGGTCCGCCCAGTTGCCAAAGAAAAGGGCAGAACAGACGTCACTGGTTCCCTTTGTCAGGGTAGATGATACCTGGTTTGATACCTCGGCGCGATAACCATTGACCTGGTTGTCTTTCCACAAAGGAATTTCGCCATAAGTGGCATTGGTAAAGACCTGTTTTAATTTGCCCCTGACTTTGGCATTTGTCAGGTATCCCATTTTACCGACGTCACCATTTGCGACGGCCACATCAGTTTCAAGTTCAACAATATGGGACCAGGCAGGTGCCAGTCCGTTTGTACCACCGGCCACAGATCCGATACCGGACGTTGCGGCAATTCCTGTGGGTTGATCGCCGGATCCGGTTCCATGCAGGGCGGCCAGATCAATGCCCAGGGCAATGGAGTCCGCCAGCAATTTTCTGATAAGCAATTCAACAGACAGGCTGGACTGGACCAAAAGCTTTTTGGATACTTCGGTATAGGTGCCGATCCGGTTAGGGGTCAAAGCCACCTGGCCAAAGGTAGGGCTACTTTCTGACCCTGCATCGTTTTCACCTTCCCAGGCGGCAGTTGCGCCGGTTGCCTGGGACGGGATGGCAATATCACCCACAAGGTTGTCCAGGACAGTTGCGCCCATGTCTTTGACTTTCATGGAGTTCTGCAAAAGGTCAATAAAAGATCCAGCCATCAAAGTTGAATCCACAAGATAACCGCCCTGGCTGTCGGTTCCCACCGTGACATCCTTCATGGCCAGAACCTGGTAAGGGATGGAAAGCTGGCCCTGGACCGCAATGCCGGTATTTTTAAACTGGACTTTTGCCTCCTGGTCCATTTCTTTTTCAAACCCGGTCAATTTGCCACTGGCCCCTTCACTGATCGCTTTTAAAAAGGAAAAGTTTTTCAAATCCTTTTTGTCCTGGTCAGACAGGCTTTCAAGATCGACGGCCGGTTTTGCCTGGTCTTTGATCATTTTGTCAAAAGCCTTGGCCCTGAAATCCGCCACAGACTCGCCGGATCTCACAGCTGCCTCGGCCTCGGTTTCCATTTTTGCATCTTTTCCCATGGCCAGAATATCAGCCTGGCGTTTTCTTTCAGTTTCCCGGACGGCGTTCATGTCCACAGGTGTTTCTTTTGTTTCTACTGTTTTAATTTCTGGCATTTTTTCTACCTCTTTTTTTAAAATTATGGTTTCGATTTTGTCATCTGCTGATCTGATCCCGACGGTTTCATCAGCTGGGACTGCAACAATGGACGCCTCAACAGGTTTCCATTTTGTTACCAGATACTTGTCAGGGCCTTTGTCACTTTCTTCCAGCAATTTCATTTCCTGGATGTAATAACCGACAGATACATTTTTCCTGATACCGTCCTGGACATCCTGAAAAAACTCGCTTGCGCGGTCAGACTTTCCAAATCTGACCCTGGCACGGCCAGTGCCATCCTGCAACCAGGCTTTTTCAATGATTCCAATCTGGTCATTATGATTATGTCCGGTCAACAATGGCGCATTACCGGACGCGATAAAACTCATGTCAACGTGCTTTTTTTTGTGGCTCAAGATCTCAATTCCGAAATATCGTTCGTATGGATCCTCGGATGAAAACGACAATTCGATTGTGCGGTCTTCTTCGTTGACATCCTCTTTTCTAACTTCCAGACTCCGGGTAATTAACCCTAAACTAATTGATTTTGGCATTGTCTTTTTCTCCAAATAATACAGGTAATTCTAAGCCATATTTTTCCGCCAGGGCCTTTTCCCTGGAAAGACGGTCAAACACTTCGTCAATGTCCATGCCCTGTTCGCTGATAACATCGGACAAAGATTTAAATCCGTTCCTGACTGCGGATATATTGGCTTTAATTTCTTTTTGCGGATCCACCCAATTCCAGCCCCGGGGTTGCCAGTGCGGTTTTGAAAATTTATCTTTTTTCCGGTATGGCAGATCTAAGGCATTACTCATGAGCGCCATGGATAACCACTGGGGGAAAACAAGATCATTTAAGTTTTCAACAAACCAGGACTGCAGTAAACGCCAGGCGTCCCGGTCTGACAGTTCGCCGGATCTGATACTGGAATAGCTGACCCCTTCCAGATCATTGGCAAGACCGACATAAGACACATTCAAACCCGACGCGATACCCCGCAGCATGGATTTTGAAAAACTTTCAAACGCGGCATTGGGGTGGCTGGGGTCCCAGGGTTTAAAGTCCACACCCTCGGGCAGTTTTTCAAAAGTTCCGGGTTCTGCCTCGCTGATCAGGGCGCCGTCTTCCTCTGTTTCATCTTCATCAAATCCGGCACCGTCCGGCAGGGTTGTAAAAAAGCCCATTTTACTGGCTGCAATTCTACTGGCCACAAGTTCGGCCTCCTCCATGCCGCCCAGCTGTTTTAATCTATAGGCAGGCGTTACCATCCAGGGGACGCCCCGGGTCTGGTGCGGTCTTTCCTTGATAAACAAATGAATAATATTTTCAGCCGAAATTTCGACATGGGATTTTGTGATCATGGTCCCTGCAGTTTCGCCGGGGTGATCACTCAAAAGATAATATTTAACCGGCCTGCCCCATTTATCGCGTTTGACTCCGCCCTTGATCCGTTCCCTGGGAATAGTGTAATTTTCGTCCAGGTAATCAATTTCAATCAAATGCAGGGAAAAACCAAAAGGCCCGGTCAATACTTTCTGGATTAAGACTTCGCCATCTTTGGCCACAGCCTCAATAATTGCCTGCTGCAGTCCTGTCCAGCTGTATCCACCACACATGGTGCAAGTGCCTTTTTTGCCCCAGGCCGTCCAGGCGGTTTCAATCTTTTTATTTGCCACCGTGTCATGCTTGCCATTGTTGTCCTTTGCTTTATTCTGCAGCAAAATTCCTTTGTGACCAATCACATTGACTTTCAGCATATTCATGAACCGCTTTGCATAATCATTATTTTGACAAAGGTCCCGGGATCTGGCCCGTAAAATTTTAAGATTAGGAATAATATCTGCATCGGCAGACGTCGGCTGGATATTCCAGTCAGCTGTCAATCGGCCCATACTGGCGGCCTGGTATGCCTTGACTTTTCTTTTTCTTTTTTTCTTAAATGGCCACATTATACAAACCTCATTTTTATAACCCTTGATGATTTGATTTTCCCGGCTGCAATTAATTCCCGTTTGTATTTTGCTTTATACAGGTCCCGGTATTTGATCTGCTCGGCAAGACTCATGTGCTGCACTTCAAAATTGCCCACTTTCTGGGATAATTGCGTTTTGCTGGCCCGGCCCTCGATGACAGATTCCAAAGCGTCCAGGACTTTTTTGACATGGGACCTGTAATCATAACCACTGTCCTGGGTGGCAAAATCGGTCAGGATCTCGATGACACCCGCGTCAATCTGATATTTTTCTGTCCCGTTTGTAATATGGGCCTGGAATTCGTATTCGCCGGGGTCATATGCTGCAGTAGTTGCGGCGGCAATTTCGATCAAATGGTCATTGCCGTCCGCAGTTGATTCGATCTGGATCTGGTTGTCCGATTTGATAAGGGTATACGTTATGACCCAGGACTCCGACGCCGGATAATCAGACAAAGATACTGACCAGGACGCAGAAATCCCTGCCGTTAATTGACTGGGGATTTTGTCTAATACTGTTACATAGGTCATTAAATCCTCTTTTTTCAGTATTGATAAAAAATTTAATATTTTTAAAATTGTGGAAATTATAAGCCGGGTTTTTTCAGAAAATTAAAAAAGGATAAAAAAGGATACTAAAAAGACGCAATGGGACGCAATGGGCTATTGACAGGGGTTTAAATAGGCAAAAAAAGACCCCGGCTTGATACCGGGGTTAAAAAGACTTGTTTTTCTTAAAAAAGCGCCTGTGGAATTATCAGACGGCTTGAATCTATAAATTTTTCAGGTTTTCATCCCTTTGTTTTTCCACCCAGGTTTCTAAATCAGACGGCCTTGCAATCCATGCCCCTTTTCCGTCAATCTTAAAAGCAGGCAGTTTTTTTTTCGATACATAATATGCCATCTCTTTCCAGTTGATCCCAACAGCTGCACAAATTTCCTTTGCCCCTTTAAAGACCAGTTTTATTTCCATGAATTGACAAACCCCCGGGACGTTTTACTGGCCGGTTTTTTTCGGGGCCTGGTAGCTTTTTTGGAAATATAGGATAATGATGGCGCCCATTCATGATCTGCACAGGCTGCCGCGATGTTTTCACAATCCAAAAGATGGTTGTCCCGCCGGATCTGGACCCAGGATTTTTTCCCGTTCCTGTCGGTTTCTATTACCTCGGCCGTGATCTGCCGGGCATAATCAAGCCCTGTATCAGCGTTTAAAGTTATGGCCTGGGGCTGATCCAATTCTCTTGACAGACGCCAATGAAAAAGTTCTTTTAACTGGTTGACGTCCAGAAAATAAAGGACCAGGCCGCCCTTTATAACTCTGTTACCCCGGGACATTTTATCAATGGTACTGGGTTTCACTTTTTTGATCTGGGGCCTGGACGCGCCTTTAATGGCAAAAGCCTTATCACGGCCCATGGTCCTGATCCAGGCATATACTTCCTCGGTCTTGCTCCAATCATCATCGCTGGACTTGCCGCCGCCGCTGTCGATCCCGGTCCGCCAGATCCCCATTTTATCGCCAGCCCCTTTGCCCTCGACCTGATACCGGGTTTGAAAAAGCAGGGTTTCCACGTCCATCCAGGTTGATAAAAATCCATACTGGACCAGGTGACTGGACAAGTCTTTTTTCCAGGCCCGGACCACAAACCAGAAACCCGCCTTTTGAACATCCACCCCGCAGGTCAGGGCCACAGCATCCGCCGGAACAATACCCCCGGGTAGATCGTTTATGTGTTCCATTATTTCATCTTCTTTTTTTGTTTTGACCCTGGACACATACGGCCGGGCCTCGTATGAATTATAAAAATCCTGGGCCTTGACAGGATCATGCAGCCCCAAAAGAAAAGCCGCCGCAATCTCACCAAATGAAACAAAATAAGAAATCCAGGCCGGGACATGAAACCCGATAACAGACGGCCGAAATTTTTCAAGATATGTGTTAATTGAAATTTTTGTGTCCCGGGCAATCCATACCCCTTTTCGGACCGCCTGGTCCCGGATACTTTCATCCCATTTGCCTTGACAGTGTTCGCACTCATACCATGCCAAACCTTTATTTTTAAGTTCTTTGGGGTCTGCTTCATGTCCACCGTCCCATTTGATCCCTTTGAATTCCATCAGCTGGATCATACCGCAAAAAGGGCAATGGACATGATAATCGAAAATCACGTCTGAGCTATTAAGCGCCTGCCAGATGTTCCCGGACTCAAGCGTCGGGGTGGAAATTTTAAAAAACTTTGATACCGGCCTGAAAGTTGTCAGGCGTTTGTCGATCAGTTCCAGGGGTCCGGTTTCTTTTTTAGAAGGGTCAAAACCTGGTTTGTCCACTTCGTCGGCAATGGCATATTTTATGGGTTTATTTGCAACACTGGAAACCGACCTGGCCCAGCCCAAAAATATTTTCATATGGGATAAATTAATCCGATATGAGGACTTATCTTTTTCCTGGCCAGTCAGATATTTCTGCAGCCGGGGGGCGGCCTCGATCATGGGCAGGATCCGGTCCTTTGAATTTTCCACAGCTGTCTTTTCATCCGGGTAAATATACAGGACGGGACCCGGCGCCCGGTCAATGCAATACCCGACAAAATTGTGAACCGCCTCGGATTTGCCAGCCTGGGGCGTTGCACAAAGATTGATTTCACGGACAAAAGGCAGGGCAGCTGCATCCATTATGCCGGTCAAATACGGGGTCACATCATTGTGCCAGATCCCGGGCAGAACCGACATGGTCAGGATCCGATATTTTTCTGCCCAGTCGGAAACCTTAATCGGTTTTTGTTTTCTCAAGATCTTTTTTTCAGGCCGGGAAAATAAAAACTCCCGGATACCTGACAGGGTTTTCCATAAATCATCAGAGCACCAGGCGCGCTGTTTTGTAAAATCCTGGATCTCTTTATCTTTGAAAAGTTGCTCCATATTAATTAAACAAACCCGTTTTTGATTGCCAGCCATTCCGGCATAGTGAAAATTATCGTGTCACCTGGTCCGCCGTCCTGGTCAGTTTCCACTAAAGATTTTGGGATCCAGACCTCTTTGTCCCCATCATCAGAAATCAAAAAAGCGGCATCTGTTTCCCTTTTTATTTCCGCGCAAATTTCGATTGGATTTTTCATTGTTAAATCCTTTAACTGGCTGCAGTAACAAATGATAAAATAATGTTAAAAATCATTCGCGTAGCGCAGCGGAGTCGATTGCATTTTTCTTATTATCCGTTTTTTCTGTTTCTGCATCGCTTGCCCATCTAAACAGATCATTTGATAATTCAGGGTTCTCGGCCCAGATCTCTTTTGCATATGTGCGCATTGCCTGTCTTGATGCGTGACCATATGAGTCATCTTTTGTCGGGTTTAAAACAAAGTATTTCATTTTTAGTCCATCCATTATCTTTCTCCTTTAAATATATTATTTACTGGAATAATCTTGTCCGAACGTCCGTATATTCATAATCCTCTGCAACCAGTTCAATAGAATCTAATTCACGATCAGATGAAAAACCAATATCCGCACCATCAAGATAATCTCTAACTTTTTTATAAGCCCCATCCATCGTCTTTGCTACCACATAAGAGCGACGGTATTTAACTCCACATCCGGTCCCATATGTACCTTTTAGGTTGACCTTAAATAATTTGTCTGTCTTTACGCTTCTCATATTTCCTCCATTATGACAAATACATCAAAATCCATCTTATATGGCGTGAATATTCCCGGTAACATCAGTGACAAGCACATCACCAGGACAAAGACGAATTGTGTCACCTGAAAGCACGGTCACAAGGTAACATTCGTCATTTTCATGGGATACAGGAAGGCCTTTGTATTCAAAAGACCACGGCATATCATTAACGATATTTGCCCCATGTTCTTTTCCATATTTGACTAATTCATTAAAGGTTATAAGCTCTGGTTTTTCCATTTTTAACTCCTTTTTTCATTATGCTATATACATCATTTGATATAATTTTTTTTTATCTTTTGCCAAAAATATTGGCCCCGGCCGCAAAGATAAGCTACAAATTTAAATCTGTGTTTATGGTTGCAAAAGTCTGAACAGGTCCAGATAATTTTTATACGTTTTTTGCTCATGTTTTTATCCGACCATAATTTTTTTAAACCGGCCCGCCAGGTTGTCCCCCAGCTGCATTAAATTATATTGATCCAGGTCAGGATCCACATGGCCATACAAGGTGGCCAAAGATTGATTTAAGTGTCCCCATTCCCGCTGCAGGGTCAAGTTTTTCGATCTTTGACACCCGATCCGGGCATCCTCGACCAGGGCCAGGACTGCATTGATAAAATCAAGACCAATTGTATTCCCGGCGATATTGTTAATTAGTTTTTTAACCGATGAAATAATCCGGCCATATTGCCGATAATTAGCAGGCGATAAAACCAGGGTTTTGCCGCCATAAATTATATCTTGTATGTTTTTTATCCTGGTCCGGATCCGATCCAGGCAGCGCCGCGTTTTTATCGGCATAGTTTTATCAGTAGTCATACAGCTGGCCAAAGCGATGACAAGGTCAATTGTTAAAATTAAATTTCTGTTAGACTTTGAAAAAGTTGTAACTGATTTCATTTTTTTTAATCTCCCTTTTTTAATCTGTATTGGAAAACATTACTTGATAAACCCTGGTGCTGGCATAGGTTGTCAGCTGATCATCCAGGGCCTGGTTTAATTCCTGTATAAAATCCGGCGCCTTTTCAGGGTTTCCTGATAGCAATGTGATCCACTCCCGGGCGCGTACATTAAACAGGTGCCTAAATCCTGAATCAAAAACAGCTGCCCGGGCGGCCAGTTCCGCTTCAAATTCTTTTTTTAGGATGTATTTTCCTTCTTCTTTTTCCCGTTCAAATCTTAATTTTGCGATTTGTTCATCAAGCTTTTCCACTTCCTTTTCATTCTTTAAAGCCTGCATATCGTTTGAATTATCGGTCAAATGATTTACTGCATAATTTCTGACCTCAATTTCCAGGACGGATCCGTCTGACTCCATCCTGATCAGTTTCTTTTTAAAATCGCCATACAGCTTGCCCCGGGAAACCTTGTAGCCAGATTGTGTCAGATGTAATAAAACAGCCCGGCGGCTTTTAAATGATGGTAATGGCCCTGCAGGATTTTGATCTTTATTTTTATTTTTCAATTTACAGGATCCTTTTAATTAATCTTTTGTTTGTCTTTAATAAAAAGGCTGCCACCCCCGGCCCCCTTTTTTGACCCCGCCCGCATACCTTCAAACTCAAATTATATGCCAGCGGCGTTTTTTAGCTGTTTTAAGCTGGTTTCTTTTCCAGGCACCCTGGACCCGGCCCTTTTTGTGAAACAATTAATTTTTATAACAGGCTTCAGCTGGGGATATACAAAGTTTCCACTTTCCATCCATTTCGTGAAAACGCATAGAGCCAAAGCCCGAGCTGCTCGAAACCGCGTGGCTTCGCCCCCTGGAGAGGACCCATTTTTTTCCTGGGACATAGTAAGGGTCAAGATCATAACCAGATCCCTTTATCAATCTGTAGATGCAGGGCGTCATTGTCGATCAGTTCCTGCAGATCTGCCCGGGCATTGTCCATCAGGTAGGCGGCATGGAGTGCTATAGAAAAGCGTTCCGGGTCCTTTTCTTCCAGCTTTAAGCCAGGCTTAAAACAAAGGACCGGCTGCCCGTCACTGGTTTGTTTCAAGTGGATGCCCTGGTCATAAAATTCTTTTAAATATGATGACAACAATTGAACCGGCAGGCTGTCCTGCCAGTCTGTCAAGGGTGGCTGTGGTTTTTTGGATTGGTCAGGGTGGTCAAGGGTGGACAGGGCCGGGTCCTGATCACCGGGCGCCGGATCAGCCAGCCCCGGGTCATCTGGTGCGGGATCCTCAATCACTTCAAGTTGTGGCTGCAGGCTGTACTTTTCGTCAAGAAGGTCAAAAGCTGAATAGGTCATTTTATTTGCTCCCTGTGGTTAAAAAGATCGAGAACGCCGTCATTGCTGCCCTGGTCAGGGTGGTCAAGGGTGGACAGGGTGGGCGGTCAAGGTAAAGAACGCCGCCATTGCTGGTTTGGTCAGGGTGGTCAAGGTACTTTTTTATAAAAGAAAAATATATAAACAAAAAAGAAAAACATGCGCGCGCATACGTAATAGGTTGGATTCCGCCTTGACCACCTTGACCACCCTGACCATTGTTTTTTAACTGGCTGGAATCATTAAGGATATGCAGAGTGATCAAAAACAGGTCCACCTTGACCACCCTTGACCGACCCCTGACCATTTCCATGGATTTGCCCCTGTTCGGGTTAATATTGCCTGATTTGCATGGGATATTGTCCTTAAAGTCACAGATTAAAAAGGCCCGGGGATTCCTAAAAATATGCCGCCCGGGGTCTAAATGTGGGCGGGGATCTGAAACGGGGTGCGGGGATCTGGAAAAATAAACACCGATCCCGGACATGCGGACGGCCTTGAATGGATCACGGCCCATATGTTTGACTGATCCCTGCATCATGTCATAAAATCCACAATTTTAAGGCCCTTTACAAAGGGCAGCCGATTTGGATTACCTTTCCTAGGGCGCCAGCTTGTAAGGCTTGAATGAGCCACATATAATTCCCTGAAAAAGTTTTCTCTTGAATAAGCGCGATAGCCATTCTTGCGGCAATAGGTTTCATAAGTTGAAAACAAAACCTCTTTGCTGGCCTGCTCATTTGCGCTAACTTCACAAACATCCTGGCAAAAACAGATCACAGGATTATTAAGGCGCTTGTATTCCATTAAAAGCTCGTCGGTTTCTTCGCACCTGGTGAACTGCCTATTTTTTAAAAGGCGGTTAAGACCTGCCAGCGCCCAATGAAATATTTCTGATTTTTCAGCCAGCAATTTTTCTGACAGGAAAGGATCTGTATTTTTCGCACCTTCAAGAAACTGCTGTTTAAATTTAATAGGCAGGATCCGCCGGAAAAAGCCGTCTGAATTATCAAGCACCCTGGGCATTTTATTAGCGGCAAAAATCTGTTTACAATAAGGGACAAAGGTAAAAGTATTCTTATGCTTAAAAGCTGCATTGACAGGATCACCGGACGTGATAGCCTTAAAATAAGGCGATTCAATGGCCTTGCTGCCAACTTCCGTGCTGATATTAACGGTTTTCTGGTAAAGGGATGACCGCAGAAACTGATCTTCCATTTCAGCAAAGGACACAGACGCGCAATTTTCCGGGCCGATCATTTCGCGTAAAAGACTGATCAGGGTGGACTTGCCATCAGATCCCGGCCCCAGCAATAGCAAACACTTTGCAAAGGGATTTTTCCGCAAAAAACAATATCCGAAAAACTCCTGGACCTGGGCAATGACTTCCGGAGTTTTGATGGTTTCAGATAAAAACTGCAGAAACCGGCTGCATTTGTCTTTTGATGCCGGGTTGTATGTGACCCCGAGTTCATAGGATGAAAAATAATCCGGGTCATGATCTGACAATAAACCTGTTGTAATATCCAGCATTCCGTTTTTGACATTTATAAAATCAAGATTGTCATTCAGTGCCCGTCCATGGGGTATGGTGGACAAACTTCTGACCTGAAAAACAGCATCCTGGACCATGGACTGTTTTGATTCTTTACCCAGCATTTTAAGGGCAATAGCCTTTAAATGTTCCTCGAAAAATTCCTCCCAGTATCTGCCATTCCACCGATATAAAAGCCCTGTATCCGGGCAGTATAAAAGTTGAAATTTTTCCATGATCCGTTCAGCCAAAAGACGGGGTTTAAATGCCATCCGGTCATTGATCCCGCGTTCATAAAAATCATGGTATTCTGCATCGACATCCGGCTCCGGGGCTGTGAAATGTTCGGCGTTATCCATCAGGCGCTGCAGGTCCAGGGCGGTCTGTTTATGTTTTGCAAAAAAATCAGTCAGATCCTGGCCGCCCTTTTCCGGCCATCGGCCATCTTTTTTGCCCATAAAATCCGGCCATTCTAAAACCCGCACCGATTTGGCCACCTTGCAGATTTCCGGGCCTGCATATTTATAGGCATACATCTGGCCCGGCTGATCCGCATCAAAGGCGATAACCACATCCCGGCCAGTGAATATTTTTAAATGTTCCTTTGTCCATTTCTTTGGTTTTGTGGTCTGGGTTATGGCGTTAAACCCGTTTGATATTGCACAGATTGTGTCTGACTCACCTTCACAAAGTAAAATTGTGCTGGACTCATCCCGGGGGACCGGGGGAAAAAGACGGGCGGATCCATAATCCGCCCCCCAGGAAATGATTTTAAATTTTTTGGCGCCTGGCTGATAAAGCCGGATGTTTCTGACATTGCCGTCCTGGTCATAAATTGGAATAGCCATTTTATTTGGCCGGGATAATGCTTTAATTGTGCCGGTCTTTTTTTCCTGGTAATGGGTTTGTTGCCTGATCCCCAGTTTTTCCATGGCCAAAGGGTGCCAGCCCCGGGTCTTAATTAATTTTTCGATCCAGGGATCCGGCAGCGGCCCCAGGATTTTATAGGCATCATTTAAGGGCGGCAGTTCTTTTTTCTTTTCTTTGCCGGGGACCTGGCCAGGCGGCAGGCTGTCAGAAATATTGTACTCCTTGCAAAATGCTTGAAAATTTTCTTTGTCATCACCGGATCCCCTGACCTTGCCCCACAGTTTTATAATATCGCCACCAAACCCGCAGGAAAAACAATGGCAGACGTCTTTTACATAATTATAGGAAAAGGATGGGGTTTTATCATCATGGACAGGACATAGCCCGATCAGTTCATTTTTTCTTTCTGATTTTACATTGAAAAGACCCCTGGCGATATCTTCCAGCTGTGACGGTATATGCTCTGCCGCTTTTCCCATGACGTTATAATCCTTTTCTTTTGTTTTTCAAAAACGTCCTCGATCTATGGTTGTAAAAATCAGCCGGGGCCAGATAATCATGGCCCCTGTTAAAATGGGGCTGGCCTATAGACCTTTCATTAGGACTGTTTTTTGCCCTTTCCTTAAATTTTGATTGTAATTCTATAAAAAATCTTTCTACTGGACTGCCCATA
>Ga0209045_1001089_pt1 | contig 26722 bp, 24 predicted proteins | sample SaaInlLV_10m_DNA_4_FD_184664 | JGI IMG/M metagenome (GOLD analysis project Ga0209045, IMG submission 184664) | Marine microbial communities from expanding oxygen minimum zones in the Saanich Inlet - Saanich Inlet SI072_LV_200m_DNA (SPAdes) (version 2) | ecosystem: Environmental > Aquatic >...
AAGCTGGAAAAAGCAGAGATCGCACGCAACTATAGTGCGCCAGACGAGCGTGGTATCGACAAGGAGAAGTTCCTATGACCACGCGGCAAGCAGGTTACGGAATCCAACCGAATTCTGCGCTCGAAGGCCCGGTGCGGCCCAAGGCCGAAAAAAAACGGGCGTCTCACTTTACAGAAGCACTGAGCTCTGGTGCACCGCGCTCAGGTCGCTGTGCGCGCCGCCACAACGACCATGGATGGGGACATCGTGGTGAACCTGGGCCCGGGTGAGTACCGCGTGGCGCAGACGCTCGTGCTGACAGAAGCCGATTCGGGACGCAACGGCCACCGCGTGGTCTACCGCAGCGCGGGGGGCTTGGTGGGCAAGGCGCGACTGCTCGGAAGCGTGCCTCTGAAGGGCTGGCAGCCGTACCGCGACGGGATCTGGAAGGTCGCCTTGCCGGAGAGGATGGTCTTCAACACGCTCTATGAAAACGGCCAGCGCGCGCGGAAGGCCCGGTTCCCCAACCACGAGCACCACCCCGACATGCCCACCGCGCGGGGCCGCTATCTCGTCAGCATCGACGGCAGTCCCAAAGCGGAGAAGGGCGAGAAGACGGGCTGGCTGACCTACCGACCGGAGGATGCCCCGCCCGTCACCGACGTGACTAAGATGAAGATCCTGCTGTTTGCGGAAGGCAGGTGCGACTGGTTCCGGGGTGTGCGCCAGGTCAGAGCCATCGAGCCGGAGACACAGCGCGTGACCTTCGACGGCAGCTTCTGGAGGGGCGTGAAAGCGCAGGCGCGGTTCTTCTACGAAGATGAACTCGAGTTCCTCGACGCGGCGGGCGAGTTCTTCGTTGATGAGACCGCGGGCGTGCTCTACTACATGCCGATGGGCAACGCACACCCCGACACGCTCAGAATCGCCGCGCCCGTTCTGAAGACGCTGATTCGTATCCAGGGCAAGTCCCGCGACCTGTGCGTTGAGAACCTGCACCTGGAAGGACTTGGGCTGGAAGAGACCGATGGATCGCCCGACAACTGGTGGGCCGCAGGCTACGGCAGACGCGATGCCGCGTTGGTCTGGATGAGCAACACCGATCGGGTCGAGATCCGCAGTTGCCATCTGCGCAACAGCGGACGCAACGGAATAATGATGGTCGGGCACAACACGAACAACCGCGTCGCCGGCTGCTGGATCGAGCACATGGCCGTCAACGGCGTCACGCTCTGCAACCGCTTCACCAGCCCGGACAAGAAGACCGCGACCCAAGACCGCTGCGAAGGCAACCGAGTACACAACTGCCGCATCCACGACGTCGGCGAGGTCCACTGCTACGCAGGATGCGTAAACGCGTTCAACGTCAGCCACAACGAGTTCAGCCACTGTGAGTTATTCAACTCCGTGCGCTACGGCGTCACGCTGCGGGGGAACACCGCGCCCGATCCCTATGGACCCGCCCTATGGGACACGAAGCTCCCGGGAGCGAAGGGCAACCGGTTCCATCACCTGCGCGTGTGCCGCTGTGGCCAGGACAGCGGCGACATGGGCGCGCTCCATGCCGCCAACCTGAATATCCCCGATGGAGACTGCATCAACACCTTCGAGCAGATCACGGTCGCGGACACCTGCGCGATCCCCTCCATGAAAGACGCCAGCCCTGGCGGCATTTTTCTGGACTGGCCCCGCATGACCATGCATCAGGTCTTCCGGAGCGTCCACATCATCCGCTCGCAGGGCCTGCCGCTCATCAGCAACGGCCCGGACAACGCAGCGTCCGCGCAGAGAGTGAACGTCAGTTGGGAGCCGGGCTTCCGCGAAGAGTTGATGGACTACGAGACCATCGGCCTGACCGCGGAATTCCCGGTCGAGTACGGCGGCCGTCCGTCGGTGCCGGCGCCCCTGACCGCACCGACGAACGTCAGAGCCGCGGTCTCCGCGCACCACACCGTGGCCTTGTCGTGGGACGCGCCGGAACACAAGCCTGGCGAGCAACTGAGCTACACGGTCTTCCGGAACGATGAGAAGATTGCCGTGACACCAGCCCTGGGCTTGACGGACCGCGCACTGAACGAACGCACGGTGTACCGCTACCGCGTTGCGGCCAGAGCAGGCGACTTCACCAAGTTGGGTGCGCGCTCGAAGGAGTGCGCGTCCACCACGCCCCCCGACCTGGTTCCGCCGGAGCTCATCGGCGGGTATATCACCCCCGACGGCAAACACGTGCGAATCGCGTTCACCGAGCCGCTGGACTCCGCCTCCGCGCTGACGCCAACCCACTACCGATTCGAGCCGCGACTGGAGGCGAAGAAGGCGCGGCAGCTCAGCCCTGAATGCATCGAGCTGGAGGTCGCGGGATTCCGCAGGCACGCGCCGTATGCGCTGGCCGTGGTCGGCGTGCGCGATGCCAGCCACTCCCGCAATGTCGTCGCCGCGGACAGCCGCATTGCGCTTGCCGCCCCCAAGACCGTCGTCTCCTATCCCTTGAGGGGTGCAGATCCCGGCCGGCTGCGCGATGCGTCGGGCGGCGGCGCCGACGCCCTGCTGCACGGCGGCGCGGTGGTGCAGCCCAACGCGGGGCCCTTCGGAGGAGCGGCGCTGGTGCTTGATGGCGAGACGGGCTTTGCCGAGGCATCAGCGGATCTGGACCTCGGCGATGGCGACTTCACCATCATGCTGTGGGTCTGCCGCATGAACTGGGGCACCGTCCTCTCCAAAGGCAACGGCTTTGGCAGCGTGCAGCAGTGGTCTCTGGGCTGGCCGAAAGCCGGGGTGCCCGAAAGCGTGTCGCTGAGGGTGAACAACAGCTTCTTCTCAACGGCCCCCGGATCCGTGCCCCAAGGGCGATGGGTGCACATCGCGCTCGTCAAGCGCGACGACACATGCAGAGCCTATGTCGACGGCCAAGCGAACGGCGAACTCCATGACCTGGCCGTGGTCGGCCCCCTCGTCAACGACCACCCTCTGTGCATCGGCCGACGCCAACACGCGCCCAACCCGGCTTTTCTCAAGGGGAAAGTCGCGGACGTGGTGCTGCTGAGCTGCGCCCTGCCTTTGGAGTTGATCCAGGCGCACGCCCGGGGCACTGCCGGACGCGTGGATGACTGAACGCAGAGAAAGCAGCCGCATGGCGCCCAAGTGCCCCGGTCATCCTGTCACGCCAGAGCCTGTCCCTCCCAAGAACTCCATCCGTATCCAAAACCGGCGTCCTTGACCGACTGGGCTCAGCGCGGAACACAGGCCCTGCCTCCTTCCTCCCCAGCAGGCACAAGGGCCGTTTGAGCAGCTCCGGCATCTTCGGGGGGGATTTCGAGGGTTGCACGGGTGCCGGCGTGCTGGTATCGTGATCATCAGAAGACCGAGGGAGTTTCTTTGATGGCTGTTGCTGCGCCGTCGTTGGGTGACTGGTGGATGGAGCATGAATCCGGATGAAGACGCATGACTGACGACTACGCGAACGCAGCGTGCCCTATCTGCAAAGGGACTGAATTCCAATGGGGAGCCATGCATGCCAAAGGGTTCGGCCTGAAAGGACGCGTTGGGGTGGAACCAAAGGAAACGTACTGGACTAATCGTGGCACTAATCCCGCGATGCGAGTCTGTGCCACATGCGGCAACATCCAGCTCTTTCTCGTCGAGAAGCCATGAGGAGCATCCGGACATTCGGCTCATACAGACGTCTTGCGCTATGCTTCAGCCACTGGTGATGGTGTCGTTTCCCGGGACAGCACGATGGGCATTCTTGACTCAAAGGGATTCTGGGCGGGTGGTCGTAGAGCATACCTGAGAGTTCTGCGCGATGAAGAAAAGGAGACGCTCCTTCCTCTCCAGCAGGAACTCCAGAGGGTTGCCAATCTAACGACCAAGCGGAGCCTGAAATGCGACATCAGATCCATCAAGGCTGAGTTCCGGAAGAGAAGGAAGGCGGCGGCCTCAAGCCGTTTCGGCACGGTATGAACCTGTGCGATTGGGATAGGCTCTTGCACCCCCGAAGCCCTTCCTGTATCGTTCATCAGAAGACCGAGGGAGTTCCTTTGATAGTAGGCAGGGCTGTGCGCCCACGCACGCCGACTGCTGTCAGGGGGATTCGCTGAGCCTTGGAGGCGAAGATCCTGCCGATATGGAGGGAGATAGAATGAAGGTCCGGACCATCTCGATCCTGGTGTTCCTATTGGGCATCGGTTCGCCCACTGTCGTCCCGGCCCAGACAGTGCTCGATGTCCTCAAAGGGGTCCAGCTGGACCGGGTGTCACACCTTCGTATGCCATTGGCTCAGATTCTCCAAGGGCTGGAGGCCCGTAGCGAAGGCCGGGCCAAGCTTCGGTACTATGGGACGCCGGGCAGAGACGAACCCCTTGTGTCGATCACAATGCACGCGTGCAGTCTCTACGCTGTGATGGTCCGTCTGGAGCACCAGACAGGCGCGGAGCTTCTCGTGCAAGGTGACATCGTTTACCTGGTCTCCCCCGCGCCTCTAACCCGGGACCGGCTCAAGGCGCTAATTCTGCCGCGTGTGGAGATCTCGAATGTGCGTGTTTCACAAGCTGTGCATGTGCTCGAAACGCTCGCAAACAAGCACGAGGATCGCACGGGAAGGCTGGATTTCCGGAAGATCACGTTCCGCACACGTCTGCTTGAGAAATACCATGACCCTCTCGTCCCTTTCTCAAGTGCAGAAACGAACATGTATGCGTTCCTGGAAGCCTTCCTCCTGCCTCAGGGCCTGGATTGGACGATCCGAAGCAACGCGGTACTGATTGTACCGACGCGTGTGACCATCGCGAAGGTCCAGCAGTCACGCAGAGAGGAAGCCGCACAGAAGCGTGCCCGGCGGAGGAATCGGGGCCGCGGCCATTCCGACATGGGGGATTTCGGAGGAGACGATGACTTTGGGGGAGGCGATGACTTTGGAGGAGGCGGCAGTTTCGGGAGCGTGTCCATGGGGTTTGCGTCATCGATGTCGGCATTCTCCGAACGCTCTGTTGCCGGCTGCATTCCTTCACCGGGCCTCAAGTGGAACACCGAGAAGTATGACGTGATCAAGCGCAACAGGTTTCACTCCCCCATTGTGGCGCCGCTGTCTACATTCTCTATCGATGTAGACACCGCCAGCTACACGAACGCGCGACGCTTTCTGATGCAAGATGAACGTCCTCCTCCTGATGCCATCCGCACCGAGGAATTCATCAACTACTTCCCCTACACGTTTGCCGCTCCCGTGGAGGGAGAACCCCCGATAGCCGTTCACCTGGAGGCCGCGAGCGCTCCTTGGCAACCGAAACACCGCCTCGTACAGGTCGGCATCCGAGGGCGGGAGCTGGATTGGGAAAAGCGGCCCGCGAACAACCTGGTTTTCCTGCTGGACGTGTCCGGTTCAATGAACACACCGAACAAGTTGCCTCTGGTCAAGGCCAGCCTGAGCTACCTTGTGGGGCACCTGGACGCACGTGACCGAGTGGCCATCGTCGTCTATGCAGGATCCTCAGGGCTGGTTCTGCCTTCCAGCCCTGCGGATGACACAGGCGCCATTGCGGATGCAATTGAGGGGTTGGGAGCAGGAGGGTCCACGAATGCTGGCGAAGGCATTGAGCTCGCCTACAAGGTTGCTGCCGAGAACCTGCTCAAGGATGGAAACAACCGGGTGATACTGTGCACGGACGGGGACTTCAACGTGGGTTTGACTGACAGGGGAGAACTGACGCGATTTGTGGCCGAGGAGGCCAAGAAGGGGATCCAGTTGACCATCCTCGGCTATGGGATGGGGAACTACAAGGATGACATGCTGGAGACGCTTTCTAACAGTGGTGATGGGAACTACGGCTATATCGACAGTCGCAATGAAGCCAGGAAGGTCTTCGTGGAGGAACTCACCGGCAGCCTCTTCACAATCGCTCGCGATGTCAAAATCCAGGTCGAGTTCAACCCCACACAGGTCCAGGCCTACCGGCTCATCGGTTACGAGAATCGGCTACTCGACGCCGAGGACTTCAATGACGACACGAAGGACGCAGGCGAAATGGGAGCCGGGCACAGCATTCTGGCTCTCTACGAGGTCGTCCCGCCAGGTGTTGCGTTCCAGATGCCTGATGTTGACGAGCTCCGGTTCCAGACGACACAGACCACGGACAAAGGCGATGAACTGCTTGTCGTCAAAGTCCGGTACAAGCTCCCAGGCGAGGACGAGAGCCGGTTGCTCAGCCTTCCGCTCAAGGACGGGGGCAAGGAGCTCAAAGACGCTTCACCCGACTTCCGGTTTGCCGGGGCAGTGGCAGGATTCGCAATGTTGCTGAGCGAGGACCCCGGGGTGGAAGGACTCACCCATGATTACGTCCGGTCGCTGGCCAGTGACTCCCTCACTGGCTATAGCGACGCGCATCGGCGAGAATGTGTTACGCTCATCGACAGAGCAAAGGCAATCGCCGATGGTCGTAGAAAGTGATCGCTGGCAAAGCAGTCTTTCCGGCCGCTTCTCGGTTCTTGCATCCCCCGGCCCTCCCCGGTATCATGATCATCAGAAGGTCGAGGGAGTTTCTTTGATGATGAGGGGCGGATGGGATCTGTGCAACGTTGGTGAATGATGGTGACACGGACACACCGGATCATCCTGATGGCTGTACTGCTGCTGCCGATTGCAGCACAGGCAACGCGCCAGTCGCCTGACATACTCATCATGGACGGGACAACGTTCTTCATTCAGGGGTGGAAACTGGATTTCCCGCTCGAAGCGTTCTTCGAAGGGCGTGAACGTCCGATGTATTCGAGGAATGCAGAAGGCAGCATCGGGACGAACTGCTGGCGAGGGTATGAGGCGATATGGACAGTGACGGATGGGAAACTGATCCTCGTCTCGATCGACACCTTCCTTGGCGGCAACAAACAGAGCGTCTCAGACGTAGTCGGTGAGAGTTGCTTTGCGGAGTGGTTCTCGGGGGAGATCCCTGTCCGTGAGGTCCGCTACGCTCGCGGAAAATACAAGAAGATGGTCCTGACGTTTGACAGGGGACTCCTACAAAGCCGCCCCCAACCAGACGCCTCAAATGGACCTGGTGCGGCTGACGCCCCTCCAAACCAGTGAGCCACAACGTTCCTCGCGAGAATACGTAGCCCGAAGCGGCGGTCCGTCAGCAAGCAAGAGCCATGAATAGTGTAAGGAACAGATTGTACGCGATCGCTCTAACGGCGATGACATGCCCCCTGCTGAGCCTTGCGTCTCCTTCCGATACAAGGCGGCTGTCACGGATCGCCGTTCTCAACCTTACTCCGCAATCTGCAGAGCTCGCCGGCCTGGCAGATTTGGTCGAAATCGAGCTGACACACAGGGAAGGCATTGAGGTAGTAGAGAGGGAATTGATCGCAACGCTTCTCAAGGAACAAGAGCTCCAGTCTGTTGGGAGCGCCGGTGACGGTTCCTCTGGGCTCAAGATGGGGGCCCTGCTTCGCGCACATCTCCTCGTCTTGTTTTCCGCCTCGAAAGATGACGAGGAGGGCGCCCGATTGTGCATTCTCGAGACTCGCCACGGCTTGAAACTTGTCGATGAGACCTTCCCCAACGTCGTCTCCGATCTCAGCCCATATGTCACCACGGTCACCGACACCCTCAGCAAGGCCTTGAGCCAGGAAAAGCCGGAATACTACGCTGTAGCTCCATTTGTCAACCGGGAGTTGAGCTTTCGTCTCGACCACTACCAGGACAGCGTGGCACACTTGATCAGGCAGGAACTCCTTAGGCGAGGGAGACCGGTGCTTGAGTTCGAGGAAGCCCGCAAGCTCCTAGATGAATGTGAAGTCTCCCAAGGCCCCACTCGTACTGAACTTCCGGCCCTGACTGCCATCAGGGGAGCAATCCTTGTCACGCAGACTGACCGAGAACGACTGGATTTGGACCTCGAGCTGACGACACTCGCGGGACAACGGAGGCACCTGGAAGCACAGATCCCCACCGACGACCGGGCTGCCGGGGAAGCCATAGAGTCCCTCGTGGACAGAATCCTGACAGATCCACGGCCTCCACGGCCTCCTCCCAGGTCTCAGTCGCGGTACAGCACGATCGAGTGGCTGGCGGCGTGTGGTGCGGTGCACAAGCGGATTGGAGCATGGTCCGAGGCGAGACAGGAGTTCGAAGCCGCCCTCTTGGCAGACCCATCGTCCCGCACGTTGAGAAACGACCTGATCCTGGTTTACGGCGAGCTCATCAAGGAAGTCCCTTTCAGGACGTTGCCTCTGGTCGAGGAACAGCAGCGACTATTGGCGCTCCACGGGCGCGGCGTGGATCTGATTGAGTGGATTCTGCGGAACGCGCGCCGGCTGTCCAACGATGATGTCGTGCGGATCACGGCCTTCCTGCAGCCGGGCTGGTGGTGGCGCGCTTCCCTGCACCACTCCAAACCAGCGCGGTCGCTACGAGACCTGGATCCAGCGATACGGAACACTGCATCTGAGCACATGCGACATCTCAGGGCTGTAAGCATGACGATTCTTGTCAAGCATGACGCAGAGCTCTTCCGGAAGCACCTCGGTATGACAGACGCTTGCGGTTGGTATCTCTACGCGGAGCCCTGGATTGACGGAAGCGTAAACGACAAGTACCAGCAGCGGTTGGAGGTCCTCAGTAGCGTCGGCGACGGTGTCACGGAGCACGTCCATTGGCGCAAGTTCCTCGAGCCGACACGTGCCCCATCGGCCGCGGAGAGTGTGCAATACACGCGTTACCTGCGGAGGGTCCTACGTTTGAAGGGCTGCCCGAAGGTGGCCCGCGAAGCAGCCGCAGTCATCTCAAAGAGAGAGCGTTCCCTTGGCAAACGCTCCCCAACCAAGAGCAAGACAAGCGCGCCCAAACAGTATCCTGACTGCTTCACCGTCGCTGAACTCCATCTTGTGGACTCTTCCACGAAAGAGGCATTCCGTCCGAACCACGTGAGCAGAGTGATTCGTTGCGGAGAGTTTGGTGATGCTGTCTGCCTGCAGAGACAGGTCTTCTTCCTTGCCTCACGATCAGAAGCCACCCCGATTCTCAACTGGCCCAAGGACGACTACGGGGCGATTGATGATGCCTGTTGGGATGGTGCGAACCTGTGGCTGGCGATCTCGTCACACGCAGATCCCAATGGCAGAAATGCAGTGCTGTGCTGGAACCCAGAGAGTGGCGTTCCCAGGGAGTGGGGGGCAGCACAGGGGGTTCCGATGGAAGCATTGGGCAGGAAAACTCAGGGGGCGTTGACCCGGATACGTCTCTGTCCACTCGTGGAACGGGTGCTTGTCGCTGGGGCCCAGAGAGGGAGCTCTGTCGCGACCAGAACCTGGATCGGCTCGATCACCCCTGACGATGAAGCGGTCAGCGTCCTTTTCGAAGCTCGAGGTATATCCGACAGAACACGGGAGTGGGAGGCCCACATCAGCGATCCCCGTTTGGGCTTCGTGCCTCTTGGGATGGGTATCTATCAGGCCGGGACTCAGACAGAGGACAAGCGACTGCTGATAGGCCGTTCAGCCGCATACCCACTGGCCGTGGCCCTTTCTACGGGTCAGGTTTCTGTTCAGCAGGTTCCTCCCCCTTTCGTGAATGTGGAAACCATGCGATTTCGCGACGGCCGGATTGCGTGGAGATCAACCGGAACCATCCACTGGAGCTCTGCCAGCACATTTGAGATCCTTCACTCCATAGGAGACTTGGGGCATGTCACTTCGTGGTTCGAATACAGAGGGAGCGTCCTCGCCTATGGGCATTCCATCATGTGGGTCGACGATCACGACATGACAGTCACTCAGCTTGTGCCCGATGTCTTCGATCTCGCGCCAGTGTTCCACGTCATGGCGCCATCCAAGCATTTCGGGATTTTGGGGTTCAATCGCAAGCAGAGGTCCTTCTATGCCATCGCAGTTGATGATGACAGTCAGAAGCCCCGCTGAGTAAGCCTCAACAGGCGTAAGCCGCCCGGCTCCCAATTCTTGCATCCCCTCATCCTCCCCGGTATCGTGATCATCAGAAGACCGAGGGAGTTCCTGAGTGCCCTGATGAAGAGCTGCTGTTGCTGGTGGGGGGATGGGGGCTGGGAGAATTGAGGAGTTGTGTAGCGAAGTAGCAGTTTCACCCGTGTTGTGTTACATGCGTTGTGTTTGACGGATGGGTTCGTAGGGGTGAGAAGTGGCCGTCCCTGGCCAGGTCCCCCCGAAAGCTGACTTTAGGCGAATGGACTTGTTGTCTGAGTGAGGTGATGTGATGAGATACTGTGACCGCATGGTGTTTGCTGGAGTCTTGCTCTGTCTGTGCATTGCCGTATGCGCGGCGCCCAAGGAGGACGTCCAGTGGGAGAGGCTGGCGAACACGCAGAAGACCTTGCAGGTTGGGATCGCCAGACTCCTTGTCACGAAGGCGCCGCAGTTCAAGGAGTTGATCGAGGTCCAACGGGATCTGCAGTTGACGATGATCGGCATGCGCGGGAAGAAGTACTACTACCTCCTTGAGACGGCCCCGGGGAGGATCGCTCGTGACAAGGGGTTTTCTGCTTGGGTGAACTTCAAGTGGTCGGCTGAGGACGAAGCCAAACTCGAGGCGAGCGACCCCGGATACGTGGAGCTCTGTGCCCGCAAGAGGGCCCTCAAAGACAAGAGCCAAGGGCATCCTTCATGGCCCGAATTGCGGAAGGTCTTCGCCGAGGTCAGACCTGAGCAGGAGTATCAGGCACTGTACAAACAGCTAATGGCGACCACGGAGGAGATCGGTGTGTCCCTCAAGGAGAACGCGGCAAACAGCAAGGTCGCGGCACCCGTCCTGGACGCTGCTGACGCGCTCCCCGGGAAGTGAGCGTTGCGTTCGGTCTGAAGAAAGGAGGATGACGTGAAGTCTGACAGACGTCTCAGGGGCGAACGAAGGAAGTGCCTCACGACGTGTGTTCTTCCCTTGGTCTCGGTTTCAGTGCTCCTTCTCGGCAGCGGGTGTGCCACATCATCCCCGTGCGCCGGGAACCACCTGCACTACGAGTACGCCGCTCAAGTGCTTGCCATGCCCTCCTGCAAGGCCACGATGGAACTGGTATCTCCCTGCAAAAGGCGTTTCAGAACCGCAAGCGGAAGAGAGCTCCTGCTCGGTGGCCCGGGAGCTGACCGGGAGGTCGCCGGTTTTCTCGGGACACTTGAGGAAGGCAAGAGTTACCGGTTGCCTGGAGCATTCATGGAATACCGAAACAGAGAGGCAGGACCGAACGAGTAGCCTTTCCTGATCGGAGAATCGCGCCGCTCCGCGTCACGATCCCAGGCAGGAGAGCACAGCGTTGTACCGGGGAAGATATGTCAGCAATAGCAGTTCTATTCGTGCTGATCCTGATCGTACTCAAGAGCGTTTTGCCGCAACCGGCGATAGAGCATGGCCAGAAGATTGGCCTGATCCAGTTTAGCTGCAATGGCAAGGCCTATGTTGCGAAGATCGTGGGAGATGCTTATTTCCTCACGTGCTTGGCGAGCATTGGCATCGTCTGGCTTGCCAAGCCTAGGTGGCATGGTGCAGTCGGGCATGGCCTGCTTATGTTGCTTGTGACTGGGCCACTTCTCGTGCCAGGGGTCTATCTACTCATGAAGCCGGGAAGGGATCGAACCACTAGGTTTGCCATCGGTTGTGGATTTGCGGCGCGGTGGCTGTTCCAGCTGTTGCCGGCGATCTGAAGAAGAGCCGGACGTACAAGAGGATGGACAGGGACGGCGAGAACTGCCGCCGCTTCGCTCTGGCAGTCCCCCGCCGGTCATCCCGCCGTTGGGTGAGTAACACTATGGCTCAATTGCGTGCCACAGTACACTATGAGGTCCGTCGAGAGGATAAGGTGCGCAGGTTCCTTGATCGCTATGCCAACGAACTCGATCGGGCCTTGCTGGGCATTCAGATTGAGCGGTACTGGAAGGATGATGCGCAGTTCCGGGCCAGTTTCACGATACTGCTGCAGGCTACTCGTCGCGAAGATGTCGTGTACGAGACGCTTCAGATTGCCAATACACTCCAGGGCGGAATGTGGACTGTGAATGGGCCGCATGAATCTGACGACCTTGTCTTCGAGTGCTTCGTCAACCGAGAGATGGATGATCAACCTGTGAAATGGGCGCATCTTGAACTGGCGGAGGCAACATGAGAACCGAACGACTTAAGATAGATCACGCGGAGCCGTGATCTACCGTGTGGTTGAACAAGCCCGGGCAGCCCATCCCGGGCGTCTTCCGGATCCTGCGCTTCTTGGTCCTCCCCGGTATCGTGATCATCAGAAGAACCAAGGGTGTCCCTGAGTGCTTTGAGGAAGGGCGGATGGGATTCGTTCAGGGGCGGTCGAGGAGAGGATTTGCTGAGTGGGGCGGGTGAAGGGGAGCCCTTACTTGAGCGCTGCGGTGATCTTCCTTCCGCGGGGCGAGCTCGCGGGGATCATGTTCGGTGCTTGGCACTGTGAACAGGCCGCGTATCTACTGGCCAGTCGCCACAGGGAGTAGAGCAGCCCGGGGGCGAAGAAGCACAACCACAGAACGAGCTCGACAGCGAAGCTCCCCTTTGTCACCCGTACCGGCATGCCTACATGACCGCAGTTGGGGCACACCTTCATCCCTGCCAGAATTTGTCTCGGCGCCCGGGGCTTCTTGTCCGGTGGCGCAGCCTCCGCGCCCGGTGGTGGTTCGTGCCGACTGCGGTTTCTGAACACGATGGGGCCCAAGTGGGATGGATCCGCTTCTCCTTCGGGCGGGTTGTCAGATCCCGGGGCGTCTGCTTGCAGTGACTGGTGCAGGACGCGTTCGCGGAAAACGACAGGCCCCAGAGGCGGCCCGTCGGGAGCTGGAACGTCAGGCATTGGTACTGGGATAGGCTCCCCACAGTCGGGGCAGACACACAGCTGTCCCAACTGTGCCCCAGCTGCCTCAAGCTCCACCCCACACGATGAGCACCTGATATCCAAGGGCGTATTCCCTCCCTGTCCACACGTACAGCACGCACGGCATGGCCGGCCGGCTCTGTCTCTCTCGGAAGTCCCTCACTCCAATATTATGATACCCACATCTTGCAGGTGTGGCAAGCAAGAAAGCTGCTCTGTGGCCGTATCCGGCTAGCTCCCAATTCTTGCATCCCCCATTCCTCCCCGGTATCGTGATCACCAGAAGATCGAGGGAGTTCTTGGTGAGACGCGACAAACGAAACTTTAGGCACTCTCCCCACGGGAGCAGGGCCCAGCTTCCAAGCGAAGAGACGAATGACACCCGGGAGGAATCCAGAACCCATGAATTGGTCTCCTCGGGACGACCATCGGCGGCCCGGCGGCGGGTGTCATCTCCGGCTACAGTTGCGCTCCAGAACGTCTTGGCATTGAACGGACTGCTGTGGCTCTATTTTGGGGGAATGACCTATTCCGGGTTGAGGCGAAGCGCAATGCCGCACGACTTCTGGGGTGCGATGGCGATGTTCTGCGTCTCAGGTCTTCTCTTCTTCCTGGTGATCGCATTGCGTTGGGAAAGGACCTGGCAGGTCTGCCTTGCTGTGGCTTATGGCCTTTGCCTCGCCACGATGGCGATTCTTCCTCCCGTAGTATCCACCGGTGCAATGACTGTGGAAGACTTCGCGGCTCTTGGGGTTGCCGTGGTGACGATTATTCCTGCGTACTTCCGTCTGATGGCGCTTCGCTGCCCTCCTGGAGGAAGGCCATCGTCCGCGCTCGGGCCTCGTGGTTCGTCACAGGCCCCCGAATGACTTGAGACAGCCCCCGCTGCCTCCTGATTCGTCATCCTGCCGAACAACCCCGGGCAGCCACGAGCCGTCGGCGGCCCGATCATCACGGGATCTTCCGGGCTCCCTGCCGCGACTGTCCCCCAAGTTGACTCTCCTCTCCGTTCCCTGTATCATTGAACCAGAAGACCGAGGGAGCTCCTGAGCGATTTGAGGACGAGCTGCTGATGCTGGTGGGGGAATGGATGGGATGATCAGGATTGCTGTTTGAGACACGACGGGACTCAGGGCTGGAGCCACCGTTGTCCGGATGTGTGGCCCGGTGGTCCTGCTGGACAGCAGGATAAGTGTGAGAGCTGGGCGGGGAGAAGCTGCCTGGCGACTCAGTTTTGTGGAGGCAAGACATGGAAGACAGAGAGTTACCACTTCCCGTTGTCCTAATCGTCACGGTGTTCTCTGCCTACTGGCCAGCCCTCTTGGCCTACTCAGTCATTCCCAGTTCAATGCGTCTGCTGGGGACGGCTTTCCTCCCGGGCATGTGGCTTGGCTTCCTCGCCGAGATCCTTGGGAATGTACTGGCCCGTACTCACATGTTGCCCAACGATGGCGTTGCCCTCATCGTTGGAGGCGTGAGTACTGTCGTTGCGATGGTCCTCGGGGTTGGATATGGCCGGCGTGGCCGACTCAACCTGGTGGTTTCATCCTGTGCCATCTCGGTAATGTCAGTGACCACTTGGGTCCTGTTCCGCTGCTGTAATGGGTAGGAATCGAGGCCAGATACATCTTTGTGCGGGGCGTGGGGGAGAACGGGCTTGTCTCCTCTGTCTCTTGAGACTGGTCGGTGGCGTTCCCGGTTCTTGCATCCCCTCATCCTCCCCGGTATCATTGAGCAGCAGCCCGAGGGAGCTCATGAGTGCTTTGAGGACGAGCTGCTGATGCTGGTGGGGGGAATGGGGGATGCTCAGGATCATTGTTTGATACGAGATGGGACTTGGGGCAGGAGCTGCCGCTGTCCGGACTTGTGGTCCGGTGGTGTGAGCCCCGGGCCGTACCAGCTGCCAAAGCAGGAGCAACACCATGAAGAAGGTCCTGATTGTCTACCACTCACAGGAGAAGGGCAACACCCACCGCATGGCCGAACTGGTGGCCCAAGGTTGTCGCGAAGCCGAGGGCATTGCCGTCCAGATGATCAATGTCAACGAGCGACGTGTAGACATGGACACGGCTGAGCAAGCGGACGCCTACGCGCTGGGCAGCCCCGACTATTTCAGTTACGTGGCCGGGAATCTCAAGCAGTTCTTCGACGATATCCTCCTAGCGAATTGGGGCGGACGTGCCACGACCGGGAAGCCTTACGTCGGGTTCCTCACGCATGGAGGCGGGGGAACGGCCATTGGCAGCCTTGACAGGCTGGCCAAGGCAACAAAACTCGTGCCAGCAGCCCCGAATGCCATCTGCCAGGGCGCGCCAGAGGCGGCACAGGATGTAGAGAATAGCATCGCTCTGGGGCGCCAACTGGCCGAGCATCTGACCAAGGGTGGTTAGGTCCGGATCTGAGACGCTGTCGGAGAGAACGAATCCTGTCGCCTGCAAGCTACCCAACACCAATCAGACGCAGACGGAGGACACTCCGGGAATCTGCTGGACTTCGGGGCAGTTCCGGCCTTCCTCGGGGGATTTTCGGTTGCATGGGCGCGGGGGCGCGGGTATCGTGACCCGATATCAAATGGGTTCCTGAGATACGTCACGCCGTTCATCGGCTCAACCGGACGCCGTCCAGTTCACCTCCACTCATGCAAATCGGCATCTTCACAAAGACCTTCCCGCGATTCTCACTGGAACTCGTGCTGGATGCCGTCGTTGCCGCAGGGCTGCGCTACGTGCAGTTGAACATGGAAAGCGTCGGCCTGCCATCGCTGCCTGACGAGATTCCCGCCGGGCTCGCGGAACACATCCGGGACGAAACGTCCGCGCGTGGCCTGAGCATCGCGGCGGTGCAGGGCACGTTCAACATGAGCCATCCCGATCCAGAGCACCGTCGAGCCGGATTGCGACGGCTGCGTGTTCTGGCAGATGTCTGCAGCACTATGCGTACGTCGATCATCGGCATCTGCATCGGCACGCGCAACCGGGAAAACATGTGGCGGCATCACAAGGACAATGACACCGCGGAAGCGTGGCGCGACATGCGGAAGCGTGGCGCGACATGAGCGCCTGCGTGCGCGAGGCGGTGCGGATGGCGGAGGGCACGGGCGTGACGCTGGCGCTCGAGCCTGAAGTCACCAACGTCGTCCATTCGGCGAAAAGGGCACGTCGTCTGCTCGATGAGATCGGGTCCCCGCGCCTGAAGGTCACGATGGATGCGGCGAACCTCTTTCACACGGGCGAACTGCCCCGCATGGCCGAGGTGATGGACAGCGCCTTTGCGCTGCTCGGCCATGACATCATCCTTGCGCATGCTAAGGACATCGCGCGCGATGGTGAAGCTGGCCACCTGCCAGCAGGCAAAGGACTGCTCGACTACGATCGCTACGTTTCGCTACTGAGTCACTGCGGCTTTCCGGGACCTCTGTTGCTTCACGGGTTGCCGGAGGATCAGGTCAGTGACTGCGTTTCGTTCCTCAGGAGAAAGCTGGCACGCGTCGGAAATGGGGCGTCCTGACAAGCCTGCTCCTCTCGAATACTCCATCCGCACTCAAGATCAGGCATCCCTGATCGACTTGGCTCAGCACTGAAGCCGGGGGCCGTTTCCCCCCTCCCCATCAGGCACGAGGGGTGGGGTTGAGCAGCTCCGGGCTTGCGAGGGGGGATTCTTGAAGGTTGCATGCGGGGGATCGTGATGACGGGGCAGGGAGTTGCATCGGCATGTTTGGGACTAAGGAAGTAGCGTGGACCGGGGAAGCCGTTGTCTGGAGTGAGTACGGATTACCAGGCGGCACAGCGCCGTATAGCCCCGAGCCCGTTACGTGCGCATCCAGAACGCCGGCCTCCAGTCCGCCGAAGCGGGGGCGCCGACCCAACTTTGAGGACTATCGCATGTACACAAACTGCTTCGCTTCCCTGCTGGTCTTGGTGACGGTTGGTTGCTTGGAGGAAACCATGGCACAGGGCGCCGAATCATGGGTGGTGGCGGACGAAATCGGGGGCCTTAGCGAGCCATGGTCGGTCGTCCTGCGTCCGGAAACGGGGCCGCCGCGCGACGGTGGGGACACCTGCGCCTTGCGCTGGCCGGTTGCGACCCGTCCCGGACCGAATTCGCCGGTTCTGCTTCCCCACTTCGAAGATGTGGCCGCCGTGCGGTTCCGGCTTTGGACCGATGGGCCAAAAGCCTACAAGCTAAACGTGCTTCTAACGGGGCGCGGAGGCTACTTCAACAGCACAATGCCACTGGACTGGACCGGCTGGAAGTTGTTGACCGTTCCCATCAAGCGTTTTGGCTCCGTGCGGGGTGCCAAGCTCGCGGACATGCAACGCCTTAGTTTCCGGATGCAGGGATACGGGCAACCGGAGCTGCCCCGCGAGATGATCTGGTGGGTCGATGACGTGGCTCTCCTCCCGAAGTCGGGGCGGACGCTCGCGCTCACCAGCAGCATCGAGGTCAACCGAGGCATCTGGGAGAAACTTGCCGGTACGGGCAATCCCCTCGCACAGTTGCTCGTCCGGGCCTACGACACAAAGGTCGCCCCCTTCAAACCGCCCGAGAAGGTCACGTCGGCCTGGCAGTACCGTACGGTGGCGGAGGAGCTCACCAGCCTTGCCTGGGTAGCCTGTGATCCGGGCTCTCCTCAGGTTGGGCGCGAGGACTTGGTGCAGCGTCTCTTGGGTGGGATCGACTGGCTGGTGGCGGAGTGCAACGAGGAGGGCTGGTGGTGGCGAAAGAACCCGCCGACAGGAGACCCCAATGTGAACCGCTTCGTCCTTGGCCCCCTCCTCGACACCGTGCGTTTCGCTCGAATGCGGCCCGAGGGCAAGGCGGCTTGGCCCCGCTGGCGAGCCCCTCTTGACCGAGCCATCGAACTACAGAGGGCCGCCTATCGCTTTGAGCTTGCGTGGGACTGGGGCGGCAAGGCCGGAGGCGAGTACGCCAACCAGGACGCTTACCTGGTCATCATTGCTGCTCTCTCGGCGCAGCTCTATGACCGTCCCGCAGACCAAGAGCTGGCGGCTGACATGGCCCGGAAGATCTCCTCGAACCTGCTCCCGGATGGCGGTATCCGCTACATCGGCATCACCAACGAGGCCCCCGTTTACCACTCCCTCAACCTGACCGTGCTGGGTCGCTACGCCACCCTCACCAAGGACCCCGTGGTCGTGAAACTGCTGCACGACACGGCGCCGTATTGGCCGCTGGTCCTGTCCGCCGAGGGGCAACCAGAGTACTGGAGCGATGTGTGGTGGAAGCAGACATGGGGATACGTCAGCCGCAATGGCCTGATCGTCGCTGCCGGGGCCACGGGGGACGCCCGCAACCAATGGTTGCTGTGGCGCGTGCTCGAACGCACTGCCGCCACTGCTCGTGGATGGAGCACAGTGTGTGCCATGCCCTATTGGACCGGAGCGGCGTCGGGAACGCCACTGCCCGATCCATTCGTGACGACTGACCGCAACATGCGCGGCGTGCGTGGCCGGGCCGGCAACTGGTACTACGGGGTGTGCATCGGTCGTGGTCTGCGCAACACCTTCTGCGGCGGCATGATCACGCATCCCACCCACAGCCGCCCAGTCTGGGCCGCGATCCGTGGTCTGCAAATCAACGTCCTGCAACGTCGAGACAAGCGCATGCAGGGGTTGTGGCTCTCGCAGATTGAAGACCACGCGGGGCTGGCCATGCGCCCGAACGTGTCCGGGGCCGTGGGCGTGCGCTACCGCCTGCAACCGCGGCGAATCAATGGCGTCCCCACGCCCGAGACTCCCGACTCCCCTTGGCAGGTCACTCAAGTATGGCGCGCGGGAGGCGATGGCTTGCTGGGGATGATTGTCCTCGAAGCGCTCGAGGATGCGCCCGGAATCGCCGTGCAGGGCCGAGTTGCGCTGGGGCAGATTGACCCCAAGCAAGTCGGGGGTAAAGACTGGCAGGCTGGTCCCCTCCGTGTTCGCTTCTATGACTCCTTCGGCACCGCGAGTGTGCAACCCGTTCCCGCCAACACAACCCCAACGGGTTGGCCCGGGATCGTCTGCGAACAGCCCCTGACCGATGGTGCGAAGGCGGGGCAGCGCTTCGTCTACAGCGTCTGGCTTGGCCCGGAGACAACCACGCCCCCGGATCAGTTCGAGCGACTGCCCAAGGACATGGGCTGGCTGGCCGTGTGGGAGGATGGTCGCCGGGTGGCCACCGTCTTCAACCCGGGTTCTGAGCAGACTGAGATCCGCGTGCCCTGGAGCGAGGCGCCGCCACGGGTCTGGAGCGGTCTAGCGGGTAGAGAAATCAGGCCTCAACTGAGGGAAGGCACGACGTCCGTCCAACTCCCGGCTGGCAGGTGTGCGTTGCTGGAGCGCTAGGCTTAGTTCGCAGCCTGCGTTGGAGCCGGTGGTTCCGGGCACGACGACCTTGCCCACGCCGTTGCGGCTGGGGTGTCCCCCGCAGAAACGCCATAGGGACTCACAACCGGCCCTCCCTGCCCGCCTGGCCACAGGACCTCCATCCGCAGACAAGCAAGGGCAGGCAAGGGACATTCCGGGCTTTGCTACCTTTCTTTCCATCAGCCACGAGGATCGGGCTCAAGCAGCTCCGGGCTTCCTCGGGGGGATTTGCCTGGTTGCATGGGCGCGGGGGCGCTGGTATCGTGGGGGGGACTGTGAAGTCGAGGCCGAGGAGAACCCGTGGCCAGGATTCCGAGGCTGGAATGCGGCATGGACGAGTATTTTGACCACACGGGCGCTGCTTGAGGATGATCTGGTTCTTGAACAGGCCGAACAAGCCCTTCAGCGTATGATTGACGCAGGCTTCCATTCCCCCGTCCGCAGGCTTGCGGACATCATGTAACCCAGGAGAACCGTCATGCGCGAGAGAACTCCCTCCGAGGCGAGCCGTCTCAGCCTCGATCGGATGCCTATCAAAGTCCCTTGGGTTTCGTGGCTGTTGTGTGCCGGGTTGCTCCTGGCCCAGGCGGCCGTTGTGTGCGCCGAAGACGGGGCACTGCCCGCCATCGAGGACGGCAAAGAGGCCCAGGCCTGGGAAGTGCGTCCGGACCAGGGCGCCCAGTTTGCGACGCCGTCCCAGGCCGCGGAAGTCGGAGCCTACGGGAAACAGTCGTTCAGACTCGACGTCAAGGTGGATGCCAAGAACGACTGGTGGTCGGTCTTCAGGTGCACGATTGATGAGAACCCGGACCGGGGGCAGTTCAATGCCGTCCGCATCATGTGCCGAGTCTCGGTGCCGCTCCCGGCAAACGCGCTGAACCTGGCGCTCATGGTCTCGGGGAAGCGCGCAGCAACCGCACCGGCACTGCCCGCGCCAGGGACCTGGCTGCCCGTGGACATGCGCCTGCCCGATTCCCAGAACGCGAAAGGCCCGGTACGCTGCGAAATCGCCATCAAGCACACCATACCGGGGACACCCGAAGCGTTCACGGTGCACGTTGACGGCCCGGCATGGACGCGCCTGGAAGAGGAGAAGATCACGGAACTCAAAGACCTGCGTGTCGCGACAGCCCTGGTCGCGAACAGCACAGCCGCCGCCATCATCGCCGCGCCGCCGGGGGACCGATACGACGACGCGGTTACCGTCCTGCAAAACGCCGTGAAACGGGAAACCGGCATCACGTTGCCCGTACTCCGGGACAGCACGCGCCTGGCTCAGGCTGCGGAACTGCTGAAGTCCCAGAACGTGATCGCACTCGGCAACATGGCGACCAACCCGTTCACCGAAGAGATGTACCGGAAATGGTACGTGATGCTCGACCTGCGCTACCCAGGCCCGGGCGGATACGTGGTGCGGTCCTGCCACAACCCCCTGGCGACAGGGCACAACGTGATCTGGCTCGGTGGCTCAGACGACGACGGTGTGCTCGCGGCCGCCAAGACTTTTGCCGGTGGGCTGAAGGCGGACGGCGCCAAGGCACTGAATACGGGCTGGCTCATGGATATCAAGCTCGGCGCCGGCATGACACCGCCGCGCATCGGCGACGATGTACCGGAGTGGGTCGTCTACAGCTGGCGCGACAGCTTCCGGAAGCAGTCGGAGGAGAAGACGATCGGCTACGATCCGTCGTCCTACTTCGGCTGGAGCCCGATCAGCATCGCGGGTGTGCTCTACTACATGACCGGGCAGAAGGAGTACCTGGACTACTTCAAGGCCATGGCCATGCCCGCCCCCGGCAACATCCCGCTTCCCAATCGCACAAACGCCTCCTTCAACGACCCCATGGACCCGCTGGTCAAGAACTACCACTACCGCGCCCATCTCCACGTTTGCGTCTACGACCTCATCGAGGAGAGCCCGCTGTTCACCGACGACGAACGGCTGTTCCTGAGCAACAAGTTCGTCCAGCACCAGATCCACTACGACGCCGGCGACTCGTTCTGTAACCGGAACGGTAGCCGTCACGACATGTGGCACATGCTCTGCATCTACACCGGCAGCCGGTACCTCTCCAAGTACTACCCGGACCCGCGCTGGACCAAGCGCATCGAGAATGCGCGCCGCATGTTCGCCAGCATCCTCGGCAACCCGACCTGGGGCGAGAGGGACACGCTCAGCTGGGTCAGCACCTCGACCGAACCCGTGTTTGAGTTCTTCATGCTCGATGGCTTCAACGAGTTCGTGAAGTCCGGCACCGCCCGCACCATGTTCAGCGCCCTGGAAACGCTCTGGACCAACACCCAGTTCGAAGAAGCCAACAGCTGCCTGACCATCAACCTTTTGCACAAGGCCGCCTACATGCTCCGGGACGGACGCTGCATCTGGCTCCGCGACCGCCTGGGCTTCGACCTGGACGCCTTCCGTATCGGCCAGTCGTTCTGGCCCAAGCCCGAGCTCCAAGTCAAGCCGCCTCTGGACCTGGTCGGCCAGGTCCGCACGTTCCCGCTGCCGGAACGACGCTGGTTCGAGGCGGGCAGATCGGTGCCGCTGGAGGAGGGCTTCCAGTTCCTGGCCTACCGCGGCGGACTCGAACCCGGCGACGATGTGCTCCAGGTGGACGGCTTCTACGGCAAGGCCCGGACGGCGTACCACGTCAACGCGCTCTACAACCTGCGCATGTTCGGCGGCAAGCGCGTGTTCCACCACGCCTACGCCAACAAGGTCACGGTCCGGGCCAACGGCATGGTCGAGCCGGTCGTGCCCCGGGCCGCAGCCCTGAAATGCGGTGTGGCGCTGGACGGTGCCGTCTACATCCACGCAAGCGTCCCGAACATGGCTTTCTCCGCGTGGGACCGGCACCTGGTCAGCATTCCGGACCGGTACCTGCTCGCGTTCGACCGCGTGACCGGCCGGAACGACGGCGTGTTCGACGTAACGGTAACGTGGGCGCCGCACGGCACGCCGGCGCTCGATCCGGCCGACCCGCGCCGCGCCGTGTGCCCGAACGGCCCCGTCATTCAGTGCGCGCAGCCGGTCAAGACGACCTGCTCGGGCCGAGTCGTGTCCCAGGTTCACAACGGCCGCCTGACGGCCAACGAGGAACGGGTCTTCACCAACGTCGTGTATTGGTCCGACGCCAAGACCAAGCCGGACATTACGCTGGAGCCCCTTGGCCCCCGCGCCGCAGTGATCCGGGGCAGCAACCCGGCGTTCGTGGCGCTGGCGCTCCGCAAACCGCCGCCGACCGCAGAAGACCGGCCGACAACCACTCCGGCACTGCCCCTGGTCCACGACGGCGACATGCTCTACGCCGCCGGGGACCGAATCTTCCTGGTCCGGGGCACGACCGTGACATGCGGCGACCTGGCCCTGGCCCGGGCCGACAAGCCCGTCTCACTCTCCTGGCAGACGCAAGCCGGAACCCTCGCGGTCGACGCCGCCGAAGCCTGCCAACTCACGCTGGCCAGCGCCGACACCCGGGAACTCGCGCTTCGGAAAGGTCCGCAACAGATCGACGGGCTCCGGCTCGCACCGGAAGCAGCCCAGGCCCTTACCGTCGCGCTGACCGCCGCCGGACAAGCCGGTGCCGCAGTGTCCGAAGCGGCACTGGCGGGCCCCGCCGCCACGGCTGACTGGCAAGCGGTATGGACGACGGACCTGGGCGATGGCGTCGTCACCAGCGTCGCGGCGGCACCGGTCCCAGAGCCGACGGGGATTTGGGCGGCACTGGCTGACCGTCTCCCGGTCAAGCGCGCAGAGAGAGGTCAGCTCGCGCTGCTCGCGCCTGACGGCAACGTCCGGAAGGTGCTGGACCTGGACTCGCCCGTGCACAGCTTGTGGGCCGCGGCAGACGCAACTCAGGGGAAGGCCTTCACGCTTCTGGCCGGTGCGCACAGCGACGCGATCCAAGCCTATGACGCCGACGGCAAGGTGCGCTGGGAGCAGAAGGCGGAGGTCCATCCCAGCTTCAAGATCGGCGACCGCTACCAGGCGCCGTGGTTCAGCGACCCACGCCCGCCCCGCGGCCACACCGGCGTGTTCCAGTTGCTGGTCGGCGACCTCTGGGGCACCGGCACGCAACAGGTCGTCGCTGCCCGGCCTGTAACCCTCGAGTTCCGGGAGCTCGACGGTACACTCATCAAGCGTGTCCCAACCCAGTGGGGCGACAACACGACTCTCGCGGTCCTGCGCAAGCGCGAAGACCCGACCCGAAGCCCGTGGGTGCTCACCGGCAAGCTCGTTACCGGCTCGGACCGAGTCTCTGGGGTTGCGAACAGCTACAACGTGGTCAGCAACAGCTTGTACGGCGCGGTGGCAAAAGGCGCCACGCCCATGGGCGCCTGGATGCAGCGCGGCATCACGCACCTAGCCGTGGCGGACCTGGACGCCGACGGCTTCGAAGAGGTCGTCATCGTCCGGTCTGGACACTGGAACCAACTCCAGATCTACGACGAGGACAAGGGCGCCTGCCGGTGGCAGGCCTCGTTCGGGCCCGGCAATAAAGGCACTCGGCTCATGACCGGCCTGGTCGTCGCGGACCTCACCGGCGACGGGAAGCAGGAAGTCGTCGTGGGCATGCGCAACGGCTGGGTCTGCGCTTTCGACTTCACCGGCACCGCGCTCTGGCAGCGCCTGCTCGACGTCGGCGTGAGCAGGATGTGCCCGACGCAGACGCCCGGCACCGTCGCCGTGGCTCGCAGTGACGGTACTGTCCACCTCATGGACGCGGCAGGCAAGGGCCTGCGCACCGCCGCCACCGGCGCTCCCGTCACCGCCCTCTGCAACACACGGCTCGGGGTGCTCGCGGGCACGGAAGAAGGAAAGCTCCTCCTGCTCCGGTGAGCTTCTCGCGTGTTCCATTCGACTAGGCATCACCGTCTGTCTCTTTCGGTCAGGGAACAGAGTGTCCTTGGTAGCGACAGCTTCGTGGACAAGATCCGACGCCGATATCGAGGCCGTGCAGTTTGGGGTGGATCCGGAGCCGGATTACGTTGATGTTGCTGAAGAAGACCTACCGTACAATGATAGCGAATAGTCGCGGCGAGGGACAGGGCCATGAGCGAAATGAGCGCCGCGATTCCGCAGGGCAAGCGGAGCGCGTCCGGCGGAAGAGATGCACTATGGAGACGAAGTTGGCCACCATTGCCGTACTGCTGGTCGTTCTGAGCCGTGTCGCACTTGCTGACGACGAAGCGGATGATCAGCAGGCAACCCGCATGGCCCGGCAGGCGCACGCCCAAACCGGTGCCCTCGACGCCCTGAATCGCTTCGGCCACAAGGTCCAGGACTGCACCGGCGCGATCGACTCTGACGCCAGGAGGCGGATCGTCATCGAGGCCCTGAACTCGGAAACTGCGTGAGCCCAAAGGATGTATGCCTCATGATCTACTTGCTTGGCGGTCCTCCAAGGGTCGGTAAATCGACCATAGGCAGGGCGATCACTGAGACGCATGGGATTAACGTTGTCTCAACGGACTCACTTGCCACAATACTGGAGAACGTTCTGACCCCTGAGAGAGAACCGGGCCTGTTCATTGTCAGTAGATTCAATGACCTGACGCCGGTAGACAGGATGAGCATGATGGTAGAGAATACGGCTGAGCGTATTCGTTACCAGATAGAGGAGGGCTTTGCTGTCTGGAAGGCTGTCAAGCCCTTTGTTCTGAGAGAGAGGGATGAGGGACGAGATGTGGTGGTTGAAGGAGTTGCCGTTCTCCCCGAATTGGTTGGTCAGCTTGAGAGTATTGGCTGCCAGGCTGTGTTCATTGGGAATCAGGGAGACGAACACAAAGAGAACATCAAGAACAGTGCGGGGGCCAACGAGCATGACTGGATGCGCGATGCCAGCGATGAGTATGTTGACGCCTTTGCGACATTTGTGGTGCAGATGAGTCGGTACGTGGAGAAAGAGGCCCACCGGTATGGCTTTGAGTATATTGGGATGGACACAAGACCATTTGACGGTGCCGTGGGTGCAGTTGTGGCCTCGTTGTTCAAGCGTCCGGTTGCCTGAGATGTCTCCCCCGGAGCAAACCGTCGATTACCGACTTAGGGATCCCCCCCGCCTCACTGGGCGGCTCCCCAAGCGTTCCTGTCCTGTTCGAGAACTCATCGGTCTGGTTCTGCAGTGACTCCGAGGGGTGAGATGGGAGCTCGGGGTCCCTATTGTTGCATTTGGCGCCTTTCAGATGGGTGTCGATCTGTGACACTCGAGCGGTGAGTGGCTCTGACTGATTGATGCGCACGGCCATCAGGCTGCGAGCTCGGCTGAGGGCTGTCCCTCTCGAGAACTCCATCCGTACTCAGAACCGGCATCCCTGACCGACCTTCCCCAACGCTGAAGCCGTTCCCCGCCGGCCTCCGAACCAGCGGGCACAAGGCTGGGCTCGAGAAGCCCCGGTCTTCCTCGGGAGGATTCTCCCTGGTTGCATGGGCGCGGGGGTGCTGGTATCGTGATCATCATGAAGACTGAGGGAGTTCCTGATTGCTCTGATGAAGAGCTGCTGATGCTGGTGGGGGGTGGGGGAGATGCGTGAACCGGGCGGCTATTTGAGTAATGCGTTGGCCGGAAGACATGAGCGACTGGTACCAGACATTTGCCGACGATCTCTGGCTGAGGCCGGATGATGTTGGTGCTGAAGAGGCGGCGTTCATCAAGAAGGCTTTGCGCCTTCGGGAGGCCCAAAGCGTACTCGATGCGCCCTGTGGTGCTGGCCGCATCGCGATCCATCTTGCTCATGCGGGCTGTAACGTTACTGGCGTCGATCTACGGAGATCGTTCACCGACCGTGCGGCGGCCAGGTCTCGCCGCGAAAGGCAGAGCGCCCGATTTCTCGCTCTCGACCTGCGTGAGATGGAGTTCTCGAGCGAATTCCATGGAATCTACAACTGGCTCGGGAGTTTTGGTTACTTCTCGAACACCGAGAATCTGGACGTGACGAGAAGATACGCCAAAGCCCTCCGCCCGGGCGGGCGCCTATTGATCGATCAACCGAACCGTGAAACACTGTTGCGGCATTTCGTGGCCAGGAGAGCCATTCGTGGTTGTGTCACGGAGAATCGCTGGGACGGGGAGACCCAACGGGTTGAATCGGACCGCATTGTTCAGCGCAACGGGAAGACTGAGCACAACCGGACGTCAATGAGGCTCTACACTCCTGGCCAGATGAGAAGTCTATTCGAGCGGGTCGGTCTGGATGTCGAGGCGATGTATGGCTCCCACGACGGGGAACTGTACACACGGTCGAGTAGACGGCTGATCGTGGTCGGCAGAAAGATGGAATCGGCCGACCCCGCCATGCAGGTGGCGGCCCGTGCATCGGGTCACTGATGGCCACGTTCGGGCGGGTTATCTGCCAGCTTTGCTTCGCGTGCCTGCCGCACTGGTATGGGAGAGAAGAGCGATCACTAGCGGTAGTTTACTGTAGATTGGGTCCGTAGTACACCTTTCCGCCCCGAGCGCGCGCGCCAAACTCCTGTCCCCCATAGCCTTCCGCGATTGTCCTTTTCTATTGCTATCGTATTACCCTATTGGAATA
>Ga0209045_1001090_pt1 | contig 26721 bp, 23 predicted proteins | sample SaaInlLV_10m_DNA_4_FD_184664 | JGI IMG/M metagenome (GOLD analysis project Ga0209045, IMG submission 184664) | Marine microbial communities from expanding oxygen minimum zones in the Saanich Inlet - Saanich Inlet SI072_LV_200m_DNA (SPAdes) (version 2) | ecosystem: Environmental > Aquatic >...
AGGAGTGGAGGAAGGGACAGACGGACTAGCGTGTAGACGCCAACGACGGTGATGATCGGCGAAAGAAGGGCGACGAAACGTCGGTCGATGACGGAGAGGACGGCACCACGCGGTCCGCCAGGCTGGGCAGGGATCCGCCGGAGCAGGAAGATATACCCGCCGCCGATCGCCACGACACTCAACGGCAGCTGAAGCAGGATCATCTGCCAGACTTCCAGCTTCGTGTAATGAAGGGCCAGGAGAACGCCCGGGTAAAGCGGCCACCAGTACTCCCAGACGTGGCGGAACCAGTAGTTGATCTGGCTCTTGAGCAGGGGCGGCACGGCACCCTCGCCATCGCATCCGTCGACGAGAGGGGCGGAGAAGAGCGCCCCGCCCGGCATGGGAAGGAGTCCGATCAAAGCGGGGAGCAGCCCCATGGCCACGCGCTGCGACAGCTTTGAGCGGACGGCACTGACCATTTCATCCATGACGCCCGTGGCCGACATTTGGGCCCCCAATGACGTCACTTGCCAGATGACCACAAGCAGAAACAGATTGTTCCAGGAGACCATGCGACGCCACAGGACGAGCCCCATGGCTGAAGGTCCGTGGCCGCACCAAAGAGCAAGAAGAAGAGTGCCGGCACACAGTGACAGGGCTAAACGCCTGAAGCGTGTATTGAGGGCAAGAATGGCGCCCAGGGAACCTAGTACCTTGACCAGGACCGGCGCCCCCATCAAAAAATCCATGCGTTCGTTCCTGTTCGCACCAGTGAAGTCTGGGAGTCAGGTTTCAAGGAGGGCAATCTACCTCCGTATGAAGGAAAGGGCGACAAGTGCAGGCCCCACAGCCAGGTTCCTTGCAGAGCTTTCACACCGGAACACCGGTCACTTCAGGCGTCATGCTGTTGCCCTGTGGAACAGTTCCCTGAAGCGAAGGCGGACGTTATGCATTCCCATGTGCAAAGCAGGGACAACGCCCAACGTGAGAATGGTGGCAACCAGAAGACCAAAAATCACGGCCGTGGCCATAGACTGCCACCACTGCGAGGTGTTGGTGTCGTATTGGTAGGTGAAGTTGCGGAAGTCCCAGTTGAGTTTGAGGGCCATTGGGACGAGCCCCAGAATCGTGGTGATGGCGGTCAGTAGAACGGGACGGAACCGAATCATGGCTGCACTGACCACGGCGTCCCGTACCGAGTCTCCCCGTTCCTCGAATTGGCGGATTGCGTCGAGCAGCACGATCGCGTTGTTGACGACGACTCCCGCCAGTGAGATAACGCCGATCCCAGTCATGATGATTCCGAATGGCGCGTGCATAACCAACAAACCCGTAAACACTCCCATCAGCGAGAGGACAACCGAGCACATGACGATTCCGCTCGTGACCAGCGAATTGAACTGCAGCACCATCACCATCAAGATGGTAAAGATGGCGATCGCGAACGCCTTCATCAGGAACGCGGACGCGGCCTCCTCTTCTTCTGCCGCTCCACCCAGCCGGTAGGATATTCCCGGTGGGAAGGCATGTCCTCCGACTCGTTCTTCGAAGGTCTTGCGGATGTCGGCGTCGTTGCGGATGCCGGGCTGCACTTCGGCCCCGGCATTCAGCACCCGGCGTTGGTTGTAGTGTTTGATTGCGACCGGACCGGGGACCAGCTTGGCAGAGGCCACCGACGTGATTGGGACTGAGCCACCCGTACTCACCGGGATCGTCACGTTCTTCAGCAGCTCCGTATTCAGTCGGTAGCGTTCGGGCAGGCGCAGAATGATGTCCTGCTCATCTTCTCCGTGTCCGAACGTACCGGTTTTGAGGCCACCGACCGCGATCTGCAGAATGGTACTGATCGTGGCCTGATCCAGAGCAAACACTCCGGCTCTGCTCTTGTCTATCCGCCATTCAAGAGTTGGCTGTGCGGTGACGGCGTCATCCGTCGGCTTGACCGTTCCCGGCGTACTGCGCATGAGTCGTTTCATATCGGTAATCACGCGTGACATTTCGTTCAGGTCTTCCCCAAAGATGTCGATAGACAGCGGCTTTCCCGTCGGTGGGCCTTCCTCCGGTTGAAGCACGTCAAAATCTGCCCCAAACAGCGGGTGCATGAGCCGCTTCCCAGCCTTGTCCAGCCCTTCGATTCGGTTGCGCATCTCAGTCATGGTGTCGGTTGTCCGTTCCGCCCTGTCCTGGCGGTCCACGAACTCGACGGTTACGTTCACTGGTCCTCCACTGGCGTCTCCGAAGCCGCCTCCCCCTGTACCGTCTTCGAGGCCGACCACCACACTCGCGTACTTGATGTTCTTCACGGGCTGGTCGTAGCCGCTCCCCGGGGCGCCAAAAATGCGGTCCTCCATCTCCCTGGCCAGACGATCCGAACGCTCAAGGGAAACACCCTCGGGCGGACGGACACTGCAGCTCACCGTCTCCGGGTCCACAGGAGGAAAAAACTCTGTCCCGGCGCCGAACTGCCCGTAAAGCCCGAAGATCAACAGCAGGAGCACGAACGCTGTCAGCACGGTCCAGCCGGGGCGATCCAGGAGGAACTCCAGGACGCTGCGGTAGCGAAGCACAAGCCAGTAGCTTGGGCGACGGGACTCAGGGTCGACCGCCGTGTTTGCCCCGGGTTTCAGCTTGACCAGAAGGGCCGCAAGCGTGGGGTTCACGACAAGAGCAACGAACAGAGAGGCCAGCAGGACAATGATCACCGTCTTAGGCAGGAAACTCATGAACTCCCCGAGGATACCCGGCCAGAAGACGAGGGGGAAGAATGCCCCGACTGTGGTCGCGGTCGACGTGATCACCGGCCAGGCAACTTCGGTGGTCCCGACCAGAGCTGCTCGCGCTTTCGGGAGGCCCATTGAGTGGTGCCGGTAGATGTTCTCCACAATGACGATCGCGTTGTCCACCAACATACCAAGAGACAGGATCAGTGAGAACAGGACCATCATATTCAGCGTTTGGCCGGTCAGCTGCAGGACGATCATGCTCAGCAGAAGGGAGAACGGAATGGCCGCTGCCACCAGCAAAGCGTTTCTGGCTCCCAGCCCCAAAAGGATCACCAGGCAAACCAAGACCAGAGAGGTCCCGATTCCGTTCTCCAGGTCGCCAACCATCTCACGGACCATTTTCGAATGGTCCAGCCCTTTGATGACTTCCACATCACCTGACCGCGGTCGGGCCGCTATGATCTCCTCTGCCCGGCGACTCAATTCGAGCATGTGTGCCCCTGATCGCTTCTTGATGTGCAGGCTGACCGAACGCCGCGGAGGAATGTACTCCTCCCCACCACCGGGATTGTTGCAGGCGCCGTAGAAATCGTACAGCCGGGCCCGCGACTCTTCGTCCTCGAATGTCGGCCGGATCGTCGCGACGTCGCGCATGTAGATCGGTGTCCCGCCAGGGCTTGTCCCGATCACCAGTCCGAAGATTTCACTTGGATCCTCGAACTCCCCAGGCACCCGCATCACGATCCGATTCGTCGCGGAGTCCGCGTTCCCCGCTGAGACATTGCGGTTTGTGCCTCGCAGGATGCCCTGCACCTGAGCCAGCGGCAGGTCATAGAAATGGAGGCGCTCGGGATCCACCACGATCACGACTTCCCGCTCACGGCCACCGAAGATGTCAACATCAAGTATGCCCGGTACCTGCTTGAGCTCATCTTCGAGCTTCTCCGCCAGCTCGTTCAACTCGGAGAGGCTGATCACGTCGTTTCCCACCAAGTGGTAGATCAGCACCGGCATACTCGTCAGTGAAAACTCTTTGACAATTGGCTCTTCTGCCTCAATCGGGATATCCGGTTTTGCCTGATCTACCGCGTCCCGCACGCGTCCCAGAGCCACTTCCGTTTCGACATCCGGCTGGAACTCGAGGCTGACCATGGAAATGCTCTCGGAGGAGACGCTACGTACTTCCTTGAGGCCTTCGAGACCTTCGAGCTCGGCCTCAATTGGTACGGTTACGGACTGCTCGACGTCCACTGGTGTTGCGCCGTCAAGGACGGTCGTGACGATGATAAACGGGAAGGGGACGTCCGGGTAGCTCTCACGCGGCATGGAGACATAGCAGTATGCGCCGACGAGGAGGATGCCGACACAGAAGACGAGTACCGCGACGTGATGGCGGATGGCGAACTCGGTCAGTTTCATTCACCCCCCTCGGCCGTGTCCTTGGTGGCCTTGTAGTCAGCGGGGACTCGGATCGGCGGAGACTCCGGGGGATCAGAATCGCTTGGCTCCGGAGGCACGTCATCCATCTGGACCACGCCATCCGACATGATCACGTTCACCTGCTCCCCGTTCATGACGCCTTTGCCTCCGGCAACGATCACCCGATCGCCGGCATCGACCCCCCCGGACACGAGGACGTCTTCGCCATTGATGGAGATTGGCTGAATGTCTCGGACCTGAGCCACGTCGCCGCCATTCTGTTCCTCCACAACCAGGACGCGGGGCCCGACGTCTGCCACCAGAATCGCTCGAAGCGGAATGACGATTGCCGCCCGGTAGAGGAGGTAATCAATGTGTGCCTGGGCAATCATGCCCTGCTTGAGGGCTTCTCCTGGGTTGATCAGGCGGAGTTCCAGTTGGAAGGTGTTGCTTGCTGCGTCTGATGCCTGGGATATCCGCTCAATCTTCGCGTCCAGTTCCACGCCGCTGTGGGCTCCCCCGGTCAGTTTCGGCAGGCCCGGTATGATCAGGCGGGAACGGATCGCCGGCTCGGCTCCGGGCATGGCCAGGGCCACGTACTCACCCACGGCTGGATTGCTTGTGTCCAGGAATGGGACGTAGCGGTCGGCAACGTCCACGATTGCTCGGACGTGGACCAGGTCGTACAGGCGTGCAAGAGGCGCACCACTGGCCACCACTTCCCCGACCTCGACGAGATGCTCCTCAAGTCGACCCGCGAACGGGGCCCTCAACTGCCTCTTGGAGAGTGTGACGCTCACGCTGGAGAGCTGGCGTTCCACTTCCTGGATACGCGCATCCCCCAGTTCTGCCGTCGCTTCCGCAGCAACGATTTGGGCCTTGGCTGTTGCCACCGTAACCTCAGCCCTGCTGATCGCGTCGTTGGCCCGGTCCACCTGAAGCTTGGCCTGGATGAGGGCATGCTGAGCCGTGTCCACCTCTGCCTCTGATGTGATCTGGGATTCCGAGAGCGTTTGCACCCGGGCGTGGCTTCGTTTTGCCAGATCCAGCTGTGCTTTCGCCGAGGACAACTCAAGCTTCAGAGATCCCGCGTCCAGCTCTGCTTTCTCTGCAGTCAAACGGGCAGTCACCACCTGACTGTTCGATACTGTGGCGGCGCACTTTGCTGACTCCAGTTCTGCTTGAAGCCGCGCCTGCAACGCCTTCTGGTCGTCGCTGTTGAGGGTTGCCACCACCTGGCCTGCCTGGACATGGTCTCCTTCCCCAGCCAACCACTCGGCCAGACGCCCGGGAAGTTCTGAGCTGATGATCGCTTGGTGGTCAGCCTCGATTCGAGCCGGCAGCACCAGGGACTCTCGGTGCTCGCAGGGCGCGATCCGGAGGACCTCCACATTGGCCAGTGTCCGCGGTGCTGTGACCGGCAGCGGGGCCTCCTTGTTCGCCTGAAGAGCGAAGAGCACGACGGCGGTCGCAAGCAGAATGAGGGTCGTGCACCAGGCGATAACCGTCGCTCGAACGGATCTCCGGCGGCGGGGAGCTGGGTGCCCCAACGGTGTTGCATCGGAGGCGGTGGCCGGCACAGAGGCAGGAGGTTGTTCCTGGGGGGCGGGCATGCGCTATATCTTCCTTGTCGTGTCTGTCCGCGAGCCTGGTGCCGTGTTGGCTCTGTCTCGTCCCAGGAAGCCGCCTTCGGCAAAGCCGACCAGGCGGTGGACGAGCATTTCAGGTGGTTCCTGCGTGCAGTGACCGGTTGTGCAGAGACCAATCCGGTCGCCCGTCATCAATACAGTCACCAGCATCCCCAGGGTAAACTGAATGAACCAGTACAGATCGCTCCGTGGATGCTTGGGGAGGGATTTGGCCAAGGCGTCCACGAAACGACTGAATACCTCACTGAACTCCGCTTCGTAAAGCTCTTCGATCTGAGTAATTGACTCTGAGTAAAGCCAGCCGATCAAACGTGGGAAGTAGATCCCCAGCGCTCCGTCGCCATTCCCCGCTTCGAAAACAGGCTCGATCAAGGCACGCAGGATCCGGTTGACCGGGACGGGGGCAGGCCCTGCTGCTGCCTCTGCAGCGTCGAGCTGTTCGAGGCGTCGCTGGTTGATGGGGACCACCCGGCGACGAACCACCGAACACAGGAGGTTCTCCTTGCTGCCAAAGTGATAGTTCACAGCAGCCAGGTTGGCTTGGGCAAGGTGTGTGATGGCGCGCAGTGACGTTCCGGCATAACCCCGCTCAGCAAAGAGCTGCTCTGCCGCATCCAATAGCTGATCACGTGTGTCCATGTACAACCACCCTCAGGGGAACGTAGCTCAACGTGTCTCCGTGTCATTCATACGTTCGTTTTAATTGACGAAGAGTCAAGCTTCCGAGCGGTGGTTAAGACCGTTTCTTCGGCCCACTTCCGAACGTCTCGTCTCGGCGTGATGCTTCCCCTGAACACAGAAAAAACGCCTGCCAAGTGCGTCAATTTCGCACTATGGCAGGCGCTGTCTGAGCCGAGTACCGGAGCGTGTCGGGCTCCGGCTATTTCGTTCCGCTTCCGCCTTCTTCCCCGGTCGGAGCCATCATTTCGCCTCCGGGGCAGGAGGAACCCATGGCCTCGGGGCCGGGCTCTGTGGTGGCCGGGTCGAGGCGGAAGGTGTTGACGACTTCCTTACCTTCGGCGTCCATGATCTGGTAGGCCTCAAGCGGCTGACGGCTGACGACCGACATGAATCCGGGGATCATCTGCTCAATGCTGTCCAGTTTGGCATTGACGCTGTAGAGGATGTTGATCATGAAGATCGCCATGATCCACAGAACGATGCTTGAGAACACGATTGCTGTACGCAGAGACTTGCCTTCATCAGTGGCGCTCGCAGCACCCGATTCCTGAGGAACGACACCTTCCGGTTTCTCTTGGTCTGCCATGCCTTCATCTCCTTTGACGTGTACTGGGTTGGCCTACTCCTCCGACATCATCCGACGCCGGAAACACACGACTTGACGTGCCATCCACATCGCTCCTGATGGCGACTCCGGATGGACGCGATATTGACAGCCATAACCCGACGTAAGAGTACCGAGACTTCTTCCATTTGTCAAGCACATGGTCAGCAGGGCGGGGGGGCGCGGCCTGGAGACGAGGGCTGGGAAGGCGCGTGTTGGACTGTGTGCAGGTGACGTCTTCGTTGTCTTTGATGTCCGTTGATTGTGGCGCAACATGCTGCGAAGCAGAAGTCTACGCAGTCCGGGGTGTAGCTTCGCGGGCGATCGGGGTTACGTTACCTGCTATGATTGATCTTCATGTGCACAGCACAGCATCGGATGGTACGCGCTCGCCCGAAGAACTCATCGTGGAAGCTGAGACCCTCGGCCTGTCGGCTTTGGCCTTGGTGGATCACGATACGTTATCCGGCCTGGATGCGTTCCAGAGCGCCGGTGCTGCCGCGACCGTCGCCCCGATTCCCGGGGTGGAACTCAGTTGTAGTTGGTATGGCGGCAACCTGCACATTGTCGGGCTCTTCGTCGATCCGGAAGATGGGCCTCTCCAGAGCCTTCTCACCCGCGTCCGGGCGGATCGCGATGGTCGCAACAGCAAGATCGTCGAGGCGCTGAACGAGCAGGGGATCGAGATTGACCTAGCCGACGTCCTTACCCGTGCGAAAGGGGAAACCGTCGGTCGGCCGCACATCGCCGCAGCTCTGGTTGAGCGCGGTGTCTGCGGAGATGTCCGTCAGGCATTTCACCAGCTCCTTGGGCGCGGCAAACCGGCCTTTGTCAGTCGATACTTACCTCTGCCTCAGGAGAGCATCCGGACGATTCACGGCGCAGGAGGCGTTGCTGTCTGGGCCCATCCGTTGGCGTTCTCGCGCAGATCACGCGGCCAGGTCCGGGCCATGGCCAACCAGCTGAAGCAAGTCGGGTTGGATGGTCTGGAAACACTCTACCCCGATCACAAGCCTGACCAGCGGCGGGCTGCGCAGGCGCTCGCAGATGACCTTGACCTGCTTGCCAGCGGAGGAACCGATTACCACGGTGACCACAGCCCGGGTGTGCATATGGGCGTAGGCTACGGCGACCTCCAAGTCCCTGACACGTTCCTTGGTCCTCTCCGTGACCGGGCCGAAAGCTACCGGAACGCTTCCTGAAGCAGACGCTCCCGAAATGCCTGCGCCAATCTCCCCGATGGACTCTTCCCGGGCCCATGGTGAATGGAGTCAAACGTCAAACTAAGGGCAATCGGGGCATGGCAGCCCTTCGACTGAGCTCAGGGCCTTGAGCAAGTCCCACAGCCGTGGGACGCGTCGAGACGGCCCCTCCCACGTTGGCTGCACCTGGCCTCAATGTGGGAGGCGGTGCCATCCGGCGACCTCTTCCTGGATACACTTTCCGCCGCTTGCCCTGGTGCCATTCCCGGGCTACCGGGGACGGGAGCTTCTTGCCGGCTCTCGCTTATACACGGGAGAGGAACCGGCCCGTCTCGGTGTCAATCTTCACCTGTTCACCGTTCTCCATGTACTCTGGCACCTGGATCTCAAGCCCAGTCTGCGTTACCGCCGGTTTCGTTCTGGCCGTGGCTGACGCGCCCTTGATTGCCGGGTCGCACTCCACCAGTTCCAGCACCACAGTCACCGGCAGGCGTATTCCCACGACGCGACCATCCAGGAGCATCGCCCCCAGATCTTCCATGTCCTCAACCATGAACCTGAGCTCGTTCTCGAGCGTGTCGGAGGGAACTTCATACTGGTCATAGCTCTCCAGGTCCATGAACACGCAACTGCCGCCATTCTGGTACAGGTACTGAACTGAGCGGGTCTGGAAATCAGGTTCCTGGAACGTGTCGTCACCCCGGCAGCTCAGGTCCGTCTTGGACTTGGTCAGCAGGTTCCGGGCACGGACTTTGTAGAGGGTGGTCGCCCCCCGGGCGGACGGCGTCTGTTTGACCACGTTTTCCACGATGTGCGGCGCGTTGTGGACTTCGAAAACGGAACCTGACTTCAACTCGTTTGCGGCTATCATCACTCTCTCCTTTTACTTTCCATCTAGTTCGCGGAGGATTTCCCTTGCCCTTTCTTTGGCGTCATCCGTCTCCGCTTCGGATTCCAGGACTGACACCAGGTAAGGGCGCGACTTCTCCGTTGCCACCTGCCGGAGGGCTCGGAATTCCTGATTTCGGGTATAGCCGTTCGTTTCCTCCGGCAGCGCCTCCAGCAGTCCTTCCTCAACCAGAGACTTGGCGCTGTCGGTGACCCCATACGTGAGTCCCCAGGCGGCCCGTCCGCTGTTGTTCCAGTCCGGTTCGGCCAGTTCTCGCACCAAACGGCGGCAAACCGGCACGCTCTTGCGGCGCATTGTGCTTAGCCCATGGTAGATGGTGTAGCCATGGTACTTGGGGTGATTCGACAGCTCGATCAGGAGCTCATCAAACGCCGGCGACGAGTACTGGCCCCACATCGAGCGAATCGTGTTCACAATCACTTTTGAGTCCGAGTCCTTGAGGAGCTTGGTCAGGGCGGGGATCACCGTCTCCCCCTGTTTTCCTTCCCCGATCTGGATCAGCGCTCCACCGACTTGTCGCCGTACGTGAGTCGATGAGTCATCCGCAAGCGGTGCAAGCACCGATATATCCTCGGGCCTTGGGCTGAGCCCTGCCAGACACCTGACAGCGGCGCTCCTGATCCTCGCGTCTTCCGACTTGAGCAGAGGCAGAACAAGCACGCGGAATGGGCCACGATCGAATTTCGCTGACTGCGCTGCTCGAAGCGTGGACAGGGCGGTTCGCTTCTCGCTGTCGGATGTCCCTTCTGCCAGCAATTCCCGCAGTCTGCCGAGGGCTTCGCCGCGCAACTCGGGATCTTCTCGCTGGAGAATAGCCTGGCTGAGCTCTTTTGAGGGAGCCGCCGAGGGTGTACGCTGCGTTTTCCCTGAGTTCCCCTGCATCTCCGCAAGCACCTTAGCCATCAGCTCCCGGTGTTTGATTCGCAGCTTCCCGAAGGTCTCTCGCAGAGCCTTGTCCTTCCCCGCCTTTTCCTGTCTCTGGGCCACATCGACAAGGAACCGAATTGCCTCTTCCGGCTTGCCGGCCTTCTCATAGCATTCCACGATCTCACGAATCGCGGTCTCAAAGAGCTCCTGCCCTTCCAGTTGGGTCTCCACCACGAAACGGTACGCGTCCACTGCCTCCTGAAGTTTGTCCGGGGTCGTGGCGAGTGTCTTTGCTTCGTCCAGGGCCTCCTGCAGGGGGTGCTCCCGCTCCTGACACACCGTGGTTCTTGGCCAGAAGCAGAGGAGCAACAGAAATGTGAATGCCACGGTTCGGGCGGAGTCGACTTTGGTCCACTGATCGCTCATCGTTCTGCTTTCCTGTGCTTTGCCGAATTCATCTTGGCCAATCCGGCGTCCCTCCTGATCCCCTCGATGTCGAGTTCTTTGATCCACGACAGCAGATTCCGCCAAACACCGTGGAAGCCGAAGCCTCCCCCCGTCATTTCCTTCAAGGCGTCCTCACGCGTCCATCCCTGGACCGCAATACGGTAGATTGCGCACATGGTTCCGGTTCGGTCAGCGCCGTGCTGGCAATGCACCAGCACCGGTGTCCGGCGGGGATTGGTGGCAATTTGCAGAAAACGCACGATTTCCTTCCGTTCCGGATGCCAGGCCTTCATGTAGATGTGTTCGTAGCCCAGACCGGTCTTGCCAATGCGTCTCCGATCCGAATGGAACGAACGCAAGTTGACAACCGTCTCGACCCCCAGGGTCTTGAGGCCGGCCATCCCTGTCGCGTCCGGCTGGGCGCTGCGGTACAGGTCTTCGCTGACTTGATGGAAGTTCGGGACCCCATCGCAGCGCAGCGGCTGGGCCCAGGCCGTCGGACGTTTCCCCGACGACTCCTTTGCAGCCGCAGTTCCGGTGAGTGTCGCATATGCCATAAACAACCGAGGGGTGAGCTGCATCAGTTCTCGCTTCCTCTTCAGGCGAATGTTGGACAAAAGCGGCGTGTGTTCCCGGGGCTACCCGGCAGAGGTCTCTCACAGAACATGCTTCCGCGGAACGTCCCGGGCAAGCTCAGCCGTCCGCCGTTGCTTCTCACATTTGTCAGCCTGCCGTTTGAATCCGGTGGGAACGGATTTACACTTGACCCCCGAAGGAAGCCGAAGACGCACGGAAGGGCGGGGACACTTCACATTTCCGCGCTGTCCACTGAGGTCATCGGAAGGAACACAGCTGCTGCCTTGCGGGGCCGTAGAGACCTGAAGAACCGATAGAGGGGGATCTTGCCATGTCAGACCCAACCGTGGTCGCAATTGTCCTGGTCATCGTCGTAGGGTTGGTCCTCAAAGCCCCCGGACTTCTGGAACGTTTTCTTGAGGGGAAGAAGGGCGCGGATCTCCCTTACGTCAAAGCTCCGGCTCTTGTTACTGCCGCCGAACGTTCGTTTCTGGGCGTCCTCGACTCCGTTCTTGACGGGGACGAACGCGTCAGGGTGTTGAGCAAGGTCCGGCTGGGCGATATCATCCACGTTCGCAAGGGGCTGGACCGGAGCGATCGTCAGTCCTACCAGAACAAGATTGACCGGAAGCACGTCGATTTTGTGCTCTGTCGAGCGGATGACCTGGGCATCATAGGTGTCATTGAGCTTGATGACAGTTCGCATCGTTCCGCGAGGCGGCGAGACCGTGATGAGTTCGTGGACTGTGCCCTGGCGTCCGCTGGTGTACAGATCAGGCACATCCCTGCCCAGAGAACCTACAACACGGGCGAGGTGGCTCGTGTATTTAGCGAACTGTTGTCTCCCGAGGGGGGAATGGAGCAACAGAGGCGAACGACTTAAGACGGAACACACTGCTCCGTGACCTGTTGTGTAGTCGGACAGCCCCGAGCAGGTGCGAGCTGTCCGCGTCCCGATCGCCCTGGAATCTCCCGCACTCCATCGGGCGCCCCCTTCTCAGGTTGACGCTCCCCTCTGTTCCCTGTATCATTGACCAGAGGACCGCGGGAGCCCCTGAGTGATTTGGTGAGAAGCTGCTGATGCTGGTGGGGGGATGAGCTGGGATGGTTCCCCGCAGTCCAGGAAAAAGCCGCCGGCTGTCTAAGCAATGAGCTCTGTGTCAGAATGAATCATCCCGACCATATCAATGGGGAGCGCGTATGCCTTCGTCCTGCGAGGGTGGATGATCGTCACATGATCTACCGTGGGCTGGCTTGCTCGGACGTGACCGACATCCTGCTTGGGCATCCGTCGCAGGATCACACACCTCTTCTGACATATGAGGCCTTTTGTGATGACTACAGGCAGCATTTCTTCGACGACTCAAATCCGGAAGGCGGACGCTGCTTCGTGATTGAGTTCGCCGGACAAGCGGAAGGGCAAGTGAACTACAACGACATTGAGAGGGACAGGAATCGTACGGAGTTGGACATCTGGATGTTTGAAGAAAGGCACTGTGGCCACGGCCACGGGTCTGAAGCCTTGCGTCTCCTCTGTGATTACCTGCGGAGCGCATTCGCCGTTCAGGGGTTCTACATCAAGCCTTCCGCAGCCAACCCGCGTGCCATCCGCGCCTACGAGAAGGCCGGATTTAGAAGGACCTCGCTGTTCGATGCGGAGGCGATGCGAGAGTATGGCAGGAAGGACAGCATCGACACTGTTTACATGACGAGGAACATCGAACACCCATTTTAGGCCCATGTTGTCAAGCACAAAGAGCCCTCGGTAGCGGACAGACGTCCTCGGGGAATCGTCTCCGCTGAGTCCCGATCATCATATCCCCCTCTCGATCCGGCGGCATCCCCTTCTCAAGTTGACTCTCTTCCCTGTTCCCGGAATCAGGGCAGGAACGGCCGTGCTGCGGACCTGGGGGGCGGCGGTGGTCTGAACGTTGGGCGGGAAGAACTGCCTGGCTACTGGATCAGCCGGGAATACCAACGACGGTTCGGGATACGAGATGAAACGTACCATCCAGACCATCGCGTTCGTGGTCGTCGCCTGTGCCATGGCAGGCTGCGCGACTTCGCGGCCGTATTTCGCTGACCGAGTGCGCGATGGGGTGGACATCCCCACTGTGACTGTCGGCGCAGGGGTTGGGATCAAGGCGCGGTTCGGTCCAGTGCATTCCGGCCTGGGCTTCTTCAGGGATGCCGGGGGGCTGCGTGGTGGGGAGTTCGCCAGTACCTGGACCGGCAGCCGCGACTGTGTGCTCCCGATGCCCGTCCCTTGCGGTGCCGCTCTGGACAGGTACGGTCCGCTGTGGGTCTTCATGGCCTGCTATGATTTTGAGGCCCTGGAGATATCGCCCGTCGCCATGGAGCGTGGGAAGGAATTCGAGGTCTACAGTCTGGTTCCGTTGTGGGTGCCAGTCATAGGGTTGGCCGAGGACTTCCGGCAGCCGGGTGAGAGGCCGTGGTATTACTACACGCAAGTGGAAGTCGTTGCTGGCGCAGGACCATCAGTCCGTCTTGGCCTCAATCCTGGTGAGTTGCTGGACTTCGTTCTGGGGTGGGCCACGTTGGGCGTCTTCGACGACGACGTCCAGCAGAGATGAGGGATGTACACGACCGACCGATTCAGGGCAGATCGCGCCGCTGAGCATGCTTCCACAGAAATGAGAGTGAAACAGCCCTGGCCGTCCTGCGGTTTGCCCCCGTCTCCGCCCCCCCCTATGGTAAGATCTGTCAGAGGAGCGACGTAGCCCGTCAGACGAGGGAGGAATCCGGCATGTCAGCGACACGCGTGTACGCCTGCAGTTCGATACTGGTCGGCGTGGGCTTGGTGTCTGTGTACTGTGCACCCGTCCGGGCCGCCGAGCTTGAGTACAAGATTCTTCTCAGCCTCAGCGCTTTCACTGAAGTGGGGTACCTCCGTGGATGCACCGCTATTGCTCGACCGGAATGCCCCAGGGCCGTGGTGGCTGAGCCCCGCTACATCTCCTCGGCACCGCTCTTTCTCACGGTGCCCATCGGGCCCGTCGAGCAAGGCCCGGTTGTCATGGCACTGGATTCGAGTACGACCCGTGACGGCGATCTGGACTTCCTGTACGTGGACCGCGACCGGGACGGAGATCTGCGCGAGGAGAAACCCGTCATCGCAGTGAGCCAACGCGGTCGCCAGCGGTTTCCCATGGTACATGCCTTCACCTATAGCGGCTCTCGCCGCAGTGTCTACCACTTCTCGATTCAGCACTACGGGAACGGGCGACGATACCGCATCCGCAGTTGCTCGTACCGCAGGGGAACGCTCGCGATAGGCGGGAAGAAGTACAGGGTCGCGGTAGCCGACTCAAACGGCAACGGCCTCTGCAACGACCAGGCTGCGTCGCCTCATAGAGGCGACCGGCTGCTCGTCGACCTCAATGGCGACGGCAAATGGAAAGGCACCGAGGAGTGTCAGGATCTCGGGGCCTCCAACTTCGTTTTGGGTGACTTCTACTCGTTCGCCGTCAGCCCCGACGGGGTGAAGATGGCCGTGAGCAGATGCGACAGGCCGCGCGGCCGGATCCGCTTCTCGAACCCCGTTGCCTCGATTCTCCTCTGCTCTGAGAACGGCGTGTTTGGCTTCAAACCCGAAGGCAAGGACACGATCGAGGTACCCACGGGCTCCTACCGGATCAGTAGCCTCTCCCTGGCGGAGCAGAGAGATGCGGCGGGGAATACCTGGAGCTTCTCAGCCGGCACGCACGAAGCCAAGATCGTTCCGTGCGTGGTCCGTGAAGAGCAGACGTCCCTGATGCCTCTCGGAGCGCCGTTCCGGGTCGCGCTGACCGCGAGTGAGAGCAGCGGCTCTTTGAGCGTGACAGCGAAGATCACCGGACAAGCGGGAGAGAGATACAGCTCCGTCGTCAGGAATGGCAAGAGGGGGCCCGGCCCGAACGTTGTGGTCACCGATCCGACAGGCAAGACGTTGACGACGCTCACCTTGGATTATGGCTGAGGCGGCGTGTGCGGGCGCTCGTGGCGAGTGCCATCCGGACTACAATCGACTCTCACTCTCACACCGTCGTTCATACCCACTCAATGCGAGGCCGAGTTGCCGCCCATTGAGATCGCCATTCCTGCCCCGCCAAAGGGCTATTCGGGGGTGTATGTCAGCCCCCTCAACGCTGGCCTTCGCCGGCAGTTGGGCATAGGCAACCAGCCCGTTCTCGATGTGCTCTTTGCCCCCGAAGGCAGTCCTGCTTCACGAGCGGGTCTCCAAGCAGAGGACCTGATTGTCGAGTTTCTGGGGAAGCCGGTGACAGACCGTGACGCATTCAACGACGCCGTCGAGAGCCTGGCCCCCGGCACACCTGCTTCACTTGTCTATTTGAGGGATGGGAAGCGGATGCCGGTCACGATGACCGTCGGCGAACGCCCATGAACGCGGTGCCATATCCCCCGGTCCTGCCTGCATCATTGAGCAGAAGACCGAGGGAGCACCTGAACAACTTGAGGAAGAGTTGTTGATGCTGGTGGGTGGGGGCTCTTTCAGAAACCTCGGAGGAGTCTTCCTACTGCTCCGGCCCAACGCACCATTGAATGTCGCCGGATCAATAGGACATCTGAAAAAGTCCCGGCCACGAACGTCTTTGCTGTGGGCAGGGTGGGGCCTGAGGTCGGGACGGACTGAGTGCCTCGGGTTGAGCTTCGGTGAGTTGCTTCGCCCGCTCGTACTGGTGGCAGGCGGGCGCCGGTACCCCAGAGACACGTAGCGTGCTGGAGGGAGACGGAACTGTGGATTACGGCAAATCAATGACCCGGCGGACACTGCGCACTCTTGCCCTCTGCGGGGCTTTCTTCCTGGGTTCGTGGCAGAGCATGGCGATGATCTCTGTCAATGCAGGGAGTACTCCTCTGAGGCCCCATCTGGCGGAGAGCTTCCCCCTGGGGGTAGACAAGGTGGCCAATCTGGACTCGCGCCTGGGGTACTGGGAAGGGCCGCCTTTTGGCGGCGGGCTCTACACCTTCGAGTACAGCTGCAGGGGCACCAAGGAATTCCAGAGGGCTTTGGAGCTCTTTGCGGCAGTCCGCTCGCGCAATCTGGAGGTCGTCCTTCACGATGGCACTCCGAACTCGACGTTCCTCAAGGAGCAGGGCGACGCCGTTTGGACGATGACTGTCTGGCAACCGGGCCATTGGCATCGACTCTACAGCCATCCCACCAAGGGCTATCGCTTACGAGCGGACCTGCACGGGCAGCCCGTTCCCGCCCCCCGGCTCGACCTCTACTTGGGGCTGGGCGCCATCGACTGGGAAGGAGTTGAGGTCCCGAAGAACATATCGGTCGTCGACAAACGGATTCGGTCCGCGAAATACCAACCGACAAAGGGGGCCTTGCTTTTTGGGGAGGTGACCGACATGACGACCGGAAGGCCCGTGGCAGGGGCGAGAGTCTGGATTCGGCAGTACGACCGCGACGCCAAGGAATATGCGGACAAGGAACCTCAGGCGGAAACTGGCGAGATGGGGGAGTACAGACTGGAGGTCGTCCTGCCAAAGGGGTATTACGAGATCTGCTACTCGAAGGACGGTTACGCCGACCGGACCGAGGCGTGCTCCCTGAGTGGTGGGTTGCAGGTAGAGGAGCGCTTGGCCCAACTCGTCGGCGAGGCCTCGATCAGCGGCGTAGTGGTGGATACCGCGGGGAATCCCGTTCCCGATGTGTGGGTCGAGGTGCGCAGTCTCTTGGGAATGGACGGGCGTCCCTACCGCCGCCTTGGCTACAACCCGATCAAGCCCTTCGCCGTGACGGATTCAGCAGGGCGTTTTGAGATCAAGTCTCTTCCCCTTGGTTATACCCATCTCTATTCGCGCAAGCCCGACCTCCACTCCAAATCCAACAGCGAACTCCATAAGATCCCCTCGTACCGCGAGCGGGGCATGGGGATGGAGACGGATGTGAGGATCGTGGTGGAGGGAACCGGGACCGTGCGCGGAAATGTGGTTGGGGTTGGCGAGAACACCGGCCGGCGCCAAGTCAGTGTGCATATGAGCGCCCTCGACAGTGGCAACCGATGGGGCGGGTCCATGCATTGCAGGGAAGGCGGCGGTTTTGCCTTCAAGAACGTGCCCCCGGGCCGCTACAGACTGTCGACCATGCCCATGCTCCCCGGCATGGGCGACGATCCGAACGCAAAGATCGTCGAGATGGGCGCTGGCGTGTCATTGAACGTCGAGGTCAAATACTCCACCGGGCGCGATCTCGTGGACAAGGAATAGGTGCTTGGCGCGGCTGTCCCCCACAACAACCCCATCCCCAGCCAATCAAGCGCAGGCGAGGACATTCCGGGGAACGACTGAGCCTTGAGGGGCGGAGCGTGTGTGGGCACGCCCATTATCACCATCCGTCATGCTCCACTGCGTGTGGTCGTGCCTTCAAACTCTCTCTCGGAGGGCGGTTGCCCGACCATTCTCCATGCTTCTCTGCACCCTATACTTGACATCCCCGTGGATTCACTGTACTATCACAGTAGTACACAAGGCGCGGAGGCCGATGTTCAGAATAGACGCCAACTCGGACGTTCCGGTTTTCCAGCAGATCGTTGACGGGGTCAAATCGGCGATCGCTCGGGGGGCCTGCAGGCCTGGTGAGGCCATTCCCTCGGTGCGTGGGATGGCGGCCGAGGTTCTGGTCAATCCCAACACCGTGGCCAAGGCCTATCGTGATCTCGAACGGGAAGGGGTCATCCAGACTCAGCGGGGCAAGGGCCTCTTCGTTTCCCCGGACGCTCCCGAGCTTTGCCGCGAAGATCGCAGAAACACCGTCCTCCGGAAACTGAACGCCCTGATTGCAGAAGCCCAAGCCGCTGGCATTCCGGCTTCAGAGCTGGCAAAGGCGATCGGTGAGGAGAGGGCATCAGACCATGAACAGACAGAACCCGAGTAGAGCCGTGTGAGCGCGTAGCAGAGAGATTGGGAATGAAAAGCCAAATCTCAGCAATCCGATCCCTTGTCTGGAAGGAATGGCGGCAGCAGCGGTGGGTCTTCCTGATCCTCACCTGCCTGCCGGCGGTTCTTACTCTGGCGGCGCCAGCGAGATACTGGTGCGTTTCATTGGGGCTTTGGTGGGGTGGGGTGGTCGCACTTGGCACCAACACATTTGCGGGGGAACGGGAAGGCGGTAGCGAGCGTTTCCTGATTCACCTGCCGATCAGCCTGGCGAGCATCTTTCGCACCAAGTTCGGCATCTCCCTCGGACTGTCCCTCGCCGCACTCTTGTTTCTGCTGCTCTGCACTTTCAGCAGGGCCACCGGTGGCTGGCAGACGAGTCTGGTCGCCTCCGAACTCCTCACCTCCCTGATCGAGGAACTGGCGGAGACCGCCCCCAGCCAGTTGCTTGTCACGATCGTGAGGATCATCGCGGGAGTCACTTCAGTCACGATAGGGTGCCTGATGGCCTCCGCATGGGCAGCATCACTATGCTCGCGAACGGTGACCGCGTTTGTGCTGAGCATTCCCTTGGCCGGGTTGGCTTCAACAGGGGTACTGTTTCTTCTCGTCCACACGGGCTCCATGTTCCCGCATGGCACGGCCGCTCAAGCGCTGCTGCCTGCCGCCACAGTCTGCCTGCTGCCGTTGCCATCTCTGGGGTTGGCCGCGCGTGCCTGGCGCAGGCGCCAGAGCTCTGCTCTGTGGACCACGGTGATGGCCTTGGCAGTACCGGGAAGCGTCGTTGCCGGTTACACGTGCCTATGCCTGGGGGCGCTCGCCTGCTCCTGCTGGCTCGTCGATCCCCAAGACTACTTCGCCGAGGCCGACACCGGACCTCCAGGGAGGCGGGTGAAGGTCCTGCCATCTCCTTCCGGGCGGCACGTCTTGCTGAACTGCTACCGGAAGGCTGGGACCATCCATGAAAGCCGGATCGCCCTGTTGGATACTGACTCGCAAGAGTGCAGGTGGCTGGACGGGCCTTTCGGCTGCAGTCACGCGGGCCCTTGGGCTCCCGATGGGGTCCGGCTTCTCGCCTGGGACAAACAGGGAATCTTCTCCTGTGATACAGCCGTCTCTTTCCTCGATTTCTGCCTTCCCGGCAGGCCTTCCCGCATCCTCTATGGCCACCCCACGACCCGGATCGTTGACGCATCGACAGGCCGGTCAACACCGGCCAGTGCGCCGCCTGATGCCAGGATGAACATGCCCGAGTGGCTCGACGACGACACGTTTTACTATGGGCGGTGGTCGGGGGAAAACGTGGGGATCGTGTTCACTGATACAGCCCTGAGTCGGGTCACGGTTGTTCCCCGGCCGATCGAGCCATCCAGAGAGGGCGGGGAGCAATGCAAAACGGAGGGATGGTGGAGAACAAATCGCGCGTGGTCGTACAGGAGTTGGATGCATACGCGGCGCGGCGTGTTCGGAAGCGTCCATGTCCATTCCCGCAGGCACGCAGAGGATGGCCTTGAGAGCAGCTCCATGTTCACAGAGCGCTACCATCCTGGCCTTCTTGAACCGGAGAGGGTGGTGCTCACCCACACGTGGGGCAGAGGGCCGCGCCCCGTCATGGTATCCGACGACGGTGAGTGGGTGCTCGTGGCGGGGAAGAACGCCCCAGGGACCTGCCACGTTCCCGTATATGTGGCCTCCCTGACGGACCGCGCAGTGAGAGAGATCGCTCCCCCCGTGCCCGTGGTCTCCTTCCCGCAACCTCGCTTCCGGCCAGGGAGGAGCGATGTAGTCCTCTGTCTGGCCGACGGAACGGTGGCTGTCTACCACATTGGCAACCGGACCTGTGATGTGCACACATTGCACAGAACAGCCTCGGGGCAGACCGTCCCAACGTCGCCGATCCACGGCATGCGGCTCTCTCCCAGTGGTCAATTCCTGGCGCTCTGGTGCCCTCTTGATGGGGAGACGTGGGGGATCCCAATTCTGAACCTGGAGGACGGAGGCGAACGGTGTGTGGCCGAGCAGCAAGCCAAGTCCGGGCTGGAGGTCCATTGGCTGGACAACGACCGTATCCTGCTCCAATCCGACCGTGGACTATGGACGATCAACCGAGAGGACGGCAAACAGGTGCAATTGTTGCCTTAGACGGGAAAGCAGCACACAGAGATCACAGAGGATTGCGCAGCAGTGAGAAGCAGTCACCCGAAGGCGTCGAGCGTGTAACCGAGGGAAGACAATGAGCAGCCAAGCGTTAGCCATCCGAGCCTTGCTCTGGAAGGAATGGCGGCAACAACGGGCCCTGTTCGGGATCTTGGTCGGGGCCGGGCTTCTCGCGATCCTGTCCGGCTTCTGGTGGCGGCCGTTCTATGCCGTCGGGCTGGCGGCCACTCTGGTTTGGGGTTGCGGGCCACTCCTCTTCGCGAGCAATGTGTTCGCTGGTGAGACCGATGCCGGCACGAAGGACTTCCTGGACGGACTCCCCTGCTCCCGTGCACACGTCTTCCGGGCAAAGTTCGCCGCAGCCTTCGCCCTTGGCTTGGTTGGTTCCCTGGCTGTCCTGATCCCTGGCACCATCTTCCTGCACGTTGTGGCAAATGACAGGGTCGCCGCCAACGAGTTGCTGCCCATGCTGGTGCTCGTGGTTGTGGTCGTGGTGACCGAAGTTTCGTTAGCTGCAGTGATGGCCTCGTTCGATGGAACGGCCATGGTGACCGTTCTCACGTCCATGGTGCTGACGCTGGGATTCAGCATCACGCAGTGGGGCGTTTTTCGATGGAATGGGGGTTTCTCACCGTCCGATTCCTGGGGGACGATTGGCACCGCAACGATCGTGATGTTGCTTCTCGCAGCCGGGGCGGAGTCCTGCTACACGGGCCGCCGATCGGGACTGTTGCTCGCCGCCTGGAGGGCTTCCAAGACGCTCGCCGTGCCCGTTTTGCTCATCCTGACGATCGTGACGTCCACCTGGTGGTGGAACTCCACCCCCAGAAATCGCGGAGCTGCCTGGCTCGCATACGGCACCACCGTCGGCAGTGCACCGTCAGGGCATGTGGCGCTCCAATTTGGTCGCACACGTATGTGGAGGTCGGGACGAACGGCCTTCCTCGACGTGTCTACGGGAAAAGCAAGGACCTTCTCCAGGCTCTCGCTGAGCAACGTGGTGGGCACACACCCGTGGTCACCGGACGGCAAGAGATGCCTGCTCACCAAGGATGGCGTGTCGATGAAGCCGTTCCTGCATCCCAAACCCGAACAAAAGGAGCTCTGGGTATTCCACAGCGACACCCGCGGCTTCGAGCTTTTGAGTACCGACCCCGTGGTGATGAAGGGACGCCCCGTGTGGCTGGACAACAAGACCGTGACCGCGCGCATCGGTGGTGACGATGTACGTTTCCTGCCCGTCGATGGCGGGGCAGAATCGCTCTGCCTGGGGCCCCCTCCCAAGAGCTTCAAATGGCAGAAGAAGAACACCGTTGTTGTAGGGACCAGTTGGGACTACCACTATGGCCGTTTGGCGAGTCAAGGAGTCGGCGTCTTCCTCACGACGGTCTTCGTTACCGACGGTTCGGCAACGGGAATAACGCTGGCGATCCATAGGTACTCCCCTTCTCTGAGCAGTTCGGAGACGCGGGAGTTCAGCCTACCGACAGACTGGCTCTGCGGCATAAACGTGCTGCCGGATGGGGACACGTTTGCCGTCTGGGACGAGAAGCGACTCTTCCTGGCAAGTTTCCGGTCAGGGACGTGGGAGGAGGGAACACTGCCGTCCAGTGCCGGAGGTCTGCTCCCCACAACGTGCACAACGTGCGAGAAGCATGTCCTATCGCTATCTCCGGCGACCTGCGGGAAGCACGTCTTCGTTCCGGGAAGAACCGGCGCATTGCCTTCGGCGTGTTTTGTCACCACCGAACGCGCCATCTACGTGCATCACCTTGATACGAACTCCTGGGATACCTGGCCCCTACCTGAAAAGTGGCTGAAAGTGGCGCGCGACAATCCGTCCAAAGACGTCCCTCCTCTCGTCGCCTTCCCTTCTCCAGACGGCGCGCGCCTGCTGGTCACCCAGCCTCTCAAAGGGGGGCTTGCCGCTGTGTTGGACCCCGGCGGAGGGGAATGGTCGCAGACTCTTACTCGTCACGTCTCGCGCATCAGCTGGTTCGGCAACGACCAACTCGTGACAGTGATGAGGGACGAAATCTGGTTGCTTGATCGTGACATGGAGAAGCGCCGACGCGTCTTCCCGCGATGAACACCGACCGGTGTAGCTTGCGTAGTCGGTGGCGAGCGCGAAGCACGGCCCCACCCACTGATTCGAGCGTTTGAATGGAGACAGACGATGCAGGATATGATGATTAGCACGCGGGACCTGAGCAAGCGCTACGGGAGGACGCTCGCGGTGGATCGGGTCGATCTGGACTTGGCGCCAGGCAAGGTCTACGCCTTGGCCGGGCGGAATGGGGCCGGCAAAAGCAGTCTGATCAAGATGCTGCTGGGGCTCGAGCCGGTTACCGACGGCAAGGCAACCGTGCTCGGCCTGGACTCGCGATCGGATCATGTCGAGATCCGACAACGGGTCGGGTACGTGCCGGAAACGCACCATATCTACGGCTGGATGACAGTCGAGGAGGTCTGCCGGTTCACCGCTGGCTTCTACCCAAGCTGGGACTTGGACCTGTGCCGACAGTTGCTGGACGACTTCGGCCTGGATCGGGCCAAAAAGGTCAGCGGATTGTCTCGAGGGATGACTGCGAAGGCCGCCCTGGTGCTGGCGCTGGCCCACCGGCCGGAACTGCTCATCTTGGACGAGCCCACCAGCGGGCTCGATGCGGTCGTGCGCAAACAGTTCCTGGAGAGTATCGTTAGCGTAGCGGCGGACGAGGGGCGCACCGTCCTCATCTCGTCCCACCTCCTCGCCGAGGTCGAACGCATCTGCGACACCGTCCTGCTGCTCGACCGGGGGAAGCTCCTTTTCGCCGAAGACGCCGAGAGCTTGCGGGAGCGCGTCCGGGAAATCACGGTCACCTTCGACGGCGATCCCCCCGACGCGACCGGCTTACCCGAAACGGCTGTGCTCACCAAAGCCCCCCACGAATGGCGAATGATCGTGCCCCACTTCACCCCCGAAACGCCCGGATCCATCCAAGAATGGGCCGGTCCGTCCGCCGCCATTGCCACCCGAGCACCAGGGCTTGAGGAGATCTTCATTGCCCTGACAGGGAACTCGCCAGAGGAGTAAGGAGATGCTGTCCCGCTCCCCGCTCCCCTTATCCGCACTCAAAGCCGTCGTCTTTGTGACCTACCTGGCTCCCCAGCCGTCACCCACCCACTCCCGGCTTCCTTGGAATGTCGGTTTCCCCCAGAACTACAAAGGAGGCGGCCCGAGGGATAGTGTGTCCTTCTCCCTCGGGAACTGCCAGCCTTTTCCGCGGGTCGACACAAGACCGCGTAGTCCGGGCCTGACAGCCTGTTACCGCCAAATTCCTATTCCCGCCGATCGGCCTTGAGGACAGCACGGACCAATTCCGCCAGCATCGGCCGTGCTCTCTCGTTCTCCTCATTGGCCAGGGCTTCGGCTGCAGCGCTGAGGGGCACATCGCCCGCCCAGGGGAGCAACTCGAGTGCCGTCCGGCGCCGCACCAGCGCACTCCGGTCCTTGAGGAATGGCAGAAGCATAGGGAGGAACTCCCTCCTTTTGCGTTCCTCGTCGATGTCCAAAACCAGCAGTCCCAGGGCATGCTGGCGCACCTTCTTGTTCGAATCCAGGCCGACAGCCTTGAGCAGTTCAACAAAGTCTTCGCCCTGTGAGTGTGGTTCCAGAGTCCCAAGCATCTGTCCGGCAAATCGACGCGTCTGCCACTGCCGAGAGTTGAGTGCTCTAACGAATCCCGGCAGGCCTGCCTCTCCGGCTTCCAAGACCGCCGCACTGGTCGCCCCCCAATCGCACCTTTGCCCGTAGCAGTCCAGGGCCGCAAAGACCTTTTCCCCGAAGTCCTCCTTAGGCGCTTCGGACTTCAATACTGCCTCGACCGTGCTCATCATGTCCTCTTTGAGTTTCTTGCGCGCTTCGTGCAATCGCCGTTTCACCGTTCCTGTCGGTGACTCCTGGATGGCGGCCACTTCGGCGACCGAATAGCCGTTCACGTAGTATAGGGTCACTGTCTCCCGCTGAGACCTGCCCAATCTGCCGATGGCCTCCAGTACCTGGTCGCGGAGATCGCTTCCCTTTAGTGACTCGTGGACGTCCCCATGGTCGGGGTCGTTCTCTATCGTGTCGATCTCAACGGTTTGTTTCCGGCGTCGAACTTGGTCAATGCTCCTGTTGATGGCCATCCTCCGCAGCCAAGGGCCGAGTCGCATGGGAGCCCGGAACCGATCCAGCCGCATGTAGGCCTCCACAAAGACCGTCTGGGCAACATCCTCCGCGTCATGGAAGTTGCCGAGCCTCGCCAGGGCCACACCGAACACAGCATCTCTGTATCGTTCCACGATCGGACCGAAAGCCTCTGGCCCGTCCGCCAGAGCTTTGGTGACCAGTTCCACATCCTTGTCCATCACTCTTGTCCCGAGTCTAACCGAGGGCGGGGTACTTTCCTGTCCGTTGCTATGTATATCGTATCCGGACCCCCAAAAGGTTCGGTCGTTGCCGCATTCTCCCACAAAAAGGCAAGGACCTCCCGTCCTTCTGCGAGAGGGAAGATAGAGGCGAGGGATTGAGAAGGCAAGACGCTGGACAGAGTCCCAGGTGTGGTAGAGCGGTTAGGGCGTCATGGGGAATGGGGATGGCGGGAGGGTAGGAAGCGTGGGGCAGCATTCGGTGGGGCGGTAGCGGCCGTCGACTTCAAGGCCAGCGGGCACATGGGCTGGGTTTGGGGGCTGCGGCGGGACTCTCGGTTGCATCCTCCGCCCCTTCCCGGTATCGTTCATCAGAAGGCTGAGGGAGCTCCTTTGGTAATGAAGGGCGGATGGCGTCATCGGGAGCAGGTTCCAGCCGGCTGGCTTTCTCGAAGGACCGGAGGATGACTATGGTGCGACGATGTGTTGTGATTGCGTTGAGCGTGGTGATGACGGGTACCGTGCTGGGAGAACCTGAGCTTTCTGGCACAGCGGACGAGTTGCGTCGGCTGCTGGACCCGCCTCCGGGACAAGTGACAATCTCAGGCTTCTCAGAACGCACTGTGGAGGCCGACCGTGCTGTCGTGAGGGTCTCAATTCTCACGTTAGGGAAGCGACTGAAGGTCGCAATGGAGGAGAACCGTCAGGTCCGCTCGAAGATGATCTCCAAGCTCGTAGAAGGAGGCATTCCCCTGGATCGGACGCATACATCCCGCTTTGCATCAACGCCTCTGCATTCTGCATGGACCGGCAAAGTGAAGGAATACCAAATCGTGAGCAAGGTCCGCATCCACGCGGAGTCTGAGGACGACATCCATCTTATTGCGGGGCTCGTGGACACGTTCGATGAGGTCTCTCTGGCTTCGATGGCGTTCGAGATGACGAAGCGCGAGGAGATTATCACTGAGCTGTTGAAGGATGCTTTCAGACGTGTTCAGCAGCGCCGGGAACTGTATGAATCATGCCTGGGCGTGACACTGTCCCCACGGCACGTCAATGAGCCAACGACGAACGACGTCAAGCCGCGACTTCAGTTCCCGATGTCCGTGCGGGTTGGCTCCGTTTCCGGTGTGCTGTCCGACCTGGATCTCGATGTCAGCGTGCATGCCTTGGCACAACAGGAGGAGGGCATCGATCAGTTTGAGGAACTCCTGTACAAAGTAGGTATCGCAGTAACGTTCGACCTGACACCTGTCCGGGTGGAGGAGGCGGAACCAGGCAGTGATGGGCCGCGTTGACCGGGGGCGCAGGCGATCGTGATGCGCATGAGGTGACGCCCGATGTCCTCCACCTGTGAGCCAACCGGTTAGCCCGATTTTTCTTAGACGACTGTACTCAACGCAGATCATATGGTGGCATGGGGCCGGGTGATCCTGAGGGCGTCGGCAAACGGAGAGCGAGAAGTGAACGACGGGACCTCAACCCCGGAACGTGGAATAGAACACCAAGATCACAGACTCACCGGGTTGTGGCCGCTTGTCCTCGCGGTTTCAGTGTTTGCCGCGCTCATCTGCTACTCGGTATTCGTGGATAGGCCGAAAATGCGTGAACGCGCACGTCGGATCAACTGCGCAGGCAACCTGAAGAGTTTGGGGTTGGCTGTGCGCATGTACAGCGGCGACTCTGATGATCACTTCCCCCCGAACTTCTCTGCACTGATCACCCAGGATTACCTGACCACGTTCAAAGTCTACACGTGCCCCAGTACGGTCACCCAGGAAGCTGGGAGCCTTGAACAGTTCCAGACTGGAGAGCAGTGCGACTACCAATATTTCGGGAAGGGCATCGCGGAGGATTGCCGCGGCTGTGAGCCGACGAAGACAATCTTGGGGTGCGACAAGCCGGGCAATCACAGGGGTTACTTCACCGTGTGGTTTGCCGATGGCCACGTGAAGGGATACCTCGGCGAGAGCATCGAGGGGATTGCGGATCAGAATGGGCTCTTCCTGCCCGGATACAACATGCCGGAGAAGACTGAAGCCGAGGCGGAACTGAGACCGGAATAGGGATGTGGAGGCTCTTGCAAAACCCCTCGGACCGCCCGCTTCCAGCGGCCGCCCCGAGGGGCTTTGCAGCTAATTTCTGGGCCTTCGGACGGTTTCTGCCCCGGGGCGGCGCTTGGGATGGCAAGAACCGTCGT
>Ga0209045_1001091_pt1 | contig 26718 bp, 14 predicted proteins | sample SaaInlLV_10m_DNA_4_FD_184664 | JGI IMG/M metagenome (GOLD analysis project Ga0209045, IMG submission 184664) | Marine microbial communities from expanding oxygen minimum zones in the Saanich Inlet - Saanich Inlet SI072_LV_200m_DNA (SPAdes) (version 2) | ecosystem: Environmental > Aquatic >...
CTGTGGTATCTGGGGCACATCCATGGCGTTTGGGGGGAGTGGTTCAGCAAGGATGTGGTCGAGACGGGAGCCGGAGCCAGGATTCACACGGATTGGCTGAGAGAGTTGTTCACGCGAATGCACACGACATCTCCTCGGGTCGTCAATGGTGTGTACACCTGGGCGTGGGCTGTGCACCCGCGTTCCAAGGTCTTTCGTGACCATCCGGAGTGGTTCATCTGGAAGGACCGTGACGGACAGGTCTTTAACGCCTATTCGAACATGGTCCTGAACCACTTGCGGCTGATGAGCGTGCCTGAGAGCATGGACGAGCTGATCGGGCAGTACCAGGATGTCATGAGTGACTTTGGCGGAGACTATTTCTACCTGGACGGCGGGGGCGGCGGGGCCAACCTCATAGATTGGGAGCACCTGACCATCGATTACGACACCCATTGGGAGGAGCTCTATCGGCGCATCCGTCTGGTCGCGCGCACCTGTGGTGATGACAAGGGCGTCTGGTTCAATGCCCGGACGGGACCGCACTGGGATGTCGGCTTCTATGAGGGGATCGATCGATCGCTGCACGCGGCCACTTGGCGCGACTCGGCCGACGGCCTGTCGGTCTGCAAGATGCGTCAGGTGTTCGATCCGGACCAGGTCATCATCCCGCTCTACTGGCGTACGCCGACATTACCGTTTTTCAGCAACTACTGCATCGGGCTTGGGCTCACGCCTTCATCGCCGCTTGGGTATACCGATCTGTTGAAGAAGCTGCCCTACATCGAAGCAGCCTACGAAACCCGATACATGACGTGGCAGGAAGCGGACCTTGAACCTGACTGGCGGGTAGACTCGCGGACCCAGATTGAGGCCTACGCCTTGATGCATGGGCCGACCGCAGTTCTCTCGGTCATTGACCATCGAGAGGGTGCCGAGACGGTGACCGTTTCGGCTGACACGCGCCGCCTCGGGCTGGAACCGGAGAAACCTGTCTATGCCTTCATCTTCGGCAACCGCGACATTCGGGACGCTTGGTTTGCTTTGCCCGAGGGTGTCCGTCGGGATGTGAGCCGCACCACGGGATGGGGGTTGGACTTGGTGGGGCGCCTTCTTGACGTCAGGGTGATCGAGCAACCGGGGGAACGGATTGAGGTCAGCATACCCAGTGAGCCGAACCTGTTACGCATGGTCTGTCTGAGCCAGTCTCCTGTGGCGGTTTTCTCTGTGAACGGGTTGCGAACGAATTTCTGGGGCGGGAGCGTCCTTGGCGCGAGTGTGTCCGGAGAGTTCCGGGGAGGCAGACTGCATCTTCAGGGAGAGGCCCCCGAAGGCGGAGCCGAAGCCGTTGTCTGTGCTCCGGTGGGTAAGCAGCTGGCTGGGGCGGGAGTCAGACGGCTCTACGTGGACGGGGCGAGCCTGGCCGTTGTGCCGTTGAGGGCAGGGGAGTCCACAAGCGTGTTGGAGTTTGAGGACCAAATCGAGGCAGGCCAGCAGCTCCGGATCACGTGCCCTGGAACAGTCAAGGCGGGCGAGGTGCTGCCGGTCGCTGTTGTTCCGGCTCTGAAGCGCGCGTCAGTCACGATTTGGCGCAACGACGTGCTTGTCGCCGTGCAAGATGTGTCTGTGACCGATAGTGTCTTCGCGCTACCGGTCCCCCCCCAGGCTCGCAGCGGAACGTGGTCTGTGCGGGTGAGTGGCGTGGTTGCGGGCAAGCTGTGCCAAGGGCGTGCGGAGTTCGCAATAACGGGGAGTTATGAGCCGGATCTACCGCCCGTTTACCGGCCCAAGATCTACCCCAAACCGGTGGTGACGGCGGCCGATGTCACGACCCGTGGGCTTCACGTCATTGGGACCGCGACCAATTCTCACGACGGTTACGACGACGGACACGTAACCGTGGTCGATACGGAATCCTTGCGCTTCGGTGGGGCCATGTCCGATGCCCCGCGGTCCCGGTACGGGTACGCCTTCAGCGGCCTTGAATTCGAGCGGGCTCGCGTCCTGACGCTATGCGTCACCAACACGATCCACAAGGCCTGGACGTTCATGCGTGGGGGGGAATCCTTCAAGCCCCAGTACACGACCACGTACGCGGGGATGTTTGTGGACTACCACACCGGGAAGGGCTACACGCACCGTGTTGCCCTTGGCCTGGGGATCCTCAATCCGAAGCGCAAGACACCTACGCCGAAATGGGGGAAAGCGGGCACGCCCGATGCCTTCGTTTCGTTGGGCGATTTCGTTCACCAGAGCCGAGATGCGACGTTCGCAATTGACCTGGCCACCTGGGCTCCCGCTGAGTGGACGGGGCGCTGCTGGGTCAGTGCCGGCGTCCACAACCTCTATCCCACTCGTGGCGTCACGGTGGAGGTGTTGAAGGCCGCGGACAGCGCCGATGGCGTAGAGATTGTCACGGGAGAAGATCTGGGTGGGTTGTACAAGAACAAGGTGTACACGATTGCTCGGGCGAAGGAGCCACCCGTGATCGACGGCAAGCTGGATGATCCTGCCTGGAAGACGACCAAAGCCGCGACCGGGTTTCACGTTCTGGGGCGGTCGGCCATTGCCGAGCCCAACACCGAGGCTTGGATCATGCACGATGATGCCACGCTGTACATCGCCTTCAAGTGCTACGAGGCGTCTCGCGCCCTGAATGTGTCCTCGGAGAAGCTCTGGGGGCGTGACGCGGTCGACATTGCGCTGAACCCGAGTGGTGATCGCGAGACGTTCCTGCAGATTATTGCGGATGCCAAGGGAGACTTCGACCAGTTCAGCCACCATCCGACCGGGAAGAAGTTCCGTTGGGACGGCGTTCGCGTCTCGACCGGGACCTGTGATGGCGGATGGGTCGCTGAGATGGCCGTTCCCCTGGCATCCATGGGACTGACGTCGAAGAAGGGCGTGAAGTGGTCGGGCAATTTCGTTCGCTACCGAGCAAGCGACCCCATGACGACGTGGTCGTTCATGCCCGGACCGGCCATCAATGACCCCGAACGCATGGCGGATTTTGTCTTGGAGTGAGTCAGGCTTCGAGCGCGCTTGTTGGGTCTACCCAGGTGCTCTGCTAGCCCACTCCGTCGCGTCTCACGTAGAAGCTGCGTATCAGGTCCGCGTACGGGGCCCAGAGCCGGAGGAGCTCAGGAGTCCGCCTGCCTGGGGGGAAGCACTCGACGATCTTCTGTATCACCGTGTCCGGGCAGTGCCCCAGAGACGTCAGACTGCACCCCAGAACGCATCCGGTACGGTCCAGCCCCCGCTGGCAGTGACACCAAACGGGCTGGCTCCTTTCGATGTGTGTGGTCACGATCTCTACCATGGGGCGCACTTGGTCCGGGGACGGGACCCCAGCGTCCGTCAACGGGCGGTGGTATTGGGCCAGACCAGTGATATCGAAATCCTCAAACTGGGGCGTCAGCGTAATCATGCAGCGAATGTGAAACCGTTCAGTCAGAGCCTGCACCAGTTCCCCTGGTCTCGGATGCAGGCACGGGTTCTCGCTTCCCAGAAGCAGGTTTCCGTGCACCGGATAGAAGAAGAGCTTTGCCGTTGTTTCCTCTCGCGTGCTTTGGGATTTCATGGTCACCTTAGCTGTCAACTCCCGGCTGCTGACGACTGGACTCTGACCCCGCGAGTTTGTTGAGAGCATTGCCGATGCGAGCTCCATACACATCGCCGAACGGTCTGCGGAAGACCAATGCGGGCGAACTCACTTCGGCGTGGGCGCGCGGATCTTGCCTCTGAGCGGTCCGAACACGCCGTCCCCCAAGACGATTTGGCCCTCCGATAAGTCCGCGGGCAGCGGCACGCCAAGAACGGCTGCTCCCAGTTCCTCGCCGTCCTGGCTGATGCTCATGCGCCCGGACCGGACCACGAATCGCAAGGTCGTGGGGCGGTCGCGCCACGCTATCACCGACGCCAGGTTGCCCGGCATGCGGAGATGCCACAGCGCGCCGTAATCATCAAGTTGCTGCTGCGTCAGGTCTTCAATGCCGGCCGAGCGCAGAAGGAGATGCGTGCCCTTCGCAGAGGTGCCGACAATCAACCCGTCACGGTACGGCACCAGTGCAGTGAGGCGCTGGCCCAGATCGTTGGACACAAGCTTTGCCGCCTTGGTCAACGTCTCGTACGGATGCACCGGGGTCGCATGTGTGGGCGGGTGCGTGAACATGCGCTGCATGTGAACCCACGCCTGTGTGTCCGGATCCCGCCGCCAGAGCTCGGACCACGGCCACACACCGACGAACAGCTCGCCGCGGTAGATGGCGGTCGTCTGCGCTTCGCGTGCGCTCGTGGACGCACCTTTCGGCACGGGCGGCCAGTCGGTGAGCGTCGTCACGGCCGCGCCATCGTAGCAGATGAGGAACCCCGTCGGGTACTGGGCCATCATGAGCCTGTCACCGTAGTTGATCATGGAGTAGACTTGATAGCTCGTCTTCTCGTCGGCCTCGACGAGGACTTTCCAGGTCTGTCCGTCAAAGGCGTAGAGCCCGCCCCAGTTCGTACAGTTCAGCACCTCGTTGCCAAGCTGGCCCCAGGCATACGGGAACTCTTTGTGCCACTTGAGGTCCGCTGCCTTCGCCTTTGTCAGGTCAACCTTCAAGTCCCGAGCGTACGGGTCCCAGGGGACAGCGACGATCTCTTTGGTCTCGGTCACCCCGTCCACCGGCTTCACCTTGTGGTAAAAGAACAGGTGCCCTTGACCGTAATAGCTGTAGCGGTAGCCGCCGGCAGTTTCCCAGTCGAAGATCTGCTGGCCGTTGTACACCAGGTGATTCCCACGCACTTCGAGTCGCTTGCCGCGCACGGTTGCGGCGGATATTCCGGGCCATGCCGCGTTCGGCAGGTCGCGCCACCGTCCCGAGGCAGAATCCCAGACGCGATAGGTGCGCTTTGGCTTCCACTGGTGGATGAACACGTCGTCGCCCAAGTCATGCGGGTAAGCGCCGGAGTCGTCGCCTGCGCGGGGTAGGGGCTCGAGTTGGTACGCCGCTCGGTCGTCCTGCGGCCGGACGAAGAAGTTGATCTTCAGGCGCTCGGAGCGGAAGTACGTATTGTACGCCGATGCGAACCCCGCACCGCACACCAGCCCGTCGGTGCCCCCGTACCCCTCGAAAACCGTCCCGAAATTCTGTCCCGTGTCGTGTCCGAGATCGACCGTGACCGTCACGTCCAGCGCCGGTTCAGCCCGACTCACGAGCGTCAAGACGTACAGAACACAAACCACGTGCATCTTGCCCCAGCGCATTTTGGCAGTACGAAGCATGGCAAGCTCCTTCCATCACAGCGACCGGAAGTTGACATCAGTCCAGCATCTCCGAACAGGTGTCGGGTCTGACCCGATGGTAATCGCTGGTCCTTCATGCCCGGCCCGGCCATCAGCGATCCCGAATGCATGGAGGATTTCGTTCTGGAATGGGATCGTTCCCGAGCGGGGAATCTGTCTTTGCCCCAAAGACGGACCCAGGGCAGTCTGGGGGCTGCCTGGGGGATAGCGCATGTGTAGCAATCAGCTGCTGCCTGACGTGCCCCCCCCGTCATCGACTTCCGCGATCAGAGCCGCTGGAGAGAGGATACGGATTCCGCGGAACTCCACCAAGCGAAGAAGGTGCTCATCCCCGGAGACAACGGTGTCGGCGGCCGCAGCGACCGCAGCTTCCAGAACGGCGTCATCGTCAGGGTCATCGGGGACAGCGACAATGGTCTCAAGGGGAGAGACTGAGAGGAACGTCTGGCGGATCAGATCGATAATCGCCGCAATCTGGTCTTCGCCCAGACCAAACTTCGGTCTCAGAAGAACGCCTTCAAGCTCAGCCACTAAAGCGGTTGACGTGAAGCCGTCGATGCGACCTTCACTCACGAGGCCGATGATGGTTCGACAGTTCCCCCCAAAGAGCAACCCCGAAAGAAGTACATTCGTGTCGCAGACGATCCTCATCTCCGGTCCCGCCGGGAGAGGGTCACCTCCGTCTGGACATCGGCTTCCGTCAGGCCCGCTTTGCGAGCAATCTCGTCGCCAAGCCTGAAAACAGAGTCCCAGCGACGCTGACGCTCAACGTACAGCCGCGCCGCTTCACGGAGCAGTTCTGAGCGGCTCCGCGCTTCCCGCTTGGCCTCAGCGTCGATATCGGCCAATAGCTCCGCTTGGAAGGAAATGTTGACGGTCATCGCAGCCATGTGTCGCTTCTCCAGCTTGATCGATTGACTCAATATACAATCTTTGTATGTGCTGTGCAATTGGTCAACGCTGTGTCCACTTGCCGGGAAGCGGGCATGGCACGACGGGTGCCTCAGCGGGGGAGCTTCGCGACGTCCGCTGCAGGCGCTGTTCGTCTTTGAGATTCTGGCCGCAGAGAACGCAAAGAGCACAAAGGAATGGGGATCGGTACCGACCATCCCACGCTGGCGCGCCGACAATCACCCGACTCTTGCGCATCACCATCCAATCTCTGTGATCTCTGCGTTCCTTGCGGCCAAATCGACTTCCATCGTGCGACGAACTACAGACCGGGGCCCGGGCAACCGCCGTAGCGCCAGAGGGCGCCCCTTCCCATCGCGTCCGGCCTGCCACCACGGCTTGCCTGCAGGTCCTCGATCGCGCGTTCCGGCTGGCAGTCAATCCGTTACGCCTTAGTTTGACGTGTATGTCCGGCTGTAGGGCAGGGCGTTGATGGGTGAAGCAGTCGGTTTGACTGGATAGCGAGGAATACAGCCATGCGAATCATGACAGCAGTTCTTGCAGTTTTGGCGATCATGTTCGGGCTCCATACCCGCGCGGTTGAGCATGCAGGGGAAGTCGTGTGCCACCGAGCAATCGGCTCGATCACGATCGATGGAAAGACAGACGAACCAGCCTGGGGGCAGGCTGTGCGAGCGGGGCCGCTGGTGACGTTGGGCATACGCAAGGCCCCCGAAGATGATATCACGCACGTGCGGTTCTGCTATGATGACCAGGCGCTCTATGTGGCGGTATCCTGCAGAGCGGGCACCCCTCGAGAGGCCCTCAAGAAGCGGGCTTGGGACGATGGCGGTGTTTGGCGAGACGATCACCTCGAGCTGTTCGTCAACACACGCCCTGACCGCGAGGAATACCAGCATCTTGTTCTGGATCGGGCGGGCAGCCAGTTTGACCAGTGGCGGACCGATCGGGAGGGTGTGACCAGTGGTCCGGCCTGGAACGGGAAATGGAATGCCGTCACCGTGGAAACGGATGACGGCTGGAGTGCGGAGTTCGCACTGCCGCATGCGGTCTTCGCAGACGCGTCGCCTCAGCCCGGCGATCTATGGCGCCTGCGGATTGGACGCGATGCGGGCGTTGATGGGCCGATTATGTGGCCCCCCAATCAGAGCGGGAGTTTCCATCAGCGGTTCGCGGATGCTGCGCTCTACTTCGAGACCATGAATCTGCTCAAGAACGGTGACTTCGAGGAAGGGGAGCCCCGCAACGGTGCACCATCACCATGGACAGTGTCGCTAACCAGTTCGGAGGTCGACAACCGGCTTCAGGGGACGGTGACAACGGTGGCTGGAGGCGCTGCCGACGGGCAACGCGCCTTGCGACTCACCAAGCTTGGAACGGCACTGTGGTGGCCCCAGATCTGGAACTGGGAGTATTCTCTGACGGTGGGAGGCGTCTACGAGTTTTCCATTCTCGCCAGAGGGACAATGCCCCAGGTGAATTTGCGCGCTACGGCACGGGTCGAAGGGCGTGCGGTCAAGATGAGCGAAGGGCGTCGCCCGGGGAAGGAGTTCGAACGGTTGCGGTACCGATTCATGGTGCCCGAGGGAGCCACGAGTGTCGGGGTTGGGATTTCAGCGCCAGCTGGAGCGGCCGGAGAGACGTTGTTCGATGATGCCGTCCTGCGGCGCCTTCTCCATCGTGACGGCGCTACCAGGACATCGGCGATCAGTGCTTCTCCACCGGACTTCTCGCCCGACCCGGATCCGATACATGGTCTCGAGGCGTTGAGCGAGCGCGCCGGGCACAAGCCGTGGGATCGGTACTGGCGGGGAGACCGTCTGATTTCTCATCGCGTCATGTTCCGCGACCGCAAGCACGGGACCTGGCTGTGGCTGCTTGACAACTCACCCTCGGTTCAGTATTGCGTGACGGCTTCAATCTGGCCGGGCTGGAATGCGGATGGCTCAGTGCTCTATGTGAACGGGCCGCGGCAGACTCCTGACAGTACACCGAAGAGTTGGCTCTTTAACGCCGATTTCTCTGCGCTCCGTCCTCATCCGTTTGGCGGCATGCCGCTGTGGGACCGGGAGGATCCCTCGGTCTACTACTGCCATAGCGGCAGCGAAGGCAAGGTCTGGAAAGTTGATCTGAGAACGGGCCGCGAGACGCTCCTGGCGTCATGGAAACCCCGGGCCCGAGAACGCTCCTATGGCCTAACGAAGGACAATCGATCCGTATTCGTGACTGATCACGACGGTGGCCTTTGGGTGCCGTATGAACCCACTGAGAAACCTCTGCCTTACGTGAACGTTCTGGACTGCTACGGGCAGGGCAGAGGGGGCGAAGGGATCGTGCCCTCCAAGCTCCTGGCGGCAGAAGATGAGGAGGGCCCGGTCTTCCGAGTGCTGATCGGGACGCGCGTCTACACCGACACCGGGCGCACGGAGCGTGTGGTTGTACCGATCTCCGGCCACACCGAGTATCTGCGGACCTTCGCGAGCGGACGCGTCCGGTTTCCGGATGATGCAGAGCCGCCTGCCACCAAGGACCTCGATGAGCTCTTCCAGATCTACCACCTCTATCCCTCGTGTAGCCACGGGCACTTGAGCTATTCGCCGGATGGTGAATACGTGTGTTGGGACGGCACGACGCGGTCGCACCGAGTGCGTGATCATGGTGACCTCCAGCAGCATCGCGTCACTCTCAAGGGTGGCGTCTATCACGCGTGCTGGTTCTCCGATCCGCGCTTCTTTGTAACCTGCGTTCGGGCCTACCGATCGAGCTATGACAGAGCTCACAACAGCGGTCTGCTGACGCAGGCTTTCTCGGACGGCACCTGGCAGCCGGTCTGCGACATCAAGATGCGGCCGGCCGCCTTCTACTACCAAGGCAACTTCGCCACCCTGAGCCGGGATGCGACCAAGATCCACTATGAGTCGAGCATGACCGGCGTCCCGAAGAATTACATTGCCGTCATGGCCCGTCCGCAGGCTCCACGGGACCTGTCCTGCCGTACTGACGGTGATTCCGTGCTGCTGGAGTGGACCAACCCTCCGCACAGTCGAGAGGTCCGCGGATACTTGGTGTATCGAAGCGAAAGGAGCGGAGATGGCTACGTATTGCGGACTCCGCAGCCCGTTGAAGGCGCCACCTTCCGAGACACGCTTGCGGCTTCAGAGGGAAATCGCTTTTTCGTCGTTACGGCGTTGGAGCACACTGGTCTCGAGAGCGGATACTCGAACGAGGTCGCGGCGATGGGCACGGGAACAGGGGCAACGTCGACTGACTCGTTGGTTGTTTATGCGGAGGCCGAGGATGCCCTGGTTGACCTGAGCACTGCCGACAGGCCTGGTATATCCCGGGGCCGTGACATGCTCAGGGCGTCGAACTGGTACTACATCTACCGGAGCCCGGAGGCCCAACGCGGCGAGGCTGCGCTGCCTGTCCGTGTTCCGCGAACGGGACTGTATTCCGTGTGGTTACGGACGCGTCGCGGCTCGACGGGGAAGGGCCGTTGGACGGGGGCCTGCGACGGGCAGGCCCTGGGGACGTCTCTGTGCACCACCGACACCTGGGACTGGCATCGGCTTGACGGGGGGCAGGTACGCCTGATGGAAGGTAAGCACCGATTCACGTTGGCAACAGATTCAGTTGGCGCGCAGGCTGACGTACTGTGTCTCGCGACTGATCCGGCGTTTGTTCCCGAGGGCGGGCGCCCTGAAGACGTGGAGCCGCCACGTCCTGTTTCCGGCGTGCGGGTTGAGTCAGTTGAGGGGCGCACTGTGGCGTTGTCCTGGGACGCGTGCCCAGCGCCTGATGTCTGGCACTACAATGTCTACGGCGCCAGGGCGCCCATCACGGAACCGATGCAGGAGTCACTTCTGGCATCGCCAACGACGTGTGAGTTCATCGATTGGGGGCTTCGGGCAGGCACGGCGTACCACTACGCGGTCACAGCTGTGGACCGACGTGGCAACGAGAGTGAAATCGCCCGTTGCGTAGCTGCGGGAACTGCCCCGCGGGCCGGCCGCGAGATCGAGTTGCGGTTTGACGAGGCCCAGGCCCGGGGGCCGTTCAGCAAGCGGGAGGCCGAAGGGACGCGTGCTGCCAACTACCTTGTCTTGCCCGGAGACACGCCCGAGGGTGTCGCCCGGGATAGTTCACTGCGTTGGGCCGTTGATGTGCCGGCTGGCGCAACCGAAGGGCGCTGGTACCTCTGGCTGCGTTACCTGCCCGGCGGGAGTGCCTCTACCCGCAGAGTCGCGGTCGAGCAGAATGTGCGCGTGCTCCTGGACGGTGAACCCCTGACGCATCTTGGCGGAGGACTGACGGACCTCAGCGTTCCGGAGAGTGGGATTCGACCTGAGTTCTGGACCTGGGCGCGTCCTGTGAAGACCAATCTGACAGCGGTCTCCATCACGCCGGGCAAGCATGTGCTGACGCTGGAAGGGCTGACCAAAACGATCCGTTACGATGTGCTGTTGCTTACAGACGAGCCGTCGTTTCGGCCCTCTGACGGCCGCTTGCGGCAACGCTGATGGAAGCCGTGGCATCGTGTGACGTAGGCTACCTGTGCAGGCAACCGAGAGAGATATGCTGACTCACCACAGATGGCGGCGCTGCCCCGGCAATCCGGTGTTGCCTCCCGACCCATGTTTGGACGTGGAGAGCACCCGGTGCATGAATCCGTTCGTGGTCAGAGCAACTGAGGGGTACCGGCTCTACTACTCGGGCGGGGACGCTGAGGGGCGTCAGCGCATCTGCATGGCGACTTCAGCCCCCGGGGCACCGGGAGAGTTCGTTCGCCATGGCGTCATTCTTGACGTGGGTGCGCCTGGCTCGTTCGATGCGCACTGGTGTGTGCTTCCTTGCGTTCGGAGGTTCGGGCCCACGTGGCACCTTTATTACAGTGGACATGAAGGGACAGATCTCGGGCTGCAATCGTTCCCCGGCATCGGGCTGGCGGTCAGCGATGACGGTATCCACTTCTCGCGGCACTCGTGTGAGCCGACAATCACGGGCGACCAGACAGCGGAGTTTCCCGACAATCGGGGCGTAGCCGGCGGGGGAACCATTCTGGAAGACGCATCAGCGGACGAGTCGCACAGGTACCGGATGTACTACACGCTGGCGGTCGGCCGGAAAGACGCGGATGTACGCGTTGACCAGGAGAAGCACTGTGCGGTTTGCCACAGCTCGGACGGAATTCACTGGCACGACCATCGGCTGATCCTGGGGCCCAGGAGGGATGTCGCCAATGAAGATATCGCTGTGGCGGCTCCGGTCGTTTGGCGAGATGGTGAACTCTACCGTATGCTCTATTGTGGTATTGGTACGCGATGGGGCTACTACTCCATTTCCGAAGCCGTGAGTGAGGATGGCTACCGTTGGTGCCGCGGCGATGGAGATGAGAATCTGTCTTTGGTCCCCGATCCGGCTTCCCCATGGGAGTCGCAGATGGTTGAATACCCAAGCGTTATCGAGGAAAGTGACGGCCTGCGGCTTTTCTACTGCGGCAACGGCTACGGTAAGACGGGGATAGGTATGGCCTTTGCTGCGGATGCAGACCCGATTCCCACGTGTTCTTGACAGACAGGATATGGAGTGCGCCCCATGGGAAAGACTCTCTGGCAGTACTACAAGGACTTGGCAGCCCGGATTTCCGACACGGCGCTGGCGGATGTGGCGACGTTGCCGGATTGGCAGAAACAGCGTGAGGATATTCGTCGGAAGTTCTTTATCTCAATGGGGTTGGAGCCGTTTTTCGAGAAGTGTGACCTGCGGGTGACGGATTACGGCGAGTTTGGCGGGGAAGGCTACCGCGCCCGGAAGATAGCGTACCAGATTCTGCCGGACTGCTGGGCGACGGCCAACGTCTATTTTCCGGACCCGTTGCCAGAAGGGAAGCTCCCTGCGGTCCATTACTCCTGCGGGCACACCCACATCGGCGTGTGGGGGTACCAGAACCATGCGGTGATGTGGGCGCGTCGGGGGTATGTGTGTTTCATCTTCGATACCATTGAGCAACATGACAATCCCGGGGAGCACCACGGCCTCTACTACAAGGATCGCTACGACTGGATCTCAATGGGATACACGGCGGCGGGCGGTGAGCTCTGGAACGGCATCCGAGCTCTGGACGCCATGGAGACGATCGAGGAAATCGATCCGGAGCGCATCGGGGCGACGGGCAATTCGGGAGGCGGAGCCGGGAGTTTTTATGTCGCGATTGCGGATGAACGCGTGAAAGCAGTGGCGACTTCCTGCGGGGTTGCCACGCCCAAGTACACGATCGCTCACCGTAACATGATGGGACACTGCGATTGCATGTATCTGCACAACCCGTTCCAGCTGGACACAACGGCGTTCGCGGCCCTTATAGCCCCCCGGCCGTTGCTGTTCTGCTTCGCGCGCCATGACTCGCTTTTCAATCCGGCGGAATTTCGGGAGGCCGCACAGGGAACCAGAAAGGTCTACGACCTCTACGGATGTGGTGACAGATGTGATCTGTGTGAGTACGATGGGCCGCATGGCTATCAGCCGGAGTCCATCGACGCAATCAACACGTGGTTCGACATGCATGTAGCAGGCGATCCGCGCCCGCTTCTGCAGCGGGACGATCCAGAACACGACGAGAGCGTCACAACCGTGTTTGACGGCGTGCCGCCGATGCCCGACCGGCTGGACCTGTTGCCCGAGCTCCTTTCGCAGCCGGGCGCTGTGCGGCTGCCCCGCTCGCCTGAGGACTGGTCAGGGATCTGTGAGGAGGCCACGCAGAATGTGCGCGGAAAGGTCTTCCACCTGCTGGACGGCGTCAGGCCGGTTGAGTTGGAGCAGGTTGGTGATTGGCAGGGCGGCGCGGATCCGGCCAATCGGCGGGAATCCTACCGGGCCCAGATCGAGGGTATGGATGTCTGGATCGACGCGGTGTTCAAACGTGAGCATGTCGGGAAGGTGGTCATCGCGGTGGCCAATGCTGAGCAGTGTGCGCGTGACGCCTTGGCACAGGCGTCGGGAAATGGTGCTGGGGCGACCATCGCTGTCGAGCCTCGGGGCACCGGCTTTACGGCTTGCACAGACCAGGATTACCATCTCCTGCGGGCCGGGGCTTTGACCGGGGTCACGCCGGCGGCGTTGCTCGTACACGATCTGCATGCCCTCATGCCGGCCATTCTTGAGCTGCCTTACGTGAAGGACAGGTCGGTCTACCTGTACGGCTGTGGGGATGCGGGGATCGCATGTCTCTACCACGCCTTGTTCAACAAGGAAATCGCGGGTGTCATCGCGGAGAACCTACCCGCATCACATCACGGCGGGGGGTACATCAACGGGATTCTTCGCGTCGTGGACTTGCCGCAGGCTATTGGGCTCGTGGCGCCGCGCCCGATTGGGCTGGTGAACATGGGTTCCACATGCGCTATGCATTGGGCCAGACGGGTCTATGATCGGCTTGGCATTCCTGGGAAGCTGGTGCGGACGGGGTCTCGTAAGGGGGCCTTTGACGCCGTGACTCGAGAGAGGTAGAGGGGGGCGCTGGAGCTCCGGTCATCCCTGACCGGCCGTCTTTCCTGGCCGGTTCGACAGCACCGGTTTGGGAAAACCGGCCTCCAGAGGGCGGGGCACCGGCTTGGGAAGACCGGCCTCCAGCGGGCGGGGCACCGGCTTGGGAAGACCGGCCTCCAGCGGGCGGGGCACCGGCTTGGGAAGACCGGCCTCCAGGGGGCGGGGCACTGGTTTGGGAAGACCGGCCTCCAGGGGGCGGGGCACCGGTTTGGGAAGACCGGCCTCCAGCGGGCGGGGCACCGGCTTGGGAAAACCGGCCTCCAGGGGGAAGGGCACCGGTTTGGGAAAACCGGCCTCCAGGCGAATGGCGATCGGAGGGCCGCTCGCCGTACAAGAGCCGGTGCCCGGTGATTCTACCGGATCAACGCAACTCCGGCAACGCCTACGTTGCTGACTACAAACGAATGTCGTCACCAACAGAACGGCGTTCGTAGTGAGGCACGCAGAGCATCGGAGTGCCGTTCTTCCAGCACAGCGGCATCTGCAGATCTTACCTCTGCGTCGTTCCGGGGATGGTCAGCTGGGCCAGACCGAATGCGGGAAGGGAGAATTTGAGCTTGGTGGTGCCGGCGCCGTCGAAGACGACCGGCACGTCCTGCCCTGGCTCCAGGCGTGCGGCTTGGGCGAGGGCCTCAATGAGTTTCGCGACGTCCTGCTGACGTGGTGTTTCGTGCTTTCCAGCTCGGTAGTCGAACAGCTCCGCGCGGGTGACCTGGGGGCGATCCAGGCTCTGCCACTCACCGTAGGCATTGCTGCGGTTGCGGTCTACCTGTACGAGCGTGCCGACGAGACGGCGTTTGGCCAGGTCCGGACAGCGTAGGTTGAGCGTAATCGTGGTGGCATAGTCCTCATCGGGCGACTCAATCCAGTTCCCAAAAAGGACGGCAACTTTGCCGTTGGCGCTGTTGCACGAGGCGATCACATCCACCGGGGCGTTGCTCGATTCGGCGGTCACGCGTGTTCCCCCCATGCGGTTGAGCAGCGTGTAGAGGTGGAAGGGGGCTTTGGGGAAGCCGGGATTGGTGAACATGCCGAGGGTTCGGCGGTAGAGCGCGTCCTTTTTGTCCCATAGGTAGTCACCGACACAGAACGAGTACGCTTGGTCGACTCCGAGTTTGTCCATGAGAAGGAGTGCCCTGAGTGTGAACGGGCCTCGGTACGCGTCGTCAAGCCACGGGGCAGGGGAGGAGTTGCATGAGAACTCGGTGATGAAGCGGGGCATCTTGGCGATCTCAAGGAAGCGTTTGAGACGGTCATCGACCTGGAGGACGCTGCGTCGGATGACGCGGAAGTCCGGCGTCCCCGTACCGGAGCAGTAGATATGCCAGGAGATGAAGTCGAGCCGCGTACCGATGCTGCCAGTGGCGGCGTTCCTGCCGTTGGTGCAGTGTTCAGCAAGAGGTAGGACCCAGCCGTTTCCGGCTCCACCGGGGCCGCCGATGCGGACGTCGGGAAAAGCGCGAACGGCTCCGGTCACTGTATGGTCGTACAGCGCCAGGAATTGCTTCAGGTTGCCGAGGAAGTAGGCTTTTGCATCGGGTTCATTCCAGACCTCGAAGTACCACGTTCGGACCTCATCCGGGCCGAACTCCTCGACGCAGTGGTGCACGATCCGGTAGATCAGTTCCTGCCATTTCTCAAGGTCTGCAGGCGGGTTGATGTTTCGGTAGCCCTGGCCCTTTCTCCCGGCGATCGGTGTAGGTGTGCTCTCGAGGACGAGCATGGGTTTGAGCCCGTTCTCCAGCAGGACTCGGATCCCGTTGTCGAAGCGTTTCCAGCTGTAGATCGCCTGGTCGTTCTCCTCCCGGTACACTTTGGGGCCCACAATGGTCTCGTGGAATCGCACGTACCGGAATCCGGCTTTGCTGAATTCGGGAATCGTTTCGGTGCGTCGGGGCACGAGGATGTTGCTCAGGTAGCTGTGATCGATGCAGCGCCAGAGGTCAGGGAGTGGGCCAAGTTGGCGACTGGTGTCCACGGTGACTGTGGCCTGTTTGCGGTCGAGTTTGCGCGGGGCGATTGCGTAGGGATCATTGGCCATGGTCACGGTGATGTCGTCAGCCCACATGGTGCCCGTACAGCCCTCGCAGTACATAACCTGGACGCGGAAGTAGGGGATCGAGGCCGGTAGGGAGAAGGTGCGTGAGTAGTGGGTCCAATCGCTGGTACCCAAGGCGCGGATGACATCGTGGTGGCCAACCTGTTTGAGCTCGGAGTCGAGCTTCCCGATCACGATGGATGCCTTGAACCAGGGCCGCTTCCCGATGGTCATTGCGTCAAGCTTGAGCCAGCCGGAGACGGTGATGACATCGCCTGTGTTGGGCAATGGATCGGAACTTAGGCAAGCGTTTCCGGTGAATGTGACGGCGTGATTGCCGGAGTGGACGACATCGTCTATCCATTGGGTGGAGTCCGGCTCACCCCACTGCTGTTGCCAGCCGATGGGACTGCCGCCGGTTTCACGTTCAAAGCCGCCGTTTTCAAGCAGTCCGTGGTCGGCAGCCGTCGCGCAGACGGCCAGGGATACGTAAGCGGTCAGGGCGGGAAGAAGCAGTGTTCTCATCGCGCGGTCCTGTTTCTCTCACTTGATGAGGGATTCGTAGCTCTCGGGGGTGGTGCCTGGGGAGAGCAAGTGATAGGCGTGGTTCACCCGCAGTTCATCGCCCGGCCCCAGCATTTTCACCGGGGACATCAGCTCGAGGTTGACCCCTTCATTGGGCTGCACACAGATGTAGGTAGTGTCTATCTGGGTTGGGTTGAAGCGATTCACGAGGCCTGCGCCGTCCGCGCTTGAGCGGAGTGCCCAGACACCGTCTGCGAAGTCCGCACCCTTGAGCCACAGATCGGAGCGTTCGGCCTGTATCTCCCGCGTCAGGACATCTCCGTTCCGCCGCCGGGCAAAGAGGGTGCATTCTCCGACGCGTCCTCCGATTCGGAGAATGGGATGGACGCGCAGGCGGGCCTTGATGGGGTTCGCCGAGATATTGGTGACGGTTGACTCGATGCGCACATCGGGTCTGTCCACCGGGAGAGTGATGACGCGGCGGATACGGCGATCGCTGAGCTTGGCGGTCAGGATGAGTTTCTGGCCCGTTTTCCCGTGTTGCTGTTCTGTGTCAAAGGAGCAATCCCAGCCGGGGCCCCCGAGTTGGGGAGAGGTGTACTCCTCATAGCCGCCATAGTTGATCCACGCTTCCTGGCGATGGACCTCGGTTGGGTTGTAGCAGATGTTGGCTCCAGAGCGCTTGTCGATCAGGCGCTGGATCCTCCCGCCGAGGCCCGGGATGACATCCACTCGGACCAGGTCGTTTTCTAGCGTGGTAACGGGGTAGCTCCGGGGTTGGCGCCCGGGAATGTCGTAGGTTACCGGCGCGGCGAGGAACTCCTTGACGGGGCTCATGTCGGTCCAATGGAATGCACTGCCGTTACCGGGGCGGATCCAGTAATCCGGCTCCGTGCCGCGGCGCCGTTCGAAGTTGCCGTTCTGCACCAAGTTCCGGTCGGGGGCATCGACCGCGACGACGGTCAGGTCATCGACCCACACTTGTCCGATGCCGTTGGTGACACGTCCCACGTGAGCCACAACCGAGGCGGAGTCAACGTTCGGTGTGTGGAACGTAAACGCAATTTCTTGCCACGGCGTCTCTCCGGTGATGGTTTGACCTGCCTGGGGCACGGCGCCGGTCAGCTCGACAGGGATGGTCGTGAATGTGGCATCGCCCTGGGTGCGCACTTGGCAACTCAGGCGATGTTCTGTCGCGCCTTTGAGGATCATCGGGTAGCGTTGCCGCCAGCTTGAGGATGGCGTGGTGGCGAGGTTGGCGCGGACCGTCACACAGCGTTGTCCTTCGCAACTCTCTTTGACGGGGTAGCGGTAGTCGCAGCGGTCGTGGACATCGAGCCCAGAGATCTCTGAAACGAAGCCGCGGATGTCGACATCTCCTCGCCAGGCGCTCTCGCGGATACGCCAGATGCGGAACTTCCGGGCGATTCTGATGAACTCAGCCAAGTCGGCACGCCAGTCACTCCTCCCGTCCGGGCCGATGGTCAGGGCCTTGTCCGTCATCCTGATTTGCAGTGGGTTCGTGCCGGTGGCCAGCTTGACCCAGTAGAGGGTGATCCTCTCCCATTCGATTCGGTCTCGGTATACAGACTCACCGGCCCTGCTCTCCGCTTTCTCGAACAGCGCTTCAGCCGCGGCGATGAACTCGGGGGTGAATACCTTTTTGGGCGGAGTGCTGTAGAGGTTCATTTCCACGTCTTCCTCGTAGACGGTGCCATGGAGGAGCTTCCAGTAGCGTTCCATGGGGGGGGCTGCCGGGCCGTAGTACTGGGTGAAGAAACGTTGGACGAGCTCCTGGGGGTCCGCTGTGACATTCCACATCAGTTTGGCCAGCAGGTAGTGGCAGGGACCGAAATTGTGGGCCGATCCGCCGCCTTGGTAGAACAGGTTGCGGACCCCGCGGCGATGGTAGTATGGCACATCCTTGATGATCGCGTAGCTGTTGGGGTACGGCATCAGGTAGTTCGAGTAGTTGACTCGGTAGTCGTAGACGAACAGCTGCTTGGTGACGTCGGTCCAGCCCTCCACCCAGCTCTTGTACTCGGTATTCCGTTTGGCTGTCTCAATGGGGTGTGAGTGTGAGCATGGGTGGCGGATGTGGCAGAGCTGGATCCCGAGTCCGGGGGCAGGAACAACGCGTTCAGGCGGCTCGACTCCTGCCTGGTAAGCGTAGGTGTAGACCTGCTTGTCTGGGTGTTGCTCGCGGACAAGCTTGGAGACGGCGCTGCAGAACACCATGAGACGGTCGGTCACGCTGTCGGCCCGGGTGTCCAGCGCTTTGCAGTCGGTGCATTCGCACCAGCCGGCCCAGTCATTTTGGCAGAGGGCAAACACCTTGCATTCCGGGCGGCGCTCGATGTCGCGGCAGATCCCTTCGGCGCAGAGCCGGATCACATCTGGATTCGTGGTGCAGAGCTGAGTGTGGTCCCACTTGCGCTTGCCTTTGACAAGGCTGAAGTACTCTGGGTGGGAGAGGAAGTGTTTGCCGGGGGGAATGAGGCGGGAGTAGTTGTGCCCGAAGGTCCCGAAGAACGCAGGATCGCCTTTGTCGATCCCGTAGTGGGCGCCGCTGATCGTGGGATCGACCTTGTTGCGAATGCACCACTCTGCATCGCGGATGCTGCTCAGCCCTCGCCAGGTGAAGCTGGGGCGCTGAAGGTCGATGACGTCATTCAGCGCGAAGGCGCCCGCCTGTGGGACGACTTCCCCCACCGGTCCCGGCATATACCAGCCGCAGCCCAGGTAGTCTTCCAGGAGTGTGTAAACACCGTAGAGAGCCCCGCGCAGACCACCGAGGATGTAGAGGTCAGGGCCGATCGTCTGGAGCAGAAATGCCTCCTCGCCGAGATCCTCGAGCTTCGCCTTTGGCTTAGGGACAACATCCCCTGTGGGGCGGGCGATGTAGATGCCGTGGCGGCCGGGATTGGGACGTACGGCGGCCAGTTCCGGTGCGGTACCTGTGAGGCGCTCCAGGTACAGACGGAGCTGCCTTGCCGCGTGCTCTTCGTGAGATGCGGGAGAATCAGGCAGCACGATGTCGTGCGTTGCGGGCCCGAGAGCAGAACCATTGATCGTGATGGTGCATGCTCCAAGAGCCGCGAGGCGTTTCGCCCACGTAGCCCGGGGCGTTGCGAGCGCCTGGCGCAGTTCGGTCAGGACTGAGGCGAAACGCGTCTGGCACTGTTTGGCTGCGAGGAGGGACTGGGCTGCCCTCTCCGCCTGCTCCAAGCGGAGAAGCAGTTCACCGGCTTCCGTGCACGTGTCGGCGCGCCCCAAGAGACGGTGTCCCAGTCGCATGGTGGCAGTGGCCCAGGCCATGGCTGCATCGCCGTCTCGGCAGCTTGCACGTGCTTGATCCAGCCACGAGAGGACAGTGGCCGATGGGCGTCCCTTGCCGATGTCGTCGAGACGCGTCAGTGCATTGGCGTAGGCGGGACCGCTGTTCTCGAGCATCTTGGTGAGCCACTTGCCGCGGGGCACGTCATCCCTGCTCGCCAGGGCCAGAGCGCAATAGATGTCGGCACGTGTGTAGGTATCTGCGCCTGCACAGAGGGCGGTTGCCTGCTCGGTCTCTGCTGCAGCGATGTGAACGCGGGCCAGGAATTCGCGGTCCTCCATGGTCAACGTTTTCTTGGCCGAGATCGCTGCGCTGACGGCTTCAGGTTCCGCGATCTTCTCGATTGTGACGTCATCCACCCATACTTGAGCGTTTTCTGCTCCGAAGAGAGCCGCCGGGTGTAGCGTGTAGGTTTCTCGCGGGCAGGAGAAGGTGACTTCGCAACGGTGCCATTGGCCATCACTGGGTACGGTGTAGCCGCACTGGTAGCGCCAGTCATAGGAGTTCCATCCATATCCGAGAAGGGCCTTCAGCTCCCCTTTTCCTGTCGCTTTGGCGTACCCGACGACTTGGTACTGGGCGAACGGCTCGATCTTGAGTTTGTAGCTCCGGCTGCCACGCCAGCGTGTTCTGGCCTGACTGGAGACGGTCAGGCAGCGCCCGCCGCCGCGGCCTTCGCTGGAGTTTCCTGTCCGTTCGAAGCTGCTGTCCGGGAAGAGAGCAGCAGCCTGCGCAGTGCACGCGAGGATTGCGGCGAAGAGGGCCACGAATAGTTGTCTTGTCATACGGGCTACTTGTCCTGGGTTGGCGTTTTCCACGTCGGTTTCTTGTTCTTTCTCAGCCACTTGCGCATGAGAGTCTGACGCTTTGTCGGTGTGGTGGCCGGTTCTCGGTTTCCCCGGTCAGAGGTGTGTTCCACACTCCAGCCTGTCCACTCCCTGAACGCGTGGTAGGTCCAGTCCCAGTCGTGGCTCTCGAAGATGTCGATGCAGTCACGCAGGTAGCGATAGGCGCTGCTGTCGGGGGCCCAACGGATGGCGCTGAACTCGCCGACGTAGATGTGGGCATTGAAAGTCTTCTGGAACTCGAGAACGGGTTTGAGGGCCTGTTCTATGCGGTCTTTCGTCCATTCTTGCCCACCAATTGTTCCCGGGTACGTGTGTGGGGTGGGCCACTGATCGCGGACGCCCTGGTGGGTGAAGGTGTGTGGGATATAGACATGGACGCTGTAGACAACGTTCGAGACGTCGATGGGGTTGAGGGCAACGAATCCGTTCGGGCCGCCCCCTTCGGTGGGCTCGACGATGATTGCGTGTTCCTGATCGATCTCACGGATGGCCCTGGCTGCTCGCTCGGCAAGTCCCTGCCAGTCGAGGACATCCAGGCTGACGGCCTTCTCGTTCGGCTCATTCGCCAGGTCGTAGCCCCAGATTGCCGGGCTGTCTTTGTATCGTCGAGCCATCATCTGCCAGTTTGCCACGAACTTGTCCTGACATTCAGGGCTGGTGAACAGGCTCTTGCCGGAATCCGGACCGCCTCCGGGTTTGCTGTGCAGGTCAACGACCACGTACATCCGGTGCTTCTCACAGAGCGGAAGAGCGGCATCGAGCTTAGTCAGTTCACGTTTCAGCCAGCGGTCGTAGCCCGCCAGATCGAAGCTGTCGCCTTTGGGCTTCCAGTTTGTGAGTTGCCAGCGGATGACGTTGGCGTTCCAGTCGGTGGCGAACGTCTCGAGACTCTCCGGTGACACGTTTGGACTGACCATTGCACCGCGTAGCCGAGGGAGGTCGTGCCCTCGGTACATGGGGCCTGTGACCACGGGTGTCTTGGCTGAGAAGGGGAGTTTGCGGACGGTGATGCGGAGGTCATCGAACCACACACGCCCGTTGACTGCCTCAAGGCCCATGAAGAGCTCCCATTTGGTCGCATCGGGTGGAACACGCACGGCGTACCGGACCTGTTTCCAGTTGAAGGAGCCCGAGCCTATCTGCGCTTGCGGATGGCTCATCCCCCCCTCGGAGGTGACGGGCGCCATGTACTTGATTCCGTTCCAGCCGCGTGGCGGTGAGGAGACCTCTTCCGCCCTGATCCAGCCTTCCAGGTTGAGGATGCAGCCCTTCACGTCAGAGACCGGCAGGCTGTGCCGAATGAAGACGCTGCCCGTGTTCTCCTTCGAGCGCTCGACAAACAGGGCTCTCCCTCCGGCGCGTCCGGGACCAAGTTTGGCTCCCGCGGACCACTCGGTCAGGGCGTCCTCGCCGTCGAAGTCCGTGGCAAATACGACATCGCCTACTTGGGCGGTTCGGGCAGTGGGGACTGTGAAGCAGGCCAGTGCGAGACCGATGAGGACCAGCCGAAGCCGTCGGGACGGCAGCGGCACTGAGTAGGGATTGGACTCAGATGAGCAGCGGGTTACAGGCATGGAGCGGTCTCTCCGAGAGGGTACAGAATGGTGCTAGGATAGGGGCAATCGGGGCATGGCAGCCCCTCCCACGTTGGCTGCACCCGACCTCAATGTGGGAGGCGGTGCCATCCGGCGACCTCTTCCTGGATACATTTCCCGTCGCTTGTCTTGCGGCATTTGCCGTTAGTCCAAGACAGACATCGGGATGACTTTCTTCTTGGGCGGGGCGTCCGCAGGAGGAGGGGGAGCCGGCGGGGCCGGTTCCGGTTTTTTCTCGCCCCGGAGGTTGAGGCCGAAATCGTAGGCGATCTGCCACTCGTCGGAGGGATGTACAAGCCATCCGGCCGGTATGTCATTTTTCTCGACGATTTCCCGGGCACGGACGTAGACTTCAAAGCTCTCGGGTGAAACAAGGAAACGGGCGTACTGCTTTTTGGGGTCCATCTTGCGTATGACCGACTCATAGCGGGAGGTGGACGAGCGCAGGTCCTTCGCCGTTTCCCCCTTGCCCTCCCTGTAGGTCGCGTAGAGACGTTCTTTCTTGTAGGTGGGATGCAGGCGCAGGGAGAGACGGAAGTTGCGGTCACCGATATCCTTCTGGGTGAAGTAACCGACCGCCTTTTCGGGGTCAAGCACCCAGTTGGCGACTTCTTTGAGAATGGGATGCCGCTTTTTGTCCTTTCCGGCGACTTTCAGCACCCGTCCCTTTTCTCGAATGGAGAGCAGGTACTTTGATGAGGCGATACGTTTCAGGGCGGTTTCCAGCAGCTCTTCGTGGTCCATCCTGCTGATGCGGCTGTCCCGACACATGAACCATACGCACTTGCTGTCGGCAACTGGGGAGCGTGGCTGAGGCATACGGATCATCTTGGCATTGCTCGCGGCCTTCTTGCGTTTTGGCAGTTTGGCCAGCCGTTTTCGCATTTCGGCCAGCAACTTTTCTTGCTCCTTGGCCTCCTCCTCGAGCTTCTTCTGCAGTTCCTCCAGCTCTTTCAGTTTCTTGCGGAGTTCCTTGAGCTGTGCCTCAGGGGAATCCAGTTTGAGGAGCTTCCTGAGGGCATCGATTTCGTCCTGGATTTTCTTGAGCTTCGCCAGGACAGCCTGCGTTTCCTCTATGCTGGCGTTCTCTTCCGACAGCTTCTGCTGTTTGAGGTCTGCCAGACGGCGCAACTCTTCGAGTTTGGCTTCGCTGATGTCGGGGATTTCCCACTTGATGCGCCGCACGGCATCCCGCACGCCGAGGAGCGTGACAATCAGCATGATCACCAGGATGCCGACCACATTGGTCAGCGTATCCAGCAGTGAATCAAAGCTGGGGGCACCGTCTGATTTGCGTCTACGGCCCATGCCGTTTCCTCACGTTCGTAACCTTCGCTTCCAGCGCGGATCAGAAGCGGCTCAAGTCAAGTTTCCCCTTGCCGATGATCGGGAGTTTGCCGATGGGGGCACTATTTGTCCGAGCAAAACGCTCGGCCGTTCGGTAGGCGGAGTAGCCATCCTCCCGGATGAGGAAGAGCATCACCTTTTTTTCGTCTTTGGCGATGGCATCAACGGCTGCTCTGAAGGCAGGATCTGTACTCAGTTTGGATGTGGGCACGAGCGTCCGCTTGCCGCTCGGATCCAGGACAATTCCCTTCGCGCCTGCCTCCACAAAAACCGGATCCGATCCGGCTGCTGAGCCGCGGCCACGTTTCCCCTTCGCAGGCATCACGCACACGGTGGGGGCATCGATCACCAGCTTGCGCTTCTGCAGTTCTTCCTCCAGCTTGGCGATAGCGGCCTCGAGCTCCTTCTTCTGCTTCTCCAGCTTGGCGATCAGTTCCCGAAGCTTCTTCTCTGCTTCCCGAAGCTTCTTGAGCTCTTCTTCAGCCTTCTTGTTCTTGCTAAGCTGTTCTGCCTGCTTCTTGCGCAGTTCTTCCAGGATCTTCTCAAGCTTGGCCAGGGCTGCTTTGTACACTTCCAGGTCTTGGATTTTGGGCAGCATCTCTTTCAAGGTGTCGTCAATCTTCTTCTGTTCCTCCTGGAGTTCCTCATACTCTTCTGCGCGCTCAACGAGTCCCTCTTCCGGATCGGACTCCATTTGGGTGACGGCAACGCTGCTGATCATGAGGATCAGCGTCCCGATGACGCACGCAAGGATGCTCAGGAAGGGGAAGAGCGATACTGGGTTTTCGGAGTCACCGCGTGGCTTGGCCATGGGAAGAGGGGAATTGGGTTATTTGCGATTTTCGATTTGCGATTGGCGATTGGCTATTGGGGAAACGGGAGTCGATTTCAGTATCTCGAACCCCGCATCCCCAATCTCAACCCCAGGAGGAACGATGGGACTGTCCTGGGCCTTGGGGGACAATCACGAGAACGGCCACCAGCCGCGTTTCCGTGTTTGCTGAATGACGACCTGATTCTCGCCGAGTTCACCGAGGACGTTGTTCAGCCCGTCAATTCCCTCGGTGAGGGCTGCCATGTAGGATTGGATGGCCTCTGCGCTTTCCGCGACGACTTCGCTTGTCTGAGTACTGACTGCTTCCCCGTTCTCACGCAGTTCCTTCATGGTCTTGCGTATGGGGTTGACGGCCTTGCCTATCGTTTCATTCAGGGCTTCCTGATGGGCGGTCGCACGCGTTTCCATTGCCCCCAGTTGTTCGTCGACGGCTTCGGCCATGCGCTGAATGACCGCCGCCTGGTCATCCTGCACATCTGACATGTGCGTCTGCAATTGTCGAAACTCCGACAGAATGCCGTGTTGGCTCTGGGTCAGAATCTGGGCAATGGACTGGATCGCGGAGTCGGACTCACCACTTGCCCCTCCCACGATCCCTCCACCGTCATTCAGGCGTTTCAGGAGGTTCTCGTTGCAGTAGGCATCGACCCAACTCAGCAGGTCCTCTTCCGCCTTCTGCATGCTGTTGGAGGGGAAGCTGATGATGAGGCTCATCACCAGGGCCACCAAGGTCGTGTCAAAGGCAACGGCCAGTCCCGATGTAACGTTGCCGAGCGATGCCTTCAATACTTCGATATCAGCCGCTCCCTGCAGTGAAGAGGAGAAGCCCGCAACGGCGCCCGAGATGCCGATGACTGTACCGATAAATCCGAGGATCGGGATGGCCCAGAGAAAGACCTTGAGCAAGGCATAGCTCGAGTTGATCGTGCCTGCATCAATCTCGGACTGGGACATCATCATGTTTGCCACTTCAGGATTGCTGTGGCGGACGAGGAAGTGCTGCAGACCGATCTGCATGCGCCTGACGATGAGGCACTCCTGAAGAGCATCGGGAAGCTTGGCCACATGTTCCAGGAAGTCAGGCACGTTATGAACGGTGATCTCCTCTCCAATCGAGTCAGGGAGCACATCCAGAAGCATGGCGCGCTTCTGTTTGCGCAGCATTCGGAGCTTGAGGCCAATGATGGCGAGTGACCAGCCCAGGAAGAGAACGAGGACGAAAGGGACCCAGCCGCGGGCGTAGAACAGTTGCCCGAAGTAGGCTTTCTTGACTGGAAGAAGCATGAGATAGACGACGACCATGAAGAGCGCCCCGAAGCCGAAGCTGATGGCGACCGAGACGTTGGAGCTATCGGTCGGCTGCCAACTGGCTTTCTGGGAGCCTGTCTTCCCGCTTCCGCCCTTGTCGGCGGATTTCCCTTGTCCCTTGCCACGCTTGGCTGCGGAGCCCTTCCCTGCGCCATCTTCCTGGCCTGCCTGGGTGTCCTGGCTGGGGTCAGGCGTCGGGACGCGCAGTTTGCCGCTGCAACTCGGGCAACGCAGGACTTGGCCTGCAACGTCGTCGTCACACTTGAGATTCAGTTTGCAGTGCGGACAGAGAAAGTTCATCTGCTTCAACCTGATCTTGCGGCTGACGGCCTCGCTATTGACTCAGTGCGTAAGCATACGTGCCGCTTACACCCTCCAGAATTCACCACTGTCGGCCAACGTAGCCAAGCTGTGTCCACATGCAAGCGATTGCGTTGGCTCAGCCGGGTCTTACATCAGTGGCATTCGGGATTAGGTTATCGTCTGTCGTGACGGGCAGGTGTGTTCACGGAGGGCTCTGTGAGAGGTAAGCGTCGCTTTTCAGAATGTTCCAGACTTCGACTTTGTCCGGTCTTGCCGGGGCGTTGGCCACGATGGACCGCCCTGGCCATTCTTGTTGCGCTCATATCCAGTTCACGCGCCAAAGTGGTCAGCTATTCGTACCTCGACGACGAGGGACGGATGGTCCTTTCCAGTGTGTCTGTACGGGTTGGGAAGATCCTCCGCATCTATGACGCCGGGAAGCTCATTCCGGTTCGTGTCACGCATTTTAGCTCAAAAGCCTCGTTGGTGGCGATGACTCCCGAGGGGTATCCACTTGGCCCGCGTCCCGCGACTGATCTGCTCGATAACGTGCTCAACTCGGGGATTCTCAATCCTGACGCCGGGGATGGCAAAGCGCTACCTGCTGACACGGCTGAGCGTTTCCCCGGACTGGGCGTCCGCTTCTCTCGGCCCGTGATCAACCGAGCTGGCCCCGACATCGTTCTGTTCGAGGTCCACACTCATGTGTCCAGCCCGGTTGCCGGTGATCCATTCCTCCTGCATGCGTTGCCGCCCAGGGCGGGGGGCAATGCCGTCAACTTAAGCGGGCAGAATGCCATGGCACCTGTTGCGGCGCAGGCGGTTAGCGCTATATTGGCAGTGTCTCAGGTGGGCGCCG
>Ga0209045_1001095_pt1 | contig 26631 bp, 21 predicted proteins | sample SaaInlLV_10m_DNA_4_FD_184664 | JGI IMG/M metagenome (GOLD analysis project Ga0209045, IMG submission 184664) | Marine microbial communities from expanding oxygen minimum zones in the Saanich Inlet - Saanich Inlet SI072_LV_200m_DNA (SPAdes) (version 2) | ecosystem: Environmental > Aquatic >...
CATTGTATCTTGTTTAGAAGGAGAAAAAGTAATTTTACTGTCAGCGATAATTGTATTATTTGCGTTTGATTTTGCATTTTCTGCTGATGTAGATGGTGGCCAAATTATTTGAGATACCGTATCTAAAATGGTGTACGATTCACCACTAGCATCTTCAAATTCAAATACATCAGCGGCATATCCTGTCAATTGATCGTTTTCAAGCGCATGTGCGACAGCGGACTCATCCACACAGGATCCCCGACCGATGTTGATGAGATAGGCACTTTTTTTGACAAATCCCAGGCGATCCCTGTTGATCAGATGCTGGGTTCCCTCTACTAATGGGGTGGTCACAATGATAAAATCACTTCGGGACAATAAGGTGTTCAAATCCACTGGTTCAATCCCCATTCCCGGATATTCCAGAGCGGCATCGACCTGGGAATCACAACAGATCATGGTGGGGCCGAATCCACACAGCCTGGTTGCAATGGCTTTTCCAACCTTTCCAAATCCGATAATTCCCACTGTGGAATCGGCAAGCCCCCTGCCGTAAAGAGCGGGTCGCCACCCTTTAAACCGGCCGCTTTTTACAAGTGCATGGCCCGGTATTATATTGCGCGAAACAGTGACCAAAAGCCCCACAGCCAGCTCTGCCGTTGGAATTGTCAGCAAGTTCGGTACCATAGTGAACCAGATGCCCCGATTCGTGCAGGCCGCCACATCAAAATTATCATATCCCTTCAAAGCAGCACTGACAATTTTCAGGTTTGGGCACTCATTTAAAAATGTGTCATCAATGCAATCCGGCATGAAAACCATAATGGCCTGGGCATCCTGGGCCAATTCCAAAAGCCTGGCCCGGGTCATTGGTTCTCTGGTCTGATTGGCGACAACATGGGTGTATGCGGATAAAAAATCGATGATTTCCGGGTGAATCCACTGGGTAATAATTGTTTTATGTGCCATTGTCTCTTTTCCATGAAACTTTTGTTTATAGATATTTGATCCTTCTCTATCACTTTTAAGTGAGAAAATTATTTTGATTTTATTAAAAATATGTTCGACTTTGTTCATTTTTTAATCCTTTAGTTTAATGCAGGCGATCTCAATATAATGGGATCAGAACAACAAATGCACCAAAAGCAGATTACCTTAAATCCAATTTCAATTCCTGGAGCTGCACAAGCACTCAGATATAACGGAAAGGATCGATATGGATTTCATCTGGGGGTGTTCACCCCGCTGATTTTATTGCTTATCTTGCTCCATGTACCGGCAGCGATGATCTGGCTGGAAATCATTCCCTTTGAATATCGATTCCATGCCCTTTTTTTTGTTATGGCAGGGTTTGTTTATTATTGTTTTCTAAGGCGTTACAGTCTTCGTGAACTGGGCTTCCGAACCGACAATATAAATCCTTCTCTGGGCTGGAACTGTCTGTTTTGTGTGGCCGGTGCAATCGGTTTGTACATAACCTACAAAGCCGGAATTTTAAGGCCACAATCCCAAAACTCTTTCCCAGGTTTATATGTTTTCTATATATTTTTTCTGGGACCTGTTCAGGAAGTCGTTTTCAGAGGGATGCTGTTTGCGGAAATAAAACGGATTCACTTCCTCCCCAACAGATCCTTTTTATGGGCATCTTCTCTTTCCTTTTGTTTTCTTCATATCATTTACAGACACCCGCCATTACTGCTGATTGCTTTTATAAGCGGACTGGCATGGGGAATCATTTTCATAAAATGGCCTAATATCTGGGGAATCGCACTTTCCCACTCTCTGCTCGGCGCTCTGGCACTGTTTCTGGGTGTAATTTAAATTTCACATAAACTTTTTTTTTAGCAAGACCCTTCGTTCTACAAAATTTTAGACGCCAGTTCAGCCAGATCCGATCGTTCCCCTTTTTCCAGGTTGATGTGTGCATATAATGATTCTCCTTTCATTTTTTCAATTATAAAGGCAAGACCGTTGGTCTGGGAATCAAGGTAGGGATGATCAATCTGAAAAATATCTCCGGTAAAGACTATTTTTGTACCTTGACCGGCCCTGGTGATAATGGTTTTAACTTCATGGGGGGTAAGGTTCTGCGCCTCATCCACAATAAAAAAAACCTTGACAATACTGCGTCCCCGAATAAAGGAAATCGGTGTGATAACAATCTTTCCATCTTCTACCAGTTTCCGAAGCTTCCCCGACTGGGCTCCCGCTCCAGGCTGGCCATCTTCGATAACCGACATATTGTCGTATAAGGGTTGCATGTAAGGATCAAGTTTTGAATTAATGTCACCTGGCAGATACCCCAGATCTTTGTTGCTCAAGGGAACCACCGGGCGTGTGACAAAAATCTGGTGATAAAACCGCTTGCTTTCAAGTGCCGCAGCCAGGGCAAGGAGGGTTTTCCCCGTCCCTGCTTTCCCGGAAATTGTGACCAGGGGAATTTCAGGATTCAACATGGCATTTAATGCAAAAATCTGTTCAGCGTTCCTGGGGGTGATGCCATGGCAGGTCCTTGGCATCACCCTCTGGATGGTTTCATTTTTTTTATCATATACGGCAAGAGCAGATCTGGAGCCATTTTTTAATATGATATTTTCATTGGCAAGCAGTGGTTTGCCCGGAACAAGCGCCTTGGGCTCAATGGCATAAGGTTTTGCATAAACAGACTCAAATAATTGTCCGTCAACATTTTCAACCGTTTGAATACCGCCATAGATGTCAGACGGATTCTCAACAAAATTCGACGTATAGTTTTCTGTTTCCAAACCAATGGATTTTGCCTTTAACCGCAGATTCACATCCTTGGTCACGAGAATAAGCTTTTTGGACTTGTATTTCCGGGTGATGGAAAGGACTGTATTTAAAATCCAGACGTCGGAAGTCAATTCCTTAAAATTCTGTTGGATGATATCATTGAGTTTAAATCCAAGGCAGATGGAAATCTTGCCCTGCCCCGGACCGATCCGTGTGCCGCCGTTCAAGACTTTTTCACTGGACAATGCATCCAGAGATCTTAAAAAATCCCTTGCATTGCAATTGATGACACGGTTTCCTTTCTTGAACCGGTCCAATTCCTCGATTACGGTAATCGGAATGATGATATCGTGATTTCCAAACTGGTAAATGCAGGTACTGTCATGAAGGATGACATTGGTGTCGAGAACAAAGGTTTTTTTCATGTAAAACTCCGAAGTTAAGGTTAACCTATCTTTTCGAGAAAAGACTAAAATTCTCCATAATTACAGGCTATTCCCTTTTCAAGAAGCCTGTCTCAAATCCCCCAGGTATGGTTTTTTTTCCATCATCTGAGCCAGTCCCTTTCCCTCCCAGGCGAAATGGGGGGGGATGTTCAACAGGGCGGCAATGGTCGGTGCGATGTCCAATAGCGAAACCTCCCCTTCAATTCGGAAATTTTCACGAATATCCGGCCCAAATGCAATCAAAGGAACCTGGGTAATTTCGGAGGAATCCTCCAGATGACTCTTTCCCTTTCCCCCATGGTCACTGGTTACAATCAGGTGATAGTTGCCTTCCCGGACAATACCCTCAACAATTAATCCCAGTGCACGATCCACCATTTTTACTGCCCCTAAATATTCCGGGGACATCCATCCAAAGCGATGACCGATGATATCTGTCCATTCAAAATAAACAAAACAGAAATCAGGTGTTTGGTGAAGGATGTGACAGGCGGCAATGCCTGCCAGCTCAATGAGATCCTGTTTTTGCCTCAGACGAAGTAAAAACGAGTGATCCATTGTTCCGGGAAGGGCCAGGTTTCTCAAATGTTCCCAACTGTAAAAAGAAGAGACCGTGCCCCCATTATTTTTGACGTGGCCGAACAGGCTCTGGGCGGTAGCAGACATATTGGGCAGGGCTGTATTGGTCAACACCCCGTGGGAATAGGGGGCAAGGGAGGTGAAGATGGAAAAATGGGAGGGCAGTGTGATGGAGGGTGTCACCGTTTTAATCCCGGGCGCAAATGCGCCTTTTTGGATCAGATAATCCAGGGTAGGGGTGGTGGTCTTTTCAATGGCGGCACCTGTCAAGCCGTCAATGATGACCAGCAGGGTTTTATTCATTTTTTTTCTCCTTTCTTTTTAAAATAAACGGTTATGGATCTTTAATTGAAAAGATAACCGTTTCATATTAGAAACGAATGTTATTCCCGTTAATGTTTTGTGATCCGACGCCTAGTTCAAATACCCCCTATATTTACAACCATGAATTTGTTCTTTATTATAATATTTAGTGAACATCTCGTGCTAAATGATCTTTAAACAATAAAGATCCGGGCAGGATTGTTCCCGAAGATGAATGGCGATAAATTTTAACGAAAACAAATACAATCTTAATACACCACAAATGGCAATGGGTTAATATGTGTTCTGGTAAAAAACTAGAAAATTTACATTTAAAGGAAAAAAATGCAACGAACAAATCAAGTCAGTATTCCCCTTATATTTGACAACGTTATTCGATACATCATTAATATTTTGATTATTTACATTATCATTATTTTGGTACTCAATCTCGGCAAAAATCTCTATTCAATTAAAACATTTTTCAACGGAGATTTGATCGGCAATAATTTATCCAATGCGATTACAGATATCCTCAGTTTTTTGGTAATGATTGAACTCTTCCGCGGTTTTATAGAATATTTTAAAGCAAAACGGATTCGGCTTCACAGCATGATTGATCCGGCCATTATTTTTATTGTACGGGAATTGATCATTCAACTGTATGCCCATGAAAAGATGGGGGGTAATACGCTGATTGGATTCGGCATCTTATTGTTATGCCTGGGTGTAGTCAGGTCTCTGGCATTGCTTTTCAGTCCTGACGACAATACGTTTGCTAAATAATATTCGAGCCCTTGTTGAATTCAAGAAAATGCGCCTGATGATAAAACAAAATTAAGAAAAAATTTAAACGCTCTGAAAGAAATTTTGCTGATTCCCTGTGAAAAACTCAGCCAGAGGCAAAGAGAAAGCGGCTCCTGCTCAGAAACTTAAAAGAAAGGATATTTATAATGAAAGAAAAATTAAAGATACTATTCCTTTGCACCGGTAACTCCTGCCGCAGCCAGATGGCTGAAGGGTGGGTTAAAAAATTGAAGGATGATCTTATTGATGTTTATTCGGCGGGTGTGGAAACACATGGTCTCAACCCTGATGCAGTAAAGGTAATGGCTGAGGCGGGTGTGGATATTTCAAATCACAGGTCAAAACTGATTGATGAATTTAAGGACACCGAACTTGATGCCGTCATAACTGTCTGCGGCCATGCCCATGAGACCTGTCCCTATTTCCCCCCCCGGTGCAAGGTCATACATGTCGGGTTTGATGATCCGCCTAAATTGGCAGAAGAGATAGCAAAACAGGGTGAAAGCAAAGAAAAGCAGCTGGACTGCTTCCGGAAAGTCAGGGATGAAATCAAAGCATTTGTCGAGAAGATGCCACAAAATATCTTCGAAGAATAAGGTATTGAGTGATCAGAAAAAGGAGAATAAAAGCAAATGAACAACGCTTTGGACAATGAACGTAAAATGACCGGTATTTTTGAACGGTATCTGACTGTCTGGGTTGGGCTGTGTATTGTTGGCGGCATCCTTTTGGGCAAAATTGCCCCCAACCTGGCGAAAACTCTGGATGGCATGTCTATCAATATTGGGGGAGCCCCGGTGGTTTCAATCCCCATTGCGATCTGTCTTTTTTTTATGATGTATCCTATCATGGTGAAAATTGACTTTGCTTCGGTCATCAAAGCCGGTAAAAGTGGAAAACCGGTCTTTTTGACCCTGATTATAAATTGGTGCATCAAGCCGTTTACCATGTATGCTATTTCCCTGTTTTTTCTTGGGTTTTTACTCAAGTCATTTGTCGGTGCAGATGCCATGGATATTGTGAAGCTGCCATTCGGCCTTGATCTTCCTGTGGGTGCCCAGCACGGCGCGGGTGTGGTGGTCCTGCAGGAGGGAATCAAAATGCTTCAAATTCCTTTGTGGAGAAGCTATTTTGCCGGCTGTATTCTCTTGGGGATAGCGCCTTGTACAGCAATGGTTCTGGTTTGGGGATATCTATCCCGGGGCAATGACGGCCTCACATTGGTTATGGTTGCCATCAACTCTTTGACAATGCTCGTTCTTTACGGTGTTCTTGGCGGATTTCTGCTTGGGGTTGGTAAACTCCCCATTCCCTGGCAGGCGCTGCTTCTTTCTGTGGGGATATATGTTGCCTTGCCGCTTGTCGCAGGATATTTTTCCAGAAAATGGATCATCACCACAAAAGGGGAGGCCTGGTTTAAAGAAAAATTTTTAGGGGTTCTGACACCGGTTACGATTGGTGCCCTTCTTTTAACCCTGGTTTTACTCTTCAGTTTTAAGGGAGAAGTGATTACTGCGAACCCTTTGACAATTGTGTGGATTGCAATCCCCTTATCGATCCAGACAATTTTTATTTTTGCACTGGGTTATGGTGCTGCCAGACTTTTAAAGTTCAAATATGAAGATGCTGCGCCTGCTGCAATGATCGGTGCCTCCAACCATTTTGAAGTAGCAATCGCCACTGCCGTAATGCTATTTGGACTTTCTTCGGGTGCTGCACTGGCAACCGTAGTCGGGGTGCTGATCGAAGTGCCGTTGATGCTTATGCTGGTATGTTTTTGTAAACGGACCACCGCCTGGTTTGAGAATTAAATAAGAAGGATAAATTTATGGAGCGTATTGTTTTTCAGAAAAAGTTCTTCAATTTAACGGGTCATAACCTGGAAGATTTTTTTTTGCGATATGAATTTTTTTTATCAGATTGATAAAGGGAAATATCATGATCAAAAATAGGATTATCCAGACAAATTTTGGAAAGGACTGGTGACCTGCCCAGGCAATATACAGGTAGGGTGCAGAACTTGACACAAAAGTGATTGCCCCCCATTTAAACAGGGTTCCAACCCCCTGGGGTTCTCCAAGCAATACGGGAAACAGGTGGCGAAAGCCCAGGATATAGGGGGGGACGGTTATCAGATCCAGAACCAGGAATATCCATGGGTTGACGCCATATGACTGCAGTGTGTCGTGAATCATCAAAATTTTTAGCGTATCATATGCCCAGAACACTATCGACACTCTAATCAGCAGTGTCAATGGGTTTTTGCCAAGTTTTTTGATTTTTTTTGCAATTGATTCCAGGCCAGACGTTCCAGGACCCTCACTAAAAGTTGTCATTGGCCGGGGCTATATTTTGGTTTCAACAACATGAAAAGAGACTTCCGCCCCGGTGACCACACTTTTCCCTGTATGGAAAAAGGCGAGGAACCAGATGGCTTCTACCAGAAGGATGACCCACGGATTCCAGAGAGCCCCTAACCCCCGTGCGAGAACAGGAGAAAAAGCGGGTATGGGAAACAGGACCACCATACCGGCGGCGCAGAGAATCGTACCCAAAGCCATCATCTGATAGGGCGTGACTTTTAAAGAACCCCTGAAATCGGCACGGAAAAATTCAGAAACAAACCGCCAGACCTGGGTAACAATCAGGGAAACCATTAACGCAGCCACATAGTGACCCTGTAAAAAGAACAGGGTCCCTGTGATACCTGTCATGGAATAGAGAACAGCGGTGATGATCTGGATGGGAATGACCCGCTCACCATCTAAACCGGAAGCATAGGCAATTTTTTTGGTTTTCCCGGAAAAAACCAGGTAAAACCCTGAGAACAGCCGTTGAACAAATGGACTGCATTGGTGAACCGGTTTTCCGTAACAGCATCCAAAACTGACACAGGCCAGTCGTCCCAGCCCTTCACCAAATGTGTATGCGATCGAAGCAGCGGACAGAAAAATAATGGGAGAAACGCTCACTCCCATGGCCTCCCCCAGCAGACGGTTCACCAGCAGCACAAGCAAGGGGGCAAGAAGGGTACCAGTAAACACGGCACCGCCCACAGTCAGGGTGCCCGGTTTCTTTTCAACCATCCGTGCAATGATTTTTGAAGAAGGGATACAGACCAGCAGCAGGCCTGTGACCAGCAGGCAGAGTCCGATCAAGGGAATCCCTGCAGCAGCGGTCAAGATTATAAAAATAATCACGGCAAAGGTATAGGCATTTGCGCTCAAAAACCCGTAATAGGTCAGATTCAGCCCTTTCCATTTCCCATGTTCGGTTTTTTGTCTGGGCAACACAGCCATGATCTGCCAGTTTTCTTTTGGCAGCACCCTGAATCCCCAGACAATTGCAAGACTGACACATAAAGTGATCCCGCCGATAAAGTAAATATGATCCATTAGATTGCCTCGCCAATAGTTTGTCTGACGGTGATTTCCGTTTCCACCAGCGGTTTTTGAAACCCTGATGTGAAACGACTTTGAACATTTGTCCGTTCTGCATTTGCCAGAAGATCCTGTGAAAACTGTATTCGATTGTGTTGAAATATCAGCACGGTTGTTGAACTGCCGGGTCTGAACAGGCTTTTGGGTTGACCTTTTATGAGCTGCGTCCCCTTTTGAAGCGTTTGCGGACTCTCATACCGGATGCCGCTGTAGCATTGGACGATCCGGCCGATCATCATGGCCACGATCTCAACCATTGCAACAAGTCCGATACCCGTACCATTTTCAACATCCGTATCGATCACCGTTACAATCCGTCGGTTTTTTGAATAGGGTGTGACAGATTTTACCACCGCCCCCGGGTTGCAGGAATGATATCTGCCGTTTATTTCATAAATATCAACCACCGTCCCCGAGACAGGGACATGATTATAATGGTATTTATCAGGCGTCAGCCGGCAGATGATGAAATCGCCTTCCCTGAATGCCTTTTTCCATTTGGGCCTGTCAATGCCGATCAATTCATCATAATCAAAAAATTTATCTTTTATGAAGAGGGGCTGTCCGGTTTTAAATGATCCGGGCAATGCCCTGGCATCTGCCGGAGATACGACACAGGACGCCTCTTCTGACATGGGCCGGCATTGCCAATAGCAGATTTTTCGCTCAAACGCCTTTCGGTAGGTGTTGTATTGATGAAGATCGCCATAAATTTCATCCGGATCGATTCCCAGACGGGCCATAAGACGGTGAGTATCTTGAAAAACTGTCATGAACCGGGCATCATAGTTCAGGAATCCCATGAAAGAAGAGGTCCGGGAAGACAATAGAAGCGTGTAAAGCCAGGGGGCTTTTTCCCGAATCGACGAATAGAGGGTCAGGATACAGCGGTCAAAAACGAGTGATTCTGTCTGAATAGTGTTTGACCTTCTTTCAATGTATTGGTGAATCATTTTGTTTAGCGTCCCCCTTTTATTTTTGGATCAAACCGTTTGGCCTCATGGTTGATAAAAAGGATCATTAAAAACAGGGTGCTCATCATCTCGTCCAGTGGCGGGTTTTGGGTTATAAACGCCTGACGGGTTTCATCAACTCTTTTTGCAGGGTCATTGGCCCCAAAAATTGCATTAACAGCCGTTTCAATTTCCGGTGTCTGCCGAAAATCTGATTGCGACACTGCAGCGGTAAACACATTAAACCCTTCCATAATATGTTGTTTTCTTAAGGTTTCGATATAGAATTGTTCTGCTTGCTCATTAAAAATCCGGCCGTCGATGTTCATGGGGTTTGCGCTTTTTTCAGCCGCAAGAATCTTGTTTAAAAGTTTGCCCCCGGTGGAATCTGTTTTAGGAGAGCGGATTCTGGATTCGATATCTGTCATCATTCCTTTTAAATTTAAGTTTTCAATCAGCCCCTGCCCATCATGGTGTATGAGGTCAAGCAGGGCCAGTTTATAATCTTTGAGATGGATTCGGGTGTATCCTGGATATCTTCTGCTCTGCCGGGTTTTTTTTACCCGGGAGAGGATCTGGGTCAGAAATTTATTCTGTGTCCCCGTCTTAACAAAAAAAGTGGGGAGATCTATGGCAGAGCAGAAAAAAATCTGCCGGCGTTCACTTTCAATTTCAGGCGAATCCGGGATCATTGTATGGTCCACAGACCCGTCCAAAACATATTGATAGGCAAGCAGTGTGATCAGATTCTCGAAATCCGTAGCCGGGCCCATGTCTGTGATTAGATTTTCGAAAATGCTGAAATACCGGTGTTCAAATCCACTATACCCCATTTGGGCATGTTCACGGATTCTCACCAATTGATAAAGGGGCATTCTCGTATCAAAAATACCCATCTGGGTCAGGTCATTTTTGAGCTGATCTCCATTGCCCATGATTCCGTCCAGGGCCGGGCTCTGGTGGGTGCTCATCAGGGATATAAAGTAGTCAATGAGCCTGAAATCCGGTATATAATCCCCTTTGAGCAAAAAACATCGGCTGATCAGCCGATCAAGCCACACCGGACCAAAGGGCGTGACGGATTTGCCGAAAATGCGGATACTTGCCTTGCGTTTCCATCGTCTCCAGATCATGCGCAAATGCGTGTAGTCAATTTCATGGGGAAGAAATCCAAGGGCCTGTTCCGGATGAAAATCCTCAAAATTCAATCGATGGGGAGATGCGCTGAAGGTCCCTGGAAACAGACACAGAAAGTGTTCAACAATTTTAATCACCAGATCACCCATATATTTTTCATGTGCCGGTGCAAACCCGGAGGCTGAATTTTTTAGAAGATCGCCCAGTTTTTTACTCCCGATGCTGATATGGGTTCCGTTATTGGCCAGGCTGATATTTGAGCTGCTCGGCAGTGTCACCAGGTTTGAGTTGATGATCCCGGCCTCTTTTAGTTTTGCAATGCCGTTGATCTGGCTCCTGGAAAGCACCTTGTGGCACAATTTCATATAGCCATGTTTTTCTTCCCCTTTAGACCACCCGGACAGGCAGGGGTTCATGAAAAGGTGTCTGTAAAATGAGTCGGATATACAGCCGTTAAGCTGCTTTTGCATGACCGGGGGAGAGGCGGAAAAGAACACCCTGACCTGTTGTCCATATTCCCTGAGTAAAAATTTTTCCTCGGCATATGCCACAAGCATCTGGGTAAAAAGGAACCGGACCGAGGTTTCTTTGGCCAGTTCATGTCCGACACTGGCACTGCCCGAACGACTCACCGGATAAAAAGAAAACAGTTCCGGAGAGGTGTTGTCGTTTGAAAAATGGGCCAGCATCCGTTCGCCTGTGGTCCGAATCAGTGGGTGAATATGGGCACCGGATCCCACTGCATCTGCAAGGGCAAGTTTGAGCATGTAACTGACCGGAACACGGATAAAGTCTTCCCCCTGCCGGGTAAACATGAACTTTGATGCATCAGATCGCAGACAGGATGTCGGGTTTGTCTTGTCTGATTTCAAATCCGCATTAAAAATATTGTTGGAATAGGCGTTTAAAACCCGCCGGGGAAACCGAACCCAGCTGTTTTCCCAGACATTGTTTTTTTTTTCGGCCAGGTATGACTCAAGCCCGATGATTGTTCGCCTGGAGGTGTCCCCCCTTGCCGCCCTTCGCATGAGGTTTTTATAATAGTTGGAATCTTCAATGGTGACAGCAAGATCCAGGTTTTCTTTGGTGCCCAGGACCGCCACCTGAAGTTCATTTTCCGAACCGGCCGTGGTGTCCTGGCCTGAAAACGGCAGGGACTCTATAAATGCTCCCTGGGAGGATGTTTTAATGTCCAGCACTGTTCTAAGATCGGCCGGGGCAACCTGGGTCGGTGAATCAAATTCAGGCGTTTTTTTTAATGTTTGAAAATTTCTCAATTTAGTTCTACTGCCAGGTATTATTATCCTGGAGCGCAGCCATAGATAGGGCCGTATAGGGCAATGATTCCAATCGCTTTAATCCAATTGGCATCCCTGTGATTTTACAATACCCGAAATTGCCCTCCTCAATTCTTTTCAGTGCCGCATCTATTTGCTTGAGCAATCCATGGTGCCGCTCCTGGGAACGGATCTCATGCTCAATCGCTACCATTGAGTTGCTTTTATCAAGGATGTCAGAATAAACCTCCCTCATGGTTTTTAACATTGTCTTGTTCTGATAAATTTTTTCGACAAGGTTTATTTTCAAACCGATGAGTTTATTTTTGAAATAGTTCAACTGGGTTTCATCCAAATAAGGGATTTCTTTCTGGTGACATTCATTTTTTACCGTTTTGTTTATTTCCATTTTTGTTCTCCTTTCAGTGCTGTTTTGAATTTAAATACCATGTATTATTAATAAGTTGTTGTACATCAGACCAATTTCCCTCCATCACCCACAGGGAGATTTGATGGGCTACATCCGGGTATTTTCTTTTAATCGTTGATTTTTTTTCCAGCCAGTTGCCCAGTATTTTAGGGTTCAAATGGTTCATCATCATACCCAGATTAAGTTTTTTTAATGCAATGGCATTGGATTCCTGTTCAAACTGACCAAGCAAGGGTTTAACCAATAGTTTTTTCCCTATGGAAAGGGCCTCACTGGGTAGTTCAAAACCTGCATTGCAAATCACACCTGAGCAATGCGAAAGATCTTCATAGAATGTGGTTTTGGAAAAAGGATTCCAGGTGATATTTTCATCAAATGGTTGACTGGTACTGTTTGCCGATCCATAAACACAGAAAATATGGTTTTTAAAAGGCCTAAGAAACGTCCTTATAGAATCAGAGTTTTCAAAAGGCAGATACACCAGAACAACATGTTTTTTGGTCTTTTTCGCTGTTTTCAGGCGGTTTGTGATCACTGGCGGAATGATTGGCTGATCAAAATGATGCCAATGCATGCCGATGCTATAATCAGCCGATGCAAATTTTTTGAGGAACAAACGAGGGAACAAGGGACGACGACCCATTGGAATCTTGTATGAAAACGCATACTGGTGACCAATACCAATGCAGGGGATTTTATTTTTTTTGGCAATCATTGAAGTAACAGGTTCAAAATCGGTGATCACCACATCATATTTCGAGGCATCAAAAGACTGTGTATCTTTTATAAACCTGAGAACGGACAAATTTTTTATGGTATGGGCAACATGAATCCTTCCATTTTGAATAGCAAATGTGAAGCCTTTAAAAAACCTGACCGGCCCTAATGTGGCTTTTTCAAACACCTTATCTGTATTACAGCCACTGATAATTACATCAATGGTGACCCCATATTTTTTTAATGCGTCAATAATCTGAGTAGAGCGGGTGATGTGACCGTTTCCAGTACCTTGTATGCCGTAAAGAATTTTCACTGGTTATGCCACGACTCTGGATCGGTGTGAAACCGGATTCGAGGGGGCGGCAGTCCTGGGGGAAGGAAATGGTGCCGGGATCTTTTCAGGAGAACCTCCCCCCTCATTTCCTAAAATATCAAACAGGGCTTCGTCCCAGTCATACCGTTCCATTATCCGTTTCTGGCAGGCTGACCGCATTCGGGCAAACTTGCCAGGCTGATCCGCGTATATGGTATGAACATCCAGAATTTTTTGGACCCAGGTCTTTATATCAGATACCTTGAGTATATAGCCGGTTTTTTCATGCTCAATTATTTCCTGGGGACCACCAACGTCGGTGACAAGGGCGAAAAGCCCTTTTGCCTGTGCTTCCAGGATGACCATGCCAAAGGTATCTGTGGTACTGGGGAACACAAACAGATCCGAGGCTTTGTAATATTTTTCCAGTAACCCCTGGTCAACATGGCCCGTAAAGTGGATTCTGTCCCAGTGCTTGCAGGCTGTTTTGAAATAGTCCAGGTCAGGCCCGTTCCCGCAGAGGATAAGGTTTAAATCCGGAATTTTAGCCAGGGCCTTTTGGTAGATATCAATCAAAAATTCAACATTCTTATCCTTGCTGACCCGTCCTGCCCACATGAGTGTGAAACCGGATTCGATCGCTTTTTCTTTTAAAAAAGTACGCTTCCATGCGGGAGATGAAATTGATTCGTTCACCGTAAATCCGCGTTTGAAAATACTCATTTTAGCGGTGTCATAATTCTGTTGTTCAAGAATCTTGATGTATTCATTGGTGGGGACCTTTATCTGGTCGGAGAAGGAATAAAACCGATTGATATAGGATTGAATAAAACCGGTCAGGGCTTCGTCCTCAAAGAGACAATCGGCCTGGGATGCAAAATCCGTATGATAAACTGTCACACATTCAACCCCCAATATCCCTGCCATGATCATTCCCAAGAGCCCAACAGGGCCGGGAGTTGAAACTATAATCCGGTCCGGCCGGTAAGAATAGATTTTTTCCATGGATGTCAGTAAAGAAGGAAAATTCAGGGTATAGGATGTATAAAATTGGGGTGTGATTGAATGGATACAGGGCAGCAGCAGCATGCCGGATGTTGCGGTATTTACCTGCTGGCTTTTAGAGAGGCAGGCCACAAAGCGGATATTCATCCCCCTTTGTTCACTCGCTGTTTTAAACCGTCCAAGGGTTACAGAGACCCCATTTAAATCGGTGACCGTATCTGAAAACCACAATACTTTTTTGGTCGAAAGAGAGGGGGCGCCTTCATACTTTTGTTTGAGTGCCACAATCAAATCCCGGTCCCGGGACAGATGATGCAAAGATGAAAAAAATGGAATGCTGATGAACGCTGCCGGGAGGGCGGACATGAAATTTCGAAACAATTTGCCCACATCCCCTTTGGAAAAATCATTTACAAAGGATTCCAGAAGCATTTTAAAAAATTCATCCAGAAGCAGCCCCATACTGCTGTAAATGCTGTCAATTTTGACTTCTGTCTTCAGGTTTTTGCTGTGGGACCAATTGTAGACATCTTTAAAAAATTTTAAGAGGATTTTATCTTTTATCTGCTTTCCTTTTTTTATTTTTCTTAAGGTAATCCAATGATTCAAGCGGCTTTGTCGATCTTCAAACACCACAGTGTTAATAAAGGATAGCATCCCGCCGGGTGCATTTTTTCGGACATTGGATGAATAGTCACAAAAAATTTTATAAATGGAAAAAGCAAAGGACTTGTAATCATTACAGCGCCCCATGCTTTGGGTGGATTTATTTTTGATGCTGTCAATATACAGTTGTCTGGACAGAGGACAATCGCTGATGGTTGACGTCTGCCCGATAAAAATTCCGGCATGGTCATCGGATCCGCCGGTGAATCCTTTGATCCAGGGATCATCACTGATGGGGTCTATGCCGTACTTTTGTGATAAATCCATTAGTGTTTCCCGATTCAAGTTGGCCAGAATAGACTGCCACATTTCATTGTAATATTTGTTTCTGGCCCCGTTCAAATCTTCAAACACATCAAATAGAAGAATCAGTCGTTCAAGGATTTCTATGCTCAATTTCTTGTTCACATTATAAAATCCGTGGGCAACGGAATAGGCGATGTTATGGGTTTTCAGATAATCACGGAGCTGATAGATACTGTACCGAATGGTATTGATTTTTAAAAATTGTTCCGGGGTAATATCAAAGACCAGAACATGAATTTTACAATTGTTTTCAGGGAAATAGGTGGTCACCTCAACACTTAAAAAAGTGTCTTCAGGGTATTTTTCGATCAGTTCAAGCCCGCCTTCGATGGTGTTATGGTCCGTCACGGTGACAAAATCCATACCACTTTGTTTTGCCTGGTGATATAAACTATCAATATCCGTATAGGATTCCCGGGCCCCCACTTTTTTTAAAAACCATTCCGATGGTCTCTTGGACGCCTCTGAATGAACATGAAGATCTGCCTTTACCATTTGTTTCTCCTGAAACTGCACAAGATTAAGATGCCTGTACTTTATAAAAATCAGCGGATTTCGAATTTAAGACTGCCAGGTTTAAACAGGGGTAAACTACCACAGTTATCTACTGGATTAGAGGGGATCATCTCTTGCCTGCAGAGTCGGCAAAAGGGGGTTGCAAAATTTTTCATATCCATAATGGATTCGGGTTTGAATTGAATTTCATAGGGGGGTTGACCCGGATAACTGCAGTTGATGTTCTTACAACTATATTTGATTTGCATGGTCTTCTCCATCAAGGGGTTGTGTGCATTGTTTGATATCTTTTCTTGAGTGCCTATCCTATCCCTTTAATGTTTGCTCAGTAGTAGAAGAAAGTTAAAATTCTGTAAGACCGCTATTTTTTTTAACCCCCGCCATTCGTTTATAATCAGGGGCCTTTCGCCCGTCAAAATAATCACAGCGGTGGTAATACCGCAGGTCTTTGGCCCATCTGACATAGTGTCCCGGATTTTTTGATATTTGTTTCGCCAGCCCAAGGGGAGAGGACAAAAGGTCCAGGACCGGTGCAATCAGTTCCGACGGATCACGGAAGCACTCCCAGTCGCAGCACCGGCAATTTTTTTCGACAGGTCGCAAAGCGCCTTTCATTTTCCAGAATTTTCCAAAATTATCCCTGCCCCGGTATCCGCAGGGGAAGGTGTCCCCCTTAGCCGAGTCCACAAAAAAATAGTTGATACCGCCAAGGCAGGGGCTGGAAAAGTCGATATCCTTGTTGTTCTCTCCGGCCAGAGCATTCAGGGCGGATTGGGGTGAAAAAATTCTGATTCGATCCCTGTACTTCCCGATACAATCCCCCAATGCCCTGAAGACCATTCGTTTTTCATTTTTAGTGTACCGGACGATATCGGCGGTTGTACTGGCCTGGTATACCGCTTCAAGCCCATTGCAGCCGGATTCAATACTCATGGGATAGCAGGCATTGACGATGGTGAAACCCAGCTCAATAACCTGTTCATAAAATTGAGAAAAGGCTCGGGAGTATGTATGGTATACCGCTGTCTCATATGCCCGGGCCGAGTTGAAATCCCGGGGATTCAGATCCTGTGTCAATTGTCCCCCCAGGTTCCGGTTAATGCCCAGGTTAACGGAAGGGTAAATGCCGGCATCCTGAAAAATCGGTAAAGCTTTTGAAATCCCATCCACAACGCCTTTAAACCCCCTCATCCTCTCATGAATCTCAGGTTTAAAGGAATCCAGGCTGATCCAGAAATTTCTGAGCGGTGTTGCAGCAAGCCTGTCTGCGAGCCGGGTGATTTTATCCATAAAGCCGGGTCGGTTATGGCCAGCGAACATGAATCCATTGGTTCCGGTTCGGATAAAGGGGATATGGTTCTGCCCTGCTCGATCAATATAGGCACACAAATCGTCTTGAAGGAGAAAGGGTTCTCCGCCGGTAAAAGAGACGGCTTTTATCCCCATGGCGCCGGTCGCATCAATCATCCGGAACACCTCTTTTCTGTTCAGGGTGTGGCGCTTAAAATCAGAGGTCACCCGCATACTGCATTGGGGGCATTTGGCATTACAATGATCCGTGATCTGGATAACCAGCTGTCCGGGTGTCAATTTGATGAGCTTTTCACGCCATTTCGTGTGTTTGTAGGCAGGGTTCATGTGGGTAAAATTCCTTTTTCAGCAGGTCTTTGGGTGTTATCCTGGTATCGATGACAAGCTGCAGCATTTTCTTTGTAGCTTTTAGATCCTGGATCGCCTTTTTTTTGTCCGCATCTTCCTGTTCCAGACTACTGACATATCGCTCCAGGATATTGGACTGCTCTCTTTGAAATTTTACCAGATAATTCAAAATGGTCCGAACAGCAACGATTCCGTGAAGAACGCCGTGTTTCAGTATAATAATATGGTCATAGAGCCTGGCGTTGTCCCTTTGCATTGCCTTGTCTGAGACACCCTCTATGCGCTCATCATGGTTGACAATCATGGGAGAGTTATCCATGACTGTGTATATTGGTTTTTTAATAAACAAAGAGAAACCATATCTTTGACTGAGTTTATCATTCAAATGGGTTTTCATCACCAGCCCCACCGGTTTGTTCTCCTCAGCCACCACCACGGCATGAACCGATTTGTCGATATCAAAAATCGTCTTTAGACGACTGACCGATGCATTTTGTGACACGGTATCTGTTTTTTCACTGATAGACCCAATTGTGTTCATGGTACCTGCTGTAATGTTTTTAATTGATTCGGCATAAGATCAGGATCATAAATTTTTTATTAACTGACTGTAATTATAACGGGGTTGTATTTGGAATATATTAAGAAACCGCTAAAATATGGTTTAAATTTACATTGGAATCTCACAGGGACGACGAACGGAAAAAGCCTGTCGGGAGTGGGTACTAAAACCAGGAGGGGGGCGGTAATTGAAAACCAGGAAAAGGATCAGGGTTAATACCGGATGTGAAATCAGGATTATTGACCGCTAAACTGGCTGATATAGGTTTGGCCTGTGGCGGTATAGTAGATATTTTCTGCAATATTGGTGATGTGATCCCCAGTTCGTTCTAAGCATCTTCCCATGAAAATCATCTGGGTACAGTCTTCGATGGGATGGGTCTGCTCCTGCATCTGGTTTCGCAGCATTTCCACCAATCGGGAAAAATGATTATCGATTTCATCGTCTTTTTTCCAGATCTCCACGGCTTTTTGAACGTCCAATTTTAAAAATGCAGTGCCGGTATCATGCAACATTTCCCTGCTGATGTCAGCCATTTTGATGATACGTTCCGCCTGCTCAGGCACAGGCTTTTGGGATAATTGAATGATCCGTTTGGCAATGTTGGCCGTATAATCTCCGATCCGCTCAAGTTCAGATGCGATTTTTATGGCAGACAGGGGCAGCCTTAAATCCATGGCCATGGGCTGCCGTCTGGCCAGAAATTGAACCGCATCCGCTTCAATTTCTCTTTGAAACCGGTTGATGCGTTCATCGGCTTTGATGATGTCCCGGGCAAGGGGAATATCCATTTGGGTAAAGGCCTGTGTGACGCTTTCAATTTGCGATTCACAGGCAGTTGCCATCTGTGTGACCCTGTCTTTCAGGCCTTGTATTTCCATATCAAAAGATTTTACGATATGCGCTTGCATATGATTCCTCTAATTATCCAAACCGGCCGGTGATATAATCCTGGGTCAGTTGATGTAAGGGGTTTAAAAAAATCTGTTCAGTGGGGCCGATTTCGATGAGATCTCCCAGATGAAAATAGGCGGTTCGCTGGGAGACCCGGGATGCCTGCTGCATGGAGTGGGTGACGATGGCGATGGAATACTCCTGCCGCAGCTCATCAATTAATTCTTCAATGATGGCCGTTGCGATGGGGTCAAGGGCGGAGCAGGGTTCATCCATTAAAATCACTTCCGGATTAACGGCAATCGTCCGGGCAATGCAAAGCCGTTGCTGCTGGCCACCGGATAAGCCGGTTCCGGGTTGATCCAGCCTGTCTTTGGCCTCTTCCCAAAGTCCGGCTCGTATCAGGGATTTTTCCACCAATTCATCTGTTTCGGCCCTGTTTTGAACCAGTCCATGAATTTTCGGACCATAGGCCACATTGTCATAAATGGATTTAGGAAAGGGATTTGGTTTTTGAAATACCATGCCAACCTGGGCTCTTAACGGAACAACATCAACATCTTTGGCATAAATATTTTTCCCATCCAGACTGATCTCACCTTCCACTCGACACCCTTCAATGGTATCATTCATTCGGTTAAGACACCTCAAAAAAGTAGACTTACCACACCCGGAGGGGCCAATCATGGCGATGACTTCATTACTGCCAATGTCCAGACTGACACCATTAATGGCTTTTTTTTCACCATTATTATAATAGACATCGACATTCTCACATCGCATTCTGGCGTGTTCTACTCTCTTTTCTCCAACGGTTCGTCGGTTTTCTTTTGAGACGAGCCCGGATTTTATATTCTTTGTTGCAAAGTTTTGGGACATGATCTCTTCCGTTGCATCATTATCTGAGGAGATAAATGCATGTTGTAGTTCCATAAAAGTTATTTCGCTTGCTCATACATATGTAAAAGGTAAATACCGGGTGGCAGTAGATGATAAACGATATCATCCACTGCGCTTCGGTATTGATTGTTTCAACAGGTGTTAAATAGACCTAGAAATCACTTGCAGTCATTGGTTTTAAATTAGCAACGGCTGCCTGGAATTCTTTTCTTTCTGCGGCTGGCATTGGAATCAGACCCTTATCTGTCAGGTATCCTTCATCTCCCCATGCTTTTTCGCTGGTAAATTCTTTAAGAAATCCTTTCATTCCAGGTATTTTATCTACATGTGCTTTTTTAACATAGAAAAAAAGCGGACGGGAAACCGGATAAGATCCATCTGCAATGGCATCAAATGTGGGTTGAACACCATCAATAAAAGATCCCTGGATTTTGTCGGTATTCTGATCTAAAAAGCTGAATCCAAATATGCCCAGTGCTTTTGAATTGGCTTCAAGTTTTTGAACAATCAGGTTGTCATTTTCACCGGCTTCAATATATGCGCCGTCTTCGCGAACCGTATGGCAAACAGATTTATATTTTTTCTTATCTGCTTTTTTCATGGCTTTGATAAACCCGAATTTTTTGGCGCCACCTTCCATGGCCAGTTCAACAAATGCATCTCTTGTACCGGATGTCGGAGGAGGTCCCAGGACTTCAATTTTAGTATTTGGAAGAGATGCATTCACATCTTTCCATGTTTTATATGGGTTGGCTACTAAAGTTTCACTTCCGTCAGGATTGGGAACCTGTGCTGCAAGTGCAAGATAAAGATCTTTACGAGTTAACTTTAGAGCAGCCCCTTTTTTAGAATTCGCAACTACGATGCCATCATAACCAATTTTTACTTCAACAATCTCAATACCGTTCTGGCTGGCTTTTTCAAATTCTGATTTTTTTATTCTTCTGGATGAATTGGTAATATCAGGATGCTGAACCCCAACACCTGCGCCAAATAATTTATGTCCACCACCTGAACCGGTTGATTCGATTTTTGGCGTTTTATACTGAGTGGATTTACCAAATTTTTCTGCAACAACCGTTGCAAATGGATATACGGTTGAAGAGCCGACAATTGAGATGTAATCCCGTGAAGAGTCAGCCCACAAATTGCCTGTGGTCATAACGAATACAAGTGCTAATACAGTCAATAATGCCTTTTTCATTTTTTTCTCCTAATGTTGTTCTTTGTTTAAGTCGTAATTAACTAAATTTACCATCTTCTTTCAAATTTCTTTCTTAATATAACGGCAACAGCATTCATGGAGATCAGGAATACCAGTAAAACCATGATCGCTGCTGATGTTCTTTCTAAAAATGCTCTTTCCGGACTGTCGGCCCATAAATAAATCTGTACCGGCAAAACTGTAGACGGATCTGTGAATCCACCCGGAATATCGACAATAAAGGCAACCATACCGATCATTAATAATGGTGCGGTTTCGCCAAGGGCCTGGGCCATACCGATAATCGTTCCTGTCAGCATACCCGGCATTGCCAGGGGCAGGACATGATGGGTGACCATTTGTGTCTTTGAGGCGCCCACACCCAATGCTGCTTCGCGAATCGATGGAGGGACAGATTTTAAAGATGCCCGGCTGGCGATAATGATCGTTGGCAAGGTCATCAGGGTTAAAACAAATCCACCCACCAGCGGCGCAGACCTGGGTAATCCAGCAAAATTAAGGAAAACAGCCAATCCCAGCAGGCCAAAAACAATGGATGGTACCGCAGCAAGGTTATTGATATTGACTTCGATTAAATCGGTCCATCTATTGGTCGGTGCAAACTCCTCTAAATATACAGCGGCTGCCACCCCAATGGGAAAAGAGAGGGCCAGGGTTACCAGAAGGGTAAAAAATGATCCAGTTGCAGCCCCCCAGATTCCAGCAAGCTCAGGTTCCCTTGAGTCACCAGCAGTAAAAAATGTAGTATTAAATTTTTTCTTAATTCGGCCCTGTTCGACAAGGGAATCAATCCATGAAATCTGATCGTCTTTTAAACGGCGGTCCTCCTCGGGACCTTTCCTGCCAATATGCCCTTTGATAAACATATCCACATCATCATCTGCCGGAACCCATAACCGAATGGTCTGTCCGATTTTATCAAAATTATCCCGGACAAAGTCCTGTAATTGATAAGACGCACCAGAACTCACCAAATGGTAAAGTCTCTTTTTTGCTTTTCTTCCGGTTACATCTGGAAACTCTTTTCGAAGTGATGCTTTGATAATTCCTTGATAATCTGAGCCGGCAAAGTTCCCCTTATCAATAAATTCAGGATCAATTGCAATTTCCATCTCAATGAACGTCTGTTGAAACGCAGTGTACCCATTTGAAAATATACTGATAAACAGCAGGGACAGGCAAAGAAGGCTGAAAAATATTGCTGACAAACCATACAGCTTAAACCGTTTTTCTTTTTGATATCGCTTGGCCAATCCGCCTTGAACGATATCCATCGTTCTTTGAGATTTACTTGTATTATTCATACTGCTCCCTGTATTTACGAACCACAACCAGCGCGATGATATTTAAAATCAGTGTCGTGACAAACAACATCAATCCCAAAGCGAATGCTGCCAGGGTCTTGGGACTGTCAAACTCCTGATCTCCAACCAGCAGCGTCACAATTTGAACAGTGACTGTTGTCACAGTTTTTAAAGGATTGAGTGTTAAATTGGCTGAAAGTCCTGCTGCCATCACCACAATCATGGTTTCACCGATGGCCCTGGAAACCGCCAGAAGAACCCCCCCAACGATACCGGGCAGGGCTGCCGGGAAAATAACCTGCTTAATGGTTTCAGATTTGGTGGAACCCAAACCATAGGCACCGTCCCGCAATGATTGGGGGACCGCATTAATGACATCATCTGAAAGGGATGAAACAAAAGGAATAATCATCACCCCCATAACCAGACCGGCTGCCAAAGCGCTTTCGCTGGAGACATCAAGCCCAAAGCTCGCACCGGTGTTCCGTATGGCAGGCGCCACCACCAGGGCGGCAAAAAAACCATACACCACCGTAGGAATCCCGGCCAGTATTTCCAGCAATGGTTTTGCCACTGCTCTAAATTTTTTATTGGCGTATTCAGATAAGTAAATGGCAGACATCAGACCGACAGGTACTGCCACAGACATGGCAATGGCTGATATAAGCATTGTACCCATGAAAACGGGTATTGCACCAAAAGCGCCGGATGACCCCACCTGGTCTGAACGGATGGCCATCTGGGGACTCCATTCAAGTCCAAACAAAAACTCTGTGATGGGGATCACTTTAAAAAACCGGATCGCCTCATACAGCACAGACATGACGATACCAATGGTTGTGAAGATCGCTATGGTTGAGCAGGCGATTAACACCAGTTTAAGCAGTTGCTCAACATGATTTCTGGCCCTCAACTCCGGTTTGATGATTTTCCAGACGACCAAAAGGCCTGCAATAGACAGAATAAGGACAATAACAGTTAAACACGCATGGCTGATAAACTGGAGATGCTTATAGTGTTCAGACGCTGATCGAATGACAGGGCTTATCTCTCCTGAAAGGATATTTCCATTCACCAGATTTTTGATGTCATTCATGACCAAAGTCAACCGATCATCCGGAAGTGCTTTGATGTCCGCCGGTAAATTAGACAGAATCATATCTGAAATGAATGTGGGTTCAAATACCAGCCAGATAGAATAAATCAAAACAGCAGGAACACCACACCAAAGCGCAGTCAACATGCCATAATATCCTGGCCTGGAATGCAATACCTTGGGTCCGCCCTGATGTTTTACAACAGCAAAGGCCCGTTTTTTGCCCAGATAATACGCAACCGTTGATATCAATAACAAAATGATTAATAAATATGATGGAGTCAAAAGGGCCTCTTAAATATATTTAAATTTAATTTCATGAACGTAAGATACACTATCTTTATTAGTACTTTCTTAACAAATGGTTAGAAGTTTGTTAGAAGTTGCGGTTATTATGCCGCACTCTGATTGCGCTTGATTTGCCCCTTGCTTGAGGCTGGAAGTGACATTTGGTAGAGTTCTGAATCAGTCAAGGTGTCCGATATATCATCTGTTATTTTGTCTGATATATCTTTGGGGCTACCGATGGTTTCTGTCAGGCCGGCCTTTGCGAGTTTTTTCCGGGTTTTGTGCAGCAAGTCAGACAATTGCATTTCGATTTGTTCTGAATAGACTTCCACACTCCCTGCAAACTGGTTCGTCGCCCGGGCTGCATCATTCACATTCGATATTCTCGAACTCACATCTTTAATTTCATTTGCTGTTGCATCTATATTCTCTGATATACCTGTGGTAACAGTATCTTGCTCCTCAACAGCAGCAGAAATTTGATGACTGGCCAACAAAAGTCGCTCTATTCTTTTTTCTGTCTGCTGAGTATATTCAATAATTGTTTTGCTGGCCTTTTGAATGGCTGCAATTTTATTAGCAATGTCCTCATTTGCTGCTTCGGTTTGTAATGATAGTTCTCTGACCTCCCTTGCGACAACTTTGAAGCCCTTGCCAGCTTCACCCGATCTGGCAGCTTCTATCCTGGCATTGAGTGCAAGCAGTTTTGTTTGTCCGGCAATATTCTTCACAATATTAACAATTTCATTGATCTGACTGGATGCCTGATTTAATTTTTCCATATCGTTTCGAGATGCACAAGTCACCTCATTGATATCTCCAACAAGGTCATTCTGTTTCAAAATTTGACTGCTGATATCTTTAACTGCAGATTGAAGTTGCCGGGTCGAATATGAAATCGAATTTGTTTTCTCTACTGTTCGGTATGCGGATTCACTCGCTGTTTTTGTTTGATCCTCTGTATTTGTTGCCAGAGCACTCAGTTCTATCGCGTTTGCTTTCATTGTTTTGGCTTTTATTTGAATCGTCTCAATAAATGTGGACATCTGTTGAATTAGCTCCTGGATTAAGTGCTTTTGTTTTCTCTTCCTTGAATCTTCATCTCTCAGGTGAGTTAACACATCCTGAAATTTTTTCACTGCACCTGCTAAAACTCCAATTTGATCTGTTCGATTTTGATATGGGATAAGAATTATCTCACCCTGGTTCACCATATCTATGGATCGTGTGAGCTGTTTTAATGGTTTTTCCACCACGAACCATGCCATGAAGTGGAGCAGCACCAAATTTAGAAGGATCGTTAATCCTGCCATCAAACCGATGAGCTGTTGCTTGTTTTTTCGGGATTCAAGAAGGGCTGCTTTTTTCTTTTCAATATCATCCACTTTATAAAGAATCGCATTCCTGGATTTTTCAGCTTCAATCGCTTCATCGGCTAATAAATTTTTCAGGGACAATAGACTTTGTTTTAAAGCCGTCCCACTTTCGGCATTTCCAACAGCCGTTTTAATAAATGTGGATATCGTCTGGGCATCTTTAGCTGGATTGTCCGTGGGTATCCGGGTCTGACTTATTTGATCTAAGAAATTACCTTTTTTATCCAACACTCCTTTTGACAGGATAAGGATTTCCTCATTTTGCTGCACAACAAAATTCCCCTTTGAAATGTCTCTCCGCTGGGAACGGTTGAACAATTTTCGATAATTTTCAGACCCCTCAATAATTTCTGCTTTATCTATTTTATAATTGTATTTAATCCAGGCCTTGACCTCATCGGCCGCATCCACCTGAAGTAATTTAGGAATGTCCAGATACTTTTGTTGGAGATCAAAAATACTCGCCCTCAAATCTTTGTTCATAGCCCCATTGATATCCAAAAGCGATTGGGTTTCTATTCCTACCTGGGAAAAGGCTTGTAAATTTATATAGACAAGAAGCCCCATACAAAATATCGAGGTTAGTCCAATGCCCAGCATCATTTTCAAACCGACAGAAAACCTGGAATTTTTGACTTGTCGTTCAGAATTTTTTGATTTTTTGATTTTTGAATTTGCGGATTTGAATAATTTTATAATCATTTTAAAGCTCACCTTAGGGATCGTTTATAAACGATTCTCAGTTAATATTCTGGACAATATAAACTAGAATAATGAGCTGATTATTAGACAAGTATTTGAAGCGTATTAATAATTACATCCGAAAGATTTTTTAAGCGGGAATACTGATCGTAAAGCAGCTTCCTTCGCCTTTTGTACTGGAAACATCAATTTTCCCATTATGGTATTGAAGAATATGTTTAACAATGGCAAGTCCCAACCCTGTGCCGCCTTCATTCCTGCTTCTGGCTTTGTCCACACGATAGAACCTGTTGAAGATTTTAGATAAATGTTCTTTTCTTATTCCATTTCCATTGTCTTGTATCATTATATCGATCATCTGCCCCTGTTTTTTCGTTGTTATCTGGATCGATGTCCTTTGCGAACTGTATTTTACAGCATTGTCTACAATATTAATAATGGCCTGTTCCATCAGAATGGGATCCAGCAGCGCAGTCAAATCATTGGCGCAGTCAATACTGACTGACATTTCTTTGGCCTCAATGATAGAAGTACAGCTGCAGACAGCACTTTGAATCAGGGCGGCAATATTATGATTTTCAAATTCAATATTTGTCCCTTGAAGGCGTTCAAGTTTTGAAAGCGCCAAAAGATCATTAATGAGATCGATCATCCGATTTACATTCTTCTCAATAATGTTTAAAAAGGACTGACTTTCAGTTTTATCATTGATACTCAGCATTTGCTGCAGCGTTTCAACAAACCCTTTAATCGCAGTTAAAGGTGTTTTTAATTCATGGGAAACATTGGCTGCGAAATCTTTATGCATCTGTTCAAGTCGTCTCATTCTTGTAATATCATGGAAGATAATGAGCGTCCCCATACGACGACCACCAACCTCATAAAGCGCAGTGGAATGAATATTTAAGATCAGATCTTCCTCCCCTGAAATGGTAATATCATTTTCAATGGGTTCATTGGTTGCCAATGCGTTTTGTATAAATTTTTGAAG
>Ga0209045_1001097_pt1 | contig 26595 bp, 23 predicted proteins | sample SaaInlLV_10m_DNA_4_FD_184664 | JGI IMG/M metagenome (GOLD analysis project Ga0209045, IMG submission 184664) | Marine microbial communities from expanding oxygen minimum zones in the Saanich Inlet - Saanich Inlet SI072_LV_200m_DNA (SPAdes) (version 2) | ecosystem: Environmental > Aquatic >...
TATCTTGTAACTATATTTTCAGCTTTAAATGTCTGAAATTTAACAGAATCAGAACCGGCATCAACTGCGACATCTACCAACTTCTTAGCAATCTCTAATGACCCATTGTGATTTACACCAGCTTCTGCTATTACAAATGTATTCATCTTGCCGGCACACCCTTAACCGTAACACCGTCAGGCACATCACTAATCACAACCGAACCCGCACCCACAGTGACATCCTTTCCAATCATTATACCTTGAATTATGGTTGCCCCCGCCCCTATATACGAATTTTCACCAATAACACACCCACCAGATACAACAACACCTGGACATATATGCGTATGCCTACCAACAACACAATCATGCTCTATTATAGAACCAGAATAAATAATCACATTTTTACCAATCGAACTACCTGTTTGAATAATTACTCCAGCCATCATATAAACACCTTCGCAAATTTCAGAACTTTTTGAAACAACTGCCTGCGGATGAATAAAAGATGGAATAGTAAATCCTATACGCCTAACTTTTTCACACAACATTTTTCTTTTATTGTCAGCCTTTATGCTTCCAACAGCAACACACGCATTCTTAATGTCATCTGCATATAGATTTGAAAGCAAATCATCATTACCCAGAACGGAAACCCCTTGAATAATCTGTCCCACCTCAAGCTGTGAATCTAAAATTCCTACAATTTCGTATTTTGTAAATGTTCTTATCTGATCCAGTAATACTCTTGCTAGTCCTCCACCGCCAATTATTACAACCTTTTTCATACATTCATACTCTTAGAAGAAAGATAACATTTTATATTTTTAACTATAAAATCTATTTCATCTTCTTTCAGGCTTATACTGCATGGAAGATTGAAAACTGTATTATATATATTTACTGCACTTTCAATTTTATATGCCTGGCAATCTTTATACATCGGCAAAGTATGAATAGGTTTCCATACTGGTCTTACCTGGATATTCTTGGAAATTAAATAATCAACCAGGGCTTTTTTATGATCCCTTGAAACCTTAACAGCATAAAACCAGAAATTACTCATCACCCAACTCTTCTCCCACAAAAACTCTAAACCACTAATGTTAGAGAACAGATTTTTGTACCTGAGCGCATTCTCTCTTTTTATTGAGACAAACTCATCTAAACTCTCCATCTGAGCCACTCCCATAGCGGCTTGGATGTTTGTAAGACGGTAGTTATATCCAATCTCATTATGATCATATTCAACAGAATCACTCTTGGCCTGTGTGCTTAAATGCCTGATTTTCTCAGCCAGGTCTTCATTATTTGTTACAACTATTCCACCACCGCCCGCAGTTATTATTTTATTTCCATTAAAGGACAAACAACCTAGTTTCCCAAATGAACCTGTCTTTTTACCTTTATATTCAGAACCAAGGCTCTCTGTAGCATCTTCTATAATATCTATGTTATACAACTGGCATAAATCAAGAAGTACATCCATATCTACAGGATGTCCGAATATATGAACAGGCATAATCGCCTTTATTCGTCTATTAGATGTTCTATTGTATGTATACCCATCATTCTTCTGTATACATTCTGTTTCCAGGAAAAGCTTTAACTTCTCTACATCAAGACACAACGCATCATAATCACAATCAATAAATACAGGTGACGCCCCGCAATACTTCACGACATTCGCTGTAGCAACAAATGTCAAAGCAGGAACGATTACCTCATCACCACATCTTACCTCACAGGCAAGAAGTGACAAGTGCAGGGCAGAGGTCCCATTAACTACAGCAATTCCATGTTTACAACCAACATAGCCTGCCACCACTTCCTCAAACCTGTTAACGTAACTCCCTGCAGACGATACCCATCCGGTATCTAAGCACTCTTTGACATACTTCCATGCATTCCCGGAAATAGCAGGAACTGATAAAGGAATCATATTATCCATTCAAATGTTTCTATATTTTGAGGAATCAGGATCTGGCAGAATATTACTATCTATTAAATCTTTTATCTCCACAATCCCATATTCCAGATTTCTTGAAATATTAAACCCTAATTCCTCCCTTATCTTATCAAATGACACACGATAATCTCTCGGATCTTCATCCTTATGTACATATTTTACTTTTGCATCAGGAATAACCTTTTTAATCTCATTAACTATCATTTGCTTCTGATAATTTTCATTTGTATCACCAACATTGAAAACGTTATATGCCACTTTCTCCTCATCGCTCTGTAACACAAGTAATATAGCCCTGGATAAATCAATAACATGGCAATACGGTCTCCAGAACTGTTCACCAAAGACTTCCAATTCTCTGCCTAATGCTAATTCCCTTGTAAACTCATTAACAGTGAGGTCAAATCTCATCCGGGAAGATACCCCATAAACAGTAGCAAATCGTAAAGCCGTTGGACAAAATCCACTATTTTTCTCTAATTCATTTAGCAGAACATTCTCAAATTTAACCTTCAATTCTGCATATAGTGAGATGGGAGCTAAAGGAAACGTCTCACAAACTAATTTATCAGGATCCTGCATTTTCCCATAATTACTGCATGTAGATGCAAATATAAATCTTCTAACGTTACTCTTAATTGAAATATCCAGCAACTCCAGGCAGGCATCCCCATTTGTCCGATTCGTAAGTTCAGGCTGTTTTGCACATGCCGGATCTCCTACGATAGCAGCCAGATGTATTACCGCGTCAAATCTGTAAACATCAAATATCTTCTTCATGTTATCAGCAGACGTTACATCAGCCTTTATAAATCTAAAAGCAGGATGACTCCAAACATAAAGCAAACTATCACCACCAAAACATAGATTATCGACTACAGTAACATTGTATCCGTTATTAAGTAGTAGTCCTGTTAAAGCCGACCCTATATAACCAGCCCCCCCGGTAATAAGTATGTTCTTTGCTTCCAATCTATTTTGCATAAATTTATCCTTCCCAGGAATCCATATGACTCTTTTATGTATTCCTGGCTATAATAGACTCAATAAAATCTCTTATAAGATTACCATCCGAAAACTTGCTGCAGTTATCAAGTACCGGCTGAATACACTCCTCGTAATCTTCCTGTGAAATACCAATCATCCATTTCATAGAATCTTCAAATTCCTTTTGATCTTTAGGTGTCAATTTTGGAAGAAACTCTTCAAAAGGATGTTTTGGTACGTCTTTCTGCATAAAAACTATTATCTTCTTTTTCTGTCCCAAGGCTTCAAATGATACCGTACTATACCCCGGAGACACCACAATAACTATATCTGACATCGAAATGACCTCTTCTGAAGAACAGGATGCTATCACTTTAGAAGGTCTAAGATGGATATCCATACCATCCCTTTCAGCCATTCTGATAACTTCTTTAGGATATTCATGTTTCACATTTATTGGATGTCTATGATAGGCAATCTCATAAGACAGATCATATCTTTCACATAAATCAATAATAATCCGTTCACTCCAGTCCTGGTAATTTTTTTCCTTAAATATAATATGCAAATTTGATATCGATAAACTCTTTAGTGTACTACATATTAATGCAACAGACTTTTCATAGGAAAAATTAGCAAACTGTCTGCCACGTTTAGGGTTAGTCATTATACTTACAATGAATTTGTCATGCTTATTACTGTCTTTAGAATAGTCCCTGTCAACACTCTCCGCAAAGTATGGGCCTAATACCAGATAATTAATATCCTGAGGCCAGAATTCTGAATAAGTATTTTCCTTAAAATACCTTCCATTCAATCCAAAGTAATGATAATCAATATGTGAATATGCAGCTTCAAAGAATGAATATGTCCCGTGCTGGTAACCTATATGCTTAACACCGTATTTATCAGAAACAGCAGTTGCGACCGGATGTGAAGGTCCATAATCAAAACGAGTCTTTAAATAATACAAAGGTTTAAAATGTTCAAATATAGATTCATAATATAAATGCGCATTAAAGATCTCAAGAATAGATCTTTTTACTTCTATTGATTTCAGCTTGGCAGAAAAGAGCAATCTAAAAAGCAATTTGATAAAAGCACAAATTTGTTTAGCCTTCATTTTACTGGAAACATTAATTTCTCCCCTTACCAATACAGGCTTTCGGTCCGCTTTTAGAGTTTTATAGATATCTGACTCTCTATCGACACAAATATAAAGGACATCATCTCTCAGCTTAAAATATCTATAGAAACTGGGAAACTCAGGATTACGCTCCTGCCCTCTGTACATTTGGTCAAAAACAAAATTTATCTTTCCAAAATTATCTAACCTCATATTGCTTTTAAACAATACTATCTGTTTCAAGCATTTATACATAGTCCAGCCGAAGAATAAGAACTCTTTCATAAAACGATCAAACGATGACACGCGGGATATATTAATGTCTTCAGATATTATGTCCTTAAATAATTTATATTCATTAACAATGCATTCACAGTCCTGGTCTCCTGCTGCCACCTGGGTTGACGCAATTACTTTTATATCATCACGTATAACATAAGTGATAACATATTTCTTCAAAGAGGTTATCAGTTTGTCTGTTTCGAGATTTAACACACTCAACATTTTGTATGCTTCATTAAAAAACTCAGGATGTTTAAACAGTTCTTCAGTGTAAAGATATCGATCTCTTTCAGATTTGAGATGAGGTTGCGACAGGCGAGTCAAACAGACTTGAGCGGTAGTTATTCTTAATCCAATAAGCTTCATCAACCTAAGGCCAATTTTCTCAGAGAAATAATAAAGTTTATCCGGTTTATTTCCCTCGACAAGAAACCGTAAAAAGGTTGCCCAGGTTAAGTTATAGATAAAAACTGACTTATTATTTGTGTTTTCCAAAAGACTATACTATTAAGATGAAGCTATACAAGTCAACTTGTCAAAGAAAAGTTAAACTGCTAAAGTTACTCGCTCTATATTTTTCACTGCACACCAGGTAATTCCAGAAGCAGACAACTACATTCGCTGGATATGAAATACTGCTACCTGCCCTTTCTAAGGGATACAACTTCACTTGTTCCGGAGTAGATATTCCCTGCTGTATTTTGCATTATGATTTTACGTAGTGATTTATATTCAAAAGGATGCTTCTGCCTCCACAGTCTACTTATCATAAAGGATATGAACTCTTTTAATAAACCTCCCCCAAATATTAAACCGTTTCTTTTACTAATATAAACCAGGCTTATTACCCACATAAAACGCCTTAACCTGTAAGCGGTCACGGGGTAGCTATAGAGCAAACTATCAAATTGTTTATTCTTTATCATTGTCCAGAAACCCAACCTATTGCCATCTTGATGAATAATTTTATAGTAATGATTGATACCGAATTTTTTAGCATATTCATAGTTAGCAATGCTCACTATTAGGTATTTCCACGAAAACAGAATCAGACGAGGATAGTCTGTAAAATTCAACGTTGTTGTCGCATCAGCAGCATTCCTGTCTGAAATTTCAAGTAGGTATTTTTCTTCTGCATCTACAGTTGTGCCAATTCTTCCAGTAATTCTTCCGTATTCATAGAGAGGAGTACCCGGCAATGCCTGCGCAAAATTAATACTGATGTGCCTGGGATTTTTAGATCTATTCAGTTTCTGAGCATAAGCTATAAAATCTGCTGTTTCCCTAATAGTCTCAGGAGTTTCACCGGGCATACCAATAACTAACTGCGGGATAGTATACAAGCCTGCCTCAACCGTATAGCGCATTGCCTCATAGTTGTCTTTAGAAGTAACCCTCTTCTCCATTACCTTAAGGATTCCTTCACTTCCCGTCTCCATACCATAAATGATTGTGCGGCATCCCGCGTCCTTCATCATTTCAATGATTTCAAGACTAACCATATTAACCCGCATACCACCTACTCTCCATAACAGATTCAGAGGTTTAATTAGTTCACAAAATTTACGCAACCACCTCAGATTGGAGCCAAAACATTCATCTGAGAAGACAATTGCGCCTACGTTAAATCTTTCAATTAGTTCTTTAAGACGGACAATTATGATCTCTGGGGGGACAAAACGCATACCCTTGTTAAAACGGTGGCAAAAACTACAACGTGCAATGCATCCCTTTGAACACGGTATTACTCCAATGGTTTTGCTTAATCTGTCTTTCTCAATGGAAATTGAATCACTATTTCCAGGTCTGTCAGGAAAGAAATATTTAAAAGTAATTGATTCTGGATCCAAATCACCAATAACAGGAAAATAATGTTTAATAGATAAGGAGTCTAAGATGTCCCAATCAACATTATAAATTTCTTCTTTTGGCAGTACCCCGGCATAGCCTGTATTAACAATTTTGCTACCTTCAAGAAATGCAATGCCAATGATATCCACAAATTCCTTTAACGGTCTATCTTCTACAAGCTTATCGAAGAGTTGACAGCAAACTCTTTCCCCTTCTCCAAGAACACAAAAGTCAACACCTGTTTTCTTCAGTAAATTCTCTGCACTTGCCGCCAAATTACCACCTAAGATTACCGTCACATTCGGCAATAGTTTCTTTATTTCAATGGAAAAAAACTTTGCGTTCTCATACCCGGTAGAAACAGGGGAGCTTATACAAAAAACATCAGGACAAAAATTCACTATATAATCAACGGCCTCTTTCCTTGATGTCCTTAACACATCAAGATTGTAGAAATATGTATTATTATACCCTGCATCTTGCAGGGCATTTATCACCGTCATAGCACCGTAAGGAGGGAAATTATCCGGTGAGCTTCTTTGCGGAAAGGTAATAAACAGAGATTTCAAGTCTTTAGTCATAGTTTATAATCACCATCAGCATCTTTATCAGAAGCAAAAAGGTCTTCCTTCCATTCCTGCAGCCATTTATCTGACGTACGTGCAAATCTGTTACAAAACTGATTCTTTGCTTCCTGAATTTCAGGCTGCAGCCACCATGACATTGGATCTCGGTATATTTCGTTAACCAGGTGTGCGGCGGATTCTGGTGTTTCATGCAGAATACCAACAGAACGGAGTTTGTCAAAATACGGCTGAGCTGAAATTCTAATTTCCCACTGTTTACAGTTCCAGAATAAAACAGTAGGAAAATTTGCCGAAAAAGTTTCCAGGAAAGTCGTTGCGTTATAGGTACCTATGAAAAGCCTGGATTTCCTGATCGAGACATACATTGTATTGACATGAGAGTCATATTTTATGCCTGGCAAACGATCAAGCCATCTTTGTTTCTGGCACCAGCCATAGTCGTATGGATAAAGTCGCACCAATAATTCATCTCTGATCACTGGCGACAAACACTCAGCAAAACGTATCTGATCTTCCAGATAATCCTCTAGTTGTGCTGCTACAGGAACACTATGCAACCAGTATGAATATCTTGGTGTTGCCGCCTGGACTAATAGTACTCTTCCACCAGGATCATGTGCCAACCTGTTTACAACATGATTTAACTTTGGACTCGGTAGCGGTTTTACCCTTTCTGCACCTGTCCATCCCCAGCTAATATAACGATCAGAAACAGATACTTCATGCGCTTCATTCGAAGACCATTTTGAAATACCGTAGCTACCTCCATGTTGTCCAAGGATTAACTTTGAACCCTTTTCTGCTTTTTCCGCAGCCCATAGTTTGAAGTAGTCAGCACCAATGATCGCATTGGCAGTAAATATTACCTTAGGATTCACAGGCCATGAACTATTTTCTATTTTGTTCTGCAGTGACTTGTACCCTTCCAGGTAGTACCTTGGAATTTGAGCGGGGATCAACTGCATCAAGAATCTCTCGAACCGGTCAACACTGTCCATCTCTACACTAAACGCATCACGAACAGATCTGTCTATATGAATTGGGCTTAGTACCGGTTCCCTTGGAAAGGTTGGCAATTGGCCAAGAGCAAGTCCAAGACGAGCTTGATCAAGGATGGAACAGGTTGTTGAAATAAAAAAATAATCGTTGCTCTTCGACAGATAGTCTGTCAAAAAGAGAGTTTTCTTAACAATCGTCTTTCCCAGGCCAACAATACGCCTTCTTAGAGAGTGAGGCTTTATCTGTTCAGGAATCAGATTATCGTCAGCTGCTACAGTCTCTAACGGAACACCACCTATAGTTTCCAGGACTCTTCCATAGATCCAGTGATTCCAAAGATCATCACCACGATAGAACTGTCCAAAATGGGCAAAGTGATGTGGAATCAGGCTCTCTGGATCAATGCTCAGCACTGTGGTACCAGAAATGTCATATCCTTCAACCGCCCTGTGGATCATTTGCCAGCGATCAAAGACCATTTGAATGAAATAATAAAGCCACGGGCCAATAAAGATTCTCCAGTAACGAAGGGAGTGACTGACCCCGTGATACCGATTCAGTGATTCGGCGAGTGACTCCAGAGTCCTTTCATAGAAGCCTGACATGTATTGATAATCCTGAAACAATTGTTCCCTGTCATTCCAGTGGTAGGGTACACACTCATATTCCAGCGTTTCCCACTTATCTTTCTCTGAATAGAGTAAACACCACTTGCCAAGAAACAGAAGCGGCATCTCTGTCTTCCAGGTTCTCTGGTCAGCGGTAGTAATAAGGTACCGACTCACCACGCAGTTCGTCCGCCCTCAACCGGCACAATAGCACCATTAAGATAACTCGATGCCTCACTAAGCATCCAAATTAATACCCCCTGGTATTCACTTGATTGAGCAAGTCTACCCATAGGGATTCTTGAGCATACCTCTTTCAAAAAATCTTCTGGCTGACCATTTTCTACACCTCCTGGACAAATGGCGTTGCAGCGTACATTCTTGTCTGCCCAGTAAGTTGCTAAATAGCGTGTCAATCCAATAAGGCCTGTTTTAACAACAGAATAAGTCACAGGCTTCACCGGCTGCTGCTCTTCTGGAAGCCCTTCTTTTCTATACAATCGCTGATCCGGTGCTACTAGGCCGAGGTCCGAAGAGATGTTAATGATGCCACCACCGTACGAATTACTTGCGATAGCCGCGCCATAGTGCTTTGCACAGAGGTAGGCACCAGTCAGACCAACAGCAAGTTCCTGATTCCAGATCTCAATGGGGAAATTTTCAAGACGTGAGAAACTTTTATCACCGTCATCTTCCACCTTGGGGTTATTGGCAGCATTATTGACCAGGCCATCGATCTTGCCAAACATATTGATCAGTGAAACAGCATTATCCTGAATCGCCTGTTCATTGGTAATATCAACTGCGAAACCAAAAGCGGAGACATCATATCGATCGTTCAGTTCATTTGCGATCAGCTTTACTGGCTCCTTGTGGAGATCCAGTAGCGCCGGTGTACCGCCATAAGCCGCAATTGCTTCTGCATGCTTTCTTCCCAAGAGTCCCGCTGCTCCTGTGATTACAATGACTTTCCCATCCAGCCTGAACAGGTCTTCCAATTCTCTTTTCACTCAGAATACTCCCACTGTTTGACCACCATCTATCACCAGTACAGACCCAGTTATAAATGCAGCTCGCTCAGAACAGAGAAATACCGCAGCATCGGCAATTTCCTCCGGTGTACCAAACCGATTCATTGGAACGGTTGTTTCAAGAAGCCGCTTAATCTGTACAGGATTAGTTTTTATTCTTTCATCCCAGTTTCCACCTTCAAAAAAGACGTTTCCTGGAGAGATACAATTGACACGTACCCCATCCTTTGCCACTTTCCTAGCCAGATTTTTAGCAAATGAAATGACCGCCGTTTTAGCAACTGAATAATCAACTGGCGCGCCAAAGGCTTCCATCCCCGCAATGGAAGAAATAAAAAGCATATTACCCTTGGAATCTTTCAGAAGAGGCATAAGCTCACGAGCCGCATTGACCGCTACATCAAAATTCTGAGAAAACACCGCATCGAAATGCTCTTTTTCAGGGATTGTATCCGTCACACTCTTGCCACTGCCAACATTAGCGAGCAGTATATCAAGCCCACCCCACGATTGTAATATATAACTTGTAAGCGTTCTTATCTGTTCAGTTATTCTAAAATCACATGGATAAGCAAGAACCATGTCTGCAGAAAACTCGTTGCCAAGTTCCGTCCTTGCCTGTTCAAGTTCATTCTGGTTGCGACTGGCTATCACAACCCTGGCTCCTTCACTAAGAAAGTCCTTTGCAATGGCGAATCCAATACCACGAGAAGAGCCTGTTACGAGAACACGTTTCTTTTCTAAATTAAATTCCATAATTATTTTAGCAATTCCTGTTATCTTTTAAACTGGTAAGGGGTTGGTGTATTTGAATTGAGATTATTTACCTCAACTCCGTAATCCTTTATTTGTTGCTCAATGTCAACACCCACGTTATAAGACCACTGGTCAATCAGTTTGCGTGTAACATCACCCATTTTTCCATTCCCAATGGTTATTCCATTCAAAGAAACTGTTGGAAGAATGCAGAAAGGCGTTGCGGTCATGAAGGCTTCATCTGCTTCGTATACATCATATGGCTCGATATTGCATTCCTGACATGGCATGCCAAGTTGCTCGGCCAACTCAAAAACATATGCACGACTAATTCCTCGCAGAATATTCCTGCCTTCAGGGGTGAAAAGCTCACCATTCTTGACTATAAAAATATTGTCGCCAGTCCCTTCGGTGATATACCCATCCGGATCAACCAATAGTGCCCAGATATTCTCACCTTCAATCTGTGATACTTCGATATTTGCCATCTGGTAGAACATGCGGCTACGATGCTTGATCTTCGGATCCATCAGGCTCGCAGGAATGGCCCTTTGTGATGGAATTACCGCGTTGATCCCCTTGTCGAAGAGTGGCGCCATACCGGCAACCGTCCATTTGAGAGGAAAATCTGCTATGACCACTGTAGGCTCCAGTTTGCCATCAAAAACGTGCGCATAGATTCCAAGTGGGCCACGACTGACATTGATCATTAGGCGATGTTCGTCATGAGTTTCAAAGACCGGCTCATTTTTCTCAATCGTCTCGAAGCAAGCTTGTTCCAGTTCATCAATCGTCATCTTGAGAGGGATGCGCAGGATATTTATCCCCATATAAAGTCTTTCGAGATGCTCTCTCAGTTTAAACTGCTTTTTGTTGAAGGAACGAGTCATTTCAAAGACCATGTCCCCAAACATGAGCGCAGAATCGAATATCGAAATCTTTGCCTCATTCTCCGGTACGAATGTACCGTTTATGTAAACTTGCCTTCCTGATTTCATGTAAATTCCTTATCTTATCATTCCAGATACCATTGTTCTTTTCCCACCATTATATTCTTTCTTTGAGAATTCACCCCATGCCTCAAACTCAATAATATCCCAGTATTTCATTATTCCATTTAGGTCTGAAAAATATTCTTTACCGTATTTTTGTTCATCGGGTGGGTATGTCATGAGTAAGTGTATAAACCCTACACCTTGTCCACCTAGTTCGGATGATATATGCTCTTTAAATATATTTAGTTTTTCAAGCACATACCATGTGATCTCAGCAAAAACAATACAATCAGACTGATAATTCCTTAACAAGTCAAAGTCCAGAATATCTCCAACGACAAACTCAGTATCTGGATGTCTGGCATTTGCCTTCTCTATTGCTGTCTCCGAGATATCAATTCCCAGTGCGCTCCCTGCAGCATGATTCAATTGTGCTGTATAATCCCCTAAACCACAGCCAAACTCTACAACCCGCTTGAACCCTTTCTCACAGATAATCTCCAAAGCAATTTTCTTTTCCAGTGCACTTTTTTCTTTTGTTGTTTGTTCCCATGGATCATTGAAGTCCTGATACATCTCTTCAAACTCCCCAATAATCACACCATCTTTGATTACATAATCCTGGTAACGCGAATACTTAGTCATACATTCCTCACTATAACAAAAACTCTTTCATAAGCGCAGAACATATACGAATATCTTCTGATATATCAATCTCGAACATTTTCCAGGAATCCATTTCGACACAACCAATATTCCCACCAAACCGGTTGTTATGTCTTCTCAGAAGCTCAGGTCGAAACAGATAAAAGGACCCGTTCTCGATGAACTGCTTGGAAACATCCTGGCGTCGCTGACGATTGAGGTAATCATAATTAACGCTTCTCAAGACACCTTCAGAATCCCTTTCCCAGAAAAAGAGATCTTCTGCAACACTGCAAGAGAACATCGAGTCATAGCCCCCCTCAATGAAAGTCCGTATTCCCCGCTCAATATCCTCCGGCTCTCTCAGGGGAGATGTAACTTGCGGCGCCAGTACCAGATCGATTTGGCCACTTTCCAGCTCGATCATCTTGATTGCATGCAACCAGCCCGATTCGGAAGTAGCAAGGTCACCAGATATTTCATCAGGTCTCCGGATGGTATTTGCGCCATACTCACGGGCAACGTCAAGTATCTCATCGCTGTTTGAACTGACCCAGATACCCGTCACTGACTTTGCGGTGCAACACTGTTCAATAGACCATGCAAGCAGGGGCTTACCGCAGAAATCAATGATATTTTTCCCTGGAATCCCTTTGGAACCACCTCTTGCAAGGATAATGGAATCAACTTTCATCTGTTGGTTTCATCTAAATATCTGGATAACCATCTCAATTGGCTTTTGAATACACTTACACCCTCGTTATCCCTATAAGCCTGCATAATAAAAGGTCCTGTATAATCAAGTTCACTCAACCTGGTAAAGAACTGCTCAAAATCTGCATCACCCTCTCCAAGCATAACTGAACCACCACCGCACACCCTATCCTTAATATGTATATCTGTTATTCGATCCCCATAGGCAGCAAATTCTTCTTCCTGATCATACCCTAAAGACACACTATTTCCGATATCATAGTTCACGGTAACACGAGGTGTATCAAACCTCTCTAGTAATTCTGCAAATGGCCCTGGAGCAAAGTCTGTTTCAAGTGCAAGATTTACACAATACTTTTCAGCCAATTCTAATGCGGGATAAATATTCTTTACAAAAGCCTCTATAGATCCATTAACAAGAGAGGACTGGTCTACACAAGGAATAACAAGATCACGAATACCAATACTCGATGCATTTATGATAAGTTTTCTTAAAACTTGCTGGCTTTCTTCCACAACCTGAGGTTCCAGGCTATGAAGGGGCGCCTCCATAAAATAATCTGCACAAATACTTTTCACAGAAACTCCATAATCTTCTGAAAGTCGCTGAATTTCATTGAGACCACATTTATGCATCAGCGGGTTCTTGTCTGCATCATTGAAGTCAAAGATAAATTCAATCAGATCCAGTTCAAGGTCTGATGCTATGTCAAACTCTTCCTGCCAATAGTCTACCGGATGTGCTTGATAGCGCCCTTTATATTTAGGAAGAAGCCGGCCCTGCATAACACCAATCATGTTGTCGCGCACTGTTTTGGCATAAACCTCTGGAATAAGATTAAGACAATTAACCAGCCTAATAATAAGAAAGACACTGCATTCATAGTTATAATGGAAGATAGAATATTACTTTTATAGAAGAATCCAATTTCATGAATTCCGGGAGAGAGCTCTATTCCCTTAAATGTATGAAATACTTTTCTCACCTGCACATTATTGCCATCAACCTCAGCCTGCCAACCATCATCCCAGAGATCGGTGTAAGCTAGTAACCCATAACTGCTTGCTGATACTTTCAAACGGAGACTGTTTGCATTATATTTAATGATTTCTACATCCAGTCCATTTTCAACTTTTTCAACAGGAATCCCTTCTATGGAATCCGGCTGAAACATTCCTAGAGAAACTTTTGGATCACTGTTTTCAGCCTGATCCACCAGCCCTACTCCCCGGTCGATCATTGATGTAAAAAGCTCCGGATCATTTTTAAAAGCCATCATATCTTTTGCCTGCTCAGAAACAAAATATTTCTTAAAAAAGAAGAATTTCTTTCTCATCAATTGCTCATGACCCGGCAAAGACATAAATCTATAGTAATTTCTCAATACCGGGAAAGAAGATATTCCAATTCCACCATGGCCCATAACGCTTTTATACGAATTATCCTCCAAGCTAACCAGGGAAAGATATTCATCCCTCCCAAATGTAGTCCCATAAGCAACTTCGTATTTATCACTAAATTTATTAATCTGATCAGGCCTTTCAAATAAGAATCTTAAAGAGTAGTCTTCTTTTTTCCGAAGATCCTGCATGACAGGATCATTATATAACCCTCCCATAATAGGAAGTTCTTTGATAATAAAATTATACATAGCTATAGTAACTACACTTGTAAGGATAAGAATTGAAGCAGACGTATGTTTAAAAGATGACTCCCGAAGAAAACAAATAGCCAGGAGAACCACCATGGCAATAGATGAGATAAAAATCCCTGACAGATTATAATTACGATATGAAAACGGAAAAAGACATATCAGATAAATAACCAACAATATCACTACTACGGTCTTGAGGTGTTTTTTCAAACGTAAAGATGCCTCCTCCGTATAAAAACGAAACCCATATCCCGCAACTATGACAGAAGCAAAAATAAGAAAATGAAGAAGGAAATGACAATTTCTGATAAGATTAAAACCCGGAAGTTTATAGAACAAATTTAATGGAAAGAAATCTGAGGCAAGGCAAGTTATAAAGAAACCTGATAATGCAATACACCATGGAATTTTTTTAAAAGAAAGCAGTGCCAAAATTAGAAATGGAGCAGCAATAGGCCCAATATAATACCTTAAGAGAACCCATTTCGAATAATCTATTCCTGTAGAAAAAGTCAGCCATGTAGCGGGAAAAACAAAACAGGGATTATACATTCTTGGAAAAGAAGTTTCTGCCTCAACTTCATATTGATCTGTCATTCGTACCTCTGTCAACCTATTAGCATCAGGTAAGTACTTTCCCGTTTCCATATTAAAGAAAATAAGTATTTGAGGAAGTGTAATTAAAAACATTAAGATACCGGACACAATACAATGTTTGACAGAGATTTGCTTCAATGCAGCAAACAATTTTAAGAAATCCTTATATAATAAAATTGCAGCAGAAATACCCAATACTAACAGGTAAAGTAAGCCCATAACAAATTCGTATGAATACAAGGCAACACTATAGGACAGTATAAGAATTATCAGGTATTTAAACTCAAATTTTCTGAAATACATGGTAAGGCTGTAAAGAATCCATGGTATGGCGTGAATTACCATTACATAAGAAACATCAGAGCAATAGTAGTATACAGAAGAGGACCCTAATGCCAGAATGGATGCAAATGCTCCAGCACGCTGATCCTTCGTCCAACAACCCACTAGAAAATATACTCCACATACATATAAAAGAATACAGATAAATATGTAAAGAGTATACGAAAGAACGATGTCTGTAATTCCTAATGTATTGGATATAAATGCAACTAAATTTAATGTAGGGCTGGCTAATAGTGTCGCCTGAAAAAGCTCCTCTGGCTCACCAGCCCTTACCAGAGGATTCCACAAAGCGTATTCACCCCTTGCAATACCTGAGTAGTGGTAGGAATACTTCGCAAAACTATTTAATGTGTCCCCGTTAAAGTTCCAACCTGATTTACTTTCCTGAGAGAAAACAAAATAGGCGAAAACGAGTAACATAGAAACAATCAAGTACTTATGAAAAAATGACGGAGAATCTGTATTATCTTTATAATTGTAAAGCATATTTATCTATACATCCAAATAAGTGACCTTTATCTGACCATACTACACACAGGCTCTGTATGACATGTTTTGATTTTGGGTTCAACCTAAGAAGTGCGCTCTTTTTCCCTCATACAATTCACAACAACTCATTTCCTTTAATGAATCATATCATGCCATGTAAGACAAGGCGGTTTTAGCTATTTAATCTTCTCCATCTACCAGTAAGTATTATTATAAACTCTGAAATTGATATAGAAGTATTTCGTTTCAACAAGATATCAAATAGAAGAGTACCAAACTTTATTGTTAGAAATATTGCAAAGCAAAACAGTGCAGGTACCTTCCGGATCTTATCCCTTAGCTTATTTCCAGGATTAAACCATCTCTTTGTTGCTCCTCTTTTAGAAAACATCATCCTTATCTTTTTTATATTCAGATAGAATTGTAAATGGCTAAAGAGGATATCGTTTCTTATCTCATTCTCAGTACTCCCAATTGGAACATATGAAAAAGGGATTTTCTTAAAAGGATTCTCTATCATGGCAGACACCGAATTAAAATTCTCGTATAACCCTACTATATTTAACCTGTCTTCCTTTTTAGCGATCTCATATAACATTGTACCTGGATATGGCGTAGCATTATTAAACCTTGGCATATCCAGTCTAAGTTCCTTGCTCAATTTAATACAACTCATCCTGTCTTCGTGTGTTTCAGTTGGTAGGCCATAAATAAATGTAGCACTTACATGAAATCCGATTCGCTTGGCCATACGTACGGATTCTATACATTGCCCTACCGTTTCTCCCTTCTTAATGATCTTCATGAGTCTTTCTGAGGCCGTCTCTAAGCCAAAAGAAATATTCCTAAACCCGGCTCTGTATAGATCACATAAAAGCTTATAATCTACATTATCCCCTCGTGCCTGAAAGGTAAAGTCCATCTTCTCATTCAATCCTTCCGTCATTACTCTATCCAAAAGGATATACAATCTTTTTTTATTAACCACAAGATTATCATCCATAAAAAGAATATGCCGACAGTTGTATTTTTGATAGAGCAGATTTATTTCATCTACAATAGACTCTGCCGATCTATATCTGTATGCCATCTTTGTTATAATTCTATTACTGCAAAAAATACATTGATATGGACACCCTCTCGAACTAACTATTGCGCCAAGATCATATTCTCCTGAATCAAAGAGATGATATGGGAATGGAGGTAAACTGTCCAGGTCTTTAACAACAGGTGCCGCATTGTTATGGATAATTCCACCGTTTTGTCTAAAAGAGATACCCTCTATATGGCTAAAACTCCCTCTCTTCTTAAGGCATCGATATAATTGAGGCAGTGTTTCTTCCGCCTCACCTCTAAGAACAATATCTACGTGCTTATACGACAATACCTCCTCTGGTACAGCAGTAGGATGAATACCTCCAAAGATAATGACGGAATCAGGGTATAACTCTTTCAATCGCTCTGATACTATGATCGACCGCTTAATTGCTGCTGTCAGTACGCTAAAACCAAAAATGTATGGCGGCTCTTTTTCCTTGATATATTCTGCTACCAACGCAAAAGTGTTGCCTGCAGTCTGTTCATCTATGAATCCTACCGTTATCTTCTCTCTTTCGAGAACACTTATCAGGTAGCCTAATCCTATAGGGACATTAATACGCGAAAAGGGTCGAAATATCTTCATCGTGTCTTGCTGCGATGAATTAATAATGATCATATATTAAGCCCTTTTCTTCTCAAGACCATATCTCTTCAGCATATCTTTAAAAGAAATCTGTACTGAAGGCAAAAAGATTAAGCCAAGCAGAATATGTTTACCTATTGCCGTGAGATGGTACAGGATGGAAAACGATAATGCCTCACTCTTTGAGATACCAAATAATGCAAGCGCAACAATAGTGGCATAGTGAAAATTACCAACCATACCTGGAGCAGTAGGGAGGCTTACCCCTATAACGGTACTTATAAGAATGACAAATGCAACGATCGGTGAAAGTTGAAAATTGCAAAACCGTAACAACATAAAGATTCCCAATCCAAAACAACCCCATATTAGGAAAGATAATATAAGAGTATAAATAAGTTTCTTAGGGCTTGATATTATCTTAAAACCGGTAACAAAGGCATGAACTAAAGACTCAATCTTTACATGGAATCTCCCGGGAAGTTTATTTAAAAGAGGATTGAAAAGTTTTAGCATCGTTTCCGTCCTAAAATGAGAAAGCAATACGAAAAGTATCAAGACAACTATAATTACCAGCAAGCTATATCCTGCCCTCGCAAACCACACAGAATCACCAGTACAAAAAACTACCAGAAATGAAATACTAAGGACTGTCAATAGATCAAATATTCTTTCTACAAAAATAGTTGCTATTGACGAGCTTAACGAAATTTCACGCTCACTACTCAGCAGATATGGCCGCATGAGCTCACCAAGTCTCATCGGAATCATAACTACTGCCATTTGCCCGACACAAATAATGGGGATAAGTCTTTTTAGAGAGACACTCTCAATCGGAGATAAAATAATTCCCCAGCGTAAAGATTTTAGTAATGGTGGTATCAGAAACAACGCGATTGCAGGGATCAGGAAAATATAGTTTGTATCCTTAATCCCCCTTAAAGCCTTGTCAAGCTCAACCCCTTGAAAACTGAAATAGATAAAAATAGTACTTACAATAGTTCCCAGGACAAGTCTTTTCATTTTCTATCAGCCGAAAAGAAATTCTTTTCCTTTATCAAGGATTACTCTTGGATTTGAGAAGACTCCATCATAATGAGGCCCATTATTCTTACCTCCCATATAGGTGTCATTACCAAAACCAACATGAGCTGTTCCTAGTTTTTTCTCATCCTCAAGGATGCTTCGGCCAAGTTTTGACCAGGAATTCGTTCCAAATGCAATTTCAGCTATATGGGCAACTCTATGATCTTTTTGAATAATATCCTGCATAATTGACGAGTTATCACCAAAGACATTAACGATTTTCCCATTTTCCATGTCAATGCCTAAAACGTCTTCATCCAAAGAACCGTATATATCCATGGACACATCAATAATAATCCTTCCATTAACGCTTCCTGGTAGAGGCATAATGTAGACCTCCCCTCCCGGGAGATTCCCTCCTGATCCCGGTGTCTGGTATTGGCCGGTTTCGTACCCAACTTCCATAATACTACAGGTAAAATCTGTTCCTCTCTCAGAAACTATTCTGATAAGTTTTTCTCCTGTCAAAATTGTTGATATCTCTTCACCTTTTTGTGCAACCTGGTCATAGTCTGCCACCAGAGCACCATCAACCAAACTCTCTTTTACCAGGCCATAACATTCCACCACTCTTTTTTTCCATTCATATTTTGCTTTTTTTCTGGCATTAGTATGGTACCAGGACTGCGACGCAGCAAGGATGATTACATCGAACCCTTGCATAAGAGGCTCGAAACTATTCGGTATTTCGTCACAGAATTCCAAAGGCAAATCCCAATTAATAGAAGGAAATGCACCATAGTCTGAAAACGTTTGCTCAATAACAGCAATTGCATCCGCCTCCATATTCTTATCAGAAAGTATCAGCACCTGCTCATTATGTCTTATTCCCAGTAGATCTATGATCGTTTCAGCACCTGGATATTGTAACATCAAGCTTTTAATCCCATTCTTTCTTCTTCTTTAATGAGATTGTCATAAGTAACTCCTACGGCATATAAAGGAAAAACGTCAAGAAAAATGACCTGATCTTTATGAATCTCATCAGCAAACTTTTCAAATACCCATGGTCCTTCAAGCCAGACTACAGCTATTGCGCACACCTCGGCTTCAGACTTATTCGCAAGTGTTCTCAGGCCCTGCATTGTTTTTCCTGTTGATAGCACATCATCCAATAATACAACTCTTTTCCCTTTAAGATATTTTACATCAAACTCATCCAAGTATAATTCCTGAGGCTCTGGGGTAGTAATGGAAGACACTTGTACCTTGACAGCATTTTTTACACACTTTTTATTTGATTTCCTGGCTAAAATATATCTGGGAAGGTGGAGTTGACGGGTAACTTCATAGGCTAACGCTATTGCTTTAGTTTCTGGTGTGATCAATACTTCTGGTTTAAAAAGAGCAATACGTTTAGCAAGTTCTTCAGCAATCTTTCCTGTAAACTCAACATCACAACCAAAACAGATAGGCTCGTTAACAACAATCCAGATTTCGTCCTCAATCTGGCATAAAGGAAGTTCCCTTTTTATACCAAAAATATCTAAAAGATAGCCCTCGTTACAATACTTGCGAATATCTATTAATTTCCTGTTATCTTTATTCATCAGGAATAAGAGATGAGAAACCCTCAAGTAGTCTTTCCAAGGAAGGAGCCTTTTTTATTCCTTGATTAAAAAGATCTGTCACGTCAACCGGCCTAAAGCATTCAGGCTTAGAAATATCACTAACACAAGATATTCCAACAACCTCCATACCAAGACTTCTAGCAACAAGCACCTCCGGTACCATTGACCAGCCGACAACATCGGCTCCCAGTTTTTGTAGATACTCAAGTTCCATCTGGGTTTCAAAATTGGGACCAGAAAGAAAGGCAAGCTTGCCTTCTTTTAATAATATTCCGGACTGTTGTGCCGCCTCTTTTAATACCATTCGTAACCTTGAAGAATAAGCATCATGCATATCAACGAACAGAGCCTGCCCTTTTGCCCTTCCGAGTGATATTAGAGGGTTATGCCCTGATAAATTAGTATGATCGGTTATAACAACTAAATCTCCCAGCTCAAGGTCTCCCCTTATCCCACCAACCAGATTAGTCACAATGAGAATTTTTGCTCCAGTAAGAGATACTACAACAGGAAAAAATGAAATATCTAAATGATCATATCCTTCATAAAGATGAATACGTCCCTGAAAGAAAACTACTTTCTTCCCACCGTACTCTCCTAATATCATGTTTCCTGAATGTGTTTCTACTTTCGTCTCTTTGAGGTTTGGGATGTCCGAATATGGAATTGTGGTTTTGTCTAAAACTCTTTCTCCAACAGCATTCAGGCCAGAACCTAGAATGATTGCGACTTCGGGGGTATAAGGCATATGTTTCGTAAAGAATTTCTGCGTTTCTTCGCTTTTCTTTAAGAATTCATTCATGGCCCTTCTCATCAATCTTAAAACTATTACTTCTTCTCAAACGCGTCACATCAAAATTCTTTCTCATTCGAAATATGAAAAAGTAGAATGGAATCCTTAAATTATATTTTCTTAGAAAAAAGCCATTATAGACTTGGTCCAATAAAACATGTAAAGTATATCCGGTAAAACAAGCAAATAAATACGGACTGGGACAGAGACTTATATAGGATGCCAGGAGAAATATTAATTCCCAGGAATGAAGTACGAAATAGTTTTTGCGTACTATCTTAAAACCCGTGAAGGCGTCCATCATTGTTTTAATTGAGGCTAATCGCTTCTGCGTTATGACATAATCCAGGCAATGATCAATATCTACTAAGACTGCAGAAGCCATTGCCATAGATGTAAGCAAAATGTCTCCACTATAAGAATAATATATTGTACCAAGTGGCAGGGAGCTTATTATATGTTTCTTGACATCCATAATCTTGTGATCTCTGAGCTTTTCAATTCTTGTCGTTTATCTGAGTACCTATTTCGTTACCTTTTTTAAGATCGGTAAACAGTTTTACAAATTCTCCCATTGTCAAAGATGTATTTTTCTTAGTCAAGACAGAGACGAATAACTGAAAAAATTTAACAGCCAGCATTAAACCTACAACTGACATACTCGGCATCCTTCTCATGATTTCTTTCAAAATATCAATTATTTTTCCAGTGCCTTCATAGTTAAATTTCAACCCTTTAGTAGGTTGCTTAAAGATTTTTTTAATCCTATTGAAACTGAAATAGAAAGCAAAATGACTATAGAGAATGTCATTACGAATTTCTTCCTCTGTGTTTCCTTCCGGCACATAGGAAAAAGGAATCTTTCTGAAAGGATTCTCCGCAAATGCAGATATAGTATAAAAGTTTTCATATAACCCTTGAATGTTCAGCCGATTTTCTCTCTTTGCCGTATTATAAAGCGATGTACCAGGGTACGGTGTCGCGTTATTAAACTTTACCAGGTCAATTCCCAGCTCTTTACTCATCGTGACACATTTCATTCGATCTTCATGTGTTTCTGTTGGAAAGGCGTATATGTATGTCGCAATAACAGAAAACCCAATATTCTTTGCCATGTGTACCGCCCTGGCACATTGCTCTACAGTCTCACCCTTATTGATAATCTTCATAATTCTTTCGGAAGCTGTTTCCAATCCGAAATACACAGATTTGAATCCAGTATCATACATGTCCTTCAACACTTTATAATCAACGTTGTCTCCTCTTGCTTGAAAATTAAAGGTCATTCTCTTATCTAAGCCCTTTTTTCTGATCTCATCTAGAAGAATATATATTTTCTTTTTATTAACCAGGAAATTGTCATCAAGGAAATGAATATCATTCTGGCCATATTTGTCATGTAACATATATAGTTCGTCAACTATTAATTCTGCACTCCTCATTCTATATGCTAAACCGGTCGAAACCCTGTTACTACAAAAAATACATTTATAAGGACACCCTCTTGAGCTTATTACAAAATTCAAGTCATATCGTTTTGAATTAAAGAGGTGATATGGAAAGGGAGGCAAGCTATCCAGATCATTTATAGTGGGCCCCATTTCTTTATGGACGATTCTACCATTTCGTCTGTAAGAAAGATTCTCCAAATGTGTGAAATCGTTACCTTCTTTTAGATGCCGATAAAGTTCTGGTAACACATTTTCACTTTCACCCCTCACGACTATATCCACACACTCATAAGACAAAACTTCTTCCGGAACAGCCGTGGGATGAATACCTCCAAAACAAATTATGGAATCTGGGTAATGTTTCTTTAGTTGTCTTGAAATATCTATAGCGCTTCTAAAGGTTGGTGTTAATACGCTGAAACCAAAAATATAAGGGGGCTCCATTTCTCTGGTATATTCTTCTATCAACCCAGAAACATTATTTTCTACCCGTACATCTATAAATTTAAATTTTATTCCTTCACGCTCAAAAACTGCCATCAGGTACCCTATTCCTATTGACACTACTGGCCGTGAAAAGGCTTCCATCATTACCAAACCATTCTTTCTATTATTTGCAGAAGGATTAATAAAAATCATGTTTACCTAACTTGAACGGGCTCTTATTAACTATCCAGTTGGTCATGTATACGAATAATGTCTCGCTTTTGTTCTTCATATAAAATAATATTTCGACAGATAATTATTTATTGAAACGTTTAAGAGCAATTTTATTTAATATCTTTCTTGGTAAAAGACTTACTATCAGCATGTTAAGTCTATTTTTCTTTCCTGTAATCACTGTTGATTTACCTTTTTTTATTGCTTCAACAGTTTCTTTTACGACCTCAGAAGCGGTCATCTTATCTAAGCCCTGGTCATATTTAGAACCAATCATATTAGCATATTCCCAAAAATGCGTCTCTGTTGCACCTGGAAAAACACATGTAACCTTAACCCCAGTTTCTATCAGTTCCATTTCAAGGCTCTCACTAAAACTTCGTATATAAGCTTTTGTGGCATTATAACAGGTGCCATTAGGCCCACCAAAAAATGCAGCAGTGGAAGACATATTAACAATGTGACCACTATTCTTTGACAACAAGCCAGGTAATGCTAATCTTGTCATATGTGTCATACATTTAACATTTGTATCAATAATCTCTTCAATTTTTACCCATGAAGTATCATTAAAATAACTCCAAAATCCCACCCCAACATTGTTAATCAAGATATCAATATCAAAATCAGATTCAGCTATTGTAGTAAAAATTGATTCCCTTTCATCTACCTTAGAGAGGTCTTTAATCATCACAATCGGATCATTTCCCTCATTTTTTACAAAATTGGTTATTTCCTCCAACTTATCCTTATCAATATCAATAAGCAAAAGTCTGCACCTTTCTTTTGCCAGGTATTTTGCAAACGCCGCACCTATTCCATATGCAGCTCCAGTAATTAGAACATTTTTTCCTGTTAAGCTTGATTCCATTTGTTTTTCCCCTTCGATTTTTACAAAATCATTGTTAACAAAATTAATATCATTTGCCTTGGTAGCATGAACAGCCTCAAATACTACGTAACCAGGATATCCAGGACATGTTGCCGTAAAGGTATTTTGATCGTTGCCGGTTCTTATTTCTGATGACAGAGCACTTAAGTAAGGAAAAATAGAATCGAATGCCTGTCGGCAAAACCTTCTTGTCCCTTTTGATGTCCTCCATTTCCTGCCTATCTTAAGATCATAACATGGACAATCAGATGTCTTACTCAGGATTTCCAGGGTTATGCTGCTTCCTTTCGTTTGAGAAATCTTCACTGCAATACCTACTTTGGGATTGGGACATGTAACAACTATGAAATTTTCTTTTTGCCTGATAAATGCACCATTTTCTAGTGCGTCTAAATAAGGCACAGTGGAATGATACATAAATGGACAGTACCCCTCCGGAACAAGAGACTCTACATAAAAACGATCTCCCACTTGTAAACCAGCCGGACATAGTTTCTTGATATCTTTAACCTCAATAACGATATTTTCAAGTTGAAAACATTTTGGGGTCATTTGTTTTCCTTCGATATCTCAAATGTAATATTAACTAAATGGTCGGGACATTGAAATCTATCAGAAGAATCTTTTGAGTAAGGAAATCCTTTTTCCAATAGAAGAGTTGGGAGAGTGGGAAAAAGACTATCGAAAGCAGCAGGGCAAAGCTCGTTTGGTTGCCCCATAGGCAACAATAACTTTTTAGTCAACTGAATATTGCCCATATTGATATAATACTTTGAACCTACAGTAATTCCCAATGGACAACTTCCTCTTGTTTCTATAACAGTCCACACTAATCGGCCATAGCGATAAACCTGTCCAGGATATGCCCATTGGAACAAACGTTTTGTCAAGTTGAACAGCCGGAATCTCAAATTTAACTTTTCAAAACTAGCTTTGAAGACTACGAAATCCTTTTCTCCAGGACATTTAATGATAAGCCTCTCTTTATTAAATCTCGCATTAAAAAGTAGGCCAAGAGATATAAAATATAAATTGTGGTAGGCTTCAGGGCATAAACCCATAGGTAATAAAGCAGAAAGACCATACTGCTGGTTCTCTACATGATATCCGCAACGGCCGACTTTATTCACACACTTAAGATTGATAAGTGACTCTTTTAAAGACAAACTATATTCACAAGGATTCATTTGCCAAACACTTTCTTAAATCTGTCAATTAAACTAAATGCTGCAACATTCATTAAACTACTAATGCTACCATTGAACAATAAATTGAATTCTGCTTCGTTAATACAAGTTGTACATGGTATTTTTTGAAACTCATTGAAGGCACCTTTTACTCCTTTTTCAAACACATTTATGTTGTATCTTGTCCACAGAGCTGCACAGGGATACGCATTTCCATTTACATCAATATACATGCAGAAATCTTTTCTTTTGCAAGGTAGATATGGTAAATGCGGAACTGGTTTTTCACCTATATAATCAAAATCTCCAGGCCAGTTACTAATAAAGTCCAGAGTTGCGTTAGAATTCGATACTGAATTTCCTTTTTGTTTGAACTCCTTCATGTGACGATAATATTCTCTTACTTCCTCTGCTTCAAAGTTTAAAGCAGGATTATCCTTGTGAACAGATGGTGGAGCGATATTCACCCTGACGTTATATTTTTTTGCAATTTCTATCAACTCAGGTAGTGATTCCGTACTAAACTTCGTAAAACAAGCGTGAATACGGGTATGTATTCCATTTTCACAAGCAGTTTCTACCGCTTTTATTGCTGTTCTGAATGAACCTCTACCTCTATTTTTATCATGTGTTTCCTCGTTACCATCAACACTAATAGCTAAAAAATCGAGCTTTCTCATGGCGGATAGATTTTTATCAAAGTTGATCCCATTAGTTAACAACTCCACCATGATACCTTTTTGAGATATATAGTCTATAATATCACCAATATCTTTTCTCAATGCAGCTTCACCACCTGTCAATGTAATCAAAATGGTTCCACATTTCTTTAATTGGTCAATTATTTTGTATAACTGCTCTGATGAAATATCTATGTTTTCAGACTTATAAGCATTCGAAAAACAATATATACAGTTAAGATTACAGCGATTGGTTAATAAAATACTAACCAGTAATGGTATTCTATATCCAGTAATACGGTTTCTAATAATAGAAATTATAGTTTTTATACCAGCACTGAAGTATTTTCTTTTAATTGGCATTTGATAATATCTACAAACTTGTATGTAAAATTATATAAGAATAACACGCACAGTAGACCCTGTCGTCAGAGCCATACACTTTACTTCCTTCCTGATGTCCGTATAGATATTTTCCCAGCTTTATAAATCTCAATTGCGATAAATCAAGTTGATTAATTTTTTTCTCATTTACTTGTCTCTACCCCGGATTCTACTGTTACCTCTCTACATCGCCACCCTTGTTCTGTCTTTTTGCCAAGAATGCCGTCTTTAGGAAGTTGGAAGGGAGCGTCTGACAACTGTTCATACTTTATACGTTTTTTAAACATGTATAGGTGATAATTTTTGTCAAAACGTTTCTTAAACCACCACCAGTAGTTCTTTACATAAGTAGTGGCATCCCGGTCACGTATCGCTATCATAAGGTCAAGAATTGAGATTAGTAAACGAAATGGTGCCAGCCATAGGATTTTATACAACTTCATCTGTAACAATATTCTTTTTGCCCACGGTGGCAGGATACTCATAAGTCGAAGTGTTATACGATAACCGTTTAGCAAGCGTAGACGCTCAGGATCAGTCGCAACAGACCCGCCCGACATATAATTGTCGTGTAGTCCGCTTTCAAGACG
>Ga0209045_1001103_pt1 | contig 26545 bp, 14 predicted proteins | sample SaaInlLV_10m_DNA_4_FD_184664 | JGI IMG/M metagenome (GOLD analysis project Ga0209045, IMG submission 184664) | Marine microbial communities from expanding oxygen minimum zones in the Saanich Inlet - Saanich Inlet SI072_LV_200m_DNA (SPAdes) (version 2) | ecosystem: Environmental > Aquatic >...
GGGAAGAGCGCTCAGGGATGAGCTGCCTCCAGTGACGTGGCGCCCGATCCACGCGTCGTGGTTGTGCGAATGCGAATCCCGCATCAGATTGGCCAGGAGGAAACCGGAACAGAACCAGCCCCTTTCTGGCGGGCCTCCTATCGTCGCCCGCAGAAGGGCACGTTGGCTGCAGGATAGCAACCCGGGAGTAGAGCCATCACAGCCATGGTGAAGACCTTGCGGAGGACGGTTGCGATCTGCCTGGGCGTCGGCGCAATTGACGGTCTGATGTTTGGCGTCTACTACCTCGCGTGGGGAGACTACAAGCTCGTCCCTGGTGAGCGCCCGCTTCTCCCGCTGCTCTGTTGTTTACTGGGGACGGTGGTTTTCGGTGTTCCACTGTTCCTCTACCAGCTCTGTTGGTGCCGCGTGAGTGGGCGGCTCCGTCGGGCTGGTTTGGGGCTCGCAGTGTCAGGAATGCTTGCATTTGTCACATGGGGGGAAGCCAGGGGCACACCTTAGCTGGTAGCAGTTGGGGCGACGGTGGGAAGCCGAGGCCCTGACGTTTGCCATAGCGGGGAGAGATCTGAGGTCCTCCGAGTTGCGTCTTGCGTGAGACTGTAGTAGCCCTTCTTGAGGGGAGGGCGGGTCAAATCCTCTACTCTCACATTTCCGGCCTCGACATGTTCCCGTTGGATGTGTTGTGAGGGTGTGAGGGCCCAGTCTTCAGCCTGATCTTCGTGAACGGTGATGCGCTGTCCCCGTGGGAAGGGCGTGCACACCCAGAGCGGTCGGGGAATCGCGAGATGGCATCCGCCTTCGTCGGACTACGGCGGACACGCCCGCTCCCACATTGGAGGAAGACCGCTCCCGTGAGTCGCGGCTCGGTTCGGGCAGGAAGACCGCTCCTGATCGTCGCGGCTCGGCCGGACAAGGGAAGACTGCTTACGGTGTGCGCGGCTCGGCCGGACAAGGGGGGATTGCCTACGGTTTGGGGCGGTTGGTTACGCGCAGGTTGGTCAGATCGACCCGTCCCTTTTCTCCTTGTGGGTAGACGACCAGGAAGATCGTGTCCGGGGTATGATCGTCGGGCCAGGGTGCCCGGTGCTGCCAGCCTGTCTGGCCTGTCTTGAAGGTTCTCTGGCCGAGATCGAAGGGAACGTTCCTATTGCGGCCCGGGCGGACAAACTGGGCCTGCGTCTCGATGTACGGGACGGCACCGGTGGCACTGAAGGCCACTGCGACACGTCCACCCCCCGGAAGGTAACTGGTCACGTCCACGAGAATGACGTGTTCGCGGGTGAAGTGGAATGAGTTTGCATGGCCGATGAGCGCCTGGGAACGCCAGCCCTGGAACGCGTGTTCGCCGCGGTCGAAATCGACTCGAATGCCGGGCGTTCTTCCGGTGGCCCGCCGTACGGTTATGTCGAGGAACTGGCTCCCCTGCCATCCGTCGGGCATGCCCCATTCATCCGGATTGCGGATGAAGGTCAAAGCTGTTCCGGTGGCGCCATCCCACTTCTGTCGTGCTCTGACTCTGAGGGGCAGAAGGGCGTCGTCCGGGGCGGAGGCAAGGCGTGTTTCGCTGAGCTCCCCATCATTTATGCAGTACATGGCGATGTTGGTCCCCATGCGGATGGACGACTCCTGCATTTCGTCCGCGGTCAGGTCAGTCAGGGATGCCATGAGGGGGCCTGTCCGTTCGTCAATCTCGAGCCCATCGCCGTAGTCATTCCGGGTGTAGATCACTTTGAGTCGTCCCTCGATCCAGACCCCTTCGAGGTGGTCTTGCCGGTACTTGTCTCCTGGGGGAACAGGGAAGCCTTTGTAGCCTCCAGTCAGATCGTAGGGGCCACGGAACAGTGTGTGATCGGCAGGAATTCGTCGGAGGGGAGCGGCGGGCAGGACGCGGGGCAGTTCCCTGCGCACAGCTTGATCGAACGTTTGGTCAGCCACGTCGGTCGAGTCGTTGATCCAGAGGTATCCCCCTTCTTTGAGGTACTCCTGCAGACGGTTCACCTCCGAGGCGGTGAACCGGAAGTCCTTGTGCCCGCTCATGAACAGGAAGGGGGCTCTGCTGATTTCTGCTGCGTCCACACGAACGTTCCGGCTGTCAAAGGGCATGGTGCTTCCTGTGCGACGTTCGAACTGGTGAGCCAGATTCAGCATCGCGGTTCGGTCGCAGTCCCAGTCGCCCGAGTGCTGCAGGTTGGGGAAGGTCCGGCGCCATCGGTTGCCTGTCGGTCTACGCCCGTCGAGGCCATCGCCGAGGGCCTGTGCACCTTGCAGGGCGGCCGTTGGTCTGGCATGTGCTATCCGGCTTGTATCCACCTCAATCTGTCGTGGGACCGGGAGGTCGGCAATGGGGGGTGGTTCCGGGACGTAAGCGATGCGGCCCTCGGCGGCGCGCGGGCTCCGGGCAGTGCGCTCGCGGTCGCCTCGGCCTTTGCCGTCCGTCACGGCAACTGTCTCTGTCGGGCCGCTGAGCACGGCGGGGGTGAAGAGGGCTGGAGCCACGGTGGAAGGGGAAACAGCCGAATTCACTCCCGGCGCAAGGCCTGAACCAGGCGCGATGGTCGTGGCTCCGGCAGGTGTGTCATTGACACCAAGTGTTTGCCCGCTGCCCGTCTCGTCGCCCTTGTCAGTGATCAGAGATGCTGCGCGGGAGGGGGCTGTTGTTGCTGCCTGGGCTCCACCGCCCTCTTGAGAGGGTTCATGGCGCAGAGGACGGGCTGCATTCAGAGCAGTAGCGACCACGTCGGAAAGGCGGTGGGGGATTCGGGCAACGCTCCCGATTCCTCCCGGTGATGTCGCCGGCGTTGCCCGAGATGAGCCAACGTGTGAGGCAGGCTCACCCGGATCAAGAGGCTGGGATGTGACAGTGCCTTCAGTGCCCACTGCTTCGGAACTCGGGTGTGTCGCGCTTCCACCTGTCGCGCGTGGTTGGGGGGTGCCCGGCCTGCCGCCCGGGGGGGCGGTTGTTGCCGAGCGGCTGGCTGAGGGCAGGCGGGGCGAGGCAGAAACCAGACCCTCGGCTGCCATCGGCAGTGCGTGGCTACCAGGCTGACTCGTGTTGCCCCTAAGCATTGGGGCCGCGGATGGAGTCGGCGACGGCGGTGCTGCAGGAGCAGTGAGCTTTCTGTCTGACACGGTGAGCGCTCCGCTGGACAGAGCTTCGCCGGCGACGGCAGCCGCGGCGTTCGAACTTGGGGCAGGAGCCGACGTCGGTGCCCCTGACGCGACGGCTGACTTGCGTTTTGGCTGGAGATCCGAGGGCGCCTCGGAGGCGGGCTGGGCCGCCAGCGTGCTACTGGGGAGCACGGGGGCCGAAACCGAGGCCGGTGTTCCGGCTGGTTCGGCCGGGGAGGACGCCGGCGGCCCTCCCGAGTTCGCCTCCGGGGGGAGCGTCTCGGTTGCTTTGAGCATCCCTTCCACAGACCGAACGTGCTGGGCAGCCGTGACTGCTGTGGCAGCCGCAGGCGATGGCGTAGCTTTTTGCGTGGCGTCGGTTGTGCTGGGGCGGGTACGGGGAGGTGCAGAAGGGGTTGATGGGGGCATCGACACATCCAGACTCTCGACCACCGCAGGACGCATGGGGGCGGTCGGGAGGCTGCGAGGGTCGAGCTGTCTTTCCGGTTGGGCGTCGGCTTCCGGCGCAGGGGCTTTCAGAGCGTCTGCCGCCTGGACTGCCGGTGGCTCTGAAGCCGTGAGTTGCGTCGGGGCCTGTTTGGGGGGGGCGGCATGTGCCTCCCGAGTCACCGTGGCCTCCTTCTGGACCGGCAACGGTTCGGAGGCAGCGGGGAGTGAGCGCAGATCAACGTGTGCGCGAGACGTCTGCGGTGTGTCGGCAGACAGATTGGGCGCGATCTCAGCGTCAAGATCTACCTGTTCCGGGAGGAGGGCTCGGGCAGCATCCCCGGCTTGTGAGGGGAGCTCAACTGTGTTCTTTCGGTTTTCCGCCGTTTGAGACTCCTGCACCGGTGTCTCGGGCTCGGCGCGCTTCCGTTCGAGCTCTGTTCCCGATTCCTCTTGGACAGCGGCTGGGGCCACCTCAGACCGTTCGACGGGCGGAAGTTCCTGTATGTCCGGCTCGGGGGCGGCAGGGGAGGCCGCGTCGGTCGCCTCCATCTCCTTGGACTGATCCGCTGCCTCCGCTGCTGGTTCGGAGGCGCTCTTTGCGGCGGGAGCTTCCGCAGGTGCATCATCGTCGTCTGTCTCTGTTTCAGTTTCTGCAGGCACCACGTTCTCGATGACAGGCGGAGGGTTGGTCACGGTCATGACGGTGACGGGGGATCCACTCTCGTCCTGCTGGGCTGCGCGGGGAAGGACCCATATCAAGATCAGTGCATGAACCAGGGCGGAGGCGACGAAGAACGGTGTTCGCTCCGGAGCCCTAAGGCAGGCCAAAAGGGCAAGAAGGGCCAGCAGCAACAGGAGTGGCAGAAGCCAGGTCATGGAGAAGCGTGGCGTCGGCGGAAGTGGCCGCTCTACACCCGCTGCCCCCTCAGCTCCCGGCTGGGCTTGGCCGTACGCGAATTTCACCGGCACAAGAACCGATTCAAGGCCCGGCCCCGAGATGGTAACTGCGCCCCGCCAGACGAGGGGCTCAGCGGGAACAGGGGGCGATATCACAATGGTCGCCTCCACCGGCGCCTGGGCAACTACACATTCCGTCCATTCCGTCGACAGTCCTGTCTGTTCGGTGGTCACGGTCAACGGGCAACGCCCCGACGGTGCAAGGGAGATGGCCAGCGTACTCTTCGCGTGGACGCCCCCAGTTTCCTCCGTGACTGTCATGGGACCGAGTTTTGCTTCAATGGTCGGGACCTGGATCTTCCCTGTGATCCGGAGGTCCCAGCGGCGCCCCCCAGCTGCCACGACAAGAGTCGCTTCCACCACTTCACCCGCACTGCTTGCGGTGGGGGCCACTGTGATGGTCAACGTGCTTGTGCGGCTGTCGTTCAGTTCCCCAGTTGCGCTGACCAGGACCTGAGCATTGTCGTTTTCAACGTGGTACTCGGGCAGAGCCCCATCCACAGCATGGACAAGGATCTCGACTTCTTCTGACAGTCGTTCACCCGGGTAGAGGTCCGGGAACTGCAGCACGGTCGGTGAAAACCGACAGGTGGCGGTTAACTCTGGGCTGGCGACCGGTCGAGCAGGCCGTTCCGCTGCCAACGCTCTTGGGATGGACGCTTTCTCAAGCAAGAGGCCTTTCGGTGGCACGTGGTCCGCGTGGCTGCGTTTGGGCCCTGCCTCGGCAGTTCGGGTGAAGAGCAGAAACGTCTCGCGTATGACCGGAGCTCCGGAGAGCGTCCCTGTGAGGCGTGCCGAGGCGATGTATTGCCCAGGGGCTGAGGTGTCTTGCCAGCCCACGCGGTAGAGTCCGAAACCGCTATCGGTCACCGGCAGTTCATGCGTGTCTCCTCCGGGTGTACTCAACGTGCAGTTCAGTTGAGGTGCGACGATGTTCTCTCCGCCCTGGAGGTACAGAAAGGCGGTCAGCGGGAGGCCTGCCAACGCCTTGGGATTGAGCACTTCCCCAGTAAGGAGAAGGTCTGTATCCGCCGCCAGATCGCACAGGATCCGCCCTTGGCCGGAGATCTTCAGGAGGTGCTGACGGCTGCCTGCGGTTCCCAGACGAAAGGAGGCCAGTTCTGCATTCGCCGTCGGGAGTGGTTTGCCGTCCAGCGTCAGCACTGTGCGTCCACGCAGTGAGGCGATCGTGATGACGGGGTTGTGCATTGTGGTGTCAATCTGCAGGGGGAGTTGGCGGTCGCCATCGATCTCGATAATCCTGTGGACGACGGATTTCGGGGATGCGATGAGGGCGAAGATCCGGGCGAATATCTGCTGGAGTTCGTCGGCCGTCGGAGCTGCGAAGAAGCGGCCCCCGGTGTCCTCTGCAATCCTGGACAGGAGTTCTCCGTCAGCCTCGGGGGACAGGCCGACGGTGTGAACAGGGCATCCCAGACTGCCCAACTGTTTGTGGGTGTCACGATAGGTGCGGATTGGTTTCCCGTCCGAGAGAAACAGGACGGCGCTCTGCTGTCCTTCGCCCCCCTGCAGCAGGGATCTCGCGGCTTTGAAGGGCGGGTTGAAATCGGTTGATCCGTGCCCCCGGAGTCGTCTGAGCACAGGGCCGAGATCCTCGATTTGGCGAGGAGGCGTTGGCTTGAGGAGGACGTCGACATCTTCCCGAAAGACGATGAATGACAAGGTGCGGATGCGTCGGCTTTCTCGGGAGAGAGACCAGAACTGCTCCGCTGCCTTCAGCCGCAGACCTGTCGGATCATTCTTGCGCATGCTCTGCGAGGCGTCAAGAACCAGTGCGACATCGAAGACGCCCGGAGAGAGCCGGAGGCTAGGGTTCAGGACGATGCCTGTCTCGGTGGGGGCGCCTTCGTCCGCCGCCTTGAGGACAAACACGCCATTGCCCGGGACGGCGATCCGGCCGCACAACCAGTGGTCCGTGCCTTGGGAGATGCGGTCGCACTCGCGTGAGGTTGCCACCGTTGTGCCGTCAGGTGTTTCTACCAGGAGGACAGGAGCGCCTGCCGCCTGCAGGCTGGGCGTGAGAAGTTGCTCAGCGACCCAGATGTAGCGTTGCTCCGTGGCGGGGGAGGCCGGGGGCGGGGCCGCGGAGAGCGCGGAACAGCAGAGGATCAGGCATGGGAACAGCAGCGTTGGTGCGTACGCCTGTGAGATACTCCGCCAGGCGTTGGTGAGGCGAGGATGGGAGGTAGACGCCGTCACTGGACATCCCGAACAATCCGCTGGGTGAGTGCGTAGTTGGCAATCCCGCACCTCTTGCACAGGTTCATCACGGCCATGATGGTGCCATGTTTGGCGCTTGTATCGCCGCGGATCTCTACTTTGGCGTTTCGATCTCTGTTGACGTGGGTGAGTTCCCCCTCCAACTCGGACATGGAGAGGATTCGTTTCCCGACCACCACCACGCCGGACTCGCGGACATTGATCACGTACTGCTTCTCTTCTCGAGCGATCACCTCCCCCTCTGTGCCTTCCGGCAGGTGGACTTTCAGGTCGCGCTCCTCGCTGTAGAAGGTGGTCGCAACCAGGAAGAAGACGATCAGGATGAAGATGATGTCCACAAGAGGCGTCAAGGGCACCTCAAAGGACTCGCTTGTGTTCCATCTGTCTCGGCCCATAGTCCTCAATCCGGCGGCAGCACCAGCGCCTCTTTGGCCAGTTCTTCACATTGGCGAAGCAGCGTTTCCGCCTTGCCTGCGAGATAGTGATAGGAGAGCAGCATCGGGATTGCCACGATGAGCCCGAAGCAGGTGGTGAACAAGGCCTTTGAAATGCCGGCCGCCAACGCTGACGGATCTCCCAAAGCACCTTCCTGAGCCACGACATCGAACGCCTCGATGATCCCGACCACAGTCCCAAGCAACCCGAGCAACGGGGCTGTATTAGCCAGGATTCCAATGGGGCGAACGGAACGGCGAAATTGCCATAGCATGTCGTCCACGACTTCCTCGATGGCGGACTGGATCTGCTGTGTGCTGCCTCTGCGCCATCGGTGTCCCACTTTCAGAACCCGGTGCAGAGAGACTTTTTGGCTCTTGCCGGCCAGACGTTCCACGGCTGCTGCGGTATCTGACGACGCCAAGGCTCGCACGGCGGAGGCCGGGAGGATGGCGGAGCGCCGCGTCCGGAACGCCGCTTCGAAGATGAATGTCAGTCCTATCACGGAGAGGGCGAGGATGACATACATCACGGCTCCTCCCCGTTGGATCGTTTCCCACACGGTCTTGCCAAGGAAGCCGCTGTTGTCTCCTTCAGCAGCCAGACACGACATAGCGGCAAAGAGGAGGACCGTGGTGATCAGCATGTGTGCGGTGGATGCTAGAGGGTGTCGTTGCATGCGTTATCTGCTCCTGAAGCGTGTCACGGTCTGGTTGGCGGACCGCTTACGTTGTGCGCGGCTCGGTTCAGAATCCGGACAGCTAAGCCATTCACTTCTGCTTCCCATCTTTGACTGATGTCTTTGCAGCCCATTCAGACTTGGGATGTTCTTCGAGCAGCTTCCGGGTGTACAGATCAGCGCGGCGCGTCTCGCCGGCTCGGCGGAACGCATCCGCTGCGTGGTAAAGAGACTTGGGCGCCAGTTCCGGATAGTCGTACATCATGTCAACTCGAAGAAAGCTCTTTGCTGCGGTCACGTAGTCTTTCCGACTGAAGAAAATGGATCCGATGTTGAACTGGGCTCGGGCGGCTTCGACTGTGTCGGTTTGAGCAATCGTTGCCCGGAAGTGCTTTTCCGCCTCGTCCAGCAATCCGAGGGCCTGGTGAGCGACTCCGAGCCGGAAGGCGGCGAGATAGGACCGTTTCGAGTCAGGATGCTTCTTCTGTAGAGCCTGGGCATGGACGAGAACAGCCTTCCAGTCTTTCACGCCGACCAACGCTTCGCAGTAGGCATGCAGCAGGTCTTCCTCGAGGTCCTTTTGGGGACCGCCATCGATGATGGGTTTGAGCAACTCCCGGGCGGCCTGTGCTTGTCCCTGGCGATTGTGCAATTCCGCAAGTCTCAAGGCGCTGTCGGCTCGGAATCGTCCCTTGGGGTGCTTGGTCACGGCCGCTTTGAACCAGCGTTCTTCGGCCTTCGTGTCATCCGTCTTTCGGGCGCACCAGCCCAGCATGTAGAGGGCTCGTTCCCCTCGGGTTGGGTCGCTCTTGACTGCTTCGAAGAAGGGACAAGCGTGTTTGAATTTCTCTTGTCGGTAGGCGATTTCACCACGCTGAAGCAGGGCGTCCTGAAGCATGACCGTCGGCGCATCTTTGGCTTCAGATACGGTTGCGAATCCCTTGTCAGCCTCAGTCAACTTGTCCTTGCGCAGCGAGCACCAGGCTGCTCCGTAGACCGCTGAAGTGGTGAGCAACGGCGTGGTGGGTTGTTTGAGCAGGAGCCCATAGAGGGTCGCCGCACCGTCTGTGTCTCCAGCTGAGAAACGGGTTTCGGCAACCTTGAGGCGGATTTCGGCCAAATGCTCCCCCTTGGGAAACTGCTTCTCGTACAGAACCAGATTCTGTTCTGCTTCCTTTGGAGCATACAGGAAGGCCAGACGGGCCATCGCCTTTTCCGTGAAAGCGGCGACAGGGGCGGCTGCGATCAGGCGCTTGTAGGCCGTGATTGCCTGGTCTTTCTTCCCGAGCTTCTCCGCGGCCCGGCCGGAGAGAAAGAGGGCTTCATTCCTGAATGTGTTTGACAGTTCGGGGAGCGCTGCGAAACGTCCCTGGGCATCTTTGAACCGTTCCAGTTCGAAGTACGTCCAGGCCAGGCGGTAAAGTGCTTTGGGGTTGCGCGGCTCAGCTTTGACGAGTTCTTCCAGATGGGGGAGGGCGGCTTTCGGTTGCTTCAGGCGGAACAGGTACTCGCCGGCCGCAAAGAGAGCGTTATGCCGCAACGGCCCGTCGGGCAGGTCGGCGAGCAATGCCTGCAAAGCGGAGACAGCTCCCTTCAGATCCCCCATGTGCTGCAGCGATTGGGCGAGGGCATACGCTGCGGTTCGTGCCTGTTTGGACTTCGGTGCTCGCTTTAGGAAGGCGCGGAGCTGAGCAATCGCTTCCGGGTGTTTGCCTGTCTTGGCAAGCGCCTGGGCGTACACGCAGTCAAAGACATCACGTTTGGCGGCGTCCATCGATTTCTCTTTCCCGACTAGAGGCTTCAGCATCGCGCAGGTCTCAGCATATTTGCTGAGATTGAAGAGACACAAGCCGGCCCAGTAGCGCCCCAACCCGGCTTCGGTGGCTTTGGGGAAGTCCTTCAGGAGTAGGCTGAAGTGTTTCAAGGCTGTGCCGTAGTCGGCCGTGTCGAAGCAGGCGATTCCTGCGTTGAACCTGGCGGACGGGGCCTGCACGTTCTTTGGGAAGGCGTCGGCGAACGCTGCGAAGCTTTTCGCCGCTTTGGCCTTGCTGCCACTCTTAAACTCGTTCCACGCTTTGCGCAGCATCACGTCCTGAGCCATTTCGGCGGCTCCGGAGACGGTCTTCAGTGCTTCGGCCGACTTGTCAAACTGCCCAAGTGCGGCATAGGCGTCACTCAGTGCCAGCCCTGCTTTGGGTGCGCTTTCGTGTTTCGGGAATTCACGCAGCAATGTGGTGAACGCTTTGACGGCTTGGTCGTGCCGGTTCAGCTTGCTGTTGAGCCATCCCAGGGAGAAGAGGGCGGCCGGACGGTGTTTGCTCTTTGGGAAACTCTCCAGGAGCGTCGTGTAGCTTTTCGCTGCTTCATCAAGTCGCTTGAGGTCGACCAGGCACTCGCCTGTTCCAACGAGGGCTTCCTCGCGTACTTGACCTGTTCCTTTGGCCGTTGCCGTGGTGAAGGCGGCCAATGCAGCCTCCGTGAGCTTGAGGTGTCGGCGTGCCCGTCCGAGATTGTAGGCGCCAAGTGCCGATCCCTTTGCGGCAGGATAGGTCTTGAGCGCCCGGTCGAAGGCCGTTGCTGCTGCTTTGTGGTCGGCGAGTCGCATGTGACACTCACCGATCCGGTAGCTGGCCGCTGCCACGAGTTCGGACTTTGGGAACTTCTTTACAAACGCAGCGAATTCCTCGACGGCAGAGCGGTAGTCCTTGTGGACGAAGAGCCCTTCGGCGAAGCTGAATTCTTCGGCGTCCTGACCGGCGGCCATAGCGGCGCTCACCGGGAGTGCGAAGGCGAGAACGAGCACTGCGTGAATGCGGGGGTACTTGCGCATAGGTTTGATGATCCGTCACAGGTGAGTCTCTATCCGGGACTGTAGTCTATACGTTGGTTCTGCGGCATTGTCAACTTCACATCAGAAGACTGGCGATCGGAGGGGTTGCCCTGCTGGACAGAAGGGCCGCTCGCCGAACAAGAGGCGGGGCCGCCGCAGGCGAAAGACCGCCTGGGATGGTAGTCTATGTGTTGATTCTGCGAGCGTGTCAACTCAGGGCCCGTGGGGCCGGTCGCTTTTGGGCGACGGCCCGAAAGTGTGAGGAGAAGCATGGCGAGAATGTCACTTTACAGGATCCCTCGTTTGGCCTTGGCTGCAGCAACCATCACGTGGTTTCTGCCGGCGGTAGTCGGGGCTGACCTGCGGGGGCCCTTTCGCGCGTCTGGATTGGCGTTCTTCGTTGTCCACGATGGCGGCCCCCTGCGTGGTGTTCTGCGCTTTACGCGCCCTTCCACCGAACTGCCCAGCGGCGGCATCCGGATGCCGCACAATGCGTTCTGGCAGCTCTATGACCACGAGGAACGTCTTATCCGAAGGGAATACGCGACATTCCCCGGAGATGGCGATCGAGAGCGGTTGTTCCCGTTTGAGCTCGCCGACGCTCGTCCAGGCGTGTACCAGATCCGCTGTGCGCAGGTTGGGCTTCTCTGTGAGCTTGAGCTGGATCCGCCGCATCCCTTTGGGGTGATGCCGTGCCGTGCCCGCCTGCATGAAGGGAGGGAAGGCCAATTTGCGGAAACCTACCTTTTTGTTCCACGGGACCGGACGTCACTCAAGCTTCGCACTTATGCTGCTGCCGTGCGTGTCGAATCGCTCGCAAGAGAGCTTCTTGGTGAGTCAGGAGTCAATGGCGGGGCCGTCCCGGTGATTCCCGAGTCGGTGGTGCGCGTGCGTGCTACCTTCCAAACGGTGCGGGGGGCGATCGGGGTGACGGGGGTATCCCCGATTCTGTGCCCTGATGCGGAGACTGCACGCCGCATTCGGGGAAGTGTGGAGTATGCCCCCGATGGTCGGGCGTTGGCGCACAGATTCCAGCTACGCATGTGGGACTGGATGCATGGAGTGGTTCCCGCGGACCTGCAGGTGGAACCGGCAGACCTGGAACCGCTGGCCGAACACTGGCTCTCGGATCCTCGGAACGCCGGGCTGGTGGGGATCGATGCCCCGTTCAACCACATCCCATACATCCTCAGGCACCAGGATGTGGACCCGCAGAGTCCGACCTATGGGAAGGGCGTGGTCTGCAGCTGGCTGGGGCCGGCATTTGTCATCGACGATCCCCTTAACCCCTATCGACGTTCCCCCGCCGTGCTGAAACGTCTCCTTTTGTATGAGTTCGCGACCTTCCTGAATCTGAAGGAGAACGGCACGTTTGACGGGAATGACTGGAACCACTATGCCGGGGGGGACGGGCTGGGCTTCAGGAAACGGGCGTTTCAGTTCGGGTACGTGGCACCACTGGTTGATCCGGGCCTCCGGGCCCTGTGGACTGAAGCTGCTGTCCGTGTCCCCAGCCGTTGGGCGTTCACGCGGGTTAGCTGCGAGAACCAGACCTCGCATTGGCTCCTCGACCTGTATCTCCTCTACATGGGCACAGGAGATGAGATCTACCGGACTCTGGCTCGAGACTTTGCCCAAGCCTTCTATGATCCCGAACTGAATACGTTCATGCAGACCGGTTATCAGCAGGAGCGCTACGGACCGGATGCCACCTATCAGGGGCTCTCTTGTGCTCAGCAGGCGATTTACTACCAGTACAGCCGGGATTCTCGGGCGTTGGAGGGGCTGAAGATCACTTACGACCTGTTCAACCACACTGTGGCCCCCGAACCGGATGGTCGGATGATCGGGGCGTCCAACTTCAGCCATCGCACCTCGGGCTCGTGGGTGAAGAGGCAATACAATGCCGGGTTCCGCCTGATGGCGGACGAACTGCCTGAAGCGGGTGTGTGGCACCCCGAATACGGAAATTTGGGGACGCTTGTCGAGAAGGCTCAGGAACGGATACGGGCCGGGTTAACCCGAAACTGGGACGATGCCTGGTACGAGACAAATCTGCGCTGGCTGTCGAGCTATGCGTATCATCCCTGGGTGTCGTTCTATCACACCTACCTTTTCCCGTGCAAGACGTGGCAGGCCGGCGGCCGGTGGCCTGTCCTGAAGTCTGATCGCTTTATGGAGAACCGAAACGGTGAGTTTCTGTTCGTCCGCAGGCCTGGCTACTACGCGGCGGTCTACACGGGGGCGACTTCACATGAATGGGTGCGGAGCTCGCGCAAACCGATCCCTTATGGTAAGGGCTGGGAGGTGCAGGAGGGTGCTTTGGTCCCGACGAACGCATCGTCCAGGAAGACCGCCTGGTGGCCGACTCAGGGGTTGAGTCTCCTGTGGACCCCAGAGGCAGGGACAGCCGTTGTCGGACGGAATTGGAATGTCTACACTGCAAACGTGGTGCGGATAGACCGGGCTGATGGACACGTCTCCTGGCCTGATTACTGGGGGTTCACCAGCCACTGGGACGCGGAGACGGGGGCGCTTCGCATGGAGCAGCCCATGGTCGACCTGCCGTTCACGACGACGCGCCGCCTGCGCTTCGGAGAGGACAGTGTAGCCGTAGACATCTCATTGACGGGTGAGGTGACAGCTCTTAGGGACGGAGCGGTGGAACAGATCCCGTATCTGCAGAAAGAGGGGCTCGTCAGACTTTTTCGCACAGGTGAGGGGGCCTGGGTGTCTGGACTCGCAGGGCCTGTGACCGGTGCATGGCTGGGGAAGGAAGCCGGACCGGGGATGGCGATCCTGTTTCCGAAGCTGACGGCCCTCCGAGAGGGACAGTCGTCGCGACACTATGGACAGACCATGGGGCTGCTTGAGATTCCGCTGCCTCGGGAAGAGAACGCTTCGCTCCACTATGAATACCGCAGCGTGGATCAGGCAGGGCTTGGCTCTCTGGCACAGTGACCCGTGTTCCGGCAGTCACGCCGTATCGATTCGGGCACCACTCCCGCTGTGCTCGGGGGTGGGCTTCGGCTTTCTCCCGGACTCGCGCCTCAACGCCTTGAGGGACCCTCCCGCTCCCGCGTTGATCAACCCGGCAACCCGGCGGCGCTGCGGTCCATACGGGCTGCCACTTCGCCGCCTGTCGGCAGCCCGTCCCCTCCCGTTGGTCGTCGGCTCCAGCTCGCTTGCATGTACTAATCCAATGGATTATATGTGAGTATGGAAAGCCTACTGACAGTTGTTGAGTTAGCCCACTACATACGCAAGGCAGAAGCCCTGCTGTCAGTGGAAGAACGCAAGACGGCTGTGAACTATCTGGCGGCTCACCCCGAAGCGGGTGTTCTACTGCAGGGCACTGGCGGAATCCGCAAGCTGCGGTGGGCGACCGGGAGCCGTGGCAAGAGCGGCGGTGTTCGGCTGGTGTATTACTACTACGACGAGAACATGCCGCTGTTTATGATCACTGTTTTCGCAAAGAACGAGAAGGCGAATTTGAGCAAAGCAGAACGCAATGACTTAGCGAAGCTGGCAACCGCCCTCCGCGACCACTACAGACCGAAGTGAGGCACATCATGAGCACAGCATTCGACGACATCCGGGAAGGCATGGAAGAAGCCATTGAATTCGCAAAGGGCAATGCTGAGGGGGCCGTCATACACAAGCCCCATCCCGTCGATGTCCGCAAACTCCGCCGCAGCCTGGGGATGACCCAGGAACGTTTTGCTGCGACCTTCGGAATCGGGCTCGGAACGCTGCGTCACTGGGAACGGGGTGACCGGAAGCCTCGGGGCCCTGCCTTGACCTTGCTCAACGTCGTTGAGAAGAAGCCCGAAGCCGTACTCGAAGCCCTGTCCTGATACAACTACGACGCAAGGAGGAAACCCGCGGAACTGACTTTGCTCAGTTGCCCCAAGGAATGGATTGGGGCTTCTGCGGGTCAGTGGATGAAAGGCAGGAGCTTGCATGAGACGTACCTTCCGGATTTTCTCCGCTGCTCTGCTGATGCTCTCGGCCCGTCTTATCGGTTCTGAGGCGATAGGCAAGGTGGGGGACCTCTGTGAGCGAGTGGAGGCCCGAGCAACGTATCCGGGGGCTCTGCGTGCCAGTGAGGTCTGCATGCGGAGCTTGGTTCCGCGCTCGGCGTCTGCCACACGCCCCCACGATACGCTGCAGGCGATCCGCGGTTTTCACGTGACTCGGTTGGAGTGGATTTACGGTCTCACACCGGAGTTTGTCGCAAAGGTCAAGGCCCTTGGGGTAACGGTTTCCGGGGCTTGTGTGAACGGCACATTGGCCGGGATCGATAAGAAGGTCCCCAACTGGTACATGCCTTATACCACGCTCGACCTCGACGGGAATGCGATCGAAGCCACATGGATGCGGCCCTGGAAGGGACATACTCTCTGGGAGTGCATCAACAACCCGTTGGCGCGTGAAGCCTGCCTGGAGTACGTGAAGGGACTTGTGGACCTGGGGATCACTGATCTCCAGCGAGACGGCCCCGAGATGAACCACAGCGCAACCAACTGGGGCGGGTGTTTCTGTGGGCACTGCGTGACGGCGTTCCGCGTTTATCTTGAGGCCCAGGGCGATCGACAGCGTCTGCTGGAGGCCGGTGTGACTGACCTCGAGACCTTTGACTACGGTGCCTACCTCCGGGCCAAAGGCGCTCCTGTAGGAGACGCCTTTCGGCAGTACCCGCAGGACTACCTGAAGGGGATGTTTATCGATTTTCAGGAAGTATCAACGGTGGCTTTCCATCATTGGTGGCGAAAGGAGCTCAACGCATATGCCGGACGGTGTGTTCCTGTCTCCTCCAACAACGGCATTCTCCATGACACTCCCGTCCATCGTGTGTTCGACTACCACATCGGGGAACTGAACTGGGCTCAGGCTCAGCCCGAAACGCTCTGGAACGCTGCCCGGCGCGTCCGAGGAACGGGCAAAGGGCAAAGCACAACTATGCCCCTGCGCAGGGACACAGTCGAGACCCCGGAGTGGATTCGGCGTACCCGGCAGACTATTGCCACCAACTATGCTCTGGGGATGCACATAGAGGCCCCATGGGACACGTACTTACCCGTTGTGTCGGACAGGCCGCCGCGGTATTTCGGCAGGGCTGAAGACTACGCCGATCTCTTCGCTCTGGTGAGGGCGTGCTCTCCCTTGCTGGATAGCTATGAAGAAGCCGCCGTGACGGGTGGACTGCTGGCGGATTCCCGTGGGACGGTTCCGGTGCGTCTGTTTGCGGCCGGCCGGAGGATCTATGCCTTCACGCGAACCAGGCCGGGGATGCCGGAGGCCCCGATCGTGACCCACCTGATTGACTGGACAAGCAGTCCTCAGCCGTTCACGATCAGCCTGGATCCGGCCGTGCTTTTTTCGGGGCGTCCGGTGGCCATTTCTCTGATCGTCCCGAAACCCTACGAGGCCGAAGCTCACGCAACGGCCTTTGAGACGCGAGACTACGCTCCATTGGTTCATGAACGTGTCCTGGCCAGGGGCAAGGTCACAACCGTGAGCATTCCTGCCCTTTCTCCCTGGGGCATGTTGGTGATCCGCCCACTGCCTGAGTCTCCCGGCATCTGGGCACCCAGTGTCGCTTTGACACAGGCGCAAGGAGGCCGGACTGTGGCCCTTGGCAGCTTGAGTGAGGGCGCGACGATAGGCTTCACCACCGATGGTTCTCCTCCGACGTCAGCTCCAGGGAAGCGATACGGAGGGCCGATCCCTATGGATGGACTCACGCAAATTCGTGCGTGTGCCTTCTCCCCTGACGGCAAGTCAGAGGAAAGCTGGGTGCGTCATCTCCCCACGGGTGAGGATGGCCCCAGGAGCCTTCTCAAGAACAGTGATTTCGCGGGCGGAACGGAGCATTGGGTGCCTGTAGTCGCTCCTTCCTTCGGTGGGGCCGATGCGTTGGCATTTGCGGTTGAGGCCGTTCCGCGGTTGGCGGGGGCTGTGGGGGCACGACTCACCGTCAGGAAAAGTGATGGGGTGCCATACCATCTGCGCCTGACCCAGCCTGTGACGGTCAGGGAACACGCCTTGCTGTACCTCACGAGTACACTGGTCGCGGACCGGCCGACACGTGTGCGCCTTGGCGTCCAGGAACGGCGGCCGCCGCATCGGTGCGTGATGGTTCGCGTCTTCGAAATCGGGACTGAACCGACTCGACTGAAGATGACCCTCGATAATCCCCAACCCGACTTGGAGGCCCAGTACCAACTGGACCTCGGCTTTGCTGATCCTGGTACAACGGTCTGGCTGTCAGATGTTCAGCTCCGGGAGATGCACGCGGAGTGAGGCGCGAAACCAGCGGTATCGGACAGATCTCGTTGCCCGGTTGCGCGCGGACCTGAGGAGCGTAGGGCTGCCTGCCCCACACCCCGGCCGGGGGACCTGAGCTTCCAACGTGATCAAGTCTTGCGGGACCTTGCGTTGGCCGAAGAGTCGCCGGGTGGCACCGCCTCCCACATTGTGCGCTCCCATAGTGTGGCAGGGGCTGCCATGCCGCGACCGTCTCTCCGAGAGACTCAATCGCATTGATGACCTGAGCTCTCCCGCCCCCCCCCCATGTGGCGCGGACGGGGTCTTTCCACGCGTGGGACGTCGTGATCCAGCATGCTGCCTTGCCGCCCAACTGCCACCAGGAGTGTCGACGGCTGTTCGCGTGAGGGCATTCAGCGTGCCGAGGACCTATATTCCGTCTGAACCTGGAAGCTCTTGTGGACACGTGAGGAGACCGTGCAGAATGACGCCTCTCGAGAACATGCTTTCTCTTTACCGACGCACCGGGTACGAGTGTGCCCCAGTTGGTTTCAGCCTTTGCCCCGCCATGCAGCAGAAGATGCACGCAGCTGTACCGGATGGGATGTCGCTTGGCGAGTACTTTGACTACCCGGAGGGTTTTGCTCGGGCTGGGGCGCCCGGGCCCAAACGTATCCCACGCGAGGAGCCCGACTGGCGGGCGTTCTTCCCTGATGATCTGCATGAGTCCACCACGTTCAGTGACTACGGGATGGCTCAGGAGCGGGGGCATGAGGGGACGCACCACCTCTTCCGGATGCACCACCCCATGGCGCAGTTCGACTCCCTGGAGCAGATGGAGGCCTACCCGTGGCCCGAGTGGGACTGGGACGACACCGTGCACATGACCGCCGCTGTGGAAGACGCCCATGCCAGGGATCTTCCCGTCGTTGCCGGCATGGCCTGCTGTGTGTGGGAAACCAGTTGGTACATCCGTGACATGACGGTCTTGATGATGGATATGGTCATGGGCGAGGAGAAAGCTGCCTACGTCCTTGACCGGGTTACGGAAGACAGCGCTCGCAGAGCCGCCGCGTTCGCGCGGGCCGGCGTCGATATTATCGCGACCGGCGATGATATCGGCATGCAGGAAACGATCATGATGAGTGTGGAGATGTATAGGGAGTGGCTCAAGCCGCGGCTTGCGCGGATCATCGGGGCAGCCAAAGCAATCAAGCCGGACATTCTCATCCAGTACCACAGCTGTGGCTATGTGGAGCCGTTCATTCCCGAATTGATGGAGGCGGGGGTAGACATTCTCAACCCCGTTCAGCCAGAGTGCATGGACTTCGCCAAGCTCCATGCCGAATATGGCGATGTTCTGAGTTTCAACGGTACCCTCGGCACGCAGACCACCATGCCGTGGGGCTCCGAGCAGGATGTTCGTGACCTGGTGTTCCGGAACCTCGGCATTGCAGGGGAGAAGGGGGGACTCATGGTCTGCCCGACTCATCTCCTCGAACCTGAAGTGCCCTGGGGGAATGTTGAGGCGTACGTCAACGCTTGCCGGGACTACTCACGCGGCGATTGACAGACGGGCCTACTTCGTTTCCAGCAACTGCAGTTCGCTGAACTGGTGACTGATGTCGCCGCAGTTCACCGAGACATGGAGCCTGTATGTCGTGTAGGCCGCGGGGTTGGCGACTTTGAACAGTCGTGTGGTGTGTCGCCCTTTGAAGCGTTCACCTTCACGTTTGTCCACCACAGTCCAGGTCTCCCCATCATTGGAGCCGAGCAACTCCCACTCTTTTGGGTCGCGTGTCGGGTAGTCGTTCGCCGTCGTGATGGCGTAGGCGCTGACCGTGTGGGCGGCTCCTGCGGTGTAGGCGTACTGGATCCACATTTCCTTTGTTTTCACGCAGTACTTCTTGAGCTTGCCGTCAAAGGCGTTCTCCGGGCCTTCCTTTGGGAAACCGGGTGCGACAGCGGTTGTCTTGCCCTTGGGCGTGGCGGTGTTTCGGTACCCTTTGGAGCCAAAGTCGGTGATGCCTGATGCAGCACCGGGGCTGATCTCGCCCCATCTCCCGCTCGGGCTTGGGACGTGCTTCCGCCAGACCCCGGCCACATCTTCCACCATCTTGTCCGGCAACTCCTTGACCCGGATGTTGCGGAAGTAGATCGGGGCTCCCGCGTGTTTGCCCTGAAACCCAATCCGCCCACGCGTTGGGAGCTCTGCTTTGGGTTTGTTGAGCCAGGGGGGAATGGCGCTGCCGTCCGGGTTCTGTTTGGCTGAGGTCCACTTCGACATGTCCATCACGGTTGTCTCGACTCCATTGAGGCCGACGGTGATTTTCTGTCCCACGCAGGTGACCGTGTAGCGATTCCACTCGCCCGGTTTCTTGACCACGCTCTCCCGGGCAGGCAGGTGCCCGAAGATTGCCCCGCAACGCCAGGAGGGGGCTGCTTTTGCCCATTTGGCAGCGTAGTCATCAGCGATCTGTACCTCAACCGAGTTTGGGATCCATTTCTTCGGGTCGCTGCAGTAGACGATGACGCCGCTGTTGGTGCCGGGGGCGGTTTTGAACTCCAGGTCCACGACGAAACTCCGGTATTCCTGCTGCGTCCAAATGCACTTGTCCTTTGAGGCGGTTAGCACGCCGTTCTCGAATGACCAGACGTCTGCCGGACACTCCGCGTCGGAGAGATCCTCGGCAAAGAGGGGGCGCCAGTCGCTCGAGTCGGGATGGACGGCCTCGGCAGCAGTCCCTGTTTGGCCAAGCAGGACAAGAGGGACGAGAAGCGCAGCTATCATAGTCTTCATGGGGTGGATCCTATCGGGTATCGTGTCCGTATCTTCAGGTGGCACGGGGGGCGCACGTTGGTCTTTTCAGAAGACGCGATACGTCTTCCTCACCAGTGCATTTGCTTCGGGGACGTTTGTGCAGCGCAGGTTGGTCGCGTCCCACTCAATACGTTTTCCCGTACGAACCGCCAGGTTCCCGAGCAAAACCATCTCGGTAAGCGGCCCGGCATAGTCGAAACTTGCTCCGGCCGCGCCCTTTCCGCGGCACGCATCGAGCCATTCTCTGTAGACTCCCGGCGATCGCGGCAGCGTCTTTTCGGGGCGTTCGAACGTCTTCATCTTGCTTTCGGGGATGAGGCGCAGACTTCGGCAGTAGACGTCGCTGGCCATGATCGTTCCCCTATCGCCGACAATGAGCTGACCGCCGATGCCATCCGGGAGCTTCCGTCCGTCCTCCAAGTCGGCTGGCCGTGGCGGCTTCTTGTTGCCGTCATACCAGACCAGTTTGACCGGTGGCTTGCCGTTCCGGGCAGGGAACTCGTAGGTGACAATGGACCATTCGGGTGCTGATTCGGGATGAAGGTCGGACACTTCGGCTTCCACGCTGGTGGGGGATCCGAGGTCAAGTGCCCAAAACGTCGCGTCGAAGGCGTGGCAGCCGATGTCTCCCAGTGCGCCGCAGCCAAAGTCCCACCAACCACGCCATTTGAACGGGCAGTAGGCTGAGTGGTAGGGGCGTTCCGGCGCCACTCCGAGCCAGCGATTCCAGTCCAGCGTGGCCGGAGGCGTCTGTGTGTCGGTGGGGCGATCGAGGCCTTGGGGCCAGATGGGGCGGTTGGTCCAGATGTGTAACTCGCTAACGGCGCCGATGGCGTCAGCATCCAGCCACTCCTTAAGGAGTCGAATCCCCTCCATCGTGTGTCCCTGAATCCCCATTTGGGTTGCGACCTTGTGCCGACGGGCAGCCTGGGTCAGCAGCCGCGCTTCTTCCAACGTGTGAGCCAGGGGCTTCTGCACGAACACATGCTTCCCCATCTCAATGGCCATCATCGCGATCGGGAAGTGCATATGATCCGGCGTGCTGACCGTGACGGCATCGATTGTCTCGTCGAGGCTGATCAGCATGTCTCGGAAGTCACGGAATCTTGGGACATCGGGGTATTTCTTGAACGCGCCTGCCGCTTTCTGGTAATCCACGTCGCAGAGAGCAACGATCTGTTCGGAAGCGATCCCGTTCACGTCGCTTGACCCTTTGCCACCGCATCCCACGCAGGCGATCCGGATCTTCTCGTCGGGACCGACAACGCGGCCCAGGCGCAGAGCAGGGGCACCGCTTACGAATGAAGGGATGCCTGCCGCGGCGATGCCAGCCGCGGAGAACTTCATGAAATCTCGCCGTCTCATTGCTGGAGCTCCCAGTGTCCTTTATGTAAACAGCAAAGATAATCCCTGGGCGCGGCGACGTCAGGTTGCCGGGCCCGTTTTCAGTGGATGATGAGAGGAAGACTCAGTGCTTCTCAACGGAGAGCTCAGGAGCGGGAGAACCGGAGGACATCAGGTAGCCTACGCAGCGTACCCGTCAGTCTTGTACGGCGAGCATTGGAGCGTCCCTCTCGATGGACTGGTTCACCTCTGGTGTTCTCGTTTCCAGCCCCAACGGGGCGGTCTCATCGTAGCCTGGGGCACTCGCCCCAGGTCAACGGGGAAACGGCCGTTGTGCCCTGACGGGGCACTTCATCTCTTCCGATCCCTTCGGCAATCGACGCACGTCTGTGATGTCGACTGTCAACCGTTTTTGGTTGGTCAAGGTGGTACCACCCGGGCGTTGCCCGGGCCTACGATGAGTTGCACCTATGGCGCACGTACAAGGCGGTCTCGAGGTCGGCCAGGTCTCGGGTGAAGCCAGCCGATCATCTTTCTGTCCGGTGAACGTGCCCTCCTGCGGCGACGATAGGAGGTCCGGCAGCAAGGGGCTGGTTCTGTTCCGGTTCCTTCCCGCTCAATCTGGTGCAGGGGCTGCGATCGCACAATCACGACGTGTGGATCGCGCGACACGTCGCTGGAGGCAGCTCATCCCTGAGCGCTCGGTTCCGAACCACGCGTTCCAGCGACCCCGGTTTGGGAAAACCGGCCTCCAGGTACCCGTCCGGCATCCGACCGTTCCCGGGGGGGCTGTGTCCAGATCCCGATCGTCCGATCATCATCCATTCCTATAAACGTGCCCTCCTGCGGCGACGATAGGAGGTCCGGCAGCAAGGGGCTGGTTCTGTTCCGGTTCCTTCCCGCTCAAGTTTGGTGCGGGGACTGCGATCGCACAATCACGACGTGTGGACCGCGCGACACGTCGCTGGAGGCAGCTCATCCCTGAGCGCTCGGTCCCTAACCGCGCGTTCCAGGGACCCCGGTTTGGGAAAACCGGCCTCCAGGTACCCGTCCGGCATCCGACCGTTTCCGGGCGGGTCTGTGCCACCTTGTTGGCGAATGCCACGCCTCTTCAATCGCCTTGCCGTTGGTCATGCTATTTGCTGTTATCCTTCTTCTGGGAGTTGCTGTTCGTCGGAAGCTGCATAACAGCATGGAATGCCGGTTTGGTCTGGCCTTCACGATCAAACAACAGTGGGTAATTGGTCCTGCCCTTGATTGGCCAGCCATTGAGCCAGGAGTGCTTATCAGTCGGTCCCCAGAACGTCACCCGTTTGATCTTGTCGCTGTGCTTGATGAGCAAACCAAAAATACTCGCATACCGAGCGGCCAGTTTCTTCTGAATCGCATCGGGAAGACCGTTGCGGTAGGGGTTGAGCCTGGGGTCCTGTTGGAGATTTAGCTTGGTGTCTGCATTGCCACTCCACATCTTCGGGTGGCGTGGGAGAACATCGATATCGAGTTCAGTGATGTGGACATCAACACCGGCCTCTGAAAAAGCGACTATACTCGCCTCGATATCCCGGATGGATGGCCCGTTGACCGACCAGTGTCCTTGCATCCCAACACCGTCGATCCGCAGACCTTTCCTCTTCAGCTCTACGGTCAGCTTCACCACACCATCACGCTTCCGCTTTCCCGTCATCGAGTAGTCGTTGTAGATCAGCTCAACAGCCTTCGGCAGCTCCTCGTCGGCAATGCGGAAGGCCTGTTCAATGAAATCATCACCGATGATTCGGGTCCACTGGCTGTCCCGCAGCTCCCCATTGCCCATGATGGATTCATTGACGACATCCCACGCATTGATTCTGCTTCCATAGCGCTCGGCTACAAAGTGGACCCGCTCCCGCATCCGTTGCAGTAGGGCTTCGCGGCTGAGAGGGTTGCCGTCATCATCCTGGAACACCCACTCGGGAGTTTGGCTGTGCCAGAAGAGGACATGACCAACGACATACATCGTGTTCTTCTTGCCGAAATCGACGAAGGCGTCTGCGGGGCCGTGGTTGTAGACGTCGGGCTTTGGCTGGAACGGCTGCCACTTCAATTCGTTTGTTGGGCTGATTGTGTTAAAATGACGATCGATCAGCTTCAATGTCGGTTGCCCCTGTTCCCAATGGAGGTGCCTTCCAAAGGCGGTTCCGATGAAGAAGTGGTCTTTGAACTTCTCCCTCAGTGTTGTCGCCTCTTGTCCCGACATGGAAAGTGCTGTGACTGACGCTGCAACCATGATAAGTGTGCTCCGTGATATCTTCACTTCTTGTTCCTCTTCTTCTTTCCAGCGCCACCCTTCTTAACGAGACCTTTCTCAGTCCAACGTCATCCATCAGGCGCGCTTTCTGCAAATTGTTCTGGTCCGACCCGGAGGCAAAGAGCTGACATGGGATCGGGTCACTTCCCCTGATACCAGAATGAACGCCAGTACGTCTCATCCACTTGGTACGTGTCGATAGGATCTGTGCCCTGGTGGTCTTCGGGGAGAATGCCGTAGCGTTTCATCTCACGCACATAGTGTCGGTTGGGGCGGAATTCCGGCATATCGAACCGTTTGATTTGGTCGAGTACACGCCTGTTCCTGTCAATCTGAACAAGCAGCGATCGGTACTCTGGCGCGTCGCGTGATGTGAGAACAGGCGTACCGCTCTTCTCTTCGCAGATGCCGTACCCGCCGGCGGTTATCGATAGCGGCGCAAGCAACAGTCGTGAGTATTCCGGGCGAGAGAGGTTCAGCAGCGTCTGTCGGTTGAACTTCACGACGTTGGGATTGCCGTACGGTTTTCCGCCGCCCTTCAGCCCGGGGTATTGCTGATCGAGTTCGTCGCTCTTGTGGCATGCATTGCATTTCGCCGGGATCTTGGTGCTCCTCCTCACCATGCCTGTTCCCAATGCGGCGTATGTCCCGGCATAGACCGCGCTGCTTTCGATCCACAGGCGGACAATGTCTTTCTCCCGCGCAGTGACCTGCACGCCTTGATGGTTGCCTGAGATCTTGGCGAGCAGAGGCGCGGCGGCTGTGCCGATGGCCCGCGGCGCTTTGTTGGCGTTGCCGTCCCGACCGTCAGTAAACTGGCGGAGCATCGTCAGGTTGGCGTATGCATGCGAGAAGATCTGCCCGCGGTCGCCGGCCAGCGAGATGCCGCCAGACAGCGGGCCGCACGGCTTCTCTTTCCCGTTGTCGGTATACGTCCCATGTTGCTTTACATCGTGGCACTTCAGGCAGTACTTGTCGAGAATCGGTTGGATGTCGCGGGGAAAGTCGTAGACGTCGGGCAGGTTGCCCGGGATCGGCTTGATCTCACTCGCGGGGCGGCGCATCGCGCGAGCCATGCCCTCGCGCACAATTGGCGGCCCGCCAGCGCGTTCCTCGTGGCACCCCACACAACTGAGCCGTTCGCCCGGTTGAACCGTCGTGAAGCTCTGCATCCGCTTTACGGAGATGTCGTTCTCGTCTAGAGCGACGAAAAAGACGCTGCGCAAAGCCGGAAGCTCGAAATGCGCACTACCGTCGGCCTCGACCGGGACCGTGCCCAGTACACGGTTAAGCGTGAATGTGCCCCCCATAGATATGGGTTCCATCTGGCCGCTAAAGTTCACGGGTTTGGGCAGTGCCTCCATGATCAGTAGCTTCCGGATGTCTCCCTTCTTCACGCCTTTCATATTTCTGCCGATATACACGTTCTCAAGCATCATCGTTCCCGTCTTTTCCTCCAGGGAGATCTTGGACGGAATGACGGGTTCTCGTTCCCGGCCTTGAATGGGGCGCGGCTCATGTAGCCAGAGCTTCTCGCGTTTGTACCTTGCGGGCATCTTCCAGAGAGTCGTGTACTCTCCATTTCCTGCCAGTAGCCCCATCTCTTCGTTCCGTGTGACCAGGAAGAGGTCTTCGGAGAGGGGAAAGGGGTCTCGGTACATCCTGTCGCTCACGCGCTTCGCCATCGATTTGTCGTCGGGGCCCTTGGCTGGATCTACAATCGTGACGTGTCCCTCGTGCTCCTTCTTCCCATGGCCCGGGCAGAAGGCAGCGACTGTCTTGCGCGTGCCGGGGATGGGCTTGGCGTCGATCATCACCGTACCGGGATGCATGTTGCCGTAGTAGACCTGCTGGTTGGTGCCGTCGGGGTTCATGGTCCACAGGTGGTGAAACCGGACGCGACTGCGGTCGATGTACTCCCACCGTTGGTAGATGATCCTGCCGTCAGGCAGTACCCATGGGGTGTTGTCCTGTTCAATGTTGCAGGAAAGGGGCCGGATGTTGCGGCCATCGGCGTCGCAGCGGTGGATGATGGCCACGTGCGTAAACCAGCAGTTCACATAGCGATTGCAGCGTGACGAGCAGAACGCGATTCCGCCGTCCGGCAGGTACGTTGGTTCGATGTCGTTGAAGTCGCCGGAGGTCAGCTGGCGCAGGTCCTTGCCGTCCACGCCGATCTCGTGGAGGCGGTAAAACGGCTGCCCGCCCTTGCGGTAAGAGAAGAGGATCTTGGTCCCGGAGTAATGGAGCTGCGGATCGCGCACGCCGCCTTTCTTGTCTTCGACCAGATGCGTCAGCTCGCCTGTTTGCAGGTCGAGGACGGAGAGCGTGCCATGATCGTGATAGTACCTCCTATCCGGGTTTCTACTGTCCCAGCCGAAATTTGCATACCAGTGGCCGTCGCCATCGACCTTTCTCATCGCGAAGACAACGCGGTTTGCCTCGACGCCTGCCGTGCGGAGCATTTTGACCGCCGCGGGGTTGAGAGCGTCTGTCTCCGTACCTGGCGCCGTATCTGTGGCCGCCACTGAAAGCGAGACGGAGCCCCGCATCGACGTGGCGTCCGGCTCCGTTTCATACACCTCCAGTTCGCCGACGCTGATAAACGGTTTGGAGCCGCCGGCCAGGCCGATAAGGCGAATGCCGTCTCCCGGTGCATCCAGAGCAATGGTGTACGTCTCGAACGGCTTACCAAAATCTGACTTTGTACTCCCCCCGGGATAGGCCGGGGCAATCTGGGCCGGGACTCTCTTCCAGACGCCACCTTTTCTGACTTCCACCCCCAGAGAGCCATCCGCGAACCAGCCGCCATTGCCAAAGTGCTTACCTTCCTGAAACACAACTGTCCTGAAACCGTGTGTGGCCGCGAAGGTATAGCCAATGTGCTCCGTTTGAGGGCCGCTGCCTCCGTCGAACGTGTCAAACTGCAACTTGCTGTCTCTCTCCCCAGTCTTTCCATGCACGCCGTCTCGGATCGTTTCAGGATCCCTCGATCCCCCCCCGCCGGGCCTCATCACAGAAGCGATGATCTGTCCTTGTCTAGCCAGATTGGCTTCTGTCGGCTTGCGTTCGGGGGTGACCGGCGATTGAGGCTTCACCGGTCTGTCCTCCTGGCCTGCCTTC
>Ga0209045_1001109_pt1 | contig 26492 bp, 22 predicted proteins | sample SaaInlLV_10m_DNA_4_FD_184664 | JGI IMG/M metagenome (GOLD analysis project Ga0209045, IMG submission 184664) | Marine microbial communities from expanding oxygen minimum zones in the Saanich Inlet - Saanich Inlet SI072_LV_200m_DNA (SPAdes) (version 2) | ecosystem: Environmental > Aquatic >...
CGACTCCCGCAAGCGAGGGGAGGCCAAAGCGGGGGGCGTCGGCGTCGCTCGGCAGTAGGCGAAACCCGCGGGGGTCCGCTCCACCGGGAGTCCTTCGAACAGTCCGGTCGAGGCCTCGCAGGCGCTGAGCAGCAGACAGCCCCCCTCAACCAGGGAATTCACCAACTTCCGGACCACAACGCGAGCCCGGTCCGGGGCAAAGTACATCAGCACATTCCGGCACATGATCAGGTCCATCGCGTTGGTATTGGTGGCTGGCGAGGGATACGTCGCATCCACGAGGTTGAGGTACGAAAACGTCACCATTCGTCGTATTTCAGGAAGCAGATCGACCGTGTCGTCCGGCCCGGGGCGGAAGTACTCCGCCTGCAGCCAGTCGGGCGTTGACCGGAATGACCACGGCCGGTAGCGGCCCGAGGCGGCGCGATCAAGGAAGACCGGGTTGATGTCCGTTGCGAGAATGGTGATGTTCCAGTCGTGCCAATCTGGAATCAGCCGGTGCAGGAGGATGGCCAGCGAATACGCTTCCTCGCCTGTGCAGCACGCGGCACTCCAGATGCGCAGATACGGCTGGCTCTGACGCCGGGACGCAATCAACGGCGGCAGGAATTCGTTCTCAAGTGTGTCGAACACGGGGCGGTCTCGGAAAAAATGCGTTTCGCCTATGGTCAGCTGCCCGGCCAAGACCTCGATTTCGCGTTGGCTCAGCCGGTCAGCCCCCAGTCGGCCGACCAGTGCTTCCGGGCCGCTCAGGTCCAGTTCGTTTGTGGCGCACACAAGAGCCCGTTCAAGTTCGGCATACCGGGGCTCGGGAAAATGGAGCCCAAGCGAGCGCTCCACGTGCTGGCTTGCCACCTGCAGCGCGTCGTCAGACAGGAGTTGTGTCACACCCGTTCTCATCCGGCCAACATCTCCACTTTCGTTACCAGTAGTTCCGGCCTCGCTTGCGACACAAACCGCAGCAAGTCGTAGATGAGGATCTGGCCATCGTCCAGCTTGAGGACGCCCCCGAGACAGTCCCGGAGCGCCGGTAGAATCCGTTCCGACGCCACCCGTTCCTCCGCCTTTATGCGCCGGACCTCGACCACCTCAGTGACGACGACCGCGATCCGCCATTCGCCGGCCTGCGCCACGATGATGCGATCGTCGATGCGTTGCTCACCTGGGGGCAGCTCAAACAGCGATCGCAAGTCGATCACCGCGATCACATCCCCCTCGACATTTATCACCCCGGAGATCCCTTCTGGAGCTTCAGGAACAGGAGAGATCGCCAGCGAAGGGAGGACGCGCACAACCTGATCCAACGCCAACGCGAACCGCTCCTCGTTGAGGCAGAAGACCAAGATGTGACCGTCACCGTTTTCCATTACCTGGCCGTGTTTCCTACTTCTCAGGGGCGATCAGACCTGCATAGTGGTCTGCAAGTGGTATATAGATCGCCTTGATCGTCTCCTTGCCGTTGACTCCCGGAATACCCAGCAAGACGGCCCCGACCGCCATGACTGCACCCCTTCGTGAGCACCGTCTTCGCAGAGCCGTTGTCCACATTGGTCAATCTCCTGCCGCAATTCCGGCAATGCCGGGGCTCACGTACACGCGCCCGGAATCAACCGCCCGCAGAGCGCCCGCCAGATCCTCAGAGGACCTCTCACGCAGCACGTAGGCATTCGCACCCGCGTGCAGAGCACGCACGGCGAAGCGGCTGTCGCAGTAAGATCCCAGCGCCAGAATGCTGGCCCGCGGATAGCGGGCGCGGATTCCCCTCAGTGTTCCCGGAACCCCCTTTGTCTCATCGCTGACATCCGCCAGAATCACGGTGTGCGGATCGCCGACCAAGGGGGGCTCAGCACTGTCCGCTTCAGAGACGGTGTCGATGTCAGAACAGCGCGCCAGAACAGCCCGGAGATGCGTCCGAGTGGCGGCGTCAGCTGATATGATCAGAGTAGTCATGAATCCTGTCTGCCTCTCGCTGGGGCCGAAACGTGTGCACGGGCACCCGAACCCGCACTAACCCGAAGCTAGTGCCCCCGCATAGGTTGGGGCAATCCCCTGTTCTAGGGATTCTTGACTGGGCAAATCATGATAGTCGTTTGGGAAAATTGGGAGAGAGGGGTAAAGGAGAGCCACCATAGGCCTGCTGAGGGCCGGGTATGCAGTCTTCCCCGGCCCGAATTAGGATAAGCGCAATCGCGGGATGGCAACCCCTTCCACGTTGGCTTCACCTGAACTCAATGTGGAAAATCGCGGGATGGTACCGCTCCCACGTTGGCTGCCTCCTCTTCAATGTGGGAGGAGCCGCTGTGCTCCGACGGCTCGTCCGTGGCAGGTCAAAGACGATCGCGGGATGGCACCCGCTCCCACATTGGAGGAAAATCGCGGGATGGCACTCGCTCCCACGTTGGCTGCCTCCTCTTCAATGTGGGAGGAGCCGCTGCGCTCCGACGGCCCGGCCCTCACTCGTCCAGAGCCGTCAGCCCCTCCCGGATCGCGTACTTGGTCAGCTCAGCAACATTGTGCAGACCCAGCTTGTCCATGATGTGCTTGCGGTGAGTATCGACGGTCGTCGTGCTCACGTGCAGGCAGTCGGCAATGTCGCGAGTACTCTTCCCTTCAGCGAGGAGTTGCAGGACTTCTCGCTCGCGATCGGACAGGAGTGTTCCGCCTTCGTCGACCGTTCCGGACAGTTGCTGAATGTAGTCCTCCAAGACCAGGTCCGTGATTCTTGGGCTGGTGTAGACCCGCCCCGCCATCACCGCTCGGACTGCCTTGGCGACTTCCTCAAAGGCGCAGGCTTTGAGCATGTAACCAGATGCACCGGCCGCCAGCATCCGTTTCACAAACCTGCGATCCGCATGCATGGACAAGCCCAGGATTTTGGTCTCAGGCAGTTCAGCTTTGATCTGGCGAGTCGCCTCAATCCCGTTCAAGTCCGGCATGGCGATATCCATAATCACAACGTCAGGGGTCAACTCCCGAGCCAATTGCACCGCCGTGATACCGTTGTCGGCCTCCCCCACAATGTCCATGCCACTCTGACGCGCCAGCAGTGATCGCAGCCCCTCACGCATCAGTCTATGGTCATCAGCCAGAAGGATCTTCATCGCTTGTCCTCGCACGTCGCAAGTGGCACGGACAGGACGGCTCGTGTTCCGCCCTCGCTTGCAGGTACAATATCGAGAGTTCCCCCGAGAAATTCCAGCCGTTGGCGGATACTGAAAATGCCAAATTCCCTCTCTGGCCACGCATCCTCACGATCTGTCGAAGGGAAGCCGATGCCATTGTCCTCAATCGTCACGCAAATCTCGCTCCGATCCCCGGCAACGGTCGCCGCCAATCGACTTGCCTGGGCATGCTTGACCACGTTGAACATCAGTTCGCGGGTCGCCCGAAAGACAAACGCGCGCGCATCCTGGCCCAGCACGCGCTCTCTGCCGTCATCCTTGAAAACGAACGCAAGTCCATGCTCATCGCCGAGCTTCTCCCCGGCCCACTCAATCGCAGCCGACAGCCCCAACTGATGCAGGACCGGCGGACTCAAGTCGAACGTCAGCGTCTGTGCCCCTTCGATCGTCTGATCGAGAAGAGCCCGGATTTCCTCAATCTCTTCAGTGACCTGCTTACCGTGCTCAACGTCCTCGGCAACCAGGGCAAACTTCATGCGGGCCAGAGCCAGAGCCTGGCTGATGTCATCGTGGAGATAGACGGCCAGACTCCGCCGTTCACGTTCCTCGACCCGGGTCAGATCGACGGCAAGCTCCCTCAGCTTCGCCTCGCTCCGCTGTAGCTTCTCTTCAGCCCGCACTCTGGGGGTCATATCTCTCTGCACCCCGATATAGCCACAGGGCTGTCCATCGCTGTTCCGCATCGGGGCTACTTTGAACTCGCAGACAAAAGTCGTGCCGTCCTTACGCTTGTTCAGGCACGTCTCCATGTAGGTCCGGCCTGCCGCAACCGTCCGGTAGAGCTCCCTCTGGATATCCTCTGCCAATGGCTCGGCGTTCAGGATATCGGGCGTCCGCCCCATAAGCTCGTCAACACTGTATCTGAACAGGCTGCACGCCGCGGCGTTGACATAGGTGATTCTGTTCTCCAGGTCAGTGCAGATGATCGAGTCTGATACTTGCTCAGAGACCGCCCCGAGGAAAGCCAACCGCTCCTCCGCCCGATGGCGATCCGTCACATCCCGGACGATCGCTAACACCTCATTCTCCGAACACGCGGAGAATCGCGCCTCGAAATCGCTCAGTTCTCCACCCGGAAACGGGTTGGGAAGCTGATACTCAAGCAACTGAAGGCCGTCGCTGTCCAGCGCTGAATGGATGCATCTCATGACGTCCCTGGCGAAATCAGGAGGCATCACCTCCGTGACTTTTCGCCCCAGAAACTCGTCTTTGGGCATGGCGAACGCCGCATCAGTGGGAGCCCGGCAAGCTTTGAAAACACCACTCCTGTCGAACTGGAAAAGCAGATCCGGCACGGCATCCAGGAGAATCCTGTTCCGCTCCTCGCTTTCCCACAACTGTTGGGTCCGCTGGTCGACCAGACGACTCAGCTGCTCCTGGTAACGCCTGTTCTCCTCCTGCAACTGCTCGTGTTCGTGGTCACGCACCCTTGCTTCAGCCGCTGAGGCGACAACCCGCAGGAGCATCTCTTCCGAAACGGGCTTCTGCAGGTAGTCAAAAGCCCTGGCACGGACGGCGTCTCCGGCCGTTTCCAGGCTGGGCTGTCCCGTGATCAGGATAACTGGCACGCGTGAACCGCGCTCACGGATGGCCTGGACGAGATCAACCCCGGTCCGTACCGGCATGGCAATGTCGCTGACAATGACATCGATGCTGCCGTCATCAAAGACGGCCAGCGCACTGTCGACGTCTTCGACAGCTGTGGCGTCGTAGCCCGCATCGAGGAGAAACTCACGCAGTGTCACCCGCATGCTCCGCTCGTCGTCTACAACCAGCACTCCTGCCATGGATCACTCTCCCTCCTTCATTGACGGTTGCCCCCAACGGCCTTGCGGCAAACCGTTGCTCGAACATACAAGGGGTTAGTCATACATCCAGTGTGCTATCAGGGTGGCCGCAATGCCTCAGTCTCGTGAGGCGGCTCGACGGAGTCTCTCCCTCCATCGGACACAGATGGCCCAAAGAACCCCTGGAGGGAGAGACTCCGTCGAGCCATTTTGGCGTTCTCCCCCACGCAACTGCCCCCTTACGGGTGGCCGGCGAATCACACCATCCTGTGTGGCCGGGGTATGCTACGGCTACGTGTTGGGTGTAGATTACTTGTTGTGTCCTGAAGAATGCGTGAGTGGCCGATAGGAACGACGATGAATCTGCTGGTAAACGGTGAAACGGTCGAGCACTCCGGTGAAGGCGACCTTCTCTCCCTGCTGACTGAGGTGGGGGCTAACCCCAAGCTCTGTGCCGTAATGGTCAATGGCAGTGTCGTCCCCCGCGAAACATGGGCGGATACTGCGCTGTCCGAGAACGATGAAATCGAGATTCTGGTCTTCGCCAGCGGCGGATGACGGGAACGCCACAGACGTGAGAATTGAGGCTGAATGATGTCCACAGAACTGCGCATTGGCGATCAATGTCTGCCCTCACGCTTGATCATGGGTACAGGGAAATTCGCGGACACGGCGACCATGATCCGCTCGGTTGAAGCCTCGGGTACAGGGCTCGTCACCGTGGCCCTCCGACGTTTCAACCGGGAGTTGGTGGAAGACGATCTGTACGGGCCGCTCTCGGAACTCAAGACCGTCCAGCTCATGCCGAACACGTCCGGCGCTATGGATGCCAAAGAAGCCGTCCGGGCAGCCTTGCTGAGTCGGGAAATCAGCGGAAGCCCGTTTCTCAAGCTGGAAATCCACCCCAATCCACACCATCTGCTGCCAGACCCCATCGAGACGTACGAGGCGGCCAGGATCCTGGTCAAAGAGGGCTTCCTGGTCATGCCCTACGTGCCCGCCGATCCCGTGCTCTGCAAACGCCTGGAAGACATCGGTTGTGCATCCGTGATGCCTCTCGGAGCCCCAATCGGGACGGGCAAGGGCCTGACGACCCAAGAGATGCTGCGCATTATCATCCGTGACAGCAGCATCCCCGTTATTGTCGATGCCGGCTTGCGCTCCCCCGCTGAAGCGGCTGCCGCCATGGAGCTCGGCTGTGATGCCGTTTTGGTCAACAGTGCTGTTGCGGCAGCTGAGGCCCCCGAACGCATGGCTGAGGCTTTTGCCATGGGCGTCGAAGCCGGACGAATGGCCTGGGAAGCCGGCTTGATGCCGACCAGCGAAGCGGCCATCGCGTCGAGCCCCCTCACCTCCTTCCTCGCCGGAAGGAACGAGTGAAGATGACCGTTCCTCAACCAGACTGGCTTGATCCAACGCCTTGGATCGCTGCCGCTCAACGTGCGACCCCTGAAGCGGCAGCCGGCGCACTCCGCGCGACCACGCCGGCAGAGCGGGAATTCGCCGTTCTGATATCTCCAGCGGCTGCGGGACAGCTGGAGGCGATGGCTCAACGAGCGCAGGCGCTGACCCGACGGCACTTCGGGCGCACCATCTCCCTTTACACCCCCCTCTATCTCTCGAACTACTGTTCCGGGGGCTGCACCTACTGCGGATTCGCTTCCGATCGCAAAGCCCCACGTAAGCGACTGTCGTTTGAGGAGGTGGAAACCGAGTGCAGAGCGATCAAGGCACTGGGCGTCGATGAAATCCTGCTACTGACCGGCGAGCGGACCCCGGAGGCGGATCTCAGCTACCTGCTCCGGTGCGTCAAGATAGCGGCGCGAAGCTTCCACAAGGTCACTGTGGAGGTCTTCCCCATGCCGACCGACGAATACAGAGCGCTGGTTGATGCAGGATGCACGGGCTTGACATTGTATCAGGAGACCTACGATCCCGAGCTCTACGCCAAACTCCATCGCTGGGGGCCAAAACAGGACTACCCGGCGCGTCTGGACGCTCCGGAGCGGGCCCTGAGTGCGGGCTTCCGCTTCATTGGCATTGGCGCGCTTCTGGGCCTCGGTGACCCTCTCTATGATATGATCGCGCTTTACCAGCACGCCACCCACCTCCAACGCCGTCATTGGCGGGCCGGCGTCTCCGTCTCCTTCCCACGAATCCAGCCGGAGGTGGGTGGGTTCAAACCAGGCGTGGTCGTCACCGATCACCAGCTGGTGCAGTTCATTCTCGCTTTCCGGATCTGCCTGCCAACCGTCCCGCTCGTCCTCTCAACCCGAGAACCGGCAAAATTGCGTGACGGCATGGCAGGGATTGGCGTCAACAAGATGAGCGTGGCCAGCAAGACGACCGTTGGAGGCTACAGCGAGGACGACGACGCGTCCGCCACCGAGCAGTTCGAGGTGAGCGACACGCGCTCAACTGAAGCATTCTGCCAGAGCTTACGCGCGCACGGCTTGGAACCGGTGTTCAAGAACTGGGACAGCGTCTACCGGGCCGAAACGAGAGACGCTCAGTGACGACAGGAGTTCCATCATGCCGTGCACTGCCGCACAGACCGCCCGTTACGCCCGTCACCTTGCGTTGAAAGAGATTGGTGAAGAGGGTCAGGAGAAGCTCTTTCAGGCCAGCGCGCTGCTTGTGGGGGTTGGGGGGCTAGGTTCACCCGCCGCGCTCTACCTGGCGGCAGCCGGAGTCGGTAGGCTGGGGTTGATCGACAACGACACACTCGACGCCAGCAACCTGCAACGCCAGGTGCTGTACTCGACCGAGGATCTTGGTCGCTGGAAAGCTCAGGCCGCGGCAGATCGACTCATCAGCCTCAACCCCGATGTCCGACCGGATGTCATTCCCGGGAAACTCACCCCAGAGAATGGTCTGGCGCTGGTCGCGGCGTACGATGTCGTGCTCGACTGCACGGACAGCCTGCAGACGAAGGCGTTGCTTAACGATCTCTGCGTGAAGGCCGGCACTCCCCTGCTGCACGCGGGAATCCGCGAGTTCTTTGGCCAAACGATCACGATAATTCCGGGAAAGAGCGCCTGCTATCAGTGTGTGTTTGGTGCGCCGCCGGACGACGTTCCAGATGATGGCCCGCCACGGGGACCGCTCGGGGCGCTTCCCGGCATCATTGGGACGGTCCAGGCCACTGAGGCAATCAAACTGATTCTGGATCTGGGCAACCTGCTCACTGACCGCCTGTTTACCTACGACGCGTTGAGCATGTCAGTCCGAGTCATTGGCGTGAAGCGCCGGGAAGACTGCCCATGCTGCGGCTGAAGTGAAACCGTATCTGCACAGACGGCAATCAGAGGAAAAATGTAGCGAGGGAGGGGGAGGAGAAAGCCAAGGGGAAAATTGGAGCGGGTGATCGGGTTCGAACCGACGACATCCACCTTGGCAAGGTGGTGCTCTACCAATTGAGCTACACCCGCTTCAAACGGCATTAAAAGTACTGCAGATCAACGATCATTCAAGCTCGCAACGACTAAAAAAACGTCAGTTCTTCTCCTCTTCGACACTGGCCTGTCTGATCTGCAGGCTGTCGACAATCTCCAGGACAGGAAGGCATAAGTCGGTAACCGGCGATGGGGTGTCCATTGGGCTCTTCGTCAACGCAATGTGGGTCGCGTCGAAACCACCGAGCGCAGCGTCAACCGGGAGCCACGCGTCGGGGGCGACCAGCAGTTCGGTCCACACATGGAACACGAACACCCCACTCGGATGTCGGACACCGAAGGCGCCATCCCCAACATAAGCGATCCCTACGACCAGGCGTGAGGGGATGCTCTTGGCCCGAGCCAATGCAGCAACCAGGACGCCGTGCTCAGAACAGTCTCCACGTAAGGCCCGAGCCGTCTCGAGTGCTGTGGCGAATCCCATGTCAAGGGTCTTGCTCACGATCTTCGATCTGACATAGGCCTCAATCCGGTAGGCAATTTCCCTGACGTCCTCGCTGGCCCCCACGGCCTCCGCAGCCATCTCCTGAATGAGCGGGTCATCAGACTCGATGTACGTGCTTGGACGCAGGTAAGCGCCCAAATCCGTTTGCGGATGGCCGACCTCGCCCTTCCCTTCCCCAGCCCGGACAGCCTCGTCCACATCAATCGTGACGGACACGGCCCCGTCTGGCAGACGCTCGATGGTCTGCCCTTGCCCCTCACACAGGCCGTGCTTCCCGTCATCCGCATAGTGAACGACATACTGAGCGCGCTTGAGCTGGCGGGGTGCCTGGATGGGAACCGGAGACGGCACCACGGTTGACGCCATGAACTCCACCGGACTCGAGGGCATGAGGGCCGTTTCTCGATCGCAGCTGCGAATCTCCGCCTTGCCCAACATGGGCACGTCAATCTCCGCAAGAACGACAACGCCGTCCTCATTCACCCACTGTGTGTCAGGATGAAGGGGACGAATCTCCATCGTCCGGGTCACCCGCTGTAAGCGTGCAGTACCCGCGTGCAGCCGGACGTCCTCCCAATCCCCCAAAGCCACGCGGGTCTTGATGCACCGCACCATCTCAGGCATGAACGTCAACTCCTCATAGGTATGCGGCTGAGCTGATTGCCGCTCAGCCATGAGACGCCGATGCTGAGCCTGTGGTCCACTTCCGGGGGCGGGGGGCGGGATCTCCTGAGTGTAGCCGTTGCTTGTGACGATCAGGACTCCGTCACGAACCGTGCCGGACGTGCACATGGTCGTCTTCTCTTCCCCGCCGACGAATGAACGGAGTTCGTAGGTGAAGGCCTGCACCCCCCCCTCAGCGTCTTCACGAACAGACACGGATTCACACATCTCCAGTGGTGTGCCGCCGCGCCCCAGTACCAGTCGCGTCTCCCATTCGCTCACATGCGGTAAGTTCGCCCTTGATGGCTCCGCAAAGCGCTGATGCAAGTGCCCGATCTTCTGGTCGCCAAATGTGATAGCCCCCCAGAACTCGCGTGTTTCACCCATAGTCGTTTCCGCCGTCTTCCCCGCTGTCACAGTCGCGACCAGTCCTGCAGCCACAACAGTTCTAATCATGTCCATCACGGTGGTATCCAGACCAATAGTTCATCCAGGCCCTTTCCGAGCCGCTCTGAAGACAAGGCGTGCCTTCTGCCGTCACTCCGCGGGTTCCACGGTGACCGGGAGCGGGCTATCCGAAGCATTGAGTACCCAGTGCCCCGCTAAAGGACTCATCCGAGACGGTTCGTAGTAGCGGCCAGTTCCCCACACTCGGACCAACGGCCCAATCCCTTGACCAAAAACGCCTTCAGGACTCGGATCCGTCGGCAGAGCGGCGAGGGAGACAGCGTTCCACCCGACCGCCAGCTCGATCTTGTATTCATCAGGCGCCGTGTCTCTCGCCGCTTCCTGACTGTCTGTCGTTCCATCGCCATCGCTGTCGACATCCGCGGGATAGGTGAGCTGGGCCAAATCGATCGTCGCTGCTTCGGAGTCGTGCCGAAAACAGAAGTAGCCCCGAAGGGGAAGCACCTCCGAGGCCTTCACAAAACGGCTGTTTTGCCACTCCCACACAGGCCCAATCACAAGCTCCCCAAAGACAGAGGCGACACTATTGTCGGTCGGTTCTCTGGGGATGGATACGAAGTTCCATCCCTTCTTCAGCACGATCACCGGAGGCTCGCTCGCGAACGCCGCCAGAGAGTCGTCCTCGGCGAGATAAAGGACATCTCCATTGAGAGCTACGGCCAAGGCGTCCCGTTTCTCAGCGTTCCGCCACACTTCATCACCGGTATCCTCATCGAACCCCCGCAGACCGCCATTGGCAAAGCCCGGGTTGTTCCGCAGGGCCCCGTACGCTATGCCGTTGGCGAAGGCGACGCCGACCACGTCATTGAATTGTGGTGAGGGGATCGTCTGCGACCGAACCAGGGAACCATCGGCCTCAATATCGTAGAGCGCAATTCCTTCGAAGTTCTGAGCGGAAGCAAGGCGCCCCCCGGACACTGCGATGTCCCAGTTAATGTCGAGGGTGCTCCGCTGGGAGAGCAGCACCATCGTGTCTCGGAACGCAACGTCGATTGTTGCGAGCTGGGACAACTGGGCCACGTAGGCCACATCCCCTACCACTTCCACGTCCTCGATCTGCCCTCCCATGTCTATCGTCCCAAGCTCGAGAAGAGCGTAGGCGTCGTCAGGATCAGCCCACAGCGCGTACAACATGGCGCCAACCCCAACGATGACATCACCGTCTGACTGGCCGACCCCGCCGAGAAGCTCGTTCGCCGCCCCCACACGGGTCTCGCTCAACGTGCTGAGATCCGTGAGGTCAGAAATGTCGACGATGAGAACATTCGTCGCCGTCTCAGCCGCCAGCCCCACCACCAGGAAGTCTTCCGTGACGACCATACTGTCAACGCGATACCCCACACTCAGCGTGTCTTTCAGAACAGGGCTGTCCGCAACGGAAATGTCGTAGACGCGAACACGATCATCGCCACCGACGAACAGCACGTCGTCAACGACAAGCAGGGACCGTGCTGAGACCTGAAGACGCTGGATCGCCGCCACATCACTCCCCGAGGCCACACCAACCAAGAGTGCCACCATAGCGACCACTGCGATCTGAATCGTTCTCACCGCATTCTCCGGAAATGTGTGCAAACCTCGTCCTGAGAAGCCGCCGTCCTCCATCGGCTCGGACTGGGCGCCGCCCATTCGCCTGCAGGCGCCCTCCTGAAGGCAGTGGGGGGAGCCTGCCGTCGTGACCACCGGCTGCGAGTGAGGCCCGCTGGTCAACAAATACTACCCCGTACAGGAGAAGAATCAATGCAATCCGGTCAAGTGCGATTAAACCGGATAGGCGGACGGCTGGAGTTGCAGGCTGTCGACAGTGAGACCAGGAGGCACTGGTCCAGATTGAGGACGCCCTTGATTCCGTCTTCCAGCCAGCTACCTTCCCCCTCCATGTGGACCTCCGTTCCGGCCTGGGACGGTCGAGGCCCCACGGAGAGCATTGTGAAGTCACGTCACGGCACCCGAGAACCCCGGACCAAAGACGCGACGTCAACGGTACATCCTCCGGCAGGAACGGCCCCGAGTTCTGCCGGCACCTTGCCAACCAGCCTTTGGGAGAGTGTGAACGGTGGAAAAGACAACACTGCCTGATCTGGCCCTACTCAATCAACGCTTCGGGATCCCGGACGTCCTCGCCTTTGTATCGGGCCCCGGAGGGTTGCCGGTCGCGGAAATCGAGAATGGACTGGCAACTGCCTCCGTTTGCCTCCTGGGAGGACACGTGCTCGGTTTCCAGCCACATGGCCAGCTCCCCGTGCTCTGGATGAGTCAACGCAGCGACTTTGAGCTCGGACAGCCGATCCGCGGAGGCATCCCGGTCTGTTGGCCCTGGTTCGGCGCTCACCCTACCGATCCCGACAAGCCGAGTCACGGTTTTGCGCGACGCTGTCTCTGGGACGTCCGTGAAACAACGGTCACCGACGACGGAGCAACCTGCCTCCGCCTGGCACTCCCCGTGGACGACACCACTCAAGCCCTGTGGCCACAGCCATTCAGCCTGGACCTCACCATCACAGTGGGGAAAGCTCTGACCGTCAGCCTGAAGATGCGCAATGAGGGCGCCATTCCGGTCACCCATACCTGCGCTCTGCACAGTTACTTCGCGGTCTCCGGGATCGAGCAGGTGGCCATCCGGGGGCTGGATGGGGCGACATTCATCGACACCGTTGGACCACAGCCGTCAAAACGCGGCAAACAGGACGGCGCGGTCACCTTCGCAGAAGAGACAGACCGAGTCTACCTGGACACCGCATCCGAGTGCTTCATCGACGACCCGGGACTCGGACGGACAATCCGAGTGGCAAAACGGGGAAGTCGATCGACTGTCGTGTGGAACCCATGGATCGCAAAGTCTGTACGCATGGAGGACTTCGGGGACGACGAGTATCCCGGCATGCTGTGTGTCGAGACGACAAACGCCGCGGATGATGCGGTCACGCTCGCGCCGGGGGGCGAACATGAGCTGACCACAATTCTCAGCGTGCAGCCCATTGGCTGAGCCTGAAAGGGGTCGTTCGGACCTGGAAGGCCCGGTCAGCTGGTACTGTCGGCCTGACCAAATGCCCCGCTGGATCGCAACTCATCGACCCGCTCCGAAGGGTAGCCAAGCACAGCGGTCATCACGTCCTCCGTATGCTGCCCCAACTCGGGAGCAGGACGATGCGCCTTGCAGGGGGTGCGATCGAAGTGTATCGGGTTGTTGGCGGTGACCACGTGACCCGCCGTCGGATGATCAAACGCTGCCAGCATGTCCCTATGAATCGTGTTGGGATCCGCTACGACGTCAGCAATCGTGTTCACAGGCCCACAAGGCACGCCGACCACACTCAGCTGCTCAACCAGGGCTGCACTCGTCAGCGTCCGACTCCAGGCCTCAATGATGGGCTTCAGATCAGCATGGTTCTCGGTGCGCTGCGGATTCGAAGAAAAACGCTCGTCACCAAGGGCCTCGGCCAGTTGAGGAACGGCCTGACAGAACATCTCCCAAAGTCGGTCATTCCCTACCGCGATCACCACATGCCCGTTGGCCGTCTCGAACACATCGAACGGAGTTATCGCAGGATGCCGTGAACCGACGCGTCCCGGCGTCTGTCCAGCCACTGTTTGCCGCACAACTGCGTTCTCCAGAACGGCGAGCATACAATCGGTCATCGCGATGTCCAGACGTTGCCCCTGCCCCTCTCGGTCAACGCCTCGTAGCGAAGCCAGTATCCCGACCGCGGTGAACAGACCGGAGATGATGTCCCCCACCGATGCACCCGCTCGGGTCGGTGGATTCTCCGGGTAACCGGTGATGCTCATGAAACCGCTGAAGGCTTGAGCAATGATGTCGTATCCGGGCCGCCCCGGGTAGACAGAGTCGTGACCGAACCCGCAAATCGATGCGTACACAATGCGCGGGTTAATCGCCTTCACTTCCTGTTCGGAGAAACCCAGTTTGGCCAGCGTTCCAGGCTTGTAGTTCTCCGCGAGAACGTCCGAACAGGCGATGAGATCACGGAGCACAGCTTTCGCCTCAGCGTTCCGCAAGTCCAGCGTCACACTCCGCTTGTTGCGGTTGACGCTCATGAAGTAGGCGCTCTCCCCCTCTTTGTATGGCCCAAAGTGGCGAGCATCATCCCCCGTGACTGGACGTTCCACCTTGATCACTTCAGCGCCAAGATCCCCCAGGATCATTGTGCAGTAAGGCATCGCCAGAACGTGGCTGAGATCAAGCACGCGGATGCCGCTCAAAGGACGCTGTTCAGAAGACATATCTTGCCCCATGGTCACTGCCCCAGGCCAATAGCCAACAGAACGAAAAGAACGATCAGGAGCAGAACAACGATGACCGCCTTGAGGCTGGGCTTCCCGGGCGCCTTCCCCGGCTCACCATCCCCCGCAGCCGCTTCCGGCGGGGGGCCATACAGATTCTGCATCGCTTCGTTCCGCGTCCGCTGAGCCATGACCTCGATGGCCTCTTCTTTGGTGATCTCGCCCCGCTTCAGGAGCTCGCCCAGTTCATCCGGAGTCAAGGAATCATTCGCGCTCATCGTTTACCTCTACCAGCCCCCGTCAACCACCAAATCTGTGAAGCACCACGCAGGGGAAACCACGGGTCTCCACCGGATGGACACGCCAATCAGTGCACCGCCTTCACGATAAGCATCATGGAGGTGCAAAGCAATACCACGTAGATAAGGCCCGTGTAGTGCTCCTGTTTGACCACTCTGACTGCCATGTAGCCCAGGACGACCCCGAGTGGCATCACCGGGAGCATCCAGACGCCCAGGAGAAGATTGTCCGCCGTAATCCGTCCCATCATGCAAAACGGCCCCACCTTCAACAGATTCAGTCCCCAGAAATAGGCTGCAGTCGTCCCGGCGAAAGCGAGTTTGTCGAGGCGCTGCGGAAGAAGATACATCTGAATGGGAGGGCCTCCCGCATGAGCCAAAGTGGACGTCAGCCCGGCAATCGCGCCGAAGACGGTGCCCCGTTTGATGCCTGGCTGCGAGTCCTCGCGGGGCCTGTTCATCAGCCACTTCCGCGACGCTCGGTAGCCCACAAAGAGAATGCCAATGCATCCAATGACGAGCTTCAGGCTCTGGTCTGACAGGGAAACGAGAGCCTTGTCCCCCCCCGCGAAAATGGTCACGCCGATTGCCACCCCGACCAGGGTCCCGGGAATGAGCGGCAGAATAGCGGCCCAGACGATCTTCCGGCGATAGAATCCCAACGCCACAACATCCATGACACACAGGACAGGCAACATAAAGGACACCGAACTTCGCGCGGCAGAGGCCTGATTCGGCCAGATCAGGATCATCAAAGGGAGCGCAATGCCTCCGACCGGGAAGCCCCCTTTGTGCATCCCGATCATCAGGATGCAGAGGGCCAACCAGAACAACTGAGACATGCCATAGCTGTCCGGGAGCATGGGTGAATTCCAGTCAAATACAAAGGCTGTTCGCTCTCCCCGGAACGAACAAACAGGGAAGCGATATGATGCGAGCAATGCGCTCCCGATCACGACGAGTACGAGGCAGAAAACCTAACCTAAAGTGTGCCTGTCCTATTGCCAATGACACGAACCACGTAAATGGGGCTGGCAGCCGTTGGGGGAAGAGGTAAGCTACAGGAAACAGGGCTGCTCCCCCCAAAGGCCCTTCCCGCAACAGCATGGTTCAGCCCGACCGAGAACGAAACATGACGACTCGATTGTTCGACATCCAGACCGGCTTTGGCGGCGTGAAGAAAGGACAGACGACCCCGATTGCACTGGAAGACTGCCTCGAGACCATGGCGAAGTTGGGAATCGCCAAGGCGTTGGTCCGCATCATCCCCGATGCGCAGGAAGTTGATGTCTGCATGGCCAATGACAGACTGTTTGGGGCATGTGCCAAACACCCGGAGCTCGTCCCCTGCCCCATTGCCGTCCCGGCAACGGGCCGCGATCTCCCTGACGAGGACACTCAAGTAGTGGGGTTCCTTGACCACAATTCCGGTGCAGCCGTCATCCGGCCAGCCCAGGACTACTGGCAGCTCACACCATGGGGCAGTGATGACCTCTTCAAAGCCATGGCCGGCCGGGCGCTGCCTCTTGTCTGTCCGGGCGGCTATGTGTCACTCCGTGACATCGGCGCCATCGCCGGACGTTTCCCGGACCTCCCTCTGATCGCCACTGAGGTCGGTTACCGTGACCACCGAACGATCCTCCCACTGCTTGAGACCTTCCCGAACGTCCACCTCTCAATCGGTAACAACTGGACCGTTCATCGGGGCCTGGAGAAGACCATTGAGGCGATTGGCCCGGAACAGCTTCTGTTCGGCACTGGTTTCCCGGCCGCTGAACCTACCATGGCATTGACCCAACTCATGTACGCAGACATCTCCGATGAACACCGACGCCTTATCGCCGCGGGTAACATGGAACGCCTCCAAAATGCCCGAGTGATTCAGTAACAGGCTATCAACCCCATGGAAACACTCCTCGAAACGGCACGTCAGGGACTCCCCTTGATGAACAGTGCTGTGCTTGATCTGCACGGACATTTTGGGCGATACGCTCAGGCTATACCGGACTTGACCGCGAAGGGACTGGTTGGCGTCCTGGATCGCGTCGGGGTGAAGTCGATCGTGGTCTCACACATGCAGTGCATCTCATGGCATGCATCCGAAGGAAACGACGAAGTCCTTGAGGCCACGCGGGCACACCCCGGGCGGATTCTGGGGTATGCGTTGGCATTCCCTGTGTTCTCAGCAGCTGCCCGACACGAGCTTGAGCGTCGGCTGGGCGAGGGGTTCGTCGGTCTGAAGCTGCACAACAGCAATGGCATCCCCTACAACCATCCGGGGTATGCCGATGCACTTGCCCTGGCAAACGAGCGACGTCTCCCGGTTCTCCTCCACACCTGGGGCACACAGCAGGACTTTGAGATCGTCCGTGAGCTTGCCGGTCGCTACCCCGACTGCGCCTTCCTGATGGCTCACGCGGGTGCGGGGGACGGAGCCAAACGCTGCATCCAACTCGCGGGCGAGTTCGAGCACGTCTACCTGGACACAGCGTTTAGCGCAGGGCCCCGTGGTCTGGTGGAGGAGTTGGTTGCCGGGGCCGGGGCAGGAAAAGTCGTGTTTGGATCCGACTGTTACTTCTTCAGCCTGACACAGCAAATAGGCAAGGTCGTTGGCTCTCGTATATCCGACGAGGAGAAGCGGTGCATTTTGGCCGGAAACGCCGAGGCAATTCTCAGACGGGCAGATATCACGCCCCTCCCCATCCCGTGACCTCGCCCGGGCTCCCTGAAGGAGCACCTGCGACACGAAGGCACTCCGGTCCCGATTGCGGGCTCATGAGTTTTCGGGGAGATATGGAACGCATAGAAATCAGGAGAAATCGATGGTCCCGGAGAACATCCCGGAACTGCCCTTCGAGCATTTCCTCTGCTTCGAAGAAGTGGCTGCATTCGCCGCCGAACTGGCCCGGTCCTGCCCGGAACTGGTTACGCTCAGCACCATTGGCGAGTCTCGGGAGGGACGCCCACTGCAGCTGTTGACCATAACGGACTCAACGACCGGTCCGGCCACGGAGAAGCCCGCCTATCTGATCCACGGCAACATTCACGCCGCCGAACTGTCGGGCACCCATGCCGCTCTGTTCACGGCCCGACAGTTGGTCATCGACCATGCGAACAGCGACCTTCTCACGGACATCGCCTTCTACATAATCCCACGGATCAATCCTGACGGTGCTGAGTTCGTCGTCACCACGTCAGGAACAGTTCGAAGCAGGACAGACCGAACCCAAGAACGCCCCAACACCCTCTACCAGCAGGATCTCAACGGCGACGGCCTCATCCTGACCATGCGGATCCAGCACCCGGACGGCCCCCTTGCGCTGGACCCCGACGACCCCCGCCTCCTGGTGAGGCGGCGGAAGGACACCCCGCCTCCTTACTACCGAACGCTGCCGGAAGGACTGATCCACGACTGGGACGGCGGGGAGGCCATCACAATCGAGGGACGGGGCTTCGATTGGAACCGCAATTGGTCCTACGACTGGCGCCCGGAACCGGAGCAGCACGGAGCCGGCGACTACCCCTTCAGTGAACCGGAAATGCGGGCTTTGGCCGAATTCATCCACAGCCACCCAAAGATCTTTGGCATTCTGGGTTACCACAATGGCCCGAACGGGACGTTGCGTCCTCCCTCTACAGGGGCTGACACCGATCTCGATCAAGGCGATGTGCTACGCATGCAGGAGCTGGCGGAAATAGGCGAAAAACACACCGGCTTTCCGGTTATCCCGGTGGTCAAGTACCACCGTGCGACGTCACGCGACATCAACTTGAGGGGCCACTTCCACAATTTTGGCTACCATCACCTCGGGCTCTTCGTCTTCGAGTTTGAGCTCGGAACGCTGGTCAACAGCGCAGGGATCAAGACGGAAGAGATCTTCGCTGTAAGCAGCGACCAGGAGTACGAAGCCCTGATGCGCCGGGTTCTGGCCTGGTGGGATGAACAGACGGAACGCGATCAGATCTTCAGAGCATGGACTCCGTTCGAGCATCCACAGCTCGGGCTCATCGAGTTGGGAGGCCTGCTCGGGCGTCACATGGCCGGCCCGACATTGAAGGAATTGCGCACCATTGCAGCCAACACCTACCGCTTCACCCTTGACCATGCCGGAGACCACCCCAAAGTCGTCGTCGAGGATGTCTGCGCGGAACATGTGGATGGAACGGTGTACCGAATCCGGGCGCGAGTGGCCAACCGGGGGCAGTTCCCAACCCATATAACGAACAAAGGCCGGTCACTTCGCCGACTGCAGACCGTCCAAGTGGCGTTCTATCCCGGGAGCGGGGTACGTCTCGTAAGCGCGGAGGGACACCGGAACCTCGGACACCTTCCCGGCCTGACGGGCAGCCGAGTACTCGAGTGGTTCATAGCCGCCGAGGGCGCGGGGGAGGATCTCTGCACGGTACATGTCGATGGGGGAACAGGTGGGAATACGGCCGTCACCATCCCCCGGCCATCATGCCCATGACAGCCGTCCCTCCGGGCCGGCCTTGAGCAGGCGGTGCGAAGCAGAACGAACCAACCTGACGACTAATCCAGACTAGCCGCGACGGGGTCCGCGTGAGCCCCTCCCTCGTGGCCCACCGGAGCGCCTCTGCGGACGCCTGCGATGCTTGCTGTCGCGATGGCCAACGCCATCATGAGCTCCCTCGCCGGCAGGGTGATCGTGTTTCGGAGGAGGCAGTACCAGCATCTCCGGATCCGGGTGCTGGATGGGAAGACCACGCTCGATGAACTCCTCAATCTCGGGCACCACAAATGAACGTTCTTCGCACGCAAAGCTGATCGCCCGCCCACTCTCTCCCGCACGCCCTGTACGACCAATGCGGTGCACGTAGTCCGGAGCTTCGTACGGAAGATCGTAGTTGATGACATGACTGATCCCCTCGACGTGGATGCCTCTCCCCGCAACATCGGTCGCTACGATGACCCGCAGCGAGCCTTCCCGGAAGGACTCCAGCACCCTCGTGCGCTTGTTCTGGGGCACATCGCCCGTCAGGACGGAGCAGTCAATTCCGTGCCGCCCCAAGTGCCGAGTCAGGTCTTCAACATCACGACGGCGATTTCGAAAAATCAGAACACGAGAACACGTTTCGTTCGCCAGCAACCATAGGAGAACAGCAAGCTTCTCGCGGCTCGACACGGCATACACGACTTCTTCCACACCGTCAGCCACGACATGTTCAGGGTCGACCTCGACAGTCACCGGGTCCAGCATCCAACGCTCCCCTAGCCGCAGGATTTCAGGCGACAGGGTGGCGCTGAAAAGAAGCGTCTGACGGCGCCCTGCCGGTTTGAGGCGCGAACAGATACGACGCACGTCAGGAATGAATCCCATGTCCAGCATCCGATCGGCCTCATCGATGACCAGAACTTCAGCCGCTGACAGATCCAGAGTCCTGTCGCTCATGTAGTCAAGTAACCGGCCTGGCGTCGCCGCGATGATGTCGACCCCCTGGGCAATCTTCGTCCGGTCTTCTTTGTAGTTGCGCAACCCGCCAAAGACAGCCAGGTGCCGCGCCCCTGTGTACGGGGCAAGCCCTTCGGCGTCCCGCTCGATCTGCATGGCCAACTCACGTGTAGGGGCAATGATGAGAGCAAATGGCTGATTCGGGGCTCGTGTGCCGGGCTCCTCGGCCAGATAACGCTGTAAGATCGTGATGAGGAAGGCGGCTGTCTTGCCGGTTCCCGTCTGCGCCCGGCCGGCAACATCTCTTCCCGCAAGAGCAACGGGTAACGCTTTGCCCTGAATCGGCGTGCAGGCCTCAAATCCAAGATCAGACAGAATCGCCCGCAAGATGCGGGGGTGGAGCCCCATCTCCTGGAAGTAGCTGGTTCCCTCTACCTTCTCTGCCGGCGATTCGGGTGCTTCCCAGTCTCCCATGTCCGCCAGCACGCGCGGCACTGGTGCGACGGGCTCCTGGTGACTCCGTTCTGCCCCGTCTTGGGAACGCTGCTGCGAACGCCTTGGTCGCCCGCGTCGGTCACCGGATCGTCCCTCGTTGGCCCGTGAATCCCCGCTGTTCGAACGTCTTGACCGGCCCCGGTCGCCAGACTGTCCCTTTTCGCCCCGCGACTCCCCGCTGTTCGAACGTCTTGACCGGCCTCGGTCGCCGGACTGCCCCTCTTCTCTTCGAGAGTCTCCGCTATCTGAGCGCCGTCCTCGGCGTCGGCCACGGTCGCCCCCGCCGCCGGAAGATCTCTCCGGACGTTCCCCGGACGAGCCGTCAGCGCGAGGGCCCCATCGGCGTTCCTCTTCCTTCCCCTCTTTGGATGCGGACTCCGAGCCGGACGCCGCAGTCTCTCGCTCCTTGCCTGCCGGCGCGCCCCCGACCATCGAACGCAGGGAACTAGCCAACCGCTGGAAAATTCGCTTTGCCAAAAAAAACTCCTCGTGTCCGCCTTGCGGAAGCCGCCGTGAACATACGTATCAGTGGTAGTCGGGGGAATGCTGACGGTCCATCCACGTCCCGGCCGGTCTTCCCAGTCGCCTTGCCATCCCCCATCCAGACGGGAGGTCAAACTGATGTCGAGCCGAGAGGGCTGGTATGAACGGACGAATGATAGGTAACGGATTCAGCACCAAGGCCCACCGGAGGCACCAGAAACGCCAAGTGGAACAGAGTATTGCCCCTGTCACTTCCTGCCTCCTGCGCCGGACTCGCCGCGGCCCGCACAGAACGAGGACCACTATCCACCGACATTGAGAGCAACCGATGCCTCAACGTGCACCCGAGCCACAATCCGGTAAGGTAGCGCAGCTTAGCCACAAAACAAGGTCAACGATGCAGCCACTCAGCTTGATCAGGTCCCGCCTCTCTCCTAAAGTAGTAGCAGAAACAACCCACTGCCCCACATGGCTCTGCACTACTGGTTTGAGATGATAGCTGCTTCCCCTCGAAGACATCCAGTCCCGCACCGCATACGAGCTTGCCAGGACGGCGGTGAGTTGTGTGCCGGCAGACCTCGTGCTTGCCTCAGGACTCGCCTTCTCCGCGTACTGCTCACCTCGGGACTTGGCGTGGTCTGTCTGATGCCGCCCTGGTCTGCTGCGGGAGACCTTGAGGACGTCAAGCAGCGGGGCGTTCTCAGACACATGGGGAGCATCTATGCCGGCTTTGTGACTCCAACAGGAACAGGGTTCGACGCGAAGCTCATCCGGGGATTCGCGAAGAGCATTGGTGTCCGGTACGAAATTGTCCTGGTGAGAGACCCAGCGATCCTCGTCAAGGGATTGACCGGCACAGCTCCTTCCGGCCCAGAAGAGCCATCAGTCAAGCCCCCCAATCACGCCGACGTGATCGCTGATGTTGCCGCGGCCGGAATCACGATCACGGAGGAACGCAAGCAGCACCTTCTTTTCTCCGACCCAACCCTGCCAACCCAGGTTTGGGTCCTGACCAAAGCGGCCATGCCAGTCAAGCCGATCGTCCCGGGAGAGAACGCCCGGGAAGACGTCACGGCCACAATCGCTCTTCTCAGCGGCGTCACGGTGCTGGGCAAGGAACACACCTTGCTCGATCCGCGACGCTACGGGATCGATCGGTTCGGGGGGATCACCAAACTCTTTGGCGGGAGCATCGCCGAACTGGTTCCTGCCTTGCTCGTTGGCGAAGGGGAAGCGGTCCTGCTCGATCTGCCGGCCGCGTCCCAGGCCCTCGAGCGCTGGAGCCTCCACCTGAAGGTCATCGGGCCCGTGGCCGACTGGCAGAATATGGGCGTGGCATTCGCCAGGGATTCTCCCGACCTGACTCACGCGTTCAACCGGTACCTTGAGACGTGCCGAAAGGATGGCACGATCCTTCGCCTGGTCAACGCTTACTTCCCCATTCTCCTCGAACTGCGCCCCGATTTCTTCGCAACCTGTAACTCGTGTGACGATTTGGGGAAGCGAGCTCGCCCCGGGCCGTCTGTCCCGCCAGGTAAAGCCGTAGGCGAATAGCGCCGACCGGCAACGAGTGGTAAATTCAATCCCCGCTGCCACATGCAGGCAAGCACGCAGGGGGAGGTGAAATGAATGAGTCCAGCCAACAACCTGTAAGTTCTCCGTCTGCTTGGCGGAAGAACCTCACCCTGATCATTTTGATCCTTCTCATCCTGGTCATCTACATCGGGGCTCTGATCGCCCACAACTACTTCTCCCACATCAGACTGCACCAGGAAGCCCTGCTGAGTATGGTCAGCGCGACCGAGAAGCGAGCGGCCTCCGCGGCGTACTTCTTTGGGGAGCGACGCAACGATGTCCGTAATCTCCTATCGCGTCGCGAAGTGACTGCTTACTTCGAGCATAAGTCACTGGGGATGAGCCTGAAGTACGGACTCCAGATCAGCCTCAATGATGTCCGCGGACGCTTGGCTGACTTCGCCTCGGGAACGGTAATCCGCGGCGAACGCGTCTATAGACGAGTGGTGTTGCTCGATAGCACCGGCGCGGTGGTTGGTGAGGTGTCCGGCAACGGAGCGCGACCGGATCCGAGTGAGGACCTGTCTCTGCTCGTGGATCCTCTGCACCGAACTCCGCATTTGATCGGCAGGGTCAATCGCAGGGGACAGGCTGAAATCCTCGTTTCCGCAGCCCGACACCAGCGCGGCCAATACGCTGGGCAACTCGTTGCCTGGCTGTCCCCGCGAGTCGTTACAGACCAAGTCGTCAACGATGTCAGATCGCTGCGCCGCTTCACATTCCTTCTGTTTGGCGACAGCGTCGTCTACGAGCCGGACGGCACCTCGAACGCCAACCAAACGCGCATCTACGAGCTCGGCATGGGCCCTCCCAGTCGCCCGCGCTTCTTCACCCAGACCTTCGAAGATGGAACAGAGTGTCCGATGGTCGGCCTCCGCGTCCCCATTGAGTCCACCAACTTCTCCTTGGTGAAGGTGGTGGCTGAAACCAGCGTCTTAGGCCAAAACAGACCGCTTGAGTTTCCTCTCGCCATGGGACTCCTTGCCGTGATTATTCTGAGCGCTGCAGGCTTGGTCCTGCGCTCCCGCCTGCAGGCCGTTGCCATGGAAGCGCGACTTGACGAAACGTCCGATCAGCGCCGCTACCTGCAAAGCCAGAACACGCAACTGGAAAAGGAGATATCAGACCGACGCCTCTTGACTACAGCGGTCGAGCAAGCGGCCGAAGCCATTATCATTACGGACCGCGAGGGGACAATCGAGTATGTGAACCCGGCGTTCGAGAAAGTGACAGGCTATCCGAAGGCGAAGGCGCTTGGCGGGAACAACAGAATGCTCCAGAGTGGGAAGCACGACAGAGCGTTCTATGAGGACCTTTGGGACGTCCTGCTTTCCGGCGGAGTATGGAGCGGAAAATTCACGAACCGTAGGAAGGATGGGACCCTCTATGAGGAAGAGGCCGAGATTTCCCCCGTCCGTAACGAAGCAGGTCAGATCACGAATTTTGTGGCTGTCAAACGTGATGTGACCGCACAGATCGCGATGGAAGACCAACTGCGTCAGTCTCAGAAGATGGAGGCGATCGGGGAGCTCGCGGGGGGCATAGCCCATGACTTCAATAACCTGCTGACGGTCATTCTGGGTAACTGCAACCTTCTCATGCTTTCGGACGGCGGGCTCGCAGCCGACGCGATTGAGAACGTCGAGGAGATCACCAAAGCCGGAAATCGCGCCACCGCCCTCACCCGGCAGTTGCTCGCTTTCAGCCGTCGGCAGATTGTCCAGCTCGAAGTCCTGGACCTGTGTGAAGTCATCCGGAACACAGAGAAGATGCTGGGCCGCTTGATCAGGGAGAACATTGCCTTTGAGGTGAACCTCCCCAAGCACCCTCTTCTCATCAAAGCAGATCCTGTCCAGGTTGACCAGATCATCATCAACTTGGCCGTCAACGCCCGTGATGCTATGCCGGAAGGGGGCGAACTCACGCTGACAGTATGCGAGGAGAACGTCACCCCGGGCGATACGACAGCCCCTCTCGGCCCCGGTGACTATGTCGTGCTGGAACTCCGGGACACGGGGCACGGTATGTCGCAGGAGACGCAGGCGAGGATTTTCGAACCGTTCTTCACCACCAAGGGCGAAGGAGCAGGAACGGGGCTCGGGCTCGCAACCGTGTACGGAATCGTGAAGCAAAACCAAGGCGATATTCAGGTCCAGAGCGAGGTCGGCAAGGGCACCACGTTCCGGTTGTTCCTGCCACGCGTCTCGGCCGCACCGGCGACCGCCGTAGCACAGAGCAGCGACAACCAACCGACCTCAGCTGTCCAACTGGCAAACGAGAATACAACGATCCTCGTGGTGGATGACGAGGAGTCCATCCTCAATATGGCCAAACGCGTTCTCGTCACGTGTGGTTACACCGTCTTTACAGCTCTGACCGATCACGATGTTCTGGCCACATGGGACGCCCATCGAGATGATATTGATCTGCTGTTGACGGATGTCATCATGCCGGGAATGAGTGGACTTGAGATCGGAGCGAAGCTGCGCAAGGACCGGCCGAATCTTGGCGTGCTCTGCATGAGTGCCTACACCGACTCCACCATCATGAACCTGGGCGCCACCGAACCCGACATGTTCTTCATTCAGAAGCCATTCACTCCACCTGAGCTGCTTCTCAAGGTTCAGGAAGTGCTGAATCCCTCACCGAGTTGACCCCTCTTCCCTTACGTTCCCGCAGCCCTCGCAACACTCACCGCATCCCCGTTCCCTGGCGAGCTCTGCCCCTGCCTTTCTCATGTGCTCCCGCAAGCGCTACCGAAAGACTCGCCCTCGTTTTTCCTCTGCCAGTTGACTTCCCCACTGAAGTGGGGTATAGCAGTTGGCATTGGTAATGGAAGGGCTGTCGGAGGGCCCGGGACCTCGTGCTTCGCGCGAGCCTGGGCGGCATTCTGATTGGTGATTAGGGGCTTGTTGTGCAGCGATGGAAACTCGTCCTGCCAGCGGATCAGCACGATTACGACCATCCCCAAGTCAACGGAAAGGGCGTAGCAATGCACACGGGATTTCGGCCGTTTTTTCGGTTCACGTTGATGGCATCTGTCAGCTGTCTGTTTGCAGGCTTGTGTAGTTTGGGGGCACCACCTGAAACCATTGGCTACCAAGGGAGATTAACCGATAGTCAGGGAAATCCTGTCACGGGGACACTCACACTCGTCTTCCATATCTACACTCAGGAGGACAATGGGACCCCACATTGGACTGAGGAGCACCCGAACGTCAGCGTGACTCAGGGAGAATTCCGCGTCGGCCTGGGCGGAATCGTGCCTTTTGCCGGGGCCTTGGATTTCACGGAGCCCTACTTTCTCGAAATCGTGGTCGGAGGGGAAACGCTGACGCCGAGAATCCCACTGCACGCAACGCCCTATGCGATGAAGGCACATGCGGTCACCGAAGGAGCGGTCGTCACAACAATGTTGGCGGATGATGCCGTTGATCGGACGAAGATAGCGGAAAATGTGGCCGGGGAGGGGTTGGCCCAGAACGCCGACGGCAGCCTGCGCCTCGCCAGTGCCGGGATCACCGCTGAGATGATCTCGGATGAGGCCATCGCTGATCACCATATTGCCCAGAACGCTGCTATCGGACAAGCCAAGATAGCGGGCTTGTCGGAGGCGTTGAGTGCCAAGATCGACCGTAACGCTCCTGTCCCCCCCAACACCGCAACCAAGATCACGTACGACGAGAACGGCCTGGTCATCGCCGGGGAAGCGCTCCTCCCTGCTGACATCCCCACACTGGATGCCGCAAAGATCGCCACCGGAACGTTCAGTGTCACGCAGATTCCTGGTCTGGATGCCGCTCAGGTCGTCAGCGGAATGTTCGACGCAGCGCGCATTTCCGAGGCCAGTGTCACCCAGCACCAGACAGCCCTGGCCATCGACAGCGCCCAGATCACTGGGCTCGGTATGTTGGCCACCTTGTCCGGAATAGGCAGCGACGAGATCACCGACCTCTCCATCGTCGATGCTGACATCTCCGCCACCGC
>Ga0209045_1001113_pt1 | contig 26456 bp, 22 predicted proteins | sample SaaInlLV_10m_DNA_4_FD_184664 | JGI IMG/M metagenome (GOLD analysis project Ga0209045, IMG submission 184664) | Marine microbial communities from expanding oxygen minimum zones in the Saanich Inlet - Saanich Inlet SI072_LV_200m_DNA (SPAdes) (version 2) | ecosystem: Environmental > Aquatic >...
TTCCCGCCTCAGCCGAGCCGCGCACACCGTAAGCGGTCTTCCCCCGCCTCAGCCGAGCCGCGAGAGCTACGGATCTCCGCCAAGGCGAGTCGCCACTCTTGATTCTGGCCCTCTCATGGGGCACCTTGTGACATGAAAACGTCAATTTCTCTAGCAGTTTGTTTGGCCGCCGTTCTCTCTCCAATGGTGTTCGGCCAGTCCCCTTATTCCACCAGTGATGACGGAACTCGGGCCGCAGTCGCCAACATCTGCGGGCGTTGTCACGGGCTGGACTACTACGTCACTCCACGCTCCCGGAAATCCTGGCAGCTGACCGTCTATCGGATGCGGGACTACGACTACGGTGACACGGCCACGTTCACCGACTCGGAGGCGGAACGCGCGATCGACTACCTCGCCACTCACTTCCATGAAGACTCAGCCCTGGACCCGGCTGAACACTTTGGAGCCAACTGGGAGATGGACAGTACGCAGACGGTCGCGACCGTAGCATCCTCAACGACCGACGCCGCTCCTCCGTCAACCGAAATAACCCCGGTTCCCGCCGTGGCCGAGGAAGTCGCGCACACTCCCGCTGCCGAGAGCACACCAGAACTCGCCGGTGTCGCCCCTGCAACGGAACCCGATCCAACCCTCGCCACGGCAGTTGTCCCTCGGCCTCGCCCCGTGATAGCGGCCCGGGTCCGCGAGAAGCTCGAGAATCCGCCCTGGCGCCCGGGAATTGGCCTGATGCTCTGTGCCAAATGCACAGCGTACTCAGCCGTTCTCTGCCTGCTTGGTCTGGTGCTCACAGGGCACAACCGACGACGTCTTCGCAAGCGCTTCCGCCCCGTCCACGCAACGCTGGCACTGGGACTATTCCTGTCGCTGGCCTGCCACGGGCTGGTGTACCTTGCCCGCTACGGCACGCCTCCTGTCCTCTGGTACTGGTTTGGCGCCGCATCCTTCCTGGTGTTGGTCATGGGGCAACTGCAGGGAATCCTGCGCAAGCGCTTCGGGAAGGTCTTCCTCCGCATCCATGTCTACGCAGGCTACACGGGGCTCTCGCTCGCCATCCTCCACTGGGTCTGGGCCTGGCTCTGAGGATCATTTGGGGTGACCGCCTGGGGAAGTAGAGCAAGGGGATCGGGAAGGAGTCCGAGTGGCGCTGGGACAAGCAGGAAGGACAGCACACCAAGGCTCTTTCTGGACCGGCTTCAATTAGCGACGTAGGCCTTGCCGGAGTCGCGTCCTTCCGGTGGAAACAGCGGACTTCTCGGCCTCTATCCCAGTCCCAACATTCTCTTCCCTTTTTCTTCAGTCCCTGCAACCAGCCCTCCAATGCGATTGAGTTTCTCTGATTCCCAGATGGGCAAAGAGTCGCCGGGTGGCACCGCCTCCCACATTGTGTGCTCTCGTAACGTGGGAGGGGCTGCCATGCCGCGACCGTCTTCCCGAGAAACTCAATCGCGTTGCCCCCCCCCAGAAAGGAAGCGCCCCCCGCGTCGATAGACGGCGCAAGGGGCGCTGAGGGGCAAGGCAAAGGGAAGGCCCAGGAAGCCTACAGCAGCTCGGACATCTTGACTGCACGCTGCTCGTTGGCGCACACAGTCGCGGCCTCAAGAACGCATTGGGTCTTGAAGGCATCCTCGAAGTCCGGCAATGGGACGACAGGTTCCTGGCCGGCACAAACGCGCAGAATGTCATAGGCCATGTTCGTGAACGCATGCTCGTAGCCGATCATGTGTGAATCCGGCCACCAATGCTCAATGTACGGATGGTCCGGAGCATGCGTGGTGATGATCGTGCGCCAGCCCTGCGTTCCTCGCGAGCAGGTCGCATCATAGTAACGCAGCTCATTCAGCTGCTCAAAGTCAAAGGCGAGTGAGCCTTTCGTGCCGTTTATCTCGAACCCAAGCTTGTTCTGGTTCCCAGTAGCCATGCGCGTCGCTTCGAAATGTCCCACGCCCCCCCCCTCGAAACGGGCAAGGAACAGAACGGCATCGTCCACGGTCACTTTGCCCATCTGTGCGTCATCGCCCTTGGAACCACCGGCGATCCCGCCGTCTGATGCAGCCGTCATGATGGCCCGTTCCTTGATGAACGTCTCGAAGAGAGCCCCGGAGACCTCGGTGACTTCCTCACCGGCAACGAAACGGACCATATCGATGGCGTGAGCACACAGATCGCCATGCGATCCAGAGCCCGCGATTTCGCCGTCGAAGCGCCAGATCAGAGGCACGGACTCATCAGCCCAGTCCTGCAGGTAAAATGCCCGCACGTGGCGGACGTCTCCGAGCACGCCCTGATCGACCAGCATGCGCGCATAGGCGATCGCGGGGCAGCGCCGGTAGTTATACCAGACGAATGTCGTAGCATTGGCTTCCTTCGCCAGCCTAACCATCTCGCGCGCTTCGTCAAACTTGCCGGCCAGAGGCTTCTCGCAACAGACCATCTTGCCCGCCGCGATCGCCGCCTTGGCCATAATCAGGTGCTTGTCGTTCGGCACACCGATGTCGACCAACTCAATCTCAGGATTGGCCATCGTCGCCTGCCAGTCCGTTGATGTGTTCTGCCAGCCCCAGAGCTCAGCAAAAGCTCCGAGCGTTTCCTCATTGCGCGCGCACACCGTGTGGAGATTGGCTTTCACCGGCGGATTACAGTGCCGGTTGACCTGATTCCAGGCGTTGGAGTGCGCTCTTCCCATGAAGGCCTGACCAATCAGACCGAGATTGACGGAACCCTTCTGTGACATCGTGATCTCCTTTCGCCCCATACGAGTATACAGACAGACCTTACGAGCTGCATGCGGAAGGCACTATAGTTCAGAGAAAAACGGTTGACAAGAAACCTATCCTCAGGCAGGACTGTGGGCAATTCTCTGTCAACCTAAACGCTCCACTCCGGCGTCCGATACACCATATGTGCGGCCGTCCAGGCAAGCGATAGCCATTGCGTCCCAGGTGCCGCTGCCAAAGGCGATCTTCGCCCCTTCACCCACCGCGACCCAATCGCTCCCCAAACGGGCCACCTCCACCGCCCCCTCTCGCTCAGTTGTGACGACCGTCTGAATGCCGTCCGCAAAGACAGGAGCAAGCACGATTCCCAGGACGCGCCTCCCGGCATATCCCGCCGGTGTAAAGCGGAGGTGGTACTGCATCTGCCACTGCGGGTTAGGTTCGAGAGCGACGGGTGGAGGGTCCCAGCCCTCCCCGGCTGTGAAGAAGCCATTGGTATGGTGCATGACATGCCCAATCACCCCTCGGCCTTCGCGGCTTAGAGTGAATCGGCGCGCCGCATCGTCGACCTCAAACTGCGCCCAGGAATGGATGTTCCACTCAAGGGCCGATGAGATTCCCGGCTTGGCCTCAAACTCGTCGATCAGGACGAAGACGTGACGCTTCTTCAAGAAAAGGACATGTCTCCGACAGCGGGTCGCCCGATCGCTGTAGCTCTTGTCCGCGACACCACAGAAGTAGGCCAGGTACTCGTCCTCGAACGCATTCACAACGTCGCCGGTGGATTCGTGGGAACGCATCAACTGTCCTGCTCCCGACAGCGTCACACAGTTGTGGCTCTTGGTATGCCAGACCCAATTCGCATGGTGGCTCGAGCCGTACCCCGCGTAGTAGCCGGTGGGCATGGCCAGAATCTTCCCTCCGACGTGAAGGGCGAAGTCGTTGTTGTTCGCGTGCGAATGGCTGATCGCTCCGAATGGCGACGAACGGAATAGAAGTGCCGTTTCACGCTCAGGATCGGCCATGCAGCTCCTGACTGCAGCAAGCCCCGCCCCCGCAAACACCTTCAATACCTGGTCCTGCTCCTCCGCCTCCATGCCATTCCGCCCCGAGGCGACATCAAGAAACAGACGCTGTGGATTGATCGTAGCGGGACGGGTGGAGAACCGTGAAGCACACAGACTCGCTTCCCGGCGCAGTTCCGCAATGAAGCCGTCAAACTCATGAGCCCCCGACATCGCAGCAATGATCTCAACCAAGTCGGCGTTCCGCTCCCACGTACCACGCCACCGCTCGCTGTGGTCTCCGAATCCTATCCATTCCGCGTAGGGAGGGAAACACCATTTCCGCCATCGTGCATGTCCCGCCCAGAATGGCCGTTTATAGAGGTCCACAACCCCACCAAGCTTGAGGGCTGTGGCAAGCATGGTCATGATCCCGACATAGGCCAAGCCGTAGGAAGGCCCCTCGGCCCACGCCCCGTCATCCTCTGCCCAAACCGGCCAGACACCGCACAACACGGGGCGCAACCAACTCAACCACTCCTCCGCCTCCGGAATCTCCTCGTGGAACACCAACGCAATCAACGCCAGGAACACAATCTCACGCCCAGCATGGGAATCGAAGCGGGTCACGCCGTAGGACCCTCGGCCATGCATGTGCTCGAACGTAATCCGGCCTCGTTTTCGGAACTGCGCGATAACCGTCTCTCGCTCCTCATCTGTGAATTCATCCCACACCCAGTCGCAGGCGATGGAACCATCCCAAATCACGGACATGTGTGCTTCGTCGTTGTGTGACAGATGGCTGGAGCCATCCGGATCCCAAAGCGAGATAGATGCCATGCGCTCGCAGGCAGCCCTGGCAAACGTCCGCTCCCCAGTAACCAAGTAAGCCAGTCCCAGCAGCTTGGCTCCTTTCACGAATGTGCGTGAATCCCACATGATCGGGGCCCACACCCGTCGGAAGGCCTCGTAGTCCAGTCGCCGGTCCGGAAGGTAGGGCGGTTCCTCGATCGTGTGACACTCCCTCAGCGCGGCACCCGCCGCACTCAGCACCTCATCCACGACCGATGGGGCCGTCTCACGGATGCTGGTGCGCCAAGCCCCCACAGCCTCAGACCTCGCGTAAATCCTCGGGTGTCCGCCACTGAAGGCTTCCAGCCAATCAGCAGCCGGCGGGACCTCTAGTTCAACCGCGTCCCCATCCACTGAAAACGAAAAGACTTCGGACTCCTCACCCTCCCTGCCCCACTTCCAAAACCAGGTTCCCTCAGGAAATGCCTTTTCGGGCAGGAAGAGCGGATCTGCCAGTCCTTTCACCTCAGTGTGCACGTCCGCAAACGTGGAATCACGGGAGATCCAGAGGTCGACACTCTCTTGCGAGGAACCGGGTTTCCAGGCGAACACGGGTGGGTTGGTCCCGGGAGAAGTCCCGTTTCGAGGCTGTCGTGGATCGATGTGCGGATGGGGATGACGGGATTCTTTCATCGAACGTTCTTCTCCTCAGGTGAGGGTCCATCTTCACTCATCGACGGACCATCGGCCGGAGGAGTCGCTGACGGGCATCCCGAACAACCGGAGCAGCCGCAGCCGGCCTCTCCCTTCAGAGCCTTCGCAAAGCTCCGGACACCCCAAGCCACCGCGGCTCCCACAATCAGCCAGGCGATCACCGTTTCCATGGTTCCATCCTTCACAGATGCTCTGCTCAAACACCAATGTCCAAGATTCGGCCAAGCCAGTATGACAGGCCGGTCACCAGATAGGCCAGCACGGTAAGGCCGGCCCACTGTCCCATCGCCCAACGCCAGGACTTGGTCTCTTTCCACGTGCAGGCAATAGTCGCAACGCAAGGAGCACTGACCAGACAGAAGAGCATGATCCCAAACCCCACCAAGGGAGAGTAGAGCTCCTGCAGCTTGTGACGCAGTGCTTCCTGATCTTCCTCACCCCGACTCACCGAGAAAACGATCGCCATCTGGGTGACAAAGATCTCCTTCGCCGCCATGGCCCCGATCAGCGCTGTCCCGATCCGCCAGTCGAAGCCAATCGGCTTCAGAATCGGCTCCAACGCGCAACCGATTCGTCCCGCAACGGCATAGCGCATGTCTTCACTGCACCGCCTGGCCGCTATCTCATCCAGTCGTTCCCGGTACGGAGTCACGGCCTCGTCCACAAACTCAAGCGCAGCATCAAAAGTCCCGGGGTCATCGGAGCGCAGCCTGGCAAGCTCCTCATCAACCTGGTGACGCAGAGCCAGGACAAGCAATTCCTCATCCTCCAATCCCTTCTGGACAATCGTGTCTTCACACCGCGCTCGTATCATTCTGATGCGGTGAACGAACTCCGAAAGAGAAACCGGAGCAACCATGATAGCATCGTGCGCCGTGGCGTCCGGGTTACCCTCGGCGTGGCTCAAGAACTGCTCGAATGGAACAGGGGAAACGGCTTCCCGATGCAAGCGCCGGGCCCCGGTCAGGTAGACGGCCTGCGCTTCGGCGGCAAGCCGACCGTAGTCTGTGTCGTACTCGGTCTTCCTGGGGTACTTGGTGATCGCCCAGAGAATAATGGAGAAGCCCAGGATGATTGTCCCCGCCTTCTTGAGATACTCACGAGACCGCTCCCACGTGTGAATCGCGGCCCCCTTGATGGTGGGCATGCGGTACGGAGGGAGCTCCATGACGAACGGGGTCGTCTCCCCTTTCAGCACAGCAATCCGCAGGATCTTCGCGGCGGCGATTGCCAGGAGAATACCGATGACGTAGATGAGCCAGAGCATAGGCCCATGCCAGGCCTCCGGGAAGAAGGCGGGGATGATCAGCGCATAGATCGGCAGACGGGCGCCACAACTCATCAAGGGCGTGATCATGATGGTCGTCAGACGATCCCGTCGACTCTCAAGCGTCCGAGTCGCCAGGATTCCGGGAACGGAGCACCCGAAACCGATCAACATGGGGATGAAGCTCTTGCCGTGCAGGCCGATCCGGTGCATCATCCTGTCCATGATAAACGCTGCCCGAGCCATGTAGCCGGAATCCTCCAACAAAGCGACGCCCAGGAACAGCAGCATGATGATCGGGAGGAAAACAAGCACGCCTCCCACCCCGCCGATGACGCCATCCACCAAGAGAGACTGCAACGGACTCTCTGAACCGGCCGGCCACAGCCCGCCAACCGCCCCAGCCAACCACGCAACCCAAGACTCAATCCACCCCATCGGGACCGCCCCAACGGCGAACGTGACCTGGAAAACGACATACATCAGTCCAAGGAAAATAGGTAGCCCAAAGACCCGGCTCAGCATGATGGCATCAATCCGGTCGGACTGTTTGTGCCGGTCTTCAACCGTCGAGCGGACAGCTTCCTGACAAGCTCCGGAGATGAACCCATATCGCCGGTCCGGGATAACGGTCTCCGGCGGATCGCCAAAGATCCCGCGCAAGTGGGCGACGCTCTGAGCCACGACATCAGCAACCCCCGTGGAGGCCATCTGCTCTCCGACTTCAGGATCACCTTCCAGAAGCTTCACCGCCAGCCAGCGAGGGGTAACATGCGACGGCAGCCCCGAAGCAGATGTCAGTCGGCCCTCGATCTTCCGGATTTCTTCCTCGATCTCACGCCCGAAATCGACGTGTGGCCGGGTGAACGCCGCAGGATGATCAGCCACCTGCGTGATCGCCGCGAGCAGCTCATCCATGCCCCCGGCTTTGTAGCCAACGGTCTGTACCACCGGCCCGCCAAGGAAACGAGACAGTTCCGCAAGGTCAAATCTGATCCCTTGCGCTTCGGCAATGTCGCTCATGTTCAACGCAAACACGACCGGAGTCCCCAGCTCAATCAGCTGCACGGCAAGATAGAGATTGCGCTCCAGGTTCGAGGCATCCAGGACATCAACCACAACGTCAGGCTGTTCGTCGATCAGGAAGTTGCGCGACACGCGCTCTTCGACCGAATAGGCAGTCAGGCTGTAGGTCCCCGGAAGGTCTACCAACCCCATGTCCGCTTCGCCGTATCGGCAGGTCCCCTCTTTCTTCTCCACGGTCACACCCGGGTAGTTCCCCACATGCTGCCTGGTACCTGTGAGGTTGTTGAAGAGAGTGGTTTTACCGGAGTTCGGGTTACCTGCCAGTGCGACCACAAGAGCCCGTTCCGCCCCCTCGGACCCTTCCTCGTTGTTTGGGTCTTCCAACATTGTCTTCGCTTTCAAACTCGCAGACAAAAAAGAGGAGGCCCAGTGGTGTGAGAGAAGCGTGCGTGCCACCTCAGACCACTACGCCACGTCAATCTTTTCGGCCATGCCACGGCCCAGCATCAGCCGCGTGTCCTTGACCGAAATAATGAACGGCCCGCTGTTGCCGTTCCGTATCACCTCAAGCTCGACACCCGGGATCAACCCCAACGCTGTCAGGTGCGACTGAAGCGCACGTCCCGCATGGATTTCCAGCAAGCGGACCTTGCGACCAGTGTCAACAGAAGATAGCGGAACTGCCATAGCAGACAGCGTAGAGTACCCAATTCAGAATCGGCGCGCCAGTCCGGCCGAAGCCTCCGGCAGTTGGTGGAAGAACCGAGTCCTGCCAGCCGCGAATTCAGGTAGTCTCAGCATGCTCCTTCTCGTTGGCTAACCACCGCCCCAAAGTCTCGCCCATGTCAGGCGACTCAGTGAGGTAACGGCGGAGCCGGATAAGACGATCAGTGATGAGACGCGGCATCGCATGCTCCATCTGACAGGCCGCACTCTCCGCAGTCTCAACATCAACAGCAAGAACGTCGGTAAAGAAGTCCCGGAGAGCATCGTGCCGACGCATGACGCCTTGGGCAAGAGAAGCCCCACGGTCGGTGAGCGTCACAAAACCGTAGGGTTCGTAGTGGATCAGTTCCCGCTCAGCCAGCGAACGCAACGCAGCCGTCACCGACGACTTGTGGACCTGAAGGTGACCAGCGATATCACGGACACGAGCAACCTGCTGCTCGGAAACGATCAGAAAGATCGCCTCCAAATAGTCCTCAAGCGTTCCGCTCAATGCCGTTTCAGATCCCACATGCGCCTCGGATAGACCCAACAGAGTTTGACACGTCAAACAATGTATCGCGGGCCGCATCCGGATCAACACGGGCGATTGCTTTTCACCCAATCTCTCTCCCACAGCTGAAAACACGAGAGTAACCGGTCGCGAACGAGGCTGCCGTTTCCTGGGCAACAGGTACCGAGGGCAGTATCTTAATGGGCTTGCGCTGCTGTGAACTCAACCCAACAACCGGACGCCCATGAAAACCGCCATCCCTATCGCTTGTTGCCTGACTGCCCTGGCCGTGGTCGGTGCCTGGGTGGCCCTGAAGGAAGGGGGCTCGCAGGCCCCGCTTCCATCCACGAACGGTAACGCCCCCCCTGCCCTCGTCTTCTACACCAACCCCGGTGCTACGACCCCACAGCTCCCCTTCTGGGCCGCCAAAGCAGCAGGTCACCTGGACGACATATTCACCATCGAGGTCCGCACCTGGAAGAACGTTGTCGATCTTCAAGGCGCACTCCTGGCAGGGAAGGGAGATCTGTGGCTCGGGCATCTCGAGGGCTTTGCCAGGGCGAGGAGAATGGGAGCTCCCGTACGAATTCTGGCCGTGTCAGGCTGGCGGAAGATGAACATCGTGTCAACCGACCCCGCCATCCGGTCACTGGAAGACCTTGCGGGAACCGTTCTTCCCTACGCACCAGTCGGCAGTCCGGGAGTACCGGTATTGGAGTTCCTCCTCGGGACGCGCAAAGACGACATCCAACTCCGGCCCCACGAGCCGAAACAGTTGGCCTTGTTGATGCTCCAGGGCAAAGCCCGCTCAGCCCTGCTCCCCGAGCCCCTCGTTACCACACTGCTCCGCAAAGTTGACGGGCTGCGCGTGGTGGAAAACCTCGAAGAACTGTACGGCAGACAGACCGGGGGGCTGCCTCGGATGCCCCTCGCAGGCTTTGCCGTCAACGACGCATTCCTCGCACGCCATCCCGCGCGGGTGTCCCAGTTGCTGGCGTGCCTGACTGCCGCTGCGGGAGCCCTGGCAATCAGCCCTGACGCAGCGGCAGCAGCCATGCCCGAGATGTTCACACCGTTTGTCTCACGCGACATCGTGCGAGAATCGCTGACGCGGGACGTCATCCTCGTAGAGCCGGCAAGCAAGGTGGCGGAGGAGATTCGGCAGTTCCTTGCGCTCGTGGCACCGGACGCGTTGGCCGAGGAAGAGCCGGGTGGCGCCAGGCAACTTCCCCCGGGCCTTCTTGTTCCCTGAGATCGATCGGAATCACGTGAAATTTGCCCGTTACATCGCTGCCCCGGTTATCGTGGTCGTCGTTTGGCTTCTCGCCAGCCACGCCTTCGGGGAACGGCTAGTGCCTCCACCTGGGCGCGTCGTCGTCGAGCTTACAGACATGGCGGGCACAGCCCAACTCTGGCGACACCTCTCGCTGACGGTGTTTCGGGGGACGGCTGGTCTGGCCCTGGCCACCCTGATGGCCATTGTCATCGGCGTCCCCTGTGGACTGCTGCCCCGCGTCATGCATGCGCTGTCACCCCTTGTCACCGCGGTCCAGGTCTGTCCCCCGATTATCTGGATTTCACTGCTCCTTGTATGGGTCGGCCTGGGCACGGCCGTTCCCATACTGGTCGTCGTCGTGGCTGTCTTCCCAGTGCTCTTCCTGAGCATTGCACACGCTGTGATGAGCCTGAACAGAGAGCTATTCGAGATGGCCTCAATCTACCATGTCCCGCCGAAGAGGGTTCTTACGGGGATCATCATTCCCGGTGTCGCACAGCACGCACTCGGCGCCTTCTCGTTCGCCCTCGGGATTACCTGGAAGGTCACCGCAACAGCTGAGTTCTTCGGCGCTGAGTCCGGAGTCGGAGCCCGGCTCTACTGGGCATACCGCAACCTTGACATGTCACGGCTGTTCGCCTGGGCCATCGTTCTGGTTATCATAGGGATGGCCCTCGAGATGGGGCTGATCCACCCACTGCGCGATAGTCTGCAGCCCGCTTCCGCGGAGCCATCCGATGCTTAGGCTGACAAACGTCACAAAGTCATTTGACGGAAAGCCGGTTCTGGCCGGCGTCTCACTTCGTTGCAGCGCGGGCGAACTGGTTTGCCTGCACGGGCCATCAGGATGCGGCAAAACCACCATCCTGAATATCGCCGCGAGAACAGTCAGACCCGACAGCGGTCGTGTTCTCCTGCATACCGCACGGGTGGGGTTTGTCTTCCAGGAAGACCGGTTGCTGCCCTGGCTCACCGTCCTGGGAAACCTGACGTTTTCCCTCTCGGGGTACGTCCCCCCGGAAGAAGCTGCCTCCCTCGCTGAGGAGTGGCTGGAACGACTCGGTGTCTCCGAGGCACGAGACCAACGCCCCGGAGCCCTCAGCGGGGGCATGCGCCGACGCATCAACCTGGCCCGCGCCCTGGCAATCCAACCGACGCTGCTTCTGCTGGATGAGCCCTTCGCGTTCCTGGACCCCCGGACGGCCACCACCGTACGCGACGAACTGGCGACAATGCGGGAACGGCAAACGACGACTATCCTTATGGTCAGCCATGTCCTTGAACACGTCCTCCCGCTGGAACCGCGGGTCATCGAGACCGGTGGTTCCCCCATCACCATTCCCGCCCCCTGAAGACCTCACTTGTGGCGAATGGCCCAATCCTCATGGTTCGGGACATTCCCACGCCACTCGACATTCCCCCCCAGGAACCCGGCGTTGTACCCCTTCATGTGCACCTTCTCCATGAGGCTGGTAAGCGGCCAGATAATGGTGTGGTTCTGGGCTCCCCCGATGTTCTCCGGCGACGAACGCGGATCCGCGTCTGCAAGATGGATGACCGAGGCAGGATCAGCGATCGCCGTCAGACGACGTTCACGCCCGCCGAGACCGGAGATGTAGTCATCTGAGTTCGGATCCGGGTTCACATCGCCGGGCGTGTCGTCAAAGTCGTAGTTGTTCACGCCGTAATGCAGGAGCTTGCGGTTGCCCGAGTTCCGCTGACTGTCCGGAACGGAACTGTCGTTGCTTGGGCAGATCCAGAAGTACTCACCGTGCAGGTACTGGTCCAGAAGATCGGAAAAGAGCATGACATCGGGATAGCTTCCAGTGGAAATTCTGGGAAGCCAGTCGGCATAGTCATCGGCATAGAGCGCGGTGGCCACGCCCATCTGCTTCATCTTGCTGATGCACTCAGTCCGTCTGGCCTTCTCCTTGGCTTTGACCAAGGTCGGCAGAAGGATGCCGGCCAGGAGGGCGATGATGGCGATGACAACGAGGAGCTCGATCAGAGTGAATCCCCGGGGATGGAGCCGCGCAGGGCGCCGATCGCGAACAATGACGGTGTAAGGGCGTTTGCTCACAGGTTCTCGTATCCGGTCGGCATGTCGGTCACATGCCATCTGCTACGGTTCTTTAGAAGACAGTTACTCACATACCAAGCTTACCGTCAGCCTGTCCTGCCTGCAACCTGCGCAACCACACCGGCAGGCAATATCAACACCGCCGACTCAGCGTGAAGCCGCAGGGCCATCGCCAAAATCAATCCGTAAGGTGACGATGCCTCGGGGCGGCGCACTCAGCTCGACGCGGTGCCCGTCAACCCCAAGGACGGGAGAATCCACAATGGGTTCCTCCCCCAGATCCACGATCGTTGCCCGGGTGACCGGGCGCCAGAACACCAGGCCTTCAGCAGCGGGAACATCGGTCGGGTTCCACAGGCGAACAATGATCCCCTCGCCCCGTTCTGGTGGCTTCACAGCCGAGACCACAAGAGTCCCCTCCTCCTGCAGAAGAAACGCCTTGGCCTCCGCAGCGGTCCCCTCGAGCGGGGGGAAGCCAGCCGCAGCTTTGCCGGTCTGGCGGGTCATCAACCCAGCCTGCAGGTTCGTCAGAGCGCGCTGCAGCTCTGCCTTCGGGGGGCTCCCCTCAAAAGGAGTAAGGGAGAAACGGTAGGCCAACCGCCCAAGCTCAAGGCCATCTATCTCTCCCAGCGTCCCAGCCGTCCGTCGGAACGACCTCAGTAAGGTCACCTGCATGGTCCGGCGGACATCATCCACTACACCGCCTTCGTGGACACCCCCCTCAGAAAGCAGGGCCAGTCCCCGGCGTCCGTCACCGATCGCCTGCAGCCCAAGGAACGGCTTCTCCGCGAGCTCCATCTCCGCCCACGTCGCCGTTTCAGCCGAAAGCTCGATGTCACGCTCAACCCAATCGAACGGATGGTGGGCCCAGTAGGTCCGCGCACTCGCAGCATCAGTTGGCAACAGCAATCGCAGCCGATGGTCCTCGACCGTATTCTCCACCGCCACGGCCACATCCACGGCGCGCGCCCCTCTGCAAAGCGACACATCCACGGTAGCACAAAGCTCCGTTCGTGCATCGGACCGGCGCTCACGCTCCCAGTCAAAGCGCGCAGGCAACGCAAGCGAAATGGTGACCCGGAACGTCACCATCAGCGGTCCATCGTGAACCACCGAAACCTGGGCCGTCCCGGCGCTGGACAAGACAATCTCGTCGCAGACGGACTGCCCATGAAACCAGCCGTCCCCGATCTCGCTGCGATCCTCGAACATGAGGAGATCCCGGTAGACTTCTCCGGTGGATTTATCAGTCAACAGCAATGTGCCATTGGTGGCAATCTCAATCGACAGGTGCTCGTTCTCCGCAGAGTTCGGGCCGGTCCGCAGACTCCCCACACAACGGTTGGGCGTAGGACAAGGGCGCACCAGCAGGGACATGAACCCCAGGGGGGGCAAGTCCAGCTCGACGGCTACACGGTAACGGGCACACGAGAGTCCACGCTCACCGACTCCCATCTGCGTGACATGCCCCCGCTCGTTGACTAGAGGGACAAGCGACAGACGCTGGTAGGGAATCGGCTGACCATCCGCATCACTCAAGGTGAAAGAGTGAACGATTTGACTTCTGAAACCCTCTTTGAATGTGGTCGGGAAGTCCTTGGGAATGTTCACGTCAATTTCCACCACATTCTGCCGCGGCACGGTACTGGCGTTGGCAATGATGATCGTGAACTCGTCAGGACCGCCCCCAAGCTCCTTGCATCCCCGGCTCAGTGCAGCAAAGAGCTTCTTCCGCAGCTGGTCGGCGATGAGGCGAGCTTGATCGAAACGGTGCATCATGTCACGATGGACCTGATCGATGGAACAGCCGCAGATGCTGTCATGCGCATGGTTCAGCAAGACATTCCGCCACGCTTCGCGAAGATACGTCCGGGGCAAGCCAACACCTTCGACAGCGGCAATTGCCGAAAACGGCTCGCACCAGTGTTCCAGCAGAGATTGGCAGGCGTCGTTCGCCTGCTTCATCACGATCCGTGCAGACACGCAGTTCGGGATGAGCCAGAGATAGCTGCACAGGTTCTTTGCCGGCTCGCGCAGCTCGCCCCGTTTGACCGGCACATCAGTGGCGAGACGTTCCGCATCGGCGAAGAATGCGGGAAGTGTCGAGTGCATCGCGGAAACGTCAGGACAGGCTTCCTCGACGATGCGCACATAGCGGGGAGCATCAGTGGCCGGGGGCATGTGATCGAGAGCATCCATGAGGCACAGTACCCGGCCGTTGCAGCGCCCTATCTCATGATCGATATACTCCCGAAGGCTCTCCCGAGCCCGCTCTTCCGCCTCTCCTCCTCCCTGCGGTCCCGCCTGCTCCAGCGCTCGACGAGCCCCGACGAAGGCACCATACCCGCTCCGGTCCTGGAGTTTGAAGCAGAATACCTGGCTGCCATCGGGAGCTTCCCAGTTGAAGAATGTCGGGGTCGTGTGTTCGTTCGCCCCCCTTCCCAACACGCAGTGTCCAAGCCCAAATCCCCGGTAAATCTGAGCCATCTGCGAGGGATGCCCGAACATATCACACGTGTATGCCACGGGCATGGGACCAACGCCCCATTCCCGACAGACTCGATGCCCAAGCAACAGGTTGCGTATCAGGCCCTCATCACCGGGGCAGAAAAGGTCGGGCATGGTGAACCACGGCCCAATCAGAATGCGCCCGCTCCGGATCAGCAACTCCAGACGCCCACGATTCTCGGGACGAATCGCGACGTAGTCGTCCAGCATGCACGTCTGACCGTCGAGATGAAAGAAGCGGAACTGGTCGTCTGTCTCCATCAGATCAAGCAGATCATCGATCAGCTCGACCAGAAGGAACCGAAACTCCTGGAAAGGATGATACCACTCGCGATCCCAGTGCGTCCCGGAGATGTAGTGAGCAGTGAAGCGCGACGGGTCAGCGGAAGGGCTCTTGTCATTGTCCATGGTGGGCCTTTCAGGGAGACAGAGTCAGTGAACCCGACAGCCGACCGCGAGCGATCCTCCCGCAGTGTTCCCGAGTCAACCGAAGAAAATCCGCACAGCTCTGCAGTCGGGCAATGGTCTCCCGCAAGTTCTACTCCGCCAGAGCACCCTCGATCATGGAGGCGACCTTCCCAGCGAGCTTCTTGGAGCCGTCCGGGAAGAAATGCACGTTCACCGGCCTCTGGATCTCCCCGAGAATGGGCAGTGCAAAAGCATAGAGGTCGTCGATCGCGACCCCATTTGCGCCCATGACGGCCCCGGCGGCCGCATTGTAGGCTACGACATCCGCATCGCTCCGGGCCGGCTTGAGCTCGCCCTCGGGAACAGGTGTTGTCGAAGCCCAGATCAGCTTAGCTCCCGTCTTCTTCAAACGGGCCACCAACTGCCCAAGGTTTTTCGCGTATTGCTCCAGAGAAACCCCATGGGTCTTGCCGTCCATGCGTTTGAGATCATGCAGTCCCCAGTTGAAGTGGATCACGTCCCACTTCTTTTCGCCCAACCACTTTTCGATGCTGTTGATCCCCCTGTTGGTGTCGCCACCGTTGGTGGGAATCCGGTGCACATTTGCTTTGCCGTCAAGCAAGCCCCGAGTCGGGATCGTGTACCCCATCGAGATGGAATCGCCAATCAACAGGACGCGGGGCAATCCCTTGACATCTTCGATCTGCTGCAGGGCCGGATTGGGTCGGCGAGGGCGTTTGCCTTTGGCTTTTCTGCCCTTGCCCTTCTCGGCAGCTCCAGTCGCCAGCGAACACAGAATTCCCACCACAGCACACCAAAACACCGCACGTTGACCCGAAATCATCGGTCTCTCTCCTTTGTTCGCATTCTCAAGCAGCACCGGAAGGCCGACGTGGTTGCCTCCAGCAGAAACATGGTCACAGTAAAGGCGTCCAGACATCTGCCCGGCACCCCGGCGCGTGGCCCAGACCTTTTCTCTATCCACAGCACCTTACAAGATGACTCAACCGTAGCTCTGCTGCAAGAGCACCCGGACTATGTACAACTCCCCCCAGCGCTGCGATGACAACAAAACCGGGGGCGCCCCGACACTCGTAGTCGACGTTGCCGTCATTGGCGGCGGACCAGCCGGCATAATGGCCGCCATTGCGGCAGCCGATGAAGGCGCAGATGTGTTGCTGTGCGAGCAACTCCCCCGTATTGGAGTCAAGCTTCAGGCGACTGGTGGCGGGCGCTGCAACATAACCAATACCCTCCCGAACGACGAGTTCATGGAACGGTTCGGACGCTTTGGCAGATATGCCCAACCGGCATTGACACGTTTCGGGCAGGACACACTGCGTGAATTCCTCCAGAGCATCCGGGTCTCGACCCATGCCCCGGACGGTCTCCATGTGTTCCCGGTCACTCACCAGGCGAGCACGGTCGTCCAGGCACTTGCCACCCACCTGCACGCCAAAGGGATACGTATCCACTGTGGGGCAAGGCCGCGCAGGTTAACGCTCAAGCAGGGCTCTCTGGTGGGAATCGAGACGAAAACGTCCAGCTTCCGCAGCCGACATGTCGTGATCGCGACGGGCGGGCGGAGCCATGTCGCCCTGGGTGCAACCGGGGATGGTTACGAACTGGCCCGGCAAGCAGGCCACACCATCACGGACACCTGGCCGGCGATGGTCCCACTCATCACTGCCCAAACATGGCCGGCTCGCTGCCGGGCGGACACAGTGCCCAAAGCCGAAATCAGCGTCGATCTTCCCGGCATGAGGAAGTGCCGAGGCGTAGGAGACCTGATCTTCACCCGAACAGGGCTGGCCGGACCGGTCGTCCTGGACTTTTCACGCCATATTCCCCCTTTGCTTCGTGAGTATGGAACAGTGCCGCTACGCCTATGTCTGACCGGGACGCCGCATGCGGACACATGGCACAGTCGGCTGCAGTTCGGCCAGCGGGAGGAGCCAGGCACGCCCGTGGCTCATTACCTCAAACGCACTATGGCGCCCTCTCTTGCGGAGGTTATGTGCGAGCTGACCCCATTGCCCGGTCACACGCCACTGGGCCAACTCGCTCGCGCCCCCCGCCGCATGCTGGCTGAGGTGCTCGCCCAGACACCGATCGACGTCACGGACACGGGAGGGTTCGGGAAAGCGATGATCACTCGAGGAGGCGTCACCCTCAAGGAGGTGGCCCCCGAGACGCTCCAAAGCAAGTATCTCCCGGGCCTCTTCTTTGCCGGGGAAGTCCTTGACCTGGATGGGCCGTGTGGAGGATTCAACCTCCAATGGGCGTTCGCTAGCGGCTACCTGGCGGGGCAGTGCGCAGGTCGCCAATCAATGGAAAAATGATCTCATCGATCGCAACGGCGACCCCATCGTGGTCACTGTCAGGCACGCAACGCCGGGCGGCCGCCTTCGCCGCCGCTGAGCCATTGGCCATCGCCAGTCCCAGTCCGGCCCCGCCGAGGATGTCCGCATCGTTGTCTCCATCCCCCATCACAATGACCTCACCCGTGACGATTCCGAGCTGACAACACAGACGTTGGAGAGCAGCGAGCTTGTTCGCTTTCGGGTGTGAGAAATTCAAAATGCCATGCTCGGATACCTGGCACGCGAAAGCACTGCCGGTGTCTGGCCACTGGCTCAAAATATCGTCACGAACGGACTCGATTCGTCCGGTGTCGTAGCGATCCAGGAACAGAAGCTTCTCCACGCACAGGTCGGCGGCATAGAGGTCCTTCTCCGGCAGGATCTGGACCGTTTCGTTATTCCTCTCGATGAGCCAGTCATCGGGCGAGTGGGCGCGCCCGAGCACACGGCTGCCGCTGAAGAGAACCGTGGTAACCCGCTGCTCGCGACCGCAATCCAGAAGCCGTTTCACCACATCCGGCTCCAGAGACCACGTGTCCAGACGCTCCTCGGAAACGGGATCAATGATGTCCGCTCCATTGTTGCAGATTTGCGGGGTCCGCAGCCCAAGTTCCTGGACCCATTCCCGGATCGCTTCGTACATACGCCCCGTCGCGAAAGCCACGGGAAACGGGAAATCCGCCAGCCGTTTCACCGCTGCCTTCACCGCAGGCGTAGCGCGCTTATCCGCAGTCAGAAACGTCCCATCGACATCAAGAATCAGGAGCTTGTAACCCATGTTCTCATCACCACCTGCATCGTCTCAAGAACGACTCAAAGGGCCTTCTCAGTAAACTGACAAACATCGTTCACAGGACACGCAGCGCAAGCCGGCTTACGAGCCACGCAGGTGTATCTCCCATGCAGAATCAGGTAGTGATGCGCGTGCAGGAGATGATCGTCCGGCACTCGTGCCATCAACTGCCGTTCGGTCTTCTCCGGAGTGGGTGCCCGAACCAGTCCTGTCCGGTTCGCAACCCGGAACACGTGAGTGTCAACTGCGATCACCGGTTGCTGGAAGGCGACATTCAGAACGACATTCGCTGTCTTCCGGCCCACCCCCGGCAGGGATTCCAGCCCCTCGCGATTGACGGGGACGCAGCCATCGAAACGCTCAAGCAACTCGCGGCAGATCCCCACCACAGCGCGCGCTTTGTTGACTTGCAGACCGATCGGGCGAATGATGCCCTCCAGCTCCTTCTGCCCGAGAGCCAGGTAGTCAGCCGGGCTCCGGCACTCCTGCCAGAGCCCGCCGGTCACGTCGTTGACGCTGCGATCCGTTGCCTGAGCCGAAAGTACACACCCAATCAACAGATCCAGGGGTGTCTCGAAGTCGAGCTCGCACCGCGGCGTGATGCGTTCGGCGAGACGTGCGAAGAACGCAGCCACCTGCTCATCGGTCATCGGGGGGACAACAGGCAACGGCTTCCGGGCCATGGAATGACCTCCTCAACGTACTAAGCTCCTATTCCAGCGGAGTCGTTCCCTCATGCCAGCGGCGCACCTCAGAGTCCGGTCCTGTCCCTTTGACAGCAACCAGAAACTGCCGTGATCCAGCTCCCCCCGGCAATGCAATCGGACTCGAGGTCCGCAGCAGGAAACCGAACTTCCGCGCCTCTCGAAGGGCAGACTCCCTTTCGCCGGCAATGGCCTGTGGAGTCATGTAGAAGACAACCGCAGCAGGGATGTCGCGCCGCAAGAGCTGGCGACACGGGCGGAGCATCCGAGCAGGAGGCCCAACTGCTCGCATCACGAGCAGTTCATACACCCCCGCATGCTCCTCCGTTCGCCCTGCTTCACGCGCTTGCATGGGCAGGACCGAACAGTTCGCCAAGCCGAGTTCTTCACACATCCCTGAGACGAAGTCTGCTTTGCGCCGCCTTGCCTCAATCCCGGTGATCTGCAAACGCGAGTTGGCCCAGGCCAAGGGAACCATGGGGAACCCTCCTCCGCACCCCACATCCGCGACGCGCCAGGCTTCCACCATGACTCCGGGCAGCACAATCCCGAGCGCCAAGCTGTCAGCAACATGCTTGAGCCAGAAGTCCTGGTCATCCAGAATGCGGGTGAGATTGGTCGTCGTGTTCGCTGTCCGGAGACCGTCCAGAAAGCACTGAAGAAGGCGCAGGTCCCGCTCTTCGTTCGGGGCCGCTCCCGCACGCGTGAGAAACTCAACCAGTTCGGAATTCCGGAACGTCGGGGGGGCAGTCTCCAAAACGCTCATCCAATCACGGCAAAGAGAAGGAAGGCAGCGCCACAGACACCGAAAGCCGCACAGGCACCACGACGCCACCGAGCCGATTCACCAGCGCGCTCAAGTGCATCGCGGAAACGCCACGGCGCCCCGACCATGAAGAAGCCTGCGAGGCTGACCAGATAGCAGATCAGGGAGAACAGAGGACGCATAGGAATCTCGGCCACAAAAGCCGCATGCAGCAGATGGTTAAGGACGAGGAGCAGGAGGCCCCCAGTCGCCCGGGTCAGCAGATAGTCCAAGTGGAGAAACGAAAGGACAGCGACAACCGGAACAGCGATTTTTACCACAATGCGGTAGCGGACGAGCCCCCCCTCCAACATGGGTAAAGCCTGATGCGCAGCCCAGACGAGACACGCCGCGGCTATCAGACCGCCAATGATCCGCTCACGCGGCAGACGACGATGCAGATCAGGCCAGCGGACAGTGCCGCAAAGGAAAAGCCAAGCCACTGCTCCCAGAGCAAGGCCGAATGCAATGGAGCTTACTCTGAAAGCCAGCAATTGAGATCTCCTGCAGTCACTCACGACCGGGACGGCCGCAGTCGGTGACCAGTCCCGCCAAATCGGCCGCAATACAAAGCACAGAACATAGTTCCCAGCGGCATTCTGTCAATCACCCATCCCGCGTGCCACGAACCGGAACAAAAGAGCCCACGGCCCACAGAACATGCGCCATTATGGCACACTTGTCAGATCGCAAGCACTCGCACAAAGATAGACACAACTCACTACCGCCACGCACATTAAGACGCCACACAATCGTCCATGGCATCCCCACTGCTAAGCAGAAACCCGAGCCTTACACAGGAAGACCTTACAGCGGGGAGACATGCCAATGAACATGGAACGGTTTACCGAGAAATCTCAGACAGCCCTGAGCGCTGCCCACCAGACAGCTGTAGAGAACGGGCACCAGATGATGCAGCCTGCGCACCTTCTCACAGCACTCCTCGACCAGCCGGAGGGCCTCATTCCTGCTCTGCTCGCCCAAAGCGGAGTGAACGTCCCTGAGCTGAAAAGCGCAACCGGGCGAACCATCGCCCAATCCCCAAGAGTGAGCGGCTCGGGCGCATCCCAGACCCAGATGTCACGCCAACTGGTCCAGGTCCTCGCCAGAGCGGATCAGGAAGCCGCAGCCCTGAAAGACGAGTACACCAGCGTCGAGCATCTGCTTCTGGCTCTGCTTGACTCTCGAAGCGAGGCCCAACGCCTCCTGAGCGAAGCCGGGGTAAGCCGCTCAACTGTACTCGAAGCACTCCGCTCCGTGCGCGGCAATCAACGAGTGACCACACCAACCCCCGAGTCCACCTTCCAGGCGCTTGAAAAGTACGGACGCGACCTGACCACTCTCGCCGAGGAAGATCGCCTTGACCCGGTGATCGGGCGCGACGACGAAATCCGCCGAGTCATGCAGATCCTCTCCCGACGCACGAAAAACAACCCCGTACTCATCGGTGAACCGGGAGTAGGCAAGACCGCTATTGTGGAGGGACTGGCACTCCGGATCGTACATGGCGATGTTCCGGAGGGGCTCAAGGACCGTCGAGTCATCGCTCTCGACATGGGCGCTCTGATCGCCGGCGCCAAGTTCCGGGGCGAATTCGAGGAACGGCTGAAGGCCGTCCTAAAGGAGGTCATTGCCGCGGATGGAGCGATCGTTCTCTTCATCGATGAACTCCACACAGTCGTTGGCGCAGGAGCGGCTGAGGGGGCCATGGACGCTGGGAATCTCCTCAAGCCCATGCTTGCCCGCGGTGAACTGCACTGCGTTGGGGCAACCACACTGGATGAGTACCGGCAGAATGTGGAGAAGGATGCTGCGCTCGAACGCCGTTTCCAGACCGTGCTTGTCGAGCAGCCGTCGGTGGAACAGACCATCTCGATTCTCCGTGGCCTCAAGGAGCGCTATGAGGTCCACCATGGTGTCACAATTAGAGACGCAGCCCTCGTGTCCGCCGCAACGCTGGCGGACAGGTATGTAGCCGATCGCTTCCTGCCCGACAAAGCCATTGACCTGATTGACGAAGCAGCAGCGTGTCTGCGGACCGAGATCGACAGTCGCCCAGTCGCCCTGGATGAAGCCACACGACGACAGATGCAGCTCGAGATCGAGCACGCCGGCCTCCAGACGGAGAATGACCCTCGCTCCAGGCAACGGCTCAGCGTCATCGAGAAGGAGCTGGCCGACACCAAGACGCAGACAGACGCGCTCTGTGCACGCTGGGAGAACGAGAAGCAGGAGATCGCGCAGTTGCGGGAACTGCGGGAAGCCCTTGAGATGGCGAAATCTAACCTTGCCAGGGCAGAGCGCGAGTACGACCTGGAGCGCGCCGCCGAGCTCCGGAACGGTACGGTTGTCCGCCTGGAACAGCGACTCGCAGAGGCCGAGGAAACGATCAAGGGCAGGAACGGAGAACGCCTCCTCAAGGAGGAAGTGGACGAGGAAGATGTGGCGGGGATCATCAGCCGCTGGACACACATCCCGGCCAGCAAACTGGTTGAGAGCGAACGCGAGCGTGTCCTGGCCCTGAGTGAGCGCCTCAGCGGCCGGGTAGTCGGCCAGGAGGAAGCTGTCCAAGCCGTCGCCAATGCCATTCTGCGAGCTCGCGCGGGGCTCCAGGATCCCAACCGCCCGATTGGGAGTTTCATCTTTCTCGGCCCAACCGGAGTGGGGAAAACGGAACTGGTCCGTCGACTGGCCGAAGACCTCTTCGATGATGCACGAGCGATGGTCAGGATCGATATGTCGGAGTACATGGAGAAGCACACGGTTGCCCGCCTGATCGGGGCTCCACCGGGTTATGTCGGATATGAGGCAGGGGGGCAACTCACTGAGGCTGTCCGACGACGTCCCTACTGCGTCATCCTGCTCGACGAGATCGAGAAAGCGCACCCCGATGTGCTCAACATCCTCCTGCAAATCCTCGACGAGGGTCGCTTGACCGATGCTCATGGCCGCACGGTCAACTTCAGACACGCGGTGATCGCCATGACATCGAATGTCGGAAGCCGCGCTATCGTCGCGGCAGCAGAGGCCCAACAAGTGCCCCCGACAGAAACCGTGATGAGCGAACTCCGGGGGCGACTCACACCGGAGTTCCTGAACCGCATTGATGATACGGTTGTGTTCAAGACACTTTCACCGGAACACGTCCTCGAAATTGTGGATCTTCAGCTGACCCAGCTGACCGGACGCCTTCGGGATCTCCATGTGACGTTGACCGTAACACCGGAAGCCAAACTCGCGTTGGCCCGAGAAGGGTTCGATCGAGTCTACGGGGCACGCCCCCTCAAACGGGTGATTATGCAGCGACTGGAGACCCCCATTTCGCAACTGCTCGTAAGCGGAGAGGCAGGCGAGGACACGAATGTGGCTGTCTCTCACAGGGAGGGAGAGTTCCAGTTCGACGTCCGACCGGAAGCAGCGCCGTGACTCGGCGGAACGAGTCCACGGAAATGGTTGGCAACGCGGAGGAGGTAGGAAAAACGCTCGAAGAGGAAGGCGGAACTCAGCGACGACGGGTGCGCCCCTTGTCCTTGCCGACAAACCAGTCAGACTCGTACCAGGAGATCGTGTAGTCTGCCCGCAGGCTCGTGCCATTCATGTCCCGGTAAAACGTCTCAAGCTCTTTGAAGGCCCACAGCAGGACCATGTAGGCCTCATCGTCGATCTCCTCAACCCCGCCGCCCTTCTTCTCGACCTCGGTGATGTGACGCACGCGCGCTACCTCAGCAAGGAGAAGCAGGAAAAGATGGTGTCGAGAAGGGAGCTTACGCAGTTCGGCAAGATAAGCCTGGTAACGATAGGTGTAGAAATCCTCTCGCCCTGCAGGCTGTCGGAGGACATCCACAGACTCGTCGCACCCGTGACGAAAGCGTACCACCTCAACGGGGTTGATCCGCACCAACTGTTCCTCTTCCGAGTAGGACGTGGTCCAGTCGGGATACGCGTGGTCGGAGCTGGTTGCGAACTCCACCGAGACCTCTTCAAGCCCCTGGTAGCTCTGCACGAACAGAGCCGCCAAAGCGTCAACAATCCTGGAGCTATTGGTCTTGCGGCAGAGCGTGTCGAGTGCCTCGGCCTCGCCTGTCCTGGGGGAAGAAGCTCCGTCGTAGACAGTGCTCAGCTTCTCAATGTGTTTCCATGTCGAAGCAAGCGTTCGGGGTGCCATATTGTCTCACCTTTGGTAGGTGAATACTATAGGCAGGATTGTCTACATTTCCAGTCGCCTGCAGCATTTTACCGCACATCTCCGGCCAGTTCATCGACGCTGAACTCGGGGAGATCCCATTCATCGCCATTACTACCCACTACCCGGCACTGCCCCTCCTGGTCGGTCAGGCTCCCGATCCTGCGCGCCGTGAAGCCGGCTTCCTCGAGCATTGCGGCACAGCCTCCAGCGTGCTTCTCTGGCACACTCATGAGCAGACACCCAGACGAGATCATCCCGAGCGGGTCCACACCACACGCGTTGCAGACGGCTTCTGTTTCCGCTGCGATAATGAGTTCCCCTGCATCTATTCTCACCCCTGTCCGGGAGGCCCCGGCCAGCTCGCGGAGCCCGGTGGCGATTCCACCCTCGGTTGGGTCATGCATCGCGTGCACCGGCAACCGCGACGCTGCGAGGAGTGCAGGCTCAACGACCGATAGTCCAGGAGTCTCAGCAAAGGCGAGGGCTCGCGAAACGAGCTCACGCCCTAACTCCTCAACCAATCTGGCCTCGTGCTCGTAGGCCAGAATCGCCGTTCCCTCAATCCCAAGCGGGTTCACTTGAATCACCGCATCCCCAGGCTTCCCATTGCCCGTCGCCAAGGGCTCTGGCCGCAGCAACTGCCCGAACATGCAAATGGAGACGACCGGCGTGGTCACCGCCCCCGTCACCTCGGTGTGCCCTCCAACCAGAGTCGCACCAACCTGCCTACCAGCCTCAAGGGCCCCGTCAACGATGCTGTACACCTCCGCCGCGGACGTCCCCGGAGGCAACAGGAGAGTCAATAGATAGAACTGCGGCGCAGCCCCGGTTACGGCAATGTCATTTGCGTTGATGTGAACGGCAAAGAAGCCGGGCTTCGGGGTCGGAAAAGTGATCGGGTCTGCCCCGACGGCGATAAGTCGCCTTCCCATCCGCAGAACCGCGGCATCCTCTCCGGCCCGGGGCGGCACCACGACATCTTTGGATTCCCCGGAGCATCGCTCGAGAATCCCCTCCAACAGATCTGGAGGGAGCTTACCAACCGGGAGAATCCGCCCGTTCCCGCCGCGTTCCTCATTCATATGTCATTCTCCTGCCACAGACTTGTCCATACCGCACAGCGCGTTGAATCGTCGCCCCTAAAAAAACGGCGCCACCGCCCGGCCACACATTGCCCTGGACCGGGAACGTACAGGATCGGCAAACAACGCACCCCTGTTGTCGACGATACAATACCATATAAAGTGTAATCGTCGGGCCAAAGCCTTCTTCGCAGACCACCACGGTGCACGCCCCTGTTCCGCAACACCTGAGACACTTGCCCCATGCACGTCAACACAGAACAGCTGAAGATCGGGATCGCAGGGTGGTCGTATACTGACTGGCACGACACCGTCTACCGCCTGCCCCCCGCGCAGCAGCAGGTGGACCTCTTCGGGGACCCTATCAGGGAACCAGCCCAATACGCAAGAGATGAACTGGTATTCATCAAAGATTTTGTCGATATGATCGAGATCAACAGCTCATTCTACCGGATCCCGTCCCCCAAAGCCACCGCGTCCTGGGTCCGCCGGGTGTCCGACAAGCCCCACTTCTTCTTCACTGCTAAGCTCAACAACGCCTTCACCCACGACCAACGACGTGATCCGACCCTCGCGAAAGCGTTCGTCAGCGCCATGCGTCCCCTGGCTGAAGCCGGCCGGCTCAGAGGATTGCTTGCTCAGTTCCGCTACGACTTCAGCGACACTCCCGCGGCCAGAGAGGTCCTCAGCTGGATAAGGAGCCAGTTCAGCCCACTGGCCCCCCTTATCGTCGAGGTCCGTCATGTTTCCTGGCAAACCGCGGAAGCGCTCGGTTTCCTCCAAGACCTCCCCGCAACCGTCGCCCACCTTGACTACCCAACGGCCCGGGATTCCTTCACGCCACGCCTCTGCACCAGCGGCCAGACCGCCTACCTACGCCTGCACGGACGGAACCGCAAAGCCTGGTTCTCCCGGAAGGCAACCGTCGAGGAAACCTACAATTACGACTATTCCACCGAGGAAGTGAAAGGACTCGCGGAGAGAAGTGAGGAGATTCTGGGCAAGGTCAAGGAGCTGACCATAGTCGCCAACAACCATTACCAGGGGAAGGCCGTCTCGGCTGCCCTGCGCATCAAGTCGGAACTCACCAAGGAAAAGCTCGCAATCCCCCCTGCCCTCGTAGATACCTATCCACACCTCATACGGATCCTCAAACAGTAGCTCAAGTTGGGCGTCCGGTGACAGCAACTGCTCAGATGGCGGTTGGATGCCACACGCCGTACAAGAGACGCCCGGGTGCGCATCTCACCTCTACAGTTCCTCTGGGCCCGCGTTCCGGTCAGCAGCGCTTCGCTCCACACGCCCCATAGACACAGGAAAGCCCCTTGGCCACAGGCGCTTTCCAGCATCTGCCACCAAGGGGCTTCCTTGACGATTCGTGGGCACCAGAGCTCAGTGTTCCTGTAAAATGAGACGCCCGTTTTTTTCCCGACCGATGGCCGCACCGGGCGGGCAACCGGTGCAATTGTAAGCAACCTCGGCAAAGGGCTTACAATTGTGGAAACCACCTTA